>Ga0307985_10002619_pt1 | contig 9996 bp, 1 predicted proteins | sample EllFjometageno80_FD_203155 | JGI IMG/M metagenome (GOLD analysis project Ga0307985, IMG submission 203155) | Marine microbial communities from Ellis Fjord, Antarctic Ocean - #80 | ecosystem: Environmental > Aquatic > Marine > Unclassified | place: Southern Ocean | collected 2014-10-09 | reverse complement strand
TACAACTCTTTAAGGACTTCATGTGTATCTGCGGAATCTACCTCAGATAAGTTATCTGTCTTCAACATGTCTTCATATTGGGCAATAAACCCGTCCACATGAGTACCGAAATTACTAACGTTAGTACATAAAGTCATTATTAGTCCTTAACACTTAAGATTTTTTGCATCTGTTTGTAGTTCTTCAAAGGTTTTACCTTCAACTTTTATAATTTTATTATACGTTCTACGCTTGTACACTGCAACTGGTTTGTAGTCTATAGAACCAGGTAGAACATCATACACACCATCCGGAGTACCTGCCATATGCATGACTTTAGCTCCTTTGTTAAGTGTAGCGAACAAATCTTCTCGTCCTTTATTCACTAGGTTGGCAAGTGTAGCAAACTCATTACGTGTAGTGAGTATGAAATCTTTAACAGACACTTCTTTCTTACCTACAATAACTTTACGGTCTTTATACTTTTTAGAATTTAAAGGAGTTTCATCCAAAAACTTATCTAAAGAGATCATAATTTCGTTTATAAAACTATAACCTGTGTTAACTTCTATGAACTGTTTGTTATACTCTTGTTGACCTTCGTTCATTAACGGTAAAGGAGGCATCTGTGCGTCAAAGACATCTGTGATACCTTTAACACCTGCGTCAGCTAGGCTGTTAATTGTCTGACCCATCATAGCTCCATCTATAAAATGGATTGGTACCACAGAACCCGAAGCAATTGCAGCAGATAACTGTTTAATCATGTGGCTTACACGAATAGTCTTTTGACCTTGAGACTTTTCCATACCTTTAGACAGGTTAGCACGAGCTGGTTTACGTCCAGAGTGTATTCCTGTAGGAGATGCTGTCTGTGTATCGTATATACCTATACCATCACCAATATCAAGCTCTAATTCCATACTACTTAAAGGGCCCTTAATCATGGGCCATTGTGCTTTTAGCTCTTCATATATACTACGTTCTTTTTCTACAGATACAGCACCAGACTTACGTGCTTCTCCTAATTTTATATCAAAAGAGACAGAGAATACCTCAAACATTGCTTTGAATGCGTTATTTACTTTTTTCTGAGCTTCTATAAAAGGACCGAACTGTTCTGTAAGGACCTGCTCTACCTGAACACCATAAGAGGCCTCAATCATCTGACCTAGGTACTGCTCCATATTAGCCTTGCTGCCCTTACTAGCCTTAACATTATATAAAGGTTTAGTACGAACGGCTAGTTGCAATGCTGCTATGTCACCTTTAGGACCTACAAACGCTTCCATTAGTTTCACTATAGGGGATTCTGGGTCACTAAGATCAGCAGCAGCCATGTCTTTAGCTATACTGTCTAGTAACTCACCTGTTAACAGATTTTCACGTATTGTCTTAATAGACGCCGCGTAGTTAAATGTTAGGAAAGGGTATTTAAATAAATCACGTAGTTCCTTACTAACTTCCCCGCCATCGGCACTAGGTAACACCTCAGACAACGCTTTCCATAAAGCTTTACTGTACTGTGAATCTGAACTGACTATAGTGTCTTTAACAAGCCCATCAGACATATCTTCAAAACTAAGTACTTCAATACCTGCAGCCAACTCTTGGTAACTATCCTTAACACCTCCAGAATCTAGGAGATCGTTCATGCTTATAGGGGTGTTTCCTGCTAATGTTTCATCATCATTCTGTACCACACCTACCTTCTTTAACCAGTTGTACACGTTACCGATTATAGGCATTTGTAGTAATTTTATACCAAAACCACTAGTTACAGCGTCAAATTCAGCTGTTAAGGCGCTAGTAAACGGTTTACCCTTGTTCTCTATACTATCATTGAGGAAAGTAAACGCCTGCATGGCATGCCCTAAATGCTCTACTTCTATTACATGATCTTTATCATCACCGAACCTAAACTCTCCTTTAGACAAGAGTGCGTCCTGGGCATCGATTACATAGATACCTTTTTTCTTATTGTTTAGTGCCTTAAGAACAGTCTCACCATATTTAGTAATCTTGGCTGTATCTTTTTTATCTACAGCAAGACCAAATGCTTGTGCTAAAGCGTAGTGAACATTAAATGTCACATCTTTACCACCTACAGTAAATTTATCACCTTTACGTACATAAGTCTGTGTATGCGTTTTAGGTTGTACTGTAAATCTACTTAAGTGTTTATCTGTATGCGGGTTGATGGTATTGCTATCAATAAAGAAACGACCGTTCTTAGAGAAGAAACGTTCAAACCATAAGGATATTTCATCTTCATCTTCGTAAGCGTTTACTAACTGCTCTAGCTCTTCTAATGGCTTTTCAATACTCCTATTTACAGATTCCTGTATTTCTTTTTCATTAAAAGATAAGTTACTGTACTGTTCACTGTCAATAGCTACGTATCCTAAACGTAGCTTAATCTCTTCTTGGTACGCTACCAATTCCGACATAGCGGATATACTAGCAACCCACTCTGTATCCATCATCTCATTCATAGTATCTTGAGAAGCCTTAGGTACAGTTATACCTAAACGCTCCTTGTGTAGATTTTTAGACCGCTTTGCTTTGGTTTTACTATTTATAGGCTTGAATGCTGGTTCTTTACGACTTACATCTACATTTGGTATAGCTTCAGATATATCCTTAGCTTCTGTAGCAATGTGTTCTAGGTTCTCTTCCTGGCCTGCTACAGCTTGTATAAATGTAACTTTAGCCGAACCACTCTTATCAATATTCTGACTCTTTTTGCGTAATACCACCGCAGCAAACTTAGCAGCACTTAGTGTGCTATCTTTTTCTAATAACCCTTGTTCTATACCCATTAATAGAGCTGTCTGCCCTAGGTCAGCAACTAGTGCGTCATAGTTTTGTGCATCTATATCGTTATCTGATTTACGAGAAAGACCAAGCATAGCTACTATATCTTTACCTATACTATCAGCAGCAGTTTTGTACAATAATCCTTTATCACTCATCATCTCTATAGCAGCTTTACTCAACTGAGATTCATCAATACCTAGTATTTCTGATATGTCTTTCTTAGACTTCTTGCCTTTCTTTAATAGGTAAGCGCTATGTCTGATAAAGTTATGTAAAGCTATACTAGCAGTAATCGCTACGTTTTCATTAGCATTACCATCTTTATCAAAAATTAATGTGCCTGCAGGGCTGTTAGCAGTCTCTATTATCCCGTTAGTTGTAGTACCAAGCACAACATTAGGTGCGCGTATAACCTTATTCAATAGGCCTACAGCCGTTGCCACTAGCTGATTGAACGCTATATTGTCTTGACCAGCTATACGTAGCTCTTTAGCGTCGTACGAGTTTAAAGGTGTAGCCTTTGAAACAACAACATACGTAGAAGGATCTTGTTCAATAACCTGGTATGTACTGTCTTTTGGTACTTTATTTTTATTAGACCTTACTTGCCACTCGTCATTACTAAAATACGCATATACTTTACCTCTTCCCTTACCTATAGCGTTAGCTAGTAATGCTACAGCTTGTTTCTTAGCATTAACAACGTTCTCAGTAACCCATTGGTTTATGTCAAGGTCACCTTTCTTAGCGGCTTTTTCTGCCTCATTCCATGCAGCCAGAAGTAGTTCACCTTCAGAAAGTTCCTCTACTCTACTGTTTACAGCAGCAATAGCATCAGTGGCTACTGTACTAGGGATAGTACCTTTAGCGGAGGCAGCAGTAGCTTCAGCCATAGCTTCATTCAACTCAGCAGATTGGAACCCCTTAGTAAGTGCAATGTCAATAAGACGCTTAGTAACTTCTTTAGTTTTCTTAGCCACTAGGTTCTGGTAGTACTCTTCCATTTTAGGTAGACCACCTGCAAATAGCGGTGCAGCTTCCTCAATAGATTTGTGGTAAACGTCAGCTTGTTTCTGTGTAATAGTACCTTTTTTTACCGCTGCATCAATTGACTGCCCATCTAGTGATTCTTTAAGGGTAAACGCTTTAGCTAGCTTTCTTAGTACAGTCTCGTTAACACGTTTTTTCTGTAACTTCTCTGATTGCTGGGCACGAATAGGTTCAGCTTTAGCTTTGACCATGTATCTAGTGCCATTATCATCTTTTACTTTAAGGAATTTATGACTCTTATCCCCTAGTAACTTTATCATTGATCCTACATTTAACGTTGCATTATCAATAATAACTGTAGCACCGGCTTTGTAAGCAGCTTTAAGTTCTTTTCGTACGTTGCTGTCTTTAGCAAAACCTTTTGCAGTAGAGTGTACTACCACTACGTCATCCGCAGTGTATTCTCCAGTGTTTATACGAGAGGCATTATCTATAGTGTAGTCACCTTTCTCACCCCACTGAGCTGCTTGTGACTTCTTTTTAGTGTCTACAATAGCCTTGGTCACACCATACTTACTATACCGTGCTGTGTCCTTATCCCTAGATTCTTGCTTAGCTGAATTAGGACGTACAATAATACCATCAGTGTTACCAGCAAAGTCGTCTCCTAGTATAGCTTTTGTCTGAGGACTATACCTATTTTTAACCCTCGTAAGGTAACCAATAGTATCTTTGGCACTTTCTATAATAGCTAGGGACTCTGGGTGTATAGACAACTTACCGGTACTGGTATCCTCAGTAACAGCGATGAAGTTCTTGCTTTCAGGGAAGTTGTACCCTTTCTTTAAACGTCTCTTAGTAGCAACTTGTGCTGCATTTAATTTACCGCCATGTTCAACACTTTTGTTAAACGTAGCGATATCCGAAGCTAGTGGTGCTACGGCAGCTTCGTAGGTTGATTTTTTATCTTCTTGCGAGTTGAGGAAGTTATCTATCTTGTCTATTACACCAGCAACGGCCTTACGGCTTGGGTTAGGTGTGTTTACTAGATTACGTAACGCTATCTTGTAGCTACTAGCACTTCGACTTCCTGTACCTACTGCCTCTTCGTGTACTGCAGCAGCGTCTATAGCTTCCGTTCTAAACTTCCGTAGGTTAGCGAAACGTAGTGGTGGTATATCATGAAGTTTGGCGTATGCTGCAAGAGCTTCTTCTTCTGTGGTGGATAGCTGAATCTTACCATCTACAACGTCTACCGACTCTAGGTAACCTTCAATTACATCCTCTTCAGAGTAACCAGAGCCTAGTGTAGGATGTCCCTCATCTTCTATAAGGTTTTTATACACCTCACGTTTAGCTTTACGAAGTAGTTTGAACGCAACAGCATCTGTGTCCTTAGCACTACCAACATCTTGTCGTGATTGAAGCACTGCTTCAGCTTTCTCAATCTCTTCAATAGCGGAACGATATTCTGCAGGGTTTTCAGCTAGCTTTGCTTTTAGGTTCGGTGTCTGTGTATGTTCTTCATCTTCTAGGCTGTTTGCAGCGTATATTTTTGCAAATTCGTCATCACCTATCATCATGCTGTATTTACGCACGGTGGCGTCGGCTTCACTAATTGCTGCCGCAGTCACCTTAACTAGGTCTGCTGCTGTAGTCTTTCCTGTAACTTCTACACCTTTGTCATAAACTAGTTGATACTTACCGTCACCTATATGCTTATACACAGAGACCGCATCACCAGAAAGAGATTCCATTGGTACGCCATTAACATCAGTAGGGAACTGCGTGGTTCCCGTACCATGCCTACCCTGCTTAGATGGCTGTATAGATGGGTCGTTTGTTACCACAATATAATGATCTTCATTCTTGCCAGCGTAATCCATTGACGCTGAATTTTTACTGAACGAAGGCCAGCGTGTTGGGCGAGCTGAAAGGTCGATTGTTCCATCTTCCTTCGTTGTCTTCTTTGAAGACGCGTCTGTCCTTACTACACCACTATCAACAATGTCTTGGAAAGCAGCATCACCAACAACTACTCTGTAGTAAGTGTCTTTGTCTGAAAAATCTTTAGCCTCTAATGTTTCTTCTGTTACGTTTGTTTTGAATGGAGTTGTGGTAGAGGGTTTTTTCTGTTCCTTGATTTTTTCTCCCGCCAGTCTACTTGTTAGACCTATGGCACTACTTACAGCACCTACACCTGAAAACTGTACGGCACCACCTGCTCCTAGGCCAGCTCCCATAACACCTACAGTCTGCATTTCCTTAGACAAAAGTATTGTCTTAGCTTCGTCCATAGCAGTTGCAGAAAAGAACCCACCATTGTCATCAAAGTTAAACTGTACGTTAAACTCTTGTCCAATCTCTTGTAGGTACTCTTGTCCTGCTTCTCTGCCCATGTTAACAGTCAAGTTAGCAGCTACAGCTACAGTTTTGGATAGTACTTTTACCACGCCTGCTTGAGGTAGTACCGAGAAAGCTTCACGTACACCCTTAAGCGCAGCAGGAGATTTAAGTATACTTAAGTCAGACCAGCGATCTAGTCCCAACAGTAAGGATTCTGTCGCAAACATCTGACCTACTTTGTATACACTAGGAGCCTCTCCGTGTACTTTTTTATATTTATCAATCTGGTCATTAACATTGTTAGCAGATACTTGCATCAAGCCTGCATTACTTTGTGTAAAAGTTCTAAGCTTACCTAGTACGTGTATGTTAGCTTTCTCAGTAAGTATTAAGGCTTTTGCTGCGTCTTCAGTTATAGTTCCAGCTTTCTTGGCTGCTTCTATGGTCTTTATAACTTTAGTGGCTTTAGCCGTCTTGCCTCCCCAACCTAGTATAGGTACAAAGAAACTAGATATGAACGCTGCGCTGTCGGCAAACATTTCAGGTGTAGTTATTCCTATCTTGACTAGTTCGTACACATCCTCAAAGTCGACTTCCTTAGTATCATCGTATATAGCGCTAGTAATATTACCAGCATGGACCTTAGCTTGGGCATAGTCGTCCTCTGCTGCGTAAGGATTAAAACCGAAGCTGTCATTAACCATCTGAGTTTTTTCTGCCTCAGTACCATGGTCCCAACCGTATTTACCATCAGTCAGGTACGATACACCTTCTCCAATGAGGTCAGAAAAGTCTAAACCTACTTCTTTAGCAAAAGTTCTTTGGAATGCATCAACAGAGTTACCAAGTCTGCCCCAAATATCCATATCCTCTGCTTCACTTTTTTGGTAGCTCTGCCAAACATCATCCGCGTTAATTGGAGCTTTGGTATACGTAGCCGGGTCACCATACACGTAACCTGAATGTTCACCTATTAGCTGCTCACTACCGATACCACGTACTTGTGATTTAGGTCTTCCATAATACGCGTAACCACCTGAGAAAGCTCTTTCTACCTGTATACCAAGGGCTTCTACGTCTATACCTATAGGTTCTGTTCTCCACTTCTTAGACATCTCTGGGTTAGGAGTCCAAGCTTTTACCTGTTCTATGTAGTCAGCATCACCCATACTATAGGCTTGCAACATAGCTAGTTCTTTAACAGTGCCGATAGCACCTTGCTCAAAAACATCTTCATTGGTTATAGTTGAATAGTCTACACCACGTTCTGCCGCTAGTCTTGTTCTTTGCTTCTCAAGTTTACTTATGCCTCTAGGATCGTTAGTAAAGTAGTCCCTAGTTCTTTCATCTGAAGGAAAAACCTCATAAGAGTCTATACCTTCAATACGGTCAGCAGAGCTTTGATCAGTTCTGTCATGAATAGTACCATCTTCCTCAGTACCACCTATTCCGCCTGTAACTCCTGCAAATGTAGGGCTATCCACGTCATTAAAGTACGTTAAAGTTTCTTTTTTCCATACGAGTTCATCCCTAGCAGTACCTAGGTTCTGTAACTTAGTGTCTTTAACAGCTGAAAGATTGTCTACTTTGCTGCTGGTGTCATAGAGGGATTTGCGAAATTCTGGCATAAGTTACTCTTGTAGATGTTTTATAAAGTATAACATAAAAAAACCCCAAACCCTAGAAAGGGAGGGGCTATGTGAGCTGGTACCTAGGTCATATTACTATAAGTCTTTTCATGCGCCCTTTTTGGTTCTGGCTGATGTTTTCTTTTTAGTTTTAGGCTTACCCTTAGCTTTACTCTTAGGTTTAGTTTTAGACTTAGCTGCTTTTTCAGCTGCCTTTTTAGCTGCATTAGCTAGTCTTGTTGCTTTAGCTTTAGCTGTTCTGGATACTGTTTTAGCTGCTTTTTCAGCTGCCCTTTTGGCTGCTTCTTTAGTTAGTACAAAATTCTTTAAGTCTTTTACCGTAGATGGAGACACATTCTTTGGGTTCCTTATATAAGCAGGTAGGTTTGACCTGCTATGGCGTGTAGGTATTTGAGACACTGTATTGCCTTTACCTCGTACAGTACCTGTCCATGGTCTAAGAGGTGTTGATGTTGGTTTAGGCTTAGGTGTCAGAATGTTTTTGAGGTACCTTCCTACACTTGTTGGTTTAACTCTTAGTGCTGCCCCAGGTGCAGCGAGTAGTAAAGCATCAGTTACTTTTTCGTTCATAACTGACGAATTGATATTAGACAAATTACTACGATTATCCATAAAGGTTTGCACGTCATTGTACAGTAACTCAAGGTCATCTTGGCTTGGGCCTTTTATGGTCTCTTCTGTATTAGCATCAACTGGTAATGTAGGATCATAATCGAAGTCGCTACTAAAGTCTAACAAACCAGACATAGACTGAAGTAGATTGTTACCTTTAGCTACAGTTATAGAGTTTGATATACTCTTAAGTACGTTGTTACCTATAAGCATGTTAGCTTCTGCTATCATAGCATCCTGTAATACAAAATTACCTTCAGCTGCTTTAGCTTCCTCTTTACTTATACCATCGTCAACACCTAGATCACTATTACTAGCGACGTTACCTAAATTACCTAAGCCCATACCCCGTCTTTTGTTTATATCTGCAACGTTATCTAACCAAGGTACACGACTACCATCCGGATTGAGAGTTTCTACGACTATACTTTTATTACTCGCTTTACCAGGCATAAGAGTATTAATACGTTTTGTTATTGAAGCATTTTCAGTATGCTTAAGCCCTAGTGCTTGTATCTCTTGCTTTTTTTCAGCTGCTGCCTTCTTTTCCTGTAGTTCTACTCGTTCTTGTGTGCTTTGTAGTTCTTGTAACTCTTGTAACTTCATCTGAGTAACTGTAGCTGCATCTTCTGCTGCCTTCTTTTCCTGTGCAGACCCATTGTCAATAGCCGTGTACAACGCAGTCTGTTGACTTACTAACTTACGCTCTAACTTACCTATGCTTTTTTCTACAGGTGTACCGACAGCGTAAACATCATCCCTAGTAAGTCCCTGCAGTATGGCATTTCTAGATAGAGGTTGTTCAGGAGTAATACTTTCTTCTTCCACTACTGGGGGTGTAGGAACTACTTCTGTACCTGTAGGAACTAGTCCAAGTAATTCTTCAACACTCTGGCCGGAAGCAGCTGTAGTGTTACCTGTACTATCTGCTGTACTAGGTTCAGCTGCAGGGGTAGTTGCGATAGGTGTAACAACCTCACTAGCGCCCTTAAAAGAAGGGTCTAGTAACTTCCTATAGTTGTCTAAATTCTGTTGTTGTATGTTAACAGGGGTAGCTATGCTATAAGCTTCTGTACCTAACTTATGTAACAGGTCCCTAGCTTGTTGGCGTTGTACAGAAATATCGTTTGCTGCGTTGGAGCTAGTTACACCACGTTTCCTATCGTCGTTAATGGCGTCAGTAGCAATCTTTATTGCGGTCTTGACATCAGTATTGATATCACCAGAGCTCTTTCCTTGGGTAAGCTTATCGTACATGTATGGAAGGACTGCGTTAGCTTCAGCTGCTGTTACATTACTACCATTCTTTTGTAACGCCGCTAGCACCTTGCTACCTACGTCACGCGCACCTTCTTGTGCGGAATTCCATGGTTTGAACCATGCGTTATCTTCATACTTCTTGGCATAAGGGGTTAGCAGTATGTCTGTCCAATCAGTAACCTTACCAGTTTTTGCTTTAGTAGTACCATCAGCGTTTTTACTACTACCTGGAGCTGTCCGGCTTAAATACTTATTCGCTGCGTCTATTTGTGTTGTGAACGCGTCCTTTTCATTTTTATTTATCGCCTCAGTACGAGCATTTTCTGTAGTCTGTAATGTA
>Ga0307985_10002618_pt1 | contig 9997 bp, 12 predicted proteins | sample EllFjometageno80_FD_203155 | JGI IMG/M metagenome (GOLD analysis project Ga0307985, IMG submission 203155) | Marine microbial communities from Ellis Fjord, Antarctic Ocean - #80 | ecosystem: Environmental > Aquatic > Marine > Unclassified | place: Southern Ocean | collected 2014-10-09 | reverse complement strand
GACCTGGAGGACGACGGCGCGGGGAAGAGAGCTGTATCTGTAGCCTTCCGCTTCACGTAGAGTATCGCTTTCAGCAACGGTAATCCAGAAGGTAATTTGTCGAAGAAACCAACGCGCACCAAACTCCGCACCAAAGGTAATCTCATCCAAGACATCTTTTGTAGAGCTACCATTAACGCTCGAAGCAACCGTCAAATCTTGTTACGCCATTGGCTTCGCCGGTCATGCATGTTAAAAAAATGTCTAACTGCTTTCAAAATAAGCATTTAGGTTAAGTCCTACGACGCAAGTGAAGTCCTACGACGCAAGTGAACAGGACGCCACGGCCGGCGGTGCGTTTGAAGCAACACAGAGCGGGTTCCTTGCCATACTTGACGTGTCGCCCGTTGTGAAATGGGAACACCTGAAACACGAGCCAGCGGGAGCAGCTGTTGTGAAATTCGTTATCATACAGTGGATCAGCTGACATTAGCCGCTGTGCATACCCTCGGCCTTTAGCGACCTGCCCCAATTCTTAACGACACCATGGTTGTCTATAACACCGCCAAAGTTGACCCGATGGTCAGCCCTCAGATGCAGGGCATGGACCGCGCCGGCGAAGGCCAGTACGCCCCCGCCCCCCAGTACGGTCAAGCAATGCCAATGCAGCCCATGGTGGGCATTCCCATGCAGCAGCCGGTTGGGATGGTGCCCATGATGGTGCCGATGGGCGCGCAGCAGCAGGCCATGCCGATCATGTCGTCCGTGCCCTGGGTGCAGGTGATGGACCGGTCACAGCTCTTTGAGGGCGTGACCATGAAGCAAAGCACCAAGGGGTGCTGCCGTTTCGGGCCCTGCCAGCCCAACATGGAGTGGACTGCCCACGAGTACACTCACTCGTACGCGGAGGGCGATGCCATTGCCAACAAGCTCTACCTCAGGGAGGACGCCCCCTACTGGTGAGTACATTATATATCATGTACACATTATACCCTGCTGATGTGTTACACACACACACTAAGCGCACTAAGCACACTAAGCACACTAAGCACACTAAGCACACTAAGCACACTAAGCACACTAAGCACACTAAGCACACTAAGCACACTAAGCGCACTAAGCGCACTAAGCACTAAGCACTAATCACTAAGTCCTAAGCAATAAGCACTAAGCACTAAGCACTAAGCACTAAGCACTAAGCACTAAGCACTAAGCACTAAGCACTAAGCACTACATGGCTCACACTTTCTTTACTTTCTCGCATTTGCAGCGGCCGGTGCATGAGCTGGGCCTTCCCTGGAGGCAGGGCCACTCGGTTTGACGTTTGGGCCGGCGGAGTCCCGGAGGGCGGCGCTCGTCCCGATCAGAAGGACAGGCTCTTCTACTTCGAGAAGGGCTGCACGAATGGCGTGGCCCAGTGCATTGGTTGCGACAACAACGGCCATCTCATCATGATGCCCTGCTGCTGTGTGCTTCCTTACATCAGGGCTCACGACAACTCGGGGAAGGAGCTGGGGAAGACCCAGTACATCTGTGACCAGAACTGCATGGTGCCCAAGTTCAACATCGAGGATACCTCCGGCAACGTCAAGTACCAGCTCAGGCAGGATACGTGCTGCTGCGGCTGCGTTCCCTTGTTCAAGTGCGGCGGTACGGGCGGGCGTTGCTGCCACATCCCTTTCTACATTCGCAACCCTGTGACCGGCGAGAAGGTGCAGGGGATGGCCTCCGAGGGCGAGGCGGTGGCCGAGGTCACGCAGCTCTTCGCTGGAGTTAAGGAGTGCTGCGGACGCGACAACTACGCCGTCAATTTCCCGCAGAACGCCACGCAGGAGGACAAGCTCAACATCATGGGCGCGACCCTCCTCCTCGACATTGCGTTCTTCGAGCAGGGACAGTAGTAGAGCCCCCTCGGCAACCCTCACCATAATCATATCCGAGCATTGTTTCTCTTCAAACTCGCCGATCAAAGCACGCCAACCAACACACGCTTCCCCCCTTGTTCACACATGTGTATGGCACACCTCCTTATAAGTTCTAGGCCATCGGTGCATGCCATCGGTGCATGCCATCGGTGTGTGTTTTCTCGTCAACAAACGCCATACTACTATACTATTCTCTCCCACCTCGTAACAATCCAGCAACATGAACCACCCTCTCTCTACTTGTCGTCGCCGCTCGTGAACGCCGCCACGGGGAAGAAGCTCTGAATGGGCACCTCCCAGCCCTTGCCTCCGTTGTCCTGCACCAGTCCGCTGGGCCCCACGGTGATCTTCTTGAGAGGTCCCACGAGCGCGCCGTCGACCAAAACGTAGAAGCTGTCCCTGGGCTTGGTGACCTGCACACTGACCGTGCCGACCAGGAGTGTCTTGGCGACGTACGGATCGCTCTCTTCGTCCTCGCTCTGGATGCCGAAGCTGTCGGGGCTTCTCATCTGCTCCAGGAACTTGTCCGCCTCGGTCGCGCTGAGCTTCGTCTTCTTGTCCAGCATGGCCTTGAGCGCGCCCTTGTTCCTCCTCACGTTCATGGTCAGCCCGCTCCACGTGCCGAACTTCTCCTCGTCGTGCATGACGCTGGTCTCGAATCCCCTAATGCCCTCGGGGATGTTGCTCACGCTGATGCTCAAGAACTCTCCCGTGATCTCCTTCGTTTCCTCGCTCGCTTTCTGGTTCAGGTTGCTAGCCCGGTAGCTCACCTGCAGCATCGGGAACTCGCCGCCTCCGTGCGTCTTCATGAACTCCTTGTCGCTCAGAATGTCCGTCAGGCTCTCGCTCTGCTTCATCATGTTGAACTTGTACGCCTCGACCTGCGACAGGATGCCAATCTCCATGCTCGTGATGAACGGGACCCTCACGTTCGGCGTGATGCCGAACACGGGTATCTTCTCCTCCTTCACCCCCTCCTTCTTCTTGTTCTTCGCCGCGTCGTCGCTCGCTGCGAACAGATCGATGTCGTCGTCAGCGTCATCCATGAACGACTCCATCTTGCCCAAGGAGGACATCCTCCTCAAGTTTTGGTCGCCCTCAGTCCAAACCTGCACGTCGAAGACCCTGATCTTCTCCGTGTGCTCCGCGCACCGCACGTAGTGCTGGAGCATCTCGCGGAGCAAGTTCACCGGCAGCGTGGAGTACCTGCGAGCGAAGCGAGCGTGCGTGTGAGTAAATGAACGGCGAGCGAAGGTTGATGGGAGAGCGACAAGGCGAGAGTGAGTGCAGGTTGAGCGAGTGAGTACAGGTTGAGCACAGGTTGAGCACAGGTTGAGTACAGGTTGAGTACAGGTTGAGTACAGAGCTCAACAAGATATGCTCGCTTCGCTCGCGCGTTTCGCTCGTCAAAGAAATATGCTCGCCTCGCTCGCGCGTTTCCACATTACTTGGGTATACGCTCGCTTCACGTACATTTCGCACTCGTCGAGCAGGCTCGCGGGGAACGTCTCCTTGGTCGAGTACTGCGGCGCGAGGGGCACGCCGGAGGAAAACGGCGCGAACACGTGGCGCTGGTACCACTTGTCCGTCCACGCGAGGAACCGGCCCATGTCGTTCTGGCCCTCGGGGCACACGTAGATGCGCATGTCGACGGACTTGAGCAGCTCCGCGTTCTCCTCGTAAACAGCGGCGTAGGCGCACAGGAACTTGTGCAGAATGAGGTTGGACCCCATGAGCACCAACTTGAGCAGCGGCTTGATCGACAGGTTCTCCGGCGTCTTCTCGAGGGTCGCCTCGACCAGCGCAGTGAGCTGCTCGCTCTCCTTCTTGTAGTAGAGGTATCCGCCCTTGGTCTTCTGGGTGGGGCTCGGCTTGCTGATGGGCGACGTCTTGCACTGCCAGAACTTGAACTGCACCGGGGGGACGAGCGGCGTGAACGGATTCGCGAAGCTGGAGGAAGCGTTGTGTTAGGGGGGGGCGAGACAGTGCAATGTGTGTGTGTGCGTATGCGTGTGTGTAGAGCGTACCTGGTGAGCGGCGCAATTTCGGCCCCCTCTGGCGCCGGCACGGCCGGGCGGACGGGCGGGGGTGTGTCGTCATCCGGCTCGTCGTCCTTGGCGAGGGACTGGGAGGACGGCAATCCACGGGCCATGCTCACGCTTATGCGAGTGTCGGAGGCGCGGGGACCGTTGGCGCCGACGCTGGACCGGCACAGCGCGAAGGTGTGGCCGGGGCAGATCTCCTGCAGAAGCTCCGACACGAGCCTCTCGCGGAACAGCTTGCAGATGCCGCCAACGACGCCCGTCTCGGTGGAGTGGATCGTGGGATCCTCTAGCGGGTACTGCTTCGCCTGATCGTGGATGTCCAGCGCCTTCTCGTACAGCGTCAAGTTATCTTCGTCGCTCTTCGCCGCGAGGTTGAGCGGATCGTCCGTCTCGCTCGGGAGGTCGAAGTCGCAGGAGACGATGTGCGTGATCATGCGGATGCGCAGGTGCGCGGGGGTCAGGTCGACGTAGTTCGGGTCGTTCGCAAGGTCCTCCCCCTCCCCGCCCTCCTCGCCCTCCTCGCCCTCACCGATGACGAGCATGTTGGCGGACGATTTGCGGCCGAGCTCCGTCTGCACCGTCTCGAACAGCGCCTGGTGCGTGTTGGAGAGCGGGTCCTCGCGGTCCACGAGGACGTGGACCTGGAGCACGTGCGAGGTCTCGAGGTGCGCCGTGTGGGTCGACGGCAGGAGCTCGGGATCCTCGAGCATGAGCTTGGACCGGAGCTCGGTGCCGGGCGCCTGCATCTCGGTCTGAAGCATGGTGAGGAGCTCCTGCGCGAACTTGGAGTACGGCAGGGGCCAGGACTTGAAGGTGGAGATGGTCGCGCTCGCGACCTTGAGCCATGCAATGTCCGACGTGGGCGAGCACGTGAGGAACTGCCGAAGCATGAACATGAGCGCGAGGGCCTGCACAGACACGGACTCGATGGACTCGGGCGCCATGCGGAGCTGCTGGTGGAGCGTGTTCAGGATCTTGAGGATCTCCTTGAAGATCTAAAGGATTCGTGAGTTAGCACACTCACACACACGAGTGAACAAAGGGGGAGCGCCTCAACTCGCTCGTGGGCGCTTACCTGGTCGCCGTACGAGGCAACGTCGCAGAGCGGGGTGCCGTTGGCCTCGTTGACGGTGAGGAGGTTCTGCAGGAATGGGAAGAGGAACGGAAACTCCTCGTGGGTGGCCTCGAGCGCGTACTTGGGGGGCGCCGACGTTTTCCCTGACCCTGCTGACGAGTTGGGAAGGAATTGGGGCGCGAACATGGACATGGGGAGGGGGACGAGGGCGGCGCAGTCGACGACCATGGAGACGACGGGCAGGGACTGGGAGGCGCGGTGTTTCTGGAGGGCGTTGAGGACCTTGTAGATTCGCTTGTCGTTGGGTTGCGGATTCTTTTTCTTGACGGCGTCAAACTTGTCGAGAGCGATGGCGAGGGCTGGGGGGAGAGAGGGGGGTAAGCAGAAGGGGAGGGGGGAGGGGACGAGAGGGGACAGCAGGAAAGGTGCAGTAGCTCAAGCAGCAGCAGCTCAGGCAGCAGCAGCTCAAGCAGCAACAGTTCAAGCAGCAGTCGCTCGCGCAGTAGTCGCCTTTGTGTTTGCAGCACTAACCTTCAGACCGTGAGTCCATGACAGCGAAAAGATCAAACACGGTAATACTGTGGAGGACGCACGTGACGAAGTAGCGGGACTCAGCGGGGGTCATTTTCAACGTCTTGGTCATCTCGTCGGGTGACTTTTCGAAGTCTAGGAGGAACTTGATGCAGCGGGTGATGAAGCGAGCGGGGGAGACGGAATTCCAGAGAATAGAGTAGTCGAGAGGGCCGAGGATTAGCTCTCCGGTCGTGAAGAGTTTCTTGGCGATGTCGTCGGGCATCGTGTTCATCATCCTCGAGACCTTGGACTGCTTCCTGTTCTGGCGGCTGGAGTTGGCGACGCCGATGAGGCCTGAGATTTTATTCTTCCTGAGCTTGGTGGGGGAATGAGTGTCGGCTGAGGAGGAGGTCTTACGCCGGAAGTTGTCGTAGAACGCTTGCTTTGCGTTGTCCATCTTGGGCATGGAGGGAGGGCCACCGCCGAACATTGAGAGGGAGATTGGGGGGAGGGAGGGAGGTGAGGGTCAGGGTTAGGGTTATAGGAGGAGAGGATGGAGAAGGTAAAAGGTGAGCGCGGGGGAAGGCGTAGGGGGATGGAGTTCTGGCTACGCGGATGGAGGGGGCGAGGGGCTTTTGGAGGGAATGGGTGGAGACGATGTGGTGCTTAGTGGGATGAGGGGCTGCAAGATGAGGGAATGGGATCGTGCCTCGCCCTCCCCTCGAGGATATGCATGATCACTATGCATGATCTTGTAACGACGATAACTGCTTGCCTGCCCGCAGTCGCAACCCCTTCGTGAAACACGCACGTGTGTGTGCACGCGCGCGTGTGTGTGTGGTTGCCAATACGTTCGCAACCCCCCCCGCAAAGCTTGGCTATAAAATATAAAACATTTGACGGAAAAGCCGTTTTGACAAAATTTAACTAGTATAACAGGCGTAGCCAATGGCGCCGAAAGGTTAGCGGTGGCTGAGGACCATAACAAACCCCAGAAAATATGTCTTGGATAGACGAGGATGTGCCGTGCGCGCGTGCAAAAAGCCAAACCATCGGTGCCGTTGGCCTTTGAGATCGCTCTGGCACCGTTGCGAACACGTTTGGTCTGATTCACGGTGCATGGACCGTGAGTGGACGAGCCCCCCACACCCCTACAACCCTACGAGCGAGTTCCTCGAACCCCGACCCCTCCCCCCAAACCAACCCCAGAAAGCACTTCAGAACAGTGAACTCCGTCCATCACAATGACAAAAAAGCTTTCCAAGAAGCTCAAAAAAATCCTTTACTTCGGCCTCTGCTGCTGCTGCTGTCCTTCCCGCCACATCCGTCGGTTCGTACGCAACAACTTCCACTGCCTCCTCCCCCGGCCCAAATGGATGGGTGACAAAATAACCGCCGAGACTTTCGCCACGCTAGGCCTGTCTTTGGGGCACTTGGGAGACTTACACAAGTGCTTCAAGGAGATCGACGAGGATGGGAGCGGGCAGATCGACATACACGAGTTCTTGATGTACGTGGATGCGCCGCTAACGCCGTTTAGTAAGCGCGTGTTTGGCATCATGGATGAGGATGGGAGCGGCAGCATGGACTTCCGGGAGTTCGTGATTGCGTGCTGGAACTACTGCAGCTTTGAGAAGGCAGGGTTGATACTGTTTGCGTACGACTTGTACGACGCGGACCACAACGGGAGCATGAGCGTCAACGAGTGCAAAGTAAGTCGCTACACACACACGATGATTGCTAATTGACCCCCTCCTTCTCCCTTTGTTTACACCGCATTCTCCCTTCGTTCACACGAGTGTATGTCGTTTCAGGCCATGTTTAGCGAGGTGTATGGTGACAAATTCGTAGTCGCCGAGAAGGGGTTCAAGTTGTTTGACAAGCTGGAGAAGCTCGCGACGGATCCCGCGAAAGATACGAAGGACTTTGATATTATAACGAAGAAACAGTTCGTGGGGTTGATCAACACGCACGTGAACGTGCTGATGCCGGCATTCCAGATCCAGAACGCGATCCAGTCCAAGATCATCGGCAAGAGGTTCTGGAGCAGAATCACTATGAGGAGGATGAAGAACATGAACGGGGAGGACTGGCATAGACATCGCGGGGCGGTGGTTGCCAAGGTCGACAGCAAAGCGATTTTGAACAAGTACCACGACCAGAAGGCGAACGAAATTCTTGATCGGATGAAGAACAGCTATCGCAGTCAGCTGATTGGCCGACTGGGCGAGTTCAATCCTCAGATGGACACGGAGCGGCGGCTGAGTTACCACAGCAAGCTCCGGAATCTCAACTACGAGAGCTTCGAGGACCTGCAGGTAATGCGCGCGAACCACAAGCTGCCCGCCGTGCTGCTGGACAGAAAACCGCCGTCGGGATATTCAACAGTGGCAGCCATAGCGACAGACCCGATTGCCAACTTGCCCCAGTGGGATGACAACGATTACAGCACCTTAGAGCAGATCCACAAGGACGTCAAGGACATTCTGGCGTGGCAGAGAACTATGATTGACAGCAAAGAGATCGGCAAGTTCAAGTCGGGAGCGCCGCATGGGTACACGTACAAAGACAATATCGAGAGCGGCCCAGTCGTCAAGATCAAGGTGGACAAGAACAGTAAGCTGATCGACTGGACCAAGGTGAAGATTCACACATTCGACGACGACGACAACAACTGGGAGGACGAGGAGGAGGCGCGGGACGAAGTGGCCAAGATGAAGGAGAAGGAGAGGCGAACGACGAAACAACTCGAACTGAAGAAAAAGAGCGAGGACGACCTGGCGGCGGAGAAGAGGTTGAAGATGCTGGGGGTGGGGGGCAGCGACGACGAGGAGGAGGAGGGGGAGGAGGTGGATATGGACGCCATCATTGGTATGAGTAAGCAGGGGGGTATTGGACGGAGTGAGTCAAATATATCGGAATAAATCATCAATCTTGTGGCTTCAAATTACTTCCTGTACTTGTATTGCTGTCAGCAAAGCGGGAAATATAGGCATCGAGCTGGAGCTCGACGGCACTTTTGGGGATCGGTTGCGAATCTGGCTCGGGAGGGGGGGACAGGAGAAGGTCGAGCGAAACGTCATCGCCGACCACGGCAACTAGCTTGGCTCTGTTCGCGTCCTTCTTGAGCGAGCCGATTGTGCTAATCTTGGACCGAGTGGACGCCCGGAGCAGCGGTGTCACGAGCATGAACACTTTGTTCAGCCATCCTGGCGAGTTCACGAGGAGAGTGCGGTGCGACCGGTTGGGGTAGTGCTTAGAGAGGGTGGACACGAACGTTTTCAGAAACACCACGTTGTCGCGCGCGAGCGCGTCGAACATGGAGAGGTCTTTCATGTCGATTATCGACGTCATCACGCCAGTGCCGTGCGGGCGGGAGGGGCCGACGGACATGGGGGAGGTGATGGGGCGGATCGTGAGGTAGTCGAGGATGTTCCAGCAGTACTCGAAGATGAAAATGAAGTGCTTCAGGACCTGCGGGGGGGGGGGGCACACGAGTGAACAAAAAGGGGGCACACAGGGGCCACACACACGCGTGAACAAAAAATGGGGGGGAGGGCGGATCTTTATGAGCTCATGTGGGTCTTCATGAGACTCATGTTCAAGCGGCTCGCCTGGCCTTCACGAGAATCACCATGCTCAAACGGCGACTCGTATTCATACTCCTTGTGTTCACGCTCCTCACCTCCTCGTTGTTGGACTCTCTCTTAAGATCCTTAAAGTTGATCATGCCTAACCTCTGCAGCAGGACAACATTGCCATGCATATCAAAGCCTAGGAACTCGTGCGGCCAGAGCTTCTTTATGAGATTGAAGTTCTCGAGGGGCGGGTCGGAGAGGGTGCGGTCGACGTTTAGCTTGGCGCGCCACGTGAGGTGAGTGTTGACCCAGTAGTCATGGGACTTGGGGACAGAGGTTGGGAAGACTATTAAGAAACGAGGAGGGGTGTAGGAGGAAAGAATGGGAGCGGGGAGGAGGAGGACGAGAAGAAGGGAGAATAGGATACAGAACATGGGGAGGGCTGAAGGCGGATCGCTGCGGTGGAAGGAGGACTCAGAGAGGTGGATAAATGAACAGTACCAAATACGTACAGTTGTAGATATTCACCACCTGTTCAACGACACCCCCTTGTTTACGAGTACATCCGCTTGAAACCACTGGAGGAGGAAACTTGTTACGCGTTATAGTGGAGGTGCCGCAGGCGGCGGTACCTACACTAAGTAGGTCGAAGACCGAGAGTGGGGCCATGGGAGGAGGGAGGAGGGGGAAGAGAAGGGGAGGGACGTGGCTACGAGGGCGTAGAGTGGCGTCGAGGGAGGCATTGAGGCTTATTAGTTGAATTATTATAATTAGTTATCTGTTAGGGTTAGTAGGGTTAGGGTTATATTCCAGAACCCTAACCCATACAAGCGCGTCGACCTTTTCGCCATAGTCTCAGCTGTTCGGACCCTCCCGGAGGCC
>Ga0307985_10002615_pt1 | contig 10000 bp, 11 predicted proteins | sample EllFjometageno80_FD_203155 | JGI IMG/M metagenome (GOLD analysis project Ga0307985, IMG submission 203155) | Marine microbial communities from Ellis Fjord, Antarctic Ocean - #80 | ecosystem: Environmental > Aquatic > Marine > Unclassified | place: Southern Ocean | collected 2014-10-09 | reverse complement strand
ACAATCCAGCATTCTCCGAAGACGCTGAGCTCTTTCGTGGTGAGGGGAAGTCGTGGGGTCTCACATTCCAGGTGCACGAAGAACCAAGTGCTACGGGCGCTCCTGCAGGCACGCTGAGCTGGGCCGGGCTGGCAAACAGCTATTTCTGGATCGACCGCGAGAACGGGATCGGCGGGTGTTACCTGAGCCAGCTCTTGCCGTTCGCTGACGCTGGGTCTGTCGAGATCTTTTACGAAATCATGCGCACGGTGTACGCCAACCGCTAAAGCAGTCCCACCAAGCACCCCGCAGCGCCCCAACCTGGGTTTGGGCGCTGCTGGCGGCGGTGGGTTGGTGTTGGTCGACCAGATAGCTCACGTCCAGGTGTCGCTGTCTGGTGCCACCTCTGACAACCTTCGCATCGTCGCGCCGCACCGGATCAGCGCTCGCTTCGTGGCCGAATCTCAACAGGGGACCCGCCTCGACTTCGATCTAGTACCTAGCGACCGAAGGTCCTGCCTCAGCGTTGACACGCGAACGTTGCCAGACACGGCACTAGGTATCTAGATTCGCTGGATCCAGCAGATCGGTGCGGGCCAGGCGTAACGCGTTGGGGTGATGGCGGAAGTCGACCTCGTCGAACGTTCCAATGAAGTCCCCGTCGACCTGTACCGGGACTGGACGCCGTGCCCGCAGGGTGGCCGAAGTGAGATCTGACCGCAGGTCAAGAAACTTGTTCGCGGTAATCCCTGCCGGAGGTCGAAGGGCATCAAGCACAATCCGCATCAGGTGCGAGCCGCGCAGGCTGCGCAGAGTGACGGTGGCCAGGCCGCGGTCGAGTGTCGCACTCGGCGCCACGTTCAGCGGCAGATTTCCGAGGTAGGTGTACGGATCGGTGTTTAGGCAGATGGTGAAATAGCCGTCGTCGACCCGTCCGTCGGGAAACTCGATCGAGAACGCAGGCTCACTTCGGTCATAGTGACGCAGCCATGTCTTGATGGCGGCATACACAAACAACGGGTGGTTCAGATAACGCTTGAGGTCCCCTTGGCGTTCGACTTGTTCGACAACCGCCGCATCGAACCCGACGCCGGTATGAAACAAGAAATAGCGTCCGTTTACGCTGCCAACTCCGACCGGCTGAATCAGATCTTGCTCGATCGCCGCCAGTGAGTACTTCACAGCATCCTGCGGGTCGTCTGGCAATCCGAGCGTGCGACAGAACACGTTTGTTGACCCACCAGGCAGTGGCAGCAGCGCACAGGACGTATCCACAACACCGTTCGCAACCTCGTTCACGGTGCCGTCTCCGCCAAGCACGACGACTCCGTCAACGCCGCGTCGCGCCGCATCCTCGGCGAGGCGCGTCGCATGATTTCGGCGGGTGGTTTCGGCCACCTGGACGTCGTGGGCCTCGCCAAGTGCACGCTGAACGAGCACCTGAGTACGAGGCGAAACCGACGATGCAAACGGGTTCACGATCAGAAGAAGTTGCACAACTCGAGCAGTCTCGCCTGGAACGGCGCAAAAAGAAATACGAATTTACCCGTCGGTGGGATTGTGAAGTTGTGCACGACCGCCCCAGACTGGCTAGATGAAGGTTGCCGTTTGCGTGAAGCAGATCCCAGACCCGGCTGATCCGGGCGCCCTTGATCCGTCTACCAAGACGCTCAAGCGTGACATGAAACTCATCCTCGACGAGTCAGATAGCTATGGCGTCGAGATGGCATTGCAGCTCGTCGACGCTGCCGGAGGTGGCGAAGTCACCCTGGTGTCGATGGTCCCAAACGGCGAGGTCAATGGTCTTCGAACCGCCCTCGCCATGGGTGCTGACTCTGCGATCTTGATTAGCGACGAGGCCCTGGCAGGTACCGATGCGCTCGGTACCGCAAAGGTCCTCGCTGCTGCCATTGCTCGCGTCGAGCCCGACCTAGTCCTCACTGCGACCGAGTCCAGTGATGGCTACACCGGCACGGTGCCCGAACAGATTGCCGAGCTCATGGGTTTGCCATCTGTCACGTTCGCCAAGTCGATCGAGATGACTGACGCCGGCATCAACGTCAAGCGTCAAACCGAAGCTGGCTACGACGACGTCAGTTGCCCTATGCCGTGCCTGGTCTCTGTGACTGCCGGTGTGGTTGAGCCTCGGTACCCGTCGTTCAAGGGCATCATGGCCGCCAAGTCCAAGCCGGTCGACTTGCTGACCGTTGCTGACCTGGGTATCGACGCTGGTTCGGTTGGTTGGGCCGGTGCTGGTCAAGAAATCATCGCCGTAGAAGTAGCGCCGGTGCGAGACTCTGGCGAAATCATCGAAGACGAGGGCGAGGCGTACCAACGCATCGTGGAATTCCTCGACGAGCTCAAGGTCATCTGAGGAGGCTGCCATGTCTGTAGGAACAGTTTGGGTCCATACCGAAGTCGTCGAGGGTTCGGTTGCTTCTATCACTCTCGAAATACTGGCCAAGGCCCGTGAGATCTCTAGCGACGTTGTCGCCATTGTTGGCGGCGACGGCAACGCAGTCGCCGCTGAACTTGGCGCACACGGTGCAACGAGTGTCCTCGCCACCGGCGATCTAGGCAGCGCTCTGCCCGGCCCATCGGTTGCTGGTGCAATGGCTGCTGCCATCGCTGGCGGCGCAGCACCCGCTGCGATCTTGATCGGCACCACTTATGGCGGCCGTGATGTTGCTGGTCGCCTGTCGGTCAAGCTCGACGCATCGGTCATCACCAACATTGTTGACCTGGCCGACGAAGACGGTCTTGTAGGAACCGAGCCCGTCTTTGGTGGCGCTTCACTCGTCAAGACCAAGTTCACAACCGACAAGCCTGGGATCTTCCTGGTTCGTCCGAAGTCATTCGAAGCGGCAGAGACCGGCGGCGGTACTGCTGCTGTTTCGACTCTTGATGTTCCCGACTTGGGTGCTACCGGCACCGCAGTCGTGACCAATTCGTTCGTCGAACAGACCGAAGGCCCCAAGCTCGACGAGGCAGCTGTTGTTGTCTCCGGTGGACGCGGCCTCGGCGAAGCCGCCAGCTACGCACTGGTCGAGAGCCTCGCATTGGCACTCAAGGCAGCACCTGGCGCAAGCCGTGCAATCGTTGACGCTGGCTGGGTTCCTTACAGCTACCAAGTCGGTCAAACCGGCAAGGTCGTAAAGCCAGACGTGTATATCGCGGCCGGTATCTCCGGTGCGACCCAGCACCTGGTCGGCATGAAGGGGTCCAAGACGATCATTGCGATCAACAAAGACTCTGAAGCCCCGATCTTTGGAGTTGCTGACCTGGGCATCGTGGGCGACGTCCACAAGGTCCTCCCGCAGCTCCTGGAAGCCCTCGCTGCTCGGGGGTAGCCCGGCTTTGGGCTCGTCCTTCGCCGAAACCCTGTCCGAGCTGAAGCTTCGACGGTCCCGGCACGCGAGCTAACAACGAAACACTTCGTACTCTGCGACGTTGGACCTGCTGGGCAGGGACAACGTCGCAGATTTCGTTTTGGGCGGTACGACGCGACAGATGAAGGCCAGGAGACGACCTCTAAGATCGTCGCCATGACCGCTCTCGCAATCAACTTGCTTGCGCTGCTGATCGTGCTGGGGTTGTGTTGGGCCGCCATGATGTGGATCTCAGGCCGGTTCCAAGCCCATGGAGGCGCCACTACGGTAGAAGTCGACGGTATTGGTGACATGTCGAAGCCAACGGCGTCAGAGGCCCCTTGTATGGCTTGTGGCGGCGTTGGAGCCCAGAACTCGGGTCACAAGCTTGCCCCGTGCCACGAGTGTTACGGCACCGGTGTGTTGAGCTAGCTACCCGTCTCAAAAGGTGGTTGGTGAATCGCAATCACTGTTGGCTGGTCGACCGCAGCAAGTTCTGCGTCCTATGACTGCGTCATCGCGAAGATGCCATGGTCACGAAGCGAACGGAAGTCTTCAGTCAGTTCACGTTCATGCTTGTTGACATGCGAATGAGCCTGAGGTCGAGTCTCGGCGCCTGGCTTGAAGTACCGCATTACCCGTCGGCTAGACCAGCGGCCAGGGCCAACGTCGGCCGGTCGGGTCAGTAGGGAAGTGGCCGCCGCTGATCAATACGCCGGCTCGTTCAAGTGCCGCTTCAACCTCTTCGTCGTCGTCGAGCAAGCCGGTCAGGGTGTCGCCCAGGCCAACATCGACAAACGTTTTCAGATCAGCGCGTATGTCGTCGGGGATGGAGTCACCAGCGAAATCCCACAGCACAGTGCGCAGCTTGAATTCGGCATGAAACGACAGACCGTTGTCGATTGCCCAGATATGGCCATCTTTGCCCAGCAACACGTGACCACTCTTACGATCGGTGCTGTTGGCGACAATGTCGAATGCGGTCAGCTGCTGAAACGCACCCAAGAATTGCGGTTTGTTGTGCAGCGTCAAGTAATGCTCTTCGAAGTTGCACGGAATGAAGAGCTGAAGCGAGCCGGGGCCCACAGGCCCGTCGATCAAGACGGTCGGCGGGACCAGGTCCCAGCCGATCGATTTCGCCAGCTCATAACACGCGACTTCGCGGAGGTACAGGCCATCGGGGAAGTCCCACAACGGGCGCTCGCCACGGTGCGGCTTGTACACAGCTTGAACGGTCTGATCACCGTGGACAACGTCGCACAGCAGTGTGGTGTTCGAACTCCATGGCATCTGACCGAGCACGTCAATCTCGCCGCTGCGCAGTATGTCTTCTGCCTGGTCGTTGGGGATCGGGTCTCGATCGCGAAACGGGGATTCGTCGTCGCTCACCGGGCCGTCAGTTCCAGCATGGGCACCAGCCGTCATCGTTGTTCAGGGGTGACTCGCAATACGGACACGGGGGGCGACCAGCGGTCACCAGACCGGTCGCATGGGTGACGAAAGCCAGCACCTGACCGCGGGTGAGCTGGAATCGACTGGTGGCAGGCGAGCTGTCGTCCTCGCTCACGAGCATCTGCTCGGCCCACAACGCAACCCGGTCACGGCTCTCTACGTAGGCGACGCCCATCGAGGCAACCGCCCACTCGGGCTCAACTGGGGTGGCCAGGCCAGACGGCGCAGGAACGGTGCCAGCATCGGGTTCAGGCAGATCAGTCAGCATGTTCGTGAGATATTCGGCCAGGGCAACGACCTGCTGCTTCTCGACCTTGAGTGTGACAACTTGGGTGCCCGCTACTGCTTGCAGGAAGAACGCCCGCTCGCCTGCGGGACCAACCGTGCCAGCTACAAATGCGTCGACATCAGGCAGGTCGAAGGAACGATCAAGCGAACTCATGATGGGACAAGTGAGGTCAGGTCGTCGCCAGTCGAATTGACGGCCAAGACGATGGGACCGGTCTGGCCGTACATGATGGCCGTGACCGAGCACGGCGAAACAACGATCCGTTGGAACTGGTCGAGATGAGTGCCCATCGCCGACGCAATCGCAGCCTTAATCGTGTCGGCATGCGACACGACTACAACGGTCTCGCCCGGATGAGCTGCGACGATGTCGGTGAGAGCCCCGATCATTCGGGCCTGCATTTCCGGGAACGATTCACCCTTTGGAAAACGAAACCCACTCGGATAACTCTGCACCGTGCGCCATTCGGGGAGCTTGCGCAGATCGGCCAGGTTCTTGCCGGTCCAGGTGCCAAAGTCGCATTCGTTCAGACCGGGTCGGGTGCGGATACGACAGCCCGTGGCCTTGGCGATAGGTGCTGCCGTCTCCTGGGTGCGCTCCATAGGTGATGCGTACACCGCGGAGACCTTCTTAAGTGCCCCGAGACGTTCGCCCGCCTTTGCCGCCTGAGCCACGCCGACATCACCCAGGTGCAGGTTCTTTGCCCGGCCGGGCAACACCTTTCCGGTGGTTGGAGTCTGGCCGTGGCGCACCAACAGAATGGTGGTCATTGCCGGTGGAGTCGTTGATGTGCTCTTCTTGGGTGCCATGTGGTTTAAAAAACTAGCGTTGCCAACGTGAATGCATTGCACCAATTGGAGATTGACGTCGAGAACTGTCGTCGCTGCCCGCGGCTAGTCGAGTGGCGTGAGCAGGTCGCAGCCGAGAAGCGAGCAGCATTTCGAGACGATGATTATTGGGGAAAGGGCGTTCCAGGATTTGGCGACCCGAAGGCTGGGCTCATGGTTGTTGGTCTCGCGCCTGCAGCGCATGGTGCGAATCGCACCGGCCGCATGTTCACCGGTGACCGTTCGGGGGACTGGTTGTATCGGGCCATGTACCGGGCCGGTTTTGCCAACCAATCCGAGAGCATCAACAAGGACGATGGCCTAGAACTGACCAACGCATGGGTCACCTCGCCAGTCAAATGTGCACCACCAGCGAACAAGCCGACGCCGGACGAACGCGCCGCATGCCGGCCGTTCTTCAACCGAGAGTTCGAGTATCTGACAGAACTCAAGGTCGTCGTGGCGCTCGGTGGGATTGGCTACCAAGCTGTAGCCCAGCATCTTGGGGTCAAACCACGGCCGAAGTTCGGCCACGGCGTCGAAGTTCCGCTCGATTCAGGGCTCACGATCTTGTGCTCCTATCACGTCAGTCAGCAGAACACATTCACGGGACGACTCACTGAGGAAATGCTCGATGCAGTGTTCTCGCGGGCCCGAGCGCTGTCACAGGCCGGGGAAGGCTGAAATTCAGATAACCTTGCAGCCGTGTCTCGCCGTGTTCGTCGCCCTGTAATCGCCAGTGCTGCAAAAGCTATTGCCTCATTGCTTCTCCTGGTTCTTGTCGCTGCCTCTTGCAGCAGCGATGGCTTCCCTGAGGACTATGCAGATCAGCCCCAAACGCTTGATGACGGCACCCAAGTAAGCCTCGTCGAGCTGAATTGGCTCGAGGGCTGCACCGTTGGCCTGGCCGACTCTGACCTGGCCGAAGATGCCAACAACATCTGTCAATGCAGCTATGCCGAGATTTCAGGCACCAACGGCATTGCATTCGAAGACTTCGTCAAACTCAACAACGACCTCAAGGGCGACCCGGGCAGCTTGGTTGGCGGCACGGACACCCCCGCAGCCGAGCAGCGTATGCTCGACATCGTCAAAGGCTGCATCGCCGGCGGATAGAGGTAGTGCGGCTTCGGGCTAACCATCCGGGCTAACCATCTGTGTCAGACACAGATGGTTAGGTGCGGAGAGAGTCGAGTGACAGAGGCCGCGTGTAGACGACCTGGCGTTGTGGTGGTGAACCGGTCACTTCTTGCGGGTGGGAAGGCCTACAGCGGCAGTTTGATTGGCCCATTCCGGCCAGCGTTCGCGGCTCTTCTGCGAAAGCCGGCGCATGAGATCGATTGCTGCCGGGTCATCGTCGCCTGGCCGAGTGTCGATGACACCATCCTTGATCATGGCCTCGATGATGGCTCGGCCCAGGTCGGTGCGCACAACAGTCAACGTCCAGTCCGTTTCGTTACCAATGCCACCCGTGCTGATGTCGGCATGCTCGGCCGCGAAGTCAGGGCAGTGAAGGCAACCCTCGCGAGTCCAGGCATGACATTCCTTCAGGTTGATCTCGTGGTACGAGCCGTCCTTCATCCACACCTGGAAGACACCTTTGATGTTCATCTTGACGATGTCATCCTTGTTCAAGCCGTACTTGACGCCGAACAATTCATCGAAGAGTGAGTCATCGAAGGACTTGGAACACAGCAGGCCGATGTTCAACTTGAACGGCTTGGACACCTTGCCGACCTTGCGGTGCCACATAACAGGCGCAATCGAGGTCTGACAGCTCATGCCAACGAGTGCAAGACGCTCGAGGCCCTTCTCTTTGGCTTCGGGAAAGGCCATGGTGTTGGCCGAATAGGTGTAACGGCTTCCTGCGCCAGCCAGGACTTCTTCTCGGTTTGTCGCTACACCGGGGATGGCCTTCCAGCCACCGCCGTCGGCGCCGCCTTCAAGATGGCTGACAAGAGCGCCATCCAGGATGTCGTTTTCGAGGCACCAGATCAGAATGGCAGAGACCAGGCCGCCGTCTTGGCCGGTGTCGTAGACGAAATCGTCGCTGGCTCGCACCAGTAAAATATCTTTGAACACACCAGACATCTCGTCGGGTTCGCGGACTCGGCCAAACAAGTGCTCGTCGGCCTCGGTCTCCCAGTCCCGGAATCGTGGGCATGCACGGGTGCAGCTGGTGCAACCCTTTTCGCCGTGGGTGCAGTTCGATTCGCCAAGTTCGTCTTCGAGGTGGAACGGCTTGTAGTGCCCCGGTTCGTGCTTATAGCCAATGACGTCGTGGGGGCAGGCAATGACACAGCCTGCACAGCCGGTGCACAGGCCGCTGTTGATGACCTCGTCGTGGAGTTCCTTCCACTGGTGCGTCCACCGGACGCGTGCTGGTTTGGTGGCCTCAGCTGTGCTCATGGCTTGAGCTTAAAGGGCCGGTCCTCCCGATCGCCAGGCAGACGGCAACTCTGTACGTAGGTCTAGGCAGAAGACCTGGTTCTGAATCAGGTAGCGGTCGCCCAAACGGCGTACAGCGGGTCGCCTAGAGCGGTGCCTGTCCGGTTCTCGATCGTTGCGGGCGTGAACCCACCGGCGAGCTCGAAGTAGCGGGCAACGATGTCACAACGCTGGGCTTCGGTCGCTAGCAACCATCCCCGGATCGCCTTGGTAGGGAAACAGCGGTTACTGAAGGTGCAGACCAAACGGCCACCGGGTTTCAGAATCCGTTGTACGTCGACAAAGACCCGGATCGGCTGGGTTAAATAGTCGACCGATACCGCACAGACGACGTCGTCGAAGTGGTTGTCCTCAAACGGAAGTGTTGGTGTTGTGTTCAGATCATGAGCCAGCACTTCAGCGGCCATCGGGTTGGCGTGCAGCTCGGTCCAATTCATACCCAGCACCACGAGTTCGTCTGGGGCCTTGGCGAAGTGCGAAATCCATGAACCCATCATGTCTAGGACGCGCCCGTTGATCCTGAGTTCGTCATACAGCGCACCCACGGCACTAATTGCGGCGTCGTCAATGTGTTTGACTAGGCGTTCGGGCTCGTAGAACCGGGTGTCATCGCTGTCATCAGACCGGGTAAAGAAATCGGCTGGGAAATGATCTGAACTCTGCAGCGCCCTCGGCAGGATTCGAACCTGCGCACATGGCTCCGGAAGCCAATGCTCTATCCCCTGAGCTACGAGGGCTATTACGTTGCTGACTTGTATGAGCAACGCGGTTCAGCACTGTAGTGGTGCCGATCCAGTTTTGGAGACTCGCCTGCACCCACTGACGCAGGCGGAAGCGGACTTAGATGCCGCCGGCGCCGAATCCAGTCTCCATGACCTGCAGAATGGCTGGGCCAAGCAGCACCATCAAGAGCGGTGGAAGGATGCAGGTCACTAGGGGAAGCAGCATGGGCGCGGGCAGCTTCATCGCCCGCTCATCGGCCTGAATTTGGAGTACGTCGGCGATAGACACACCGGTTTTCTCTGCCTGGGCGATTGCTCGAACAAAGCTGGTCATGTCAGGAACGTCGGAGCGTTCTTGCAAGCTTTTGAATGCATGCCCGCGGGTCATACCAATACGGACATCATGCAGGAAGCGACCAAGCTCGTCGGACAAGGGTCCCTCGGTGGAGTCAACCGTACGAGAGATTGCTTGCTCGAAGCCCAGACCGGCTTGCACAGTGATCGCGATCTGGTCAGCGATGTCGGGCAGTTCAGACTGAATGGCTTCCTGGCGGGCCCGAGCGCGGTTGGTCAAGTAGGTGTCGACACCTCGCCAGCCGAGAAGGACGATGATTGCGCCAAGCAGAATGCCCTTGTTGCCAGAGACGCCACGCCATGCCAGCAGACCGAACGTCACGCCGCTAGCCAGCGAGATAGTGCGAGCGGTTGCAATACGTTGCGGCGTCCACGTACTCGAGATGCCGCCGGTGACAGCCATTTCGCGCAGTTTAGCGATGCGACTTTTTGGTGTAGCACCCGTGATGATGGCGTTGGCCTTCTTCAGCCACGGCTGGACCACACGCTCGGAGCGAGAACGGGCCAGCAAGACCTCGTGGAGGTTCGACGAACCGGTTCCGGTGGTGAACATGGGCTCCA
>Ga0307985_10002614_pt1 | contig 10006 bp, 9 predicted proteins | sample EllFjometageno80_FD_203155 | JGI IMG/M metagenome (GOLD analysis project Ga0307985, IMG submission 203155) | Marine microbial communities from Ellis Fjord, Antarctic Ocean - #80 | ecosystem: Environmental > Aquatic > Marine > Unclassified | place: Southern Ocean | collected 2014-10-09 | reverse complement strand
CCCCTCACCCCCTCACCCCCTCACCCCCTCACCCCCTCACCCCCTCACCCCCTCACCCCTTCACCCCCTCACCCCCTCACCCCCCTCGCAGCTGGTACATTGCGAGCGGCTCTGACGACAAGACGGTCATTGTGTGGGACGTCGAGAACGGCACGAAAGAGGCCGTCTTCGAGGGCGGGCACGCGGCGGCAGTTTACTCAGTCGCGTTCAGCAAGGACGGCCAGACGGTATTCAGTGGCTCCGGCGACCGCACCGTCGCGGTTTGGGACATCAAAACGAAGAAGAAGATCGCGTCCTTGACGGGCCACGAGGACGAGGTCTTCGAGATTTCGCTCTCGCCCAACGGGGAGCTCGTGGCGAGCGCGTCGGTGGACAACACGGTGAGGGTGTGGAATACAAAGACCTACGAGCAGGTAAGACGCGGATTATGAACCAGTTGCGCTTTCGCCGGTCGCCTACGCTAGTCGCCATCGCCGGTCGCTTTCGCCGGTCGCTTTCGCCGGTCGCCTTCGCCGGTCGCTTTAACTCATATGTGCGGCCGTTTTGCTCACACTGTGGTTGGTGCAGGTCTTCGTGTTCTCCGGTCCCGTGGCCCACTCCCGGTTCTCGTCGGTGTTCTTCAGCCCGGACAGCAAGACGGTCGTCACAGGCTCCTCCGACAATACGGTGCGCGTGTACGACATCGAATCCCGCTCGGAGGTCATGACGCTCAACGGCGGCAGCGGGGGCGTGAACAGCGCGGCGTTCAGCCCGGACGGCAAGATGATTGGCTTCGGGTGCAAGGTGAGAGAAGCGAGCGCGGAGCGCGCCGTTTGTGAGCGTGGAGCGCGCCGTTTGTGAGCGTGGAGCGTGCCGTTTGTGAGCGTGGAGCGCGCTGTTTGTAAGCATGGAGCGCGCCGTTTGTGAGCATGCCTACACTGGCTCGAAACGTGCTTTGTGTGCGTCTCGCGCTGAAAGACCGGCTCCTCGGTCTTAAAAGCGCCCAATTTGCTCGCCTAGGCGAAACACTGGACGCGCCATTCGCTGGCGCGCTAAAAAAAACGTTCGTCTTCAGAACGCGCCGTTTGCGAGCTCGTAGAGCGTTTGCGACCGGCTCAGCCTGTCGCAGGAGGCATACTTCATTCCATTCTCCGGCTTTCTTGCTCACGCCGTTGCTCACACACATGTGCTGCCCACACACATGTGCTGCCCACAGGACGCTTCTGTTCGGGTGTACGAGCTCCGGACGAGGGCCCTCAAATGCTTGCTAGAGGGGCACGACTCCAGCATCAACTGCGTCCGCTTCTCGACCGACAGCAAGACCCTGGTTTCGACGGCCGGCGGGGGCATCAAGATTTGGGACCTCAGCACCGGCAAGGAAGGCAAGAAGCTGAAGGGCAAGGACTTCATGTCGAGGATGTACACTGACGTCCTGGTCAAGAAGAAGAAGCTCAAGGAGGTGAGCCACGAACGCGCCGTGAGCGCCAGAACGCGCTGTCGCTATTGGCGAGCAGTTGCACGCTTTGCGTTTTGGGCTCGCTCGTCGCACGAAACAACCGGTTCCAGCACACCGCCGTATAGCTCTCGCCCGTCTCGCTCGTCGCTCTCACTTCTCACTTTCACGCCGCTGTCGAGGCGCCCAGAGCCGCCCTAAAACGCGCTATATTCTTCGCGCCTCTAACTCCCTTTCCGCTCGTGCAGCTCGAGGAACAGGATGCGCTGGTTGCGCGCGGCGAGTGCACGTTCAAGCCGCACTTAAATCTTGACCCCAAGCTGCTGAAGAACAGGGATCCGAGCTTGCTGTACACAGCCAAAAAGGTGTTCAAGACGACAGCGCAGGAGGAAGATGAGAAGATTGAGGAGGAGAAGAAGAAACGGGAGAGGCGGGCAGCGGCGGCGAAGAAGCTGGAGGCCGCCAAGGCCAAGAAAAGGGAGAAAAAGGCGAGCGAGAAAGAGAAAGAGAACGCGGAGGAGACCAGAATGGCGCAGAAGAGCGTGTCGAGCGACAAGGACATGAGGGCCAAGTTCGAAGAATTACTGATGTAGCGTTTACACAAAACCCCCCCACACACACCTCTGGCCAGAACTTCGAAGTAGCTTGCGTCGGTGTGAACAAGGGCAGCGTGTTCGAGACTAAGTCATGCGCGCCTCCAATCCCATTTTCCCACGCTTTATGTTGAGTTCGGTCTTGTCTTTGCTGGTCAGTGCTACATTCCTCTCCCTTGCTCCCACCTCAACCGATACAGAGATAAAGAACCAGTTCCGCAAACTTGCTGTGCACCTCCATCCGGACGTGAACCCTGACGCTGGCTCCAAAGCTCGCTTTGCTCAAGTGACGGAAGCACAAGAAGTGCTGCTAAGTAAGACGAAGCGCATCGAGTGGACCGTGATACGCAGTAGAAAGACTGGAGCGCATTCAGGAATGGACAACCCTAACAACGCAAGGGCCTGAGCGGGCGGTGCCGAGCCGTTGCATTTAAGAATGATTGGGCGCATGTTAACGCCAAGAGTGTTGTTTGGGCTGATTCCACTCGCTTTCCTGACCATAGGTTTGGTGAACAGCGTCGCCGCAGGTCCGCCGCCGCCGCCGGTCCTGAGCGAGCGCGAGATCAACTAGTAGAAGCAACTGATGGCGCTCAATCGGCAATTTGATCAGTCGAGAGCTAGACGGGCGGCGAACAGCCCGAGTCAGAAGACGACGTGCGAGCGGTCGCCACATGGGTCTACGTGATCAAGCCGGAGCGATCGTCTCAGATGATTAACTCTGAGTGAGCGTCCATGACGTCGTCGGTGGAGTGCTACGCTCGGCTGGACTTCAAGCTCCCCAAGGAGGTCGCGTTCCGCTCAAAACACGTGCCTCCCCTTCCCTCTCTAACGCTCTGTACTCGGCAGGTTCGCTTGCAGTCTCGCTTGGGGTGACCGCCTTCGCGATTTCCGTGCTTTACTGCGACTTTGACGTCAATCCGGCCAAAAGGAAGCTGGGTTTTGCCGGAGCCATTCCCGACGGCGCGGGCTCTGGGCTTGGCTTTGCTTGCTGTGGTCGGGATGAAGTGGACGTGAGTGTATCTGCTGGTTCGCCGCGTTCAACATCCTGGTCAAAGTCGCGAGGAACGACTTCTATTATGGCGTGCCAATGAAAGGCTGGACTCTTGTAGCAATCTCGCTACTCGTCGGGGCGGTGACGGATTTCACGGGCTGGCTACAGGGCCATCAACCAGCTTTGCTGGGGGGGTGGGCATCATGGCGAATCTGGTCATGGGGCAGCTGGGCTCGTTAGTATGCGTGTACGTGTACACCACGCCGGTAAAGGAAGGTGCGATAGACAGCAGTACTCTCTGGGCCGTGGCTATCGGCACCAACGTGCTGCTTGTAGCCTCGTTCACAACCTTCGTGATGAAGATCAATGAGGACAAGGTCGCCAATTTCTTCTCGCTCGAGACCAAGCCTGAGCAAGAACGCCGCGCGTTCTATGAGCGCGACGATCCAGAGCTCAAGCTAGACGTTTTCGATTGCCCAGAGTACTTTGGGGCGATCAGAGGCGACGTGAAGCAGTACGTGTCCGACAACTACGAGGAGTGGTGCAGAGCAAAGCCTAGCTTCTGGAACGCAGGGCTCATCAAGCACATCCCCGAGGACTTCTTCCCGCCCGAGAAGAAAGAGCAGCTGCTAGAGAAGAAAAGCAGCCAAGTTTGCGACATGCGTCTGTCGCTGCGGGAAAGTGCGTATGAGTAGAGGGTGTCCGCGCGACGACGTTGTTAATTGATAATAGAAGTGGTCTTGCTATAACAAATGCTCGTGTTTAAGGGCTTGTGTTAGCGCGGCCCATCTCGAAGCCAGCGATGATGACTTCGTCACTGTAGTCAAGGGCGTGCTTGAACGAAGGTAGTTTGAAGAGTGCGTCGGCGTACGTTTTGAGAGTCGGATGCAGCTCGAACACGGCCGCGGTGGAGAGGGAATCCTGCTTGAACGCGTCGAGCGCCACAGTCATGTAGTAAAGCTGGGGAGCCAGGGAGAGGTCGGTCAAGGTGGGGCCAGGGGAAGTGGGTAGGGCGGCCTCGAGCTCGGCGAGAGCAGTCAGGAGGTCAGATTTGAGGTCGTCGTCCTGCGCTGCATCGGTGCACATGACGAATTTTTTAAGAGCGGGGAAGAAGCTTGACTCGGCAGCTCTCAGTTTTTTATCCTCGCCCAGCGTTGGGGACTCAAAGAAGAAATCGAGGTACTGTGATATGACGCTTGACTCAACGTAGGCCTCAGAGCCGTGCTTAAGCGCCGGCATGGAACCCTCGTAGTACTCAACGAGCCAGTTCGGCTTGTTCTCAGTTGAGGTGGGGCGGAGCTTGTATTTGAGGTTCTTGAAGAAGAGCACAGAGCGAACGTAGTGGGCAAAGGGACAGGCACCGGGAGATGTTTCGTCAGAGCCATCAGCGTTGGGCAAGGTGGACGGCATCATGTAGAGAGTGAACGGATCGTCCGCGAGGGGCGCGCACTCAGTGGGTGTCGTGGCGAGGCCGCGTGCGTTGGCATTAGGATACACTGATGAGAAGAGAGAGGTTTTGGAGCCTCTGTGAACAGGGGAGGGGGGTCGGAAGGCTCTGGTGGTGGCTCTGGTGATTGAGGTGATTGCGAAGGGAGAAGTGAAGGGAGCACAGAGCAGGAGGAGAAGGGCCGAAAGAAGGGCTGAAACAGCGAGCATGATAATTGGCCGCTTAGGAGAGGAGAAGAGGAGCAGTGGAGCAGATGGAGAGATGAGCAAAGAAGTACTCAAAGCTGGTGGAGAAATTGAGAAGTGATCATCAACGCACACTTTTAGGGGTTCCCAGCAAGCCCAGGCTCCTTATTGGGCCCCCTCATTGATTCATAGATAGATCGATTGTACCAAAAATAGATCGATTGTAGTTAATCTCTCTCTTCTCTCCTCCCCCTCCCCCCTCCTCTCCCCCCCCGCCCCCCTCCTCTCCCCCCCCGCCCCTCCGTGTGCTTACTCCGCTCGTTCCCCACGCTCTTCGTGCACATCTTCATGAGCGCCTCGTCCGCGACCATGCACGCGCAGAGCTTCCCGTCCGAGCCCACGCCCGCAAGCTGCTCTCCCGGCTTCACTGAAATCTCCACGTACCGGCACGCAGTGTGCGGCTCGCGCTTGTTCAGCACCCGCACGCTGGCCACCTGCTTCGGCAGATGCAACGTGATGGGGCTCTTGGTGCTGATGAACGTGAACTTGGCCGTGGCTGTCACATCCAATATGAACACACCGTTTCCCTCCAGATCGGGACAGACCGTAATCTCCTCTATGTCTGGGTGCAGATCCGGCAGCGGGCAGTCAAGCACCACCCTCCTCCCCGCAATGGACGCTTGCTGCCTCTTCTTGGCGTCGATCTCGTCGTCGGATTCATTGCCAGTTGGCTCCTCCGCCTCCTCCACGATCTGCCCCCACTCCTTGCGCGGATTGTTGTAGCAGAACGGACACAGCGGGAAGGATCGGATGGGATCGCCGACAGAATAGATGCACAGCTCGAACTTGCAGCCCGGCACGGCGCACAACTTACCCGAGTGCGGCTGAGAGAGTGTGTGAACAAATGAACAGAGAGCTTGGAGCGCGTGAGCAAAGAGGCGCGTGAATAAAGGGGCGCGCGAACAAAGGGGTGCGTGCACAGAGGGGCGCGTTCACAAGACACCTGAGTGTGGTCCCCGCTCACCTTGACGGTCCCGCCCATCGGCAGTGCGAAGACGGTCTCCGTGAAGCGGTTGTACAGCCTTCTCGGGGGCCCCTCGATGTACTGCAAGTAGCGTCCGGTCTGGCCGCAGCGCGTGAATGCCCTGCCGGAGTCCTCGGCTCGCGTGAAGTGGCTGCCGAATAGCGTGTCCATTTTGGCGATGTTGCTGACGAAGTGCTCGAACTTGGCCTCGAACATCTTGAGGCATTTGAAAATGACCTCGTTCTTGCCCTTGGTACCTTTGGCGATCTCGTCGCACTCCCTCTCGATGTCCGCGCGGACCTTCGGCAGAACGAGGCCGCTGTCGATGAGATGGTAGCCTTGAGCGAGGACCAGGCCGAGCTCGCTGGGCTTCAGTTTCCGCCCAGGAACTAGCTCCGCATAGTTCCGCTTCTGAATGTTCTCGATGTGCGTCGGGATGGAAGCGTCCGTGCCGATGCCCTGCTTCTCCATGATGCCGATCAGTTCGCTCTCCGCCAAGAGTGAGGGGGGCGAAGTCACGCCCTCGCGGACGGTCAGGAACTCGCGGGAGGGAGTAGCAAGGGGATACGTCTCGCCCTGCGAGAATTCGGGCAGCTCGCGCTCCTCGTCGTTCTCCACATCGCCCTCTTCCGTCTTCTCCTTCTCGCCGTACTGCCTGTGCAGCAAAACAGCGAGGAAGCCAGGCGTGACGAGCTTTTTCCCGGAGAGCGAGAAGCCCGCGTACTTCTCGTCCAGCCTCGGAACGGTCAAGTTGACGTTCGTCGAGAGCCACACCGCATCGTACGAGACCGAGGCGATGAAGTGCCTCACGACTAGTTCATAGACGCGCGCTTGGTCGCCGGACAGCTCATGGGGCGCCGCGTTGCGGCAGGGCGTGATCGGCGGGTGGTCGCCGGCGTCGAAGCCACCGCGAGCCTTGTTCGGGCCGGCGTGGAGCAAGTCTCGCACGAAGCTTCCCCAGCGGGAATCGCCTGCGAGCAACGAGAGCGTGCCGCGAATGTCGAAGCTCTTGGGGTACGACGAGGACTCGGTGCGAGGGTACGACAGGTAGCCGGCGAGGTAGAGCCGCTCGGCGGCCTGCCAGCGAAAGGGTGTCAGCGTGCGAGTGTGCAGCACATAGAGCGAAGAGCGAGAGCTCAGAGCGCAAACAGTAGAAAGGGGCGCGGTTCAAGATCACATGCATGTACTTGGGCTCTTGTGCAGCACATAGAGCGTAGAGAGAGAGCGCAAACAGTAGAAAGGGGCGCGGTTCCAGATCACATGCATGTATGTGGGCTCTTGTTCGCACCGCCGCCTCCTTTGTTCACACATGCATGTGTGTGGCTCACCTGCATGGCCTGATGCGGCCCAATGCCGAGCCCCTTGCTGCACGCCTTGAGGTACGCGACGGTGTTCATCGGCGTGGGGCGGCCCTGCAGTTTTTCGCGAGTCACGACGCGGGACACGACGGCGATCGGCGGGGGAGTGGGGGGGCAGTTCGGGTTGGGGGCGGCCCCCGAGTCGTCTGCTAGAGCCGTGCGGTGCAGGGATTCGGCAAGGGACTTGTTGAACGACCTACCGTAGTCCCAAACGCAGCGGCAGAGGCGCCCTCCCCCGCTGACCGCCAGGTCAAGCGCCCAGAACGGCTCGGGCTTGAACGTTTGGATGTCGAGGTAGCGCTGCACCACGAACCCGAGGGTCGGTGTTTGGCACGGCCCGTACGAGAGGACAGACGCCTGCAGATCCCCGTACCGGCCCTGGAAGAAGCGCGTCTGGAACCGGGAGAAGGACACGCCCACCTTGAGGTCGAGCTCCTGGCGCGCGTCAACGGCGTGAGATTGGTGCTGGTCAGGCTTGCCCAGAGCCGTGTAAGCCTTGAGAATATCGCTCTCCATGATCGCCGAGAAGTGCGCGCGAAAAACCCTGGCAAACGCCTGTGCCCCCCCCTGGTTCATGACCGGCAAGCAGATGTCCAGCACCTCAAAGTTAATGTTCTCGCCCTCCCGGTCGCAGTCCATCCAGAGCACGATGAAGTCGACGTTGCGCGCGACGGTGGCGAGGTGCTTCACGATCGAGGACTTGCACGGTTTCCGGGTGACGGGCGCGCCGTACAGCTCGAGGGGGTCGACCGCGTCCCACGACTGGAAGGATTCGGGAAAGTCCACGTTAAACACGTGCCCGGTCACGGACGTCACAGTGTGGTGGTGGGATGCGGCGTGGGGACAGGGGTGGAACGGGAGGGATTGCGCCGTGGACTCGAACTCGTGGACCGGCGTGCCGATCGTCTTGAACTCGGTGTAGTTATTCGAGCGAGAGACGAGGGCTTTGGCGACCGAGGCGCCGATCGACGGCTTCTCGGCGACGTGCAGGATCTTAATGGTCTGGCCGGCGCCGTAGCCGGGAGGCGGGGGGGCGGCGGCGTCGTAGATCTGAGCGGGGGTTTGGGGTTTGGGGACCACGGAGAAGCGCTGGCGGGGCTGCGAGCTGGTGGTTGGTGGTTGGGAGGGCGTTGGGAGCGAGTCTTTCGACTCGCCGCGAGCTGCGGCTGCTGTCAGCGCGCGCTCAGTTTGCGCCTCGCGGGCTCGCTTCTTGTCGTTCTCGAGAGTTAAGCGGTTGGACGCGAGGGGCGGCGGCTTGTTGCCGTGCATTGGCGGGGGGAGCGGGTTCAGGGCCGGATTGAGCTTCTGGCTCTTCTGGCTCGGGAGGGAGGTGACTGGAGGAGGGGGGGGGTGGGCGGGCTGGGGGGGGGCGGGGTTTGTCGGGGCGGGCTGGGAGTGCTGGGGGGCGGGCAGGCCGCCTTTCTTCTGGTTCGGGCGTACGGCGATCGGTTGGGTCTGCGGGTCGGGCGGGACGTGTTGAGGAGCAGCGCGTCGAGGAGCAGCGTGTTGAGGAGCAGCGTGTTGAGGAGCGGGCAGAGGCGTTCGGCCTTCTTTCTTCTGGTTTGGACGGGCGGATTGGTCGGCAGCGGCGGGTTTTACGGCGGGTTGGAAGGCGGCAGGGTGGGGAGAGAGAGTGTGGTGGGGAGTTGGGAGTGGCTTGCCAAGGCCAGGAGGGGGGCGCACGTGCTGAGGCTGGTGGTGGGGAATGGGAAGAGGGTTGGCTCTTCCAGATTGGTTGCTTTTTCGGCCTTGGCTAGCAGTCTGGTTTTGGTGAACGGCGGCGCCTTGGCCGCCTCGCCCACCGGCAGTTGGGACTTGTGCATTTACCATCCAGGAAGGCTTGTTGCTTATGCCAGCCCGCTGCGAGGTTTCCTCGTACGCGGTTGGAGCTGGAGTAGGAGCAGGAGCTGGTGCTCCCGGTCTTGGTTGGAATGGTGTGGGATAGTTGTTGTTACTTGAGACAGTCGCACGACTCAACTGTCGGACTGTCGCGCACATCTCACACTCTGGCAGGAGGTCGTTGTTTTCGAAGGTGCATGTCGAACATGACCAGGGCATCTTTGCAGGGGATGGTGACAAGTGATAAGGGATGGGGATTGGCCGTTGAGGGGGACGGAAGGAGCAAACGTCTTAGGCGACTAAGGTCGGATAACCAGCAGGTCGGGGAGGTCTGAATGAAACGGCCGATCGGATGGGGTAGAGAGTAGCGGCCGTCACCTGTTATGATGATATGCGAAAATCGCCATCTCACCGACAACCAGCCGACAACGCGACGCTCAACAAGCACCGCTAAGTAACGAGTGAGGCATCTACACGAGAGCTGCCAATCCTCGCTAACCACACGCTAGTTGACCACCACTCCCCCTCTCCCCTTGCTAACCAACGGGAGTTATGTCCCCAGTCGTCTCTCCGCCCCGTGGCCCCCTTTCTTTGATACAGCAAACCTTCAAACGAGCGACAAGCAAACTGCGCAACTCCTTGAGCTCACCCTCGCCGCTCCTCACGCTCACCCTCGTCGCTCGTCTTGACGTGCACAGGCCGCACCTGGCCCGTCCAAGGCCCCCGTCCAAGAGCAAACTCCTTCAGCCCTCATCCCAAACCTTTTCTTTTACCCGCTCCCTTTTTCCAATAAGATGGCTGACGCGGTGAGTATCAAGGTTCACAACGCAGCGCACACAAGTAACTCAAGTATGCTGTGGTCTCAAAACTACCGCAGCGTGCGACGGTTGCGTTGCTAAGCTATTGTCGAGGAAACACGGAAGCCCGTGCAGGAGAACTGCAGGGCCTGAGACGACGGACCGCTTTTGAATAGTGGAGCATGCGCATTAAATGAGCGATGCAAGCTTCATGCATGCTTAGCGGGGGGGGGGGGGGGGGGGGCGGGGCCGCGCCCGCGCGCGGGGGCCGGCCGCCCCGCCCCCGCCCCCCGCGCCGCCGCCCGGGGGGGGGGCGCGCGGGCGGAGGGCGCGGGCCGCG
>Ga0307985_10002612_pt1 | contig 10010 bp, 16 predicted proteins | sample EllFjometageno80_FD_203155 | JGI IMG/M metagenome (GOLD analysis project Ga0307985, IMG submission 203155) | Marine microbial communities from Ellis Fjord, Antarctic Ocean - #80 | ecosystem: Environmental > Aquatic > Marine > Unclassified | place: Southern Ocean | collected 2014-10-09 | reverse complement strand
TGTGCATAAATCATTTGATATTTTGGCTGATAATATTAAAGGGAAAAGTAGCAGAGAAATTTTAAATGAAGTTAATTCAATTATGGATTCCTGTGTAGGATGTCATGCAACTTACAAATTGGAAGTAGAAAGACAGTAACTAAGCATAGGCGAATTAAAAAGGAAGGCATTACAAGGCATAAAACTCAAGCCCCATTCTGTACCCAAAAATAACATCTTCGTCATTCCTGTCCCCATTTCACCTCTCATAAACCCGCACCTGTTTGAAGTCTCGTGCCTACATAGTGCCTACATAAACAAAAAGGGCTATGAGACGAATCTCATAACCCCTTGTAAAATATGGTGATCCCAAGGTCTACCGAATAGAAGCCATATCTAATTGAAATATAAGGCTGCTATCATGTTGGATCTTATGAGTTACCCCTATAAATACCCCCACAAGAATTTGCTGCCCTCCCCTATATCAGCTCTGATTATTTAAGGAGTTTAGCCCATCTTTCTTACATTAGAGCTAAATACTCAACCTACCCTACTCCAGGGAGCATGCAGCAGTACCGACTGAGGGATTGACTGAGGGCTAAGTAAGCTAATAATCCGGAACGTAGTGTAGGGTTATTAGCGTTAGACCGAAGGAGAGAGCGAGGGAAAGTGCGTATGCAATGCGACCGGCCTGATAAATACTATTAACCAATCCCCCCTTTATTAAATAACGCTATTAGCAAACTTGGCTTAATTAACTGTCCACTGATATCGGGAAGATCATTACTATATCCAAGAAGGTACTGGCCTTTTAGTCCAACTTAATATTTTCTGCTTTTCTCCAAGGTAATAATTTCTATAGGCGGTGACAGGGTCTTTGTGCAGGTATTTTTCAGGCATTACCTGTGCGAATGAAGTTAGACCAAAATCAGGGATTACTAGGACTGGCATGGATTGGGTCAGGTCGAATGATTTATGGTTAATCTCTCTCCCAAAACGGAATCTATACTCCTGATTTAGTTCATAGGTTAAACTACGAAGCCATTTCCAATTGGAAAGTGATTTTCCTGCCCACAAAGTACAAGGGTGGTTTGTATGAGTGCCTTTATAGCCATAATCAACGCCATTTAGTCTTAAAATAGTACTGAGTATTTGCGTGGATTCCAGAATCATTTTCACTACATGTTTGTCACAATGATACTGGGCGCATTTTTGGATATTGGAGTCCAATATAAATATATTCACGAGGCATTCTTTATAAATTGAGGTTAATGCGATCCCTCTATATTCATCGAGAGCGGCACTTTTTCCTCACACGAAACGATAGGATCGAATCCACATTCATGCATTTTCAGCAATTCAGATTTCAGAATCTTTGAGTTTCCTCTGGCAAATTGTCGGGCTGAGTAAAACTGTTTCGTAGCTTCTTCATGATTCCCTGATTTATGAAGACTTAAAGATAGGTTGAAATACAGAATCCCCTGACTCGGATCCCTTAATTGCTGTGCAAGGATCAAAGCCTTTTTAAAAAGTTCAGCAGCCCTGTCGAAAAGACTCCGTTGATATTCATTGATGGCATGGCTATTAATTTGACTGATCTCAAGGTCATAACTCTTCGAACCCTCCACTTTGGGAAGTTTTAAGGGACCTTCTGTCTCACTCCACACAGGCCCACATAATAACATCAGCAAGAAACCCGTAATGAAGAGAAAGGTAGCATGAGGTTTTTTGAAATTTTTACTGGCCAATATACACATTTTCCCTTTGCTGAAACTAAATTATATTTATAACGCTTGCCTGCAAGGTTTTAAGAAAATTCATTTATTAACCATGTAGGCAAGAGTGATACATAAATATTTCAGAGTGAATAAATTCATTATCCATCATCGTCTTTAACAATCCATTCAAGTGATCATCCTGTTTCCAATCTTTTTCAGTTATTTTATTGATCTTTTCCATTAACATTTTGTATTCATTTGCCGCCTTTTTTTCAGCTATCATGTGAAAATGAAAGCAGGTTTTCCTGGGCAGAAAAGATAAAAAAGTCCCAATAATCCAACCAGAGAGTAGGTACAGATATATTGCCAATTGAGCCCAATTGGTATATGCCCAGGCATTATCGACTAAATATTTATTCATTTTATGAAAGTGGTCGTTTTCATCTTTTAAAATAATTCTGAAAGTTTCTTGTGGATATTTTTTCCAAAAAACCTCTGCTTGATAAATTCCAATGGCTTGATTTTCTGAAAATAAAGTTTTTATAATTCTGTTTTTAATTTCTGCTTCGATATCCATATTAGTTTTCCCAACACAATAACAACCCGGGAAAATAAACCTCCTTTTCCACAGTTTTAGTTTTACATTGCCTTAAAGCTCAATCGTTATTTTTCATGCATAAAATAAATAAAGAGTTTTCGATTCAGGCGTTCACCTGCCCCTTCGCTTCCTTCACTTCGTTTAGTGTTTATAATTGCAAAAATTTGATAGGCCTCAAGATCTTTGAGAAAAACATTCCCCCTTTATTCATTCGATCCTCATAAGAGGAGCACTCTATTTCTAACGTGCACCCGGAAGAGGCAAGCCCAAGAGACCTAGAACAAATATTATTTGGCACAACCTTTTCATTGCTTAGCGTTATTAATAATGCTGATTATCCATTTTCTTGGCATGGTTGATTTTAAAATTAAAAAGAATGGGAACCACCAGATCAAATCATTGAAAATGATATGCAATCCGAAAATTAAGGGAAGCTCATCGTTGATGAGTGCCATTGCAAAACCAAGAGGACCAAAAACTTTACCAAGAAACCCAACTAGAACAATGGGCCAATGAACGAATGGGTTTTGGGCAGCTAACCAGTAGCCGATAGCATAAACGCCAACAATCATTCCAATGCACTGCCATAGCTGCGGATACAAAGGAAGTTGCATTCCAAACATTTCAAAGCTCTTTGTAGGGAAAAGAACTGCAAAAGTCCCCCACAGTAAATTGTAAACTGCAGCTAGTCTCAAAGTGATCTGTATTTTTCTTATTGTCATGATCCCTGCAGCCTTTAATGTACTGTTAATTCTAAGTGGGTCAGGTTAAACCCCTTTCCATGGATTTTTTCCTTCAACGTTTTCAGCGTTTGAACGTCCATATTTGGAGATCGGCTCAATATCCACAGGTATTGTCGATTCGGTTCACTGACGATAGCATATTGATAATCTCTATCCAGGCCAATGATCCAGTAGTCCCCTTTAAAGGGCCAAAAAAACTGAACCCTTAATTTCGCGTTTGTTTTTCTGTTAGGAATAGTGGCAATGCCAATGGCCTCTTTCAACTCACCATCTGGACCGTTCATTCGACATTGATTGGTCACCTTTATTTGTCCGTCTTTCAACTGTTCATAAAATGCGGTGGAACGAAAACATCCCTTTTCAAACCAATTTGGATATAGAGCAATTTCATACCATTTCCCCATGTATCGTTCTATATCCACATAGGGAACTACCTGCAATTCTGAAGATGATTTCTTTGGGACACTTGAACAACCACTTACCAAAAAAAACACAATGACCAAACAGGACACATAAATTCCTGAAAAGTATTTAATGTGAGCATTCATAGATTCAGTTGATGTATAAAACTAATCATGTTCTCAAAAGTTTAAAAAATTATTTATTCTTAGGCTTGAATGACAACTTTATAAAGTACAAACCCAATGATCCACATCTGGGTCAGATTAATTCCTACGCTCAACCTATCTCACAGTGTTAATTCCGACTGCCAGATTGTCGTCCCATCCATCAGGCAACAGTGAATCCAGGCCTTTGTCGCGTCGGGTTTGAGAGAGGCTTCTCATGAAATGGGAGTTGCATTCATTGCAAAACCACCCATCCCCTGAAAATATCCAGCACTCATCCTCCACCCACCCCTGAGCTTCTTCTTCGCTGTCGCACCATCCTCCATTTTCAGAACAATCATCGGCAATTTGTTTATGACATTTAACAGAATATTTATTTTCCTTTTGTAAGATCATTTTGAGCTCCAAATATTTTTGATAAAAAATCCTTAAAGTCATATTTAAATTACTTATTAGTCAGGCTTGAAACACAACTCTATAAAGTACAAACCCAATGATCCACATCTGAGCTAGATTAATCCCCACGCTCAACCTATGTAAAACATTGAAAGTCTTTCCAGCTTTTTGGTTTCCTCGCAACTGCTCATCGCGGTAACGGTTTATTCTAGGCATAAGCCATAACCAAGCCCATATAAATAGGATGAAAACTGTGACTAGATAAACTGATTCTGAAAAACTCCATAAAGATAAAGCCGCGGCCAGGGTCATTCCTGCCATAGCCTGACTGTAAACCGGGAAGGCTTGTCTTATAAAGGGGCCTGAAATCTCAGGAGGAAGTTTTGTGAATACCAAAGGCGTCATGATGGCTGCAAAAAAGAACATTCCCCCTATAACCAGGGCCAGTAAAAATATTCCAATAATATCAAAAATCTGAAGACTGTTCATGCTGACCTCAAACTAAAAGATTCGTATGATAGAAAAATAATCCAAATATCCGGTTTTTCAGAAACTTTCTTTCTGGAAATCCGCTAGGACTTTTTCTGATTCTATTTTCATATTTTTCTCATTTCAACTTCCTATCCACCTCTTTAATGGGCTAATAAAGTGTCAATAATTTTTTGTCGATATGTAAAGATATCCTCCAAATCTTTCCTTATCCATCCCCCTCCAACCAGATCCCCAGGAATACCAAATGGAACCTTGTAGAGAACAAGATCTTTTATTAAAGTTCCACCATCTTTTTCCTCAAATTCGTGAGTATGGTACCAATGGCTATAAGGACCTTTTAATTGGATATCTGAGAATTTTTCGTCCGGTTTCCAATCGGTGATTTTAGACTGCCAGCTAACAGGAATGCCGTGAAGAGAAAGAAGGTAGTTAAGTTTTGTTCCATCTTGAATTTCTGGTGTTGATTGGTTAAGTACTTTGAATTTTAAAAATTCTGGAGTGATTTTTTCCAAGTTTCTTGCTTCCTTAAAAAAAGAAAAAGTCCTATCCTTAGATTGTGGAACCCATTGCTCCAATTTAATCTCGTGATAGGAATGCCCATAAATTTCCTTTAACGCTTCTTCCAATTGAGGGTATTTAAATGCAAATCCTGTAGCGCTAATTTTTTCAGCCATAACTCTCTGACTGCCAAGAAGTAATTCTGATAGACCTCCCAATACAATCTTTAGGGCACCTCTGAAAATGATGATGTGAGACCCAATTCGAGGCTTTCTTTGTTTTATCCTGTGCCTTCACATTGATAGCGTAATAGTTCTGTATGATTTGAACTATTATTGTTCCCGTTTTTCTGTTGGGAACACAGGTTTCTGACCCCTTACCACTGTTTACTCTGTGGCATTGACCGGTTTATTCTTTGTCAGGAAAACGTAGCGTTTCATGTTGTAGGCCAAGTTCATCAAGCCGATCTTTGTCCGTGCTCTTAAGATTCCAATCGTCCTTATAAATTTTCCACCTAGCGAGTTTTGCTGAAACCCAAAAATATGTTCTACCGTGGCCCGGACTTTTGATCGCTTGTGATTGACCCGTTGCTTGGCTTCGGTTAACGGCATTCCTCGATAGCCTCAGTTTAATTGGGAGCACAAAATTCGTTGTAAGCTAGGTTAACCATCATTCCATCGAACAAAGGACTCAAGTGGGAAAGCAGTTGTTCAAGTCCCGCCTTGTAGGGATCAGATGAAGCAGTTCGTGGCCAATGTCTTAAAATCCGATCAATTTCCATTTCCTCAGCACTGGGATCTTGTTTTGTGCATCGGCGTTCTTTTTCCAATCTCATTAGCTAAGAAACCTGTTCACTGGGAAAATCAGAGGGCAATTCGCCATGTCCTACTAGTATGATTCCTCGGTTTGTTATATTCATTTTGTATCCTTTCTATGATAGTTAAAATGCACCCTGTTTAATGGATGTAAATTAATAAGCTGAACGCCGGACAACAAATTCGTTATCCTTTATAATTTTTTTGGCAGAGGCCGCAAGTTCCTCCAACCCTTCGCGGGAAAGTTGATGAACCCTGGCTATCACCTGATGTCGTGCAAGACTTTCTCCTTCGCCGAAAGTTGATTTCGATTTCTCATTTGAAGGCACGATAAGAACCTTGTTCTGTTTTGCCAGGTACACTATTCCCAGGCTTCGAATACGAAAAAAATAATGCCCTGATTGCTGAACATTAAACAATTGATCAGGTTTTTGAAAAACCGATTGCGGAACCGGAAAATCAGAAAGAATACGAATCTCGCGGCGAAAAATAAAAACCATTTCTTTGGAAGCTTTCTTCGCAATTTCCTTTAATATCTTTCGTGTTACAGCCCCTCGAACGTCCTCCCCATGTACGGATGGATTGATCCGCGCTCTATCAAGGGACACAAGAGTTTTTCGGATGACCTTGGGGTCGCTCATGGCCAATGTGAAGGAAGTTACACCGGCAATGTCGCCATCATTAATCTCTTCAACCAATTGTTTTTGATCCTTCTCATAGATAAAATAGAGGTTCTTTTCAGGTCGGCTTTCGATGACATGCATTGATTTTGGGAAGACGAGAGGCTTGATCGCGCTGTCAGATTTCTTCTTAAGAAAAATATCCTCCTGCTGGGCCAGAACGCCTGCCGGAAGTCCCGCCAAAAAAAACATGAGGTGGAAAAGGATCCATACTTTTTTCATGATGGATCTCCCTTTTTGTTTTCAACGAAATGTTTCTTCGTGATGTCTATACCTGGAGTTCTCATGATGTGGGTTTGGGTGTTTGCCCCAATAGTTCTTCAATTTTCTTTATTCGGAAATTGAATATTTTCTTCAAATCTTTTTGAATAAAATCTGTCAAAAGCAGATCTCCTGGTGCGCCAAAAGGGACCTTAAAGCGGACGTTGTCTCGCATCAGAGTGCCACCATTTTTCTCTTCGAATTCATGCGTGTGTTCCCAGACAGAATAAGGCCCTTTGGTTTGTATGTCTGAGAAGCAAAAATTTGGCTGCCAATCCGTGATTAAGGATTGCCAACAAACAGGTATTCCATGTAAACGAAGGCTATAATCCAGGCGGGTTCCTTCAGTTATCTTTTCAGTCGATTGGCGTAGAACTTTAAAACTTAGGAAATTCGGAGTTAAAACTTCGAGGTTTTTTGATTCGCTGAAAAAAGAAAACACTTTAGAGACAGGTTGTGGAACCCATTGCTCAATTTGAAAATTCTGATAGGAGTTGTCTGCGATATCGTTTAGAGCCGAAGGCAGGTCCGGGAACTTAAAACGGAACCCAGTGCTTGTAATTTTCTCCGCCGAGACGTTTTGACTGGCAACAAGAACCTCGGCCATATCTCCGAATATTACCTTCAATGCCAATTTTGGAATAGGAATCCGAGTCGGGCATTGGAGTTGTTTCCCGAGAGTCCGGGTGAACTCCGCATTGGAAACTGGATTAGGGCTGACTGCGTTGTATACTCCTTCTATCGATTCGGTTTCAATCGTATGGATATACATTTGAATTAAATCTTGAACGTGAATCCAACTCATCCATTGCTTGCCGCTTCCTAAATTACCGCCCAGCCCCATTTGAAAGGGAGGAAGCATTTTCTTCATGGCTCCTCCTTCCTTTCCAAGGACAATCCCTGTGCGCAGATAAGCGACGCGGATATTAAATTCCTCGGCATGCATCGCTTCCTGTTCCCAGTCCCGACAGACTTTGGATAGAAAACAGTTTCCGGGAGGAACATCTTCCGTTAATAGTGTGTTTCCCGAACCGCCATAAAAACCGATAGCAGACGCGGACACCAGCACTTTGGGTCTGGATTTCAATTCGCCCATGGCCTGTACTAGATGGCGAGTGGAGAGCAATCGCGAAAGACGGATTCGCTCTTTTTGCTTTTTCGTCCACCGTCCGCCAGCGATATTTTCACCGGCCAGGTGGACGACCGCGTCCACGCCTTTGAAAACGCTTGATTCCGGCGGCCCTTGTTCCGGGTTCCACTGATAAACCTCGCACAGAACCGGTAACCGAAAACCCACTTCATCAATATTGCGGGTCAAAACGACAATCTCATGGCCTTTTATATGCAATGCTTTTAGTAAGGCGTTGCCAACAAATCCTGTGGCTCCTGTAACCAGAACTTTCATGATAAATTCAATACCTTTGCAATTGAATGGATACTTGTTTGTAGTTCTATAAAAGTTAATTCGCCGTTTTTTCTCTAAGAAAATTTCTTGCTTCGGCCTAAGCTCACTGGTACATTATTACTCTGCCGTTCTCAGCTCGGGGTTCCAGGTTTGGATATCACAATGAACTGGTATGTGAAACCTTGCTGATTCAGCGTTTCTTGTCAAAACTACAATTTCATGACCCTTTTCATCCAACCTATTGATTAGCTCTTTTCCTACAAATCCCTTAGCACCCGTTACCATGACTTTCATGACTGCCTTCTTTCTATGAGATCAATTATTCAATTATCCAAAAACATAACAATCAAAAATTATTGTAATGTTGATTTAGTTTTACTTTTCCGGGGTGAAGCAAAATTCTTTTGATTTTCTACAAATTCAGTCCAATGCCTTCGACTCAACTCCTTGGAAGAGATTGTTTTTTTTAAATGCTTTTTTGCATCAACAATTCGAACTTCATGGAACATGATCCACCTCCAATTTTTAATTAACATTTAAACCTGGAGCTCTACAATAAACCCCGGGCTTCTTCCAAAGCTTTTTTGATATTTGGAAGGCCACCTCCAGGAACAAAGTCTACATAGCGAATAATATTATTTTGATCCGCAACAATTACCGTCCTCCGCAATACACCCATTCCATCAATAAGCAATCCTGTCTTACGCCCAAATTGAAAATCTGGGTTATCTGAGAGAAAAACTAGATTATGAATATTAGCCTTCATGGAAAACATATATTGGCCGTCGGCAGTATTGGTGCTTATTGTTATGATATCGACCTGCTTATCCAGTCCATCATTGGTCTCACTAAATGCATGGGTTTGCTTATCACAAACAGGCGTATTTAGCTGAGGGACAATGCTTATAATTTTGACTTTGCCCTTAAGGTTTTTTATTTGAACATCAGCGGTGCCATAAGACTTCAATGTTGCATCGGGCAATGGTTTCCCGACTTTTAAAATGTCTGAACTTTTATGGACTGGGTTTGTGAAGCCTTTTATGGGGAAAAGTAAAACAACAGCAAGAAATAAAATTAATGATGATTGCACACGCTTTATAGCTTTCATAATTTCCCCCTAAAGGTTGTAAATATTAGTTATTCAGTATGTATTCTATAAAAGTGGGAAAACCCAGCGACCCAACCTTCAAACTATTGGAAAGGTAATAATTTTGAAAGCCTGAGACCCCAAAGCCCTGAGGTTTTTCGCTGGGCTTCCTTAGTTGCTATTTTTTTTAGCCTTGGTAATTCCCTCATTTTTTTTCTTCAAGTACAATTTCTTCTGACACTCGTGCGAACAATATTTAGAATTTTGATGCCTGGGATGAAACTCTTGACTGCATACCACACATTGTTTGTCGTAAAATTTTGTTTCATGGTCAGCTTCTTTTTTTGGCTCCTTTAACTTTTTAACAAATTCCATCGCTTTTTTTGTTGATGGTTGATTAAAAAAATTCTGATCCGTTTTTGAAATTAATTGGTTGCCGCGTAATATCTTTTTCAGTTTTCCATTTTTGTCATATATTTTGCATTCATAAGCCATAGTCCAAACACCAAAACCCTTCAGACCGCAATTCCGGGCATTCTTTCAATCAATCATTTTTTAATTGATAAATGTCCCAACTCGAATATTTATCGAATTTCGCGTGCTTTTGAGAATTAAATTTAAAAACCTTGATCATGCAATTGTAAGTAATTGGTTTGTTATTTTCATGACCACTTTTAGAAGTTATTAAACGAGGTCGAATTTTCAAGAAAATGTTCTTTTCATTTTCCAAAGGCTGAAGAACCATTTCGATAAATTTCCCTCCCACTTGAAT
>Ga0307985_10002611_pt1 | contig 10010 bp, 8 predicted proteins | sample EllFjometageno80_FD_203155 | JGI IMG/M metagenome (GOLD analysis project Ga0307985, IMG submission 203155) | Marine microbial communities from Ellis Fjord, Antarctic Ocean - #80 | ecosystem: Environmental > Aquatic > Marine > Unclassified | place: Southern Ocean | collected 2014-10-09 | reverse complement strand
CGCGACGCCACCTTCCGTCCCTCCCTCGCCGGCCAATCCGGCGCCCGCCACCGCCTCGACAAAAACCAAAACCCCCCAGGGCCTCCATCCTTTCCAAAAATCACAATAGGATGGTCAGCGAAAGCCAGATCCGGACGCGCACAGAGGCCGCCCTCGCCCTGAAGAACGCCTCATCCGTCCCTTCCTCCCAGCCGACCATGGCCGAGCTCGCTTGTCCGTCTGGAAAGCAGCCAAGGAATGGTGGCATGAGTACTAGACAGATTATTGAGGAGAGGAATAGGGTCAGGAAGGCGCGCAGTAGACCTACTAGCGCCACGACTACCGATGACATTCTAGGCATCAGCAACCCCAACGCAGGCAATGACAACGCCAGCAAAGACCCGTCTCCTGAGAAGACTGTCTCTGATACTCTGGCTTGGGTCCGCGCCAAGTCTGCCGAGAGAAGGAGCAAGCGGCTGATTCAGACCTAAGAGGAGAAGAATAAGGAGAACTTGGACATGGTGCCTCATCTGAGGAAGCCGACTTGATGGACTGCTGCGGCGCAAGCGACCCGCCTGCTTGCCGTTTTCATCCTGTTCCACGCAATGGCAATAGAGGAGGTATAACTTGAGCCCTGTGAAGCGCGTGGGATCTCTCGTCGTTGCGCTTCTTACAGGAAAACACCTGCGAAAAATAACAAAAACGGAAATGGACCTCTGGCTTCCCACGCGGACGTTACACGCGAGTCGAGAGGGTACCAACTTTTGTATTTGACCCCTGTACCTGTGCCCCCTAACAGTTGTGATTGTTTTTTTGGACACGGCCGGCGGCCGAGGGGAACCCTATGTCCGGACAATTATTTAATCTCCCTGGGCTCTTTCTAGACTTGTTCGTGCATGTTTGTGTGTGTGCATGGCGAACCTGTTCACGCAACGTGTCGATTGCGACGTTGGTGCCGCCATTACAGCCCCTGGTACTGCCTCACAAGCTCAGTCCTCAGGCATCGTCAAAAGCCAAAACACCACATTGCATTTCTCACTGTCCCTGCGCAGCTGCTCCCGCTCTCCCGCTCCCCACCCCACCCACCCAAAGCATGCTCGGCCGCCTCAATTCTGCCGCCCGCATCCTCTCGCGCCCGATGCCAGCATCCCGCGCTTCGCAATTCCTCAATACCCAAATACCCGGAGTGAATGTAACCAGGTCCTTCACCGGAGCCACCCTTCTATGCCATGCCAAGCGGCCCAACAACAACAGCCAGCGCTACAGCGACGGTCTTCAGTCTAGCCTGAACGCTGGTGAGAATTTCAGCCCCCCCGCGACTGAGCTTTTCAGCAGTGATGTCATGTTCACTGATGATTATTACACACACTTTCTCGAGAACACCAATATGGATCACCTTGGAGGCAACGACTTCGAGAGGGAGCAGGCTACTCAGGACGCCATTGTGCTCGAGGACGCCAGCCACGAGGTCTTCGTGGCCGACGTGTCAGGCATGGCTGTGGACACTATTGACAGCAGGACTGCCGACCTTACCATTAGAGACCACATGCGCCGGTACGAGGCGAGAGTCACGAGCTTGAAGCTGGCGATGGACTGGCCGCTCAAGGCGTGGGATCAGCCGGAGAGCCCGTACACGAGGGCGATCGCTGACGCCGTGCACGTACAGACCCCGCACTCGGAGGCCATGACTGCACTGTTCCAGGCCGCTGAGGAGAGGCAGGACGCCGTGGTGACGGCGCAGAGCGACGCGTTTGACGAAAGCGTCAAGGCGTGGGCGGCGAGCGACGGCGCCGCTGAAAGCACCAATCCGTTTCAGGCCGCGGTGGCCGACGCGGCGAGCGGGGACGCCAACGAAGCCAAGGCGGAGTACATGCAGCTGTTCGCTATGTCGAGGGCTCGTTGGCTCGCGACCAAGGAACGCGAGTTCAAGGAGGACGTGGCGGCTCTCAAGAAGTGGTGCGAGGCGGCGAACGAGGCGAAGGACGAGGAGGAGGTGGAGGACTACGGGTACGACGACGGGTACGAGGTGAAGCAGAAGGAGGTGGAGGTTTTCAATTTGGACACGGCGCCGGAGATGAACTTCTTCATGGAAGCGGTTGCCGAGGCATCCATCGCCAAGTCTGGCGAGGACAAGCACGAGGCGAAGCGGGAGTTCTTCCTCGGGCTGAAGGAGGAGTGGCTGGAGGACGTGGCGATGGATCTGGAGGACCAGTACGAAGGCTTCGCCAAGGAGTCGGTGACTGAAGGGAGGGTTGATGGCGAAGACTTGGATCTGCAGATGCCCAACGGAGATCCTAACCAGTTCAACTTCTTCAAGACAGGGCAGATCTCGAGCGCGGAGCGGGATCCGGAGAACCCCGGGCAGAGGAGGTTGACGCCGGACGACGTCGCAAAACCCAGGAACTTGAACAGGAACGACGCCAAGAAGATTCCGGAGGGAGAGCTGAGGTACACTAATTTGAGCATGCTGAGGGAGTACGTGAGCGACTCGGGCACGATTCTGCCTCGAAGGCTGACCGGAATCAGCGCCAAGGACCAGCGGAAGATCTCCAAGATGATCAAGAAGGCGCGCGTCATGGGACTCATCCCGCACGTCGGCGGGTGGGAGGTCAGGCACTTCACGGAGGCGATGAGATGAAGGGGGAGGAAGGAGAACAGCTAAGAAAATATACGCAGAGCAGGAGGGAGGCATACAGAGTTGACTGGTAATGTTAGAGGAGAGACAGGACCTTTCACACTAAAGAAGAAGTGGAGTGATGCTACAAATGGCGCTCGAATTACTGCTATTTACTGCGAAGTACTGTGAAATGAAAGAGAAGAGATTCGCACTGCTGCTGTTACTTTGTGACTACGGCAGCGAAGAGCAGCAACACGCCGCGCACGTGGGGTCGATGGCCGTGTGTTGTCTGCAGCGAAAGCTGGGGAGCGAACGGAGGGGGGCGGTTAGCGGAACGGTCACACGCACGCGCGCATACTGTGTGAACAAGGGGGAGGGGAGGGGGGGTCGCGAGGTGCTGCGTCGGGATGAACGAGTCTCGCTCGCTCATGGCGCTTTCGTTCGCCGGTCAATCGGCGTCCCAATAGTTTCTTGTTGCTTCTTGTTGTTCTCGCTTGTTGTCGTTGTAGTTCTCGGTGTAAACCATCAGCGGTCGTGCTTGCATTCGCTCGCTGCCGCGTGCTGGGCTCGCTCATGGCGCTCTCGTTACGGCGGTCAATCGGCGTTCCAACTCAAGCAGTGTCGCTGCGTTGCTCGCGCTTTCGCGGGTGTGATTGTCGATCGCAAAGGCCGGTGTCCCTATGTTTTTGAGTCAACAATTAGCTATTTACTCGTCGATGCCATCCATAGCAGAGTCGTTGCCAGCCTCTCCCCTGTTCTTCCTGTCGAGGGACTTCTTGCGATCACTGTCCATCTTGAGCTTGGTGATGACGCACTTGGAGGGGTCGATCCCGACCTGGAGGGTGGAGCCGTTGGCCTTCTCGCGGGTGATGCGCTCGATGTGGATGACCCACTTCTTCCTGAGCACGGCGACGACCTTGCCCTCGCGGTTCTTGAAGGCGCCGCGGACGACCTGGACCTCGTCCTCGGAACGGACGGGCATGGAGCGGATGTTGTGCTTGACGCGGAGCTCCTTGGAGAGCTGGCACGCCATCATGGAGCGGCGGGACTCGGAGTCGGCGGAGAACTGGGCCTTGCGGGCCTTTCTGCGGGAAGAGGAGACGGCGGTGGAGTACTTCATATTGACTGCTGACTGCTGGGAGGGGTTAGCGGCTAATCCGGGCAATTACATACAAATTACGTGAACATGGATGGGGGGGGGGGGCTGGAAGTTGGTGGTAGAAGCGGTAGCGGTAGAGTGATATTAGGGACGGCTGGAGGGATGGCAGGAGTGGTGTGCAGAATCGGCAGTTTATCTTGGGGCCGTGTTGTGTGGGACGGGGGACGTAAGGTAGAAACCTAGATCGCGTCAGTAACGTAGCGGCGTAAAAGGTTGGGCAGTAGCTCAAGCGTTGCAGGACGTTCCGGGTAGCTTGTACTCGCAGGGCATTCCGGGCGGAAGCAGGGATGAAGGAGGTCTCCCGAAGTGACTGACTGCGGGGCCGGCATCGAGTCGCGGTTGGGTCATGTTCGTCTTAGCGTGGCGATGGGGGTATACTGAAGGGTACAAGCCGTCGATAGAGTTACGGGTGGGACGGATAGGTCAGGAGACGGTCGAGCTTACAGATAGAAAGTGGCTATAAAGGGATGTAATCCAGACAATACAGACCAGCCAGTCCAGAACCCCCCCTCTATAACCCCCCCTCGACTTCTTCAATACATCGTGAGGTCGGTCGTACATGGCGCGGCCTCTTGTCACCTATCGTTCTCCATAGCGTCATCGTCTTCCGGCCTCAAGATGTATCCCAGTTAATTCGGTACATTCAAGACTGACGAACATGGAACGACGAACATGGAACGACGATGGCTAAGGTGGTTGACTACGAGCGCGCTTAAGGAACGCGGTGGACGAACGGCCGCGACGCCCCCTGGCAATGTACCGCGTTGGCATGTAGAAACGTTATCACGGGTATCAGGGGGGGGGAGGGGTTAAAGAGGGGGGGTTAAAGTCTGAACTGTGGTAAATCCCAGTTATAGCGATTGAGGTCTAAGCCATACTTCTACCTGTATGTGCTAGCCGTGACCGTCCCGCCGTGTCTCTATCGAACGCTCGTACAAGTCAGTCCACCCCCCATCCTACCGCTAAGCCGAACGCCAATCTACCAAGACCCGATGCCGTCCCCCAGGCCATCACCCCGGAGAGACCTCTTTCATCACTACCTACCCGGCATGCTGACCAGGCGAGCGCAAGGCAGCCGTGAAGTTGACCTGCAACCAAGTCTAAGCTAGACAACCTATTACGCTGCTGTGCGTGACTTCTCTAAGTCTACCCCGCCACGCCCCCGCCCCCCGCAGTCCGATCTCTATCGATGCCTTTCCCCGGGCTGTTGAGATCTGTGACCTTCTAAGACCAACGTTCAGACACCTTTTTTGAGTTTTCCGCGACCAGCACAGCCTCTCTCTCTCTCTCTCCTACTGCCACCAACAACTACAACCCTGTCCCACCTACCACCTCCCAACCACCCCCTCCAATCTCTTTTCTAACCCTCTGCACCCCCAGCCCCCCTAATTTAATATGAAGCAGGATCTCGTCACCCGCGACTACACCATCCACCTCCAGAAGCGTGTGCAGACTGTCTCTTTCAAGAAGAAGGCCCCCCGTGCCATCAAGGAGATCAAGAAGTTCGCCACCCAGATGATGAAGACTGCCGACGTCCGCCTCTCCGCCGACCTCAACAAAGCCGTGTGGGCCCAGGGCATCCGCAACGTCCCCCCCCGCCTCCGCATTCGCCTCTCCCGCAAGAGGAACGACGACGAGGAGGCCAAGGAGAAGCTTTACACGCTCGTGGAGATTGTTAACGTGCCCAACGGAGGAAGGGGGCTTTTGACCGAGACTGTTGAGTAAATCAATGATCGAATTCTAAAGAAAACACAAGAGCAAGCATGAACCGATGGCCCTGAACTTACATACCTTCCCACGCGACGGCAGCGCTTACTCCGCTTGATTCACGAACATGTGTTGATCGTTCGTCCGTAGTCTAAAGTTACGAATCTATCGCGCATGCAGCTCCTTTCATTTACCTCCTTTTATTTACCACTTTCATGCAGCTCCGTCATTCAGCTCGAGGAGACTTGCAGCTACCTATCGCGCGCCTCTATCCTCGGCCCATCCAGCCCCTTCGGCATCTCCTTCTTCTTCCCCGGCAGATCCCCATAAACCTCCTCCTTCCCATCGGCCAGCTTGAAAATCAGCGCGTACACGTCCACGCAATGCCGCTTCTCAGACTTGGCCGCTGGCGTGCCTGGGAACAACACGCCGTCGCCAAACACTTCGCCTAAGTGCCCGCCGCATTGCCCGCACGTCAGCTCGACGCCGGCGAGGAGGAGTTTGGCGGGGTTGGAGGAGGAGAGGGTGACGGCGGGGAGGGCGGTGGCGAAGGAGGGGCAGCCGGTGTGGCTGTTGAACTTGGAGGCTGAGGAGAACTGTGGCGTGCGGCAGCCAGCGCAGACGAACGTGCCAGCGCGCTTCTCGGACTCGAGGATGGAAGAGTATGGGCGTCAGTGCCGCCGGTTCTAAGCACGTTGTACTGCTCAGGGGACAGGCTGTACTACCTTTGGCGGTCGGGTTTGGTGATTGGGTAGGATTGAGTGGCAGAGGCAGCGGTGGAGAGGGGGAGGAGGAAGGGGGTTGTCAGGAGGGAGCGGCGGGAGAGGAGTGGTTGCAGGGAAGTCAAGGACGGGAGGAGGGTAAGGAGGAGGAGGAGGAGTAAGGAGGAGGAGGAGGAGGTGGAGGAGGAGGAGGTGGAGGAGGAGGAGGAGGAGGAGGAGGAGGAGGAGGTGGTGGTGGTGGTGGTGGTGGTGGAGGAGGACCAGGCGAAACATTTAAGGGGATGGCCTTTAGAACTGTCAGAGTTTGGAAACTATTAGGAACCCTTGGCAGTATTTACGAACTGTACAAGAAAGAGGGGGAATCACTGCGTGGGCGGTGCGATCGAGGAGACGAGGCATAGGCGAGGGGGGGGAGAGAGGAGATTGGTGTGATGCGAGGTTAACAAAGGAGGGCGGAAATGAGCTCGATCTTTGTTGCTCGCATCTGTCATTCATTTCATTTCTTTCGACGCATCAAACGTGCGAGCTGTACACTCATCCGATGCGCTCAGTCAGCTTCTCCTCCTCAACCTCCTTCGATCCTCAGAGCCCTCGCCACCCCCACCCTTACGACCTGCCCGCCGTCTTCCCCCCTCGCCCCCATCACCCGCCCCCCGATCTGCTGGGCCTGTACGTGAACTGCTCCAGGCGCCGCCACGCGGAACCCTGCGCGGAACACTCGGACCTGCCGCTCGACTGCGTCCCGCTCCAGCCGCGCTCGAAGCGCTTCTTCCTCACAGTCGACAGCACGAACGGCCTCCTCCTTTGGAACTCCTCCGCAACGCACACCTCCACCCTTGCCGGCTCGTTGCCGTTCGCAGCCTGGCTCGGTCTCCGCTGCACAACCGCAGTGTTCTCCTCGCAAACCCTCGTCGTCGCGTGCTCCCAGTTCCGCCTCGTCCTGACCATCCAGCCCACTCGTACAGTCGCGTCCGCTCGCCAACTGGCCGCCCTCGCAGCGTCCTCCCAGCGTCTGCGCGCCCGCGAGAAGCTGCTGTTCTCCACCGTCTCGCAAGCGCGCTGGTTCTGCGAGGACCTGCGCATGCGTTGGCTGGGCTGGCTGTGCGGTGTTGATGGAAACGCGGAGAAGCGATGAGCAGGACGATATTCAGCGGGAGCTGGCCGACTACAACGACGACTTTTAACGCATTGCGCAAGGGGAGGACGTGAGGTGGCTGGGCGAGCAACTACGGAGCATGCGAGAGCAGTACCAGGCGCAGAGCGCCAAGAAGAGATCCGCCTTCACCCAACACTTGAAGCAGCACTCAGAGAGACGGATGAAGTCGGCAGGCACTTGAGTCTAGCCTACTCCGCTATTATTTACCTCCCGCCCCATCCCACCGCCTCCCCCTTTACTCCACATGCGTGTGCCCGCCCCCTTACACCGCCGTGGACCTGTTGAGCTTCATCTCCGTGCACATGGCGTAGAATTCCTCGAGCTTCATCTCTCCCTTCTGCTCGTTGGCCCTCGTCCTAATGTTCACGGTGCCGTTGGCCATCTCCTCCTTCCCGACGACCAACTGGTAGTTCCACTGATCGACCTGCGCGTTCCTGACCTTCTTCGGGAACGTGTTCTTGCTCAAGTCGCACTCCGCGTAGAATCCCAAGTCGTGGAGTTTCTCCTTGATGGTCTCGCAGTACTCAAACTGGTCGTTGTGGACGGGGACGAGCATGACCTGCCTGGGGCTCATCCAGAACGGCCACTTGCCGCCGTAGTGCTCGCATAGAACCGCGAACATGCGCTCGACGCTGCCGAGCATGGCCCTGTGGACCATGACGGGCCGCTCGAAGCCGGCCTTGGGGATGGCGTTGGGCACGACAAACTCCTTCTTCGCGTTCTTCTCCTCCGTCTTGACCTCCGTCTTCGCCTCATCCTTCGTGGCGTTGAGAGCCTTCTTCGCGGCCTTGGCGGCCTTCTTGTCGAACTTCTCCTTCTTGGGCTTCTCGGCCTTCTCCTCCCCCTCCGCGCCTCCCTCCTCGCCGGCCTGCACGGCGGACTTGTACTTGAGATCGAACCTGATGGGCAGCTGGAAGTCCAGCTGGATGGTAGCGCATTGGTGCACCCTGTCCATGCTATCAGAGACTTTGATGTCGATCTTGGGTCCGTAGAACGCGCCATCCCCCGGGTTCTCCCTCCAGTTCCCTTCCCCAGCAAACGTGTTCATGGCATTCGCGAGCGCCTTCTCCGCCCTGTCCCAAATCGCCACGTCCCCCAGCGCCTTCGCCGGCCTCGTCGACAGCTCCAGCTTGTAGGACATGCCAAAGATGTCATACACATACTTCATGAACTCGAGCGCGGCAATCACCTCAGCCTCCACCTGATCCTCCCTGCAGTAAATATGCGCGTCGTCCTGCACAAACCTCCTCACCCTCGTGAGTCCGGTGAGAGCCCCGCTCAGCTCGTTCCTGTGCAGCACGCCGAAGTCCGCGAACCTCATCGGGAGATCCCTGTACGAGCGCACGGTGCTCCCGAAGATGAGGCAGTGGCCCGGGCAGTTCATGGGCTTCATGCCCCACTCTGCGCCCTCCACGTCGAAGATGAACATGCCGTCCCTGTAGTGCATCGCGTGGCCCGACTGGTGCCACAGATCGAGGTTGAACATGTTCGGCGTAATCACCTCGTCGTACCCGCGCTTCCAGTACTCCTCCTTGATGAACTCCATAAGCTTGTTGTAGATCCTAGCGCCGTGCGGCAGGAAGAAGCAACTGCCGGGGGACAAGTCGTGAAACATGAACAAGTTCTGCTTCGTCCCGAGCACCCTGTGATCCCTCGCCTTCGCCAACTCCATGTTCTCCTGCCACGCCTTGAGCATTTTCTTGTCGGGGAACGAAATCCCGTACATCCTCTGCAGCTGGTCGTTCCCGTCCTTCGCGAGCCACTGCGTCGCGCTGTGGCTGGTGCACGCGAACGCCTTCACCTTGCCCGTGTGCGGAAGATGCGGGCCCCTGCACAAGTCAATGAGATCGCCGCACCTGTAGACGGTCGTGCGAGTGCCGTCGGGGACCTTGGACGTGATGATCTCGACCTTGAAGGGGTTGTACTTGAAGAGCTGGAGAGCTTCCTCCTTCGTCACGACGAGGCGCTCGAACTGCTGTTTAGCCTTCGTCACCTTGCCGACCTCCGCCTCGAGGCCCTTGTAGTCGTCCTCCGTGAGGGAGTTGTCGCCCATGTACGAGTCGTAGTAGAAACCAGAGTTGAGGGGGGGGCCGATGGTCAGGTAAGCGCCGGTCTGATGCTCCAACGCCTCTCCCAAAATATGGGCACTGCTATGCCAGAAAACCGTCTTGGCCTCCTTATCCTCCTCGAACTTCAAGAACTCCAACTTCGCCACGTTCCCGACAAGCGGTCTCGTCAAGTCCCACAGCTCGGCGGTGGACGCTTCCACGACGTCGTTGTCCGCGGTCGCGTCAGCGTTCACGTCGGCGGCGGCGTCGCCTTGTTCCATTGCGTCGTAGTCGACGCGGTCGGCGTACGTCACCTTTGCGACTACGCAACTGTCGGCGAGACCCTGACTGATCGCCGCCGCGACGTGAATCGGGCTCGTCTCCCAGCTCATAAACTTCTCCCCCTTCTTGTTCTCGCTCAGCACGTTCCCGTCCGGCATGGTAACAGTGATGGGCTGACGGGTTTTAGTAGCCTTCTCAGCGTCGCGGGACGCTTTGACGGTGTTGTAGAACGCGTCGCGGTCCTTCAACCACATGGGGTTGGGCGCGCGCTTGAAGGGGCCGCCGATTTTTACGACGCCGGACATCTTGCCGGCTGAGGACTCTGTGGTTCTGGAACCTT
>Ga0307985_10002608_pt1 | contig 10021 bp, 24 predicted proteins | sample EllFjometageno80_FD_203155 | JGI IMG/M metagenome (GOLD analysis project Ga0307985, IMG submission 203155) | Marine microbial communities from Ellis Fjord, Antarctic Ocean - #80 | ecosystem: Environmental > Aquatic > Marine > Unclassified | place: Southern Ocean | collected 2014-10-09 | reverse complement strand
GAAGCAGCTCAAGTAACTATTGATGCTACGCCTCAAGCGGTTAAGGATGCTTAATGTGGTCAAGCGTCACTGAGATTTACCCAGTTATAGCGCCATTATACGCCCCAGTGGGTCAGGTGCTATTGGTTGAGCCTCAAGTGGAAGATGTTAATGAGCGGTATAGCGTCCAACGTATAACGGGAATTGTAGCCTATAAGCAATATGGGCCATTATCTACTTTGCACTGGGTGGCTAAGTGCTAGCTGAACTAGCAATCGCTAATGCAGCGTTTCAGGTGATTAAAAACACCTTGATGAATGGCAAAGAGATCGCCGATGCTGGTGCGTCAGTAGCCCAATACTTTAAGGCTGAGAAGGATATAGCCAAAGCCGCAGCTAGTAAAAAGGGCAATGTGCTGGAAGCATTCCAAGCTAAAGAGCAGTTAGCTAGGCAAGAAGCTGATTTGAAGTATTTATTAAATAAGAGCCGTATAAATGGTTATACAGATTTTTTGGCTTTTAAAGCCCAATACAGTAGGGATATAAAAGAAGCTGAGAAGCAGGCAGCTCGTGAGCAATACCAACGCCGAAAGGCTATTGATGAAAATATATCAATAGGACTGAAAGCATGTGGTATCATATTTGTTATTATAGCCGCAGCATTTGGCGTAGCCCTTTACTTGAGATAAACCGCATGGAACAGCAAATTGTTTTTAACTTCGCAATAGCAGCAGGAATGGCAGTTGCAGGATGGTTTTTAAGATCGATGTGGGAAGCTATTCGAGAAGTCGAAAAAGACCTACCCAAGAACTACATCAGGCGTGAAGATCATAGGGACGATATGCTGGAAATAAAAAAGATGCTTGGTGCCATATTCGACAAACTAGACAACAAGGCTGACAAGTGAATAACGCGCTTTTTCTGTAACTACTATTGCGTACTTGCGAGTAACGCACTTTTTCTGCAACTAAGGGAACGGTTATGAGTTTTAAATTAGGTAAAAACAGCATAAAGAACTTAACAGGTGTGGATGGTAGACTCATTGAAATTGCAGACCTTGCCATTAAAATCTCCAACATTGATTTTGGTATCCCTTCTACTGGCGGCTTGCGCTCCACTGAAGATCAAGCCGAGCTGTTTAGGACAGGAAAATCAAAGGCCGATGGTCGAACAAATAAATCATACCACCAATCAGGCAAGGCACTTGACCTGTACGCTTACGTTGACGGCAAAGCCAGTTGGAATACAATCCACCTAGCTCTAGCCGCTAGCGCAATGCTTCAAGCCTCGGCCCAATTAGGGTACAAGTTAAAATGGGGTGGACTTTGGAAGTCGTGGCAAGATATGCCGCACTTTGAACTGGAGGACTAAATGGGTATTTTCTCATCGATAGTTGGCCCGATAGCTGATTTAGGTAAGACCTATTTGAGCGGCAAGAATGATATTGCTAAAGCTAAACAGGCAGCAACTATTATAGGTGTTCAAGCCGAAGCTGATGTAAAGGTGGCAGGTGTTAGAGCAGCCAATAAGCTGGCAGACAGTGGTCAGACTCAAGAATTTAACCTTGACCTAGTAGCTATGCGGCAAATGGACAAGTCGCTTCTTGACGAGATTATGATTGCCTTGTTGCTGGTTCCTATAGCGGCATCATTTCTAGGTTACCAAGAAGAAATCACAGCAGCATTTAAATCATTTGCTGCCATGCCAGATTGGTATCAGTACCTAGTGATTGGCGTTTATATTGTGAAGTTCGGTATGCGTGGATTGCTCACCAAACTAATGTCTGGCAAGCTTAGTGCGGTCAAGCTAAAATAGTTTTAATCTCTGCTTCAAGACGAAGCACTTGGTCACGATAGAAGTCTGAGAATTTACTGTTGGCTTTTATCGCTGCGTGATAAGTATCCATTTCGTGCTGCTTATCATTCACCTTTCTTGATATTGCTAACCTCTCTTTTAGCGTCATTTAATGCCTCCTTTATTAGTTGGTTTCGTTTAGTCTGGACAGCACTATAAAGGTTATTCGTCTGGATAGCACTACCACATGAGTTAGCTGACCTGCCAAGAATTACACCGCAGGCTTTATAGGTAACACCAATAGCTCTCAAGTTAACTAATTTATTAAGATCATTTTTAGGCCATAATATAACCTCGCGTGAAATAACCTTTACCTTCGGACCTTTTTTACCACTACCAAACGAAAATACTTTTTTATAGCTTTCTGCTATTTTAGGTATGAATATTAAACTCATTTTAAATCCTTCGAATTAATGTTTTCTACAATACAGCTAGGAGATAAGCCCAGCTTTACACGATCTTTTGGTCTAGTGTCTTCGCCAATAGGGACAGAATCCTTCCTAAAAATTCGATCATAGTTATCTTCGAATTGTTTGCTCATTGGCTTTGATACTGGTTTATTTTTTGCGCTCATTTTTCTACCTTTATTTCTTTATTAAGTACATGGTCACCGTTAACCTCTGCAATATCATCTTTACAATCAATTACTAGGACCGATGAATCTAGCATTAAAGAATCACATATCTGGCAAGTACCTTCTTCTTCCTGTTGGTAGTTGCAATAAATACAGGTTTTATATTTCATGGCTAACTCCCTGATATGGGGCCGAAGCCCCGTTATTGTTATTGTGCTGTAATTTCTTCTGAGTGTAGTTTGCGAATATTAGCGTCTATAACCATACATGATAAAACTTGCATTAGTTGTTTACTGCCAATGTAATCCATCCATTCTGAATCTTCGTAACCTTCAATAAAGTAATCCATCCCATTATCATAGTTAGCTTCTGCAAACTCTTTTGCTAGTTCTACAATCTGTGTTTTAGAAAATAATGTAATCATGTGATGCTCCGCTTGTTTAGTTACTTAACTTACAAATAGTATACACACTTTTGTTAATAGGTACAACACTTTTGTTAATAAACATTAATTAGATGGGTTTAAATCTGATATTTTCATGTTGTATGAGTCGGCCTTGAATGTAAAGTTGTTGCTAGAATCATACTCCCCTTTTAACCGCTTAGTGGCTCTGCTGTAGTAATTTTTCTTCTTTATAATACCTAAAATCCAGACTGTAGACATATCATTAAGTACACGACAAAAGGCGTAAAAGTCGCATACTTGAGTGGTGTTGTATGCAAAAATAGAACATTCGTAATGCTCTTTAGGTTTCACGCTTGTTCGCTTCGCTTTAACGTCAATGGTCCTACCGTCAGGCATGACTAAATCATAATCATAGGTATTGGCCTGCATAGCACCTATATGACGAGCCACAACTATCTCTGCTAAAAACCCAGCTTGGCTACCACCACCAGCAGTCAATGAGTGCTTTAAAACTCCCATTTCAGATGCCATTTGAGCAGCCAATTCAATCTCTTCGCGTGTTGCCTTTAATTCACGCATTAAATAACCTCTTTATTTTTAGCTTTGCCTTGAATACTTTTTTAATCCTAGCTAGGTAGGCTATATCGTGGCGAACCACTTCATTGTTATGCTCAAGTATAATAACTTTATCTAACCCTATACGGTCAATGAGCCTTATTCTGTATTCAACCACGTTACCAGTAAGGTATCTGTTGCACTTATGGCATTGCTTATGGCAATTATGCTGGTGGAATGACAAGTGCCTAGCGGCTCCCCTTGATCGGTAATGACCTGCATCCCAGTAGCCATTGTTTCTATCAGCGACAGAATCACAACTAATGCAAGGTTTATCCCTATCACGCCACCTGATATACGCGTTAAAGGCTGTCTGGGCCTCTACACGCCACTCAGAAGCCGTTTTAAGCTCTGCCCTTAGTTTGGTATGAGTTTCACGCTTACGCTTGTCTGAGGCTGTTCTAGCGCCTTTTTTACCATGTTCTACCACGCACGACATAGAGCAGAAGAATCCAAGCGGAACCTTAATACCAGATTCTACTAGGTCGTATTCTTTGCAGTGGCGACACCTCTTTTTAGCGTTAGCCATTAGCCTGCCTGTATGTTTCATAATCAGCCAATGTTTTATCGGTGTATTCTACGCCATACTCTGCACCTTTAACGTACAGGTATTCGATAAACTCACTGCCATTAGCCTTAGTAAATTCCTTAACACTAGGTCGGATAGATATCATGTGCGTTCCACATAGGCTAGGAATCCATCTATTACCTCGGCGTAATGGCTCACCCATTTGCTGCTTCTCAGTGGCAAAGCCTGAAACCATCAACGCTTTCCACGTTTCAAGGTCATACTTGCTACCGCCTAGATCAACCTGCTTGGCTATGTCTCCCAGCATAGCGTGATAACATTTACCCTGTAGATTAGATGCAGACTCACGACCTAGTGTTACAATGACAGGTTCACCGCTTCTCAACCCCTTGTTAGTCATATCCCAAACTTTACGCATCTCATCTTTGACATTATTATCCGTCACCGTAAATTTAAGATCAGCCATTAGCTTCACCAAACTTAATAAATTCAGCCAAGGTTATCCCAAAATGGGACGCTAATCGCATGGCTAATGATATTTTCATATCCACCCCAGTACGCCACCGCATGACCTGCTGTGGGTGTACGCTAAACACTCTCCCCAATTCGCTACTCGTTATTTTAAATCTTGCCTGAGCTACTCTTAAGCTAGCCCCCGTATCAATGCTTTTCATATTAAGCCCTCATGTGATATATTAATTACTGCTCCAGAAGTACCTTTGCCCACCTTAAAAAAGTGGGCTTTTTTTGTCTGTTAGAACGGTATATCTTCACCGTCAAAATCATTAGCTGGTGCTTTATTTTGCTGTGGAGTCTTAACCGTCTGTTGTTCTTTAGCCGTAAAGCTAAACGACATTGCAGGGGCTTTAGGGTTAGCATCTGCCTTACGCAACCAACCACTCACCCAGTATTCAACTCCACCTACCTCTGCCTGACCCTTAAATTGTGGATGTGTATCCGACTTTCGGTCTTCATTCTTCCACACACTACCCCTGTTTGAATTGTCATATCCACTCATAATTACATCTCCTTAGTTAGTCGTACAAAGTTTTGCTGGTCGCCTGTTAGCTGTTTCCAGATAACCGACTTCTCATGTTCTTCAAGCTCACCTAGCGCCTCAACTAATACGCTGGTTTCGCCAGATGCTTGGCTTGATACTACCAAGGCGACCACTTCTTGGATTAGCTTCTTGCTTACTCGCTTTTGTGGAGCCTCTGGAACATTATCCAATACTGCTGGCACATTATGATTAACCAATGAATTGCCATCATCATCTACAGCAGGGATGCCGAACAAGCTCTGCAAAGCTCCCCTTCTTGCGTAGGTTATAGCCGCCAATGCCCCTTGAGGGTTCACCTTATCCATAGGTAATAAATATTCACCTTGTAGCCATTGCCCTGAGCTGTGCATAAGCATTGTACATACGCCAATACCCTGACCACCTTCTGACGTAATAGGGAACTGAACAAAAGATAAGCCATTATTAGCTAGCGGCTCTTTAAGTACCCGTATAACGCTTGCTAAGTCAGCATAGCTGGATTTAAAGAAAGGGTTATTGCTATCCTTTATAGCGCCACCCATTTGTGCCTGTGCAAGACATAGTGCCGTTGCAAGGTCTGTTATTGATTCTGATTGCTTCATTTTATGCTCCAATTTATTTAAACTACCCAGCTATTGTAAACAAATTAGATATGGTTGTAAACATAATTAGCATTTATTTATACAAAAAGGTTTGCAATAGGTAATAGGTGGGTATATAGTGGTTGAACAATAACTAAGTGGAGCAGGACAATGTATAACCCTTATGAAGAAGTTGAAGTTAATGAAGATAATATTATTGATATGCGAGAAGACCTTTTTTGGGAATTGCATACAACAGGGGACGTTAAAATCCTAGGTAGTAATGTAGATATATTTGAATTGCTAGAGGATATGGATGCAGAAGATAAAGACAATGTATTTTCAATGTTGGTAATGGGTAGCGAGGATGCTAAAGAGTTTGCACTGGAGAAGTTAATGGTGGCTTTTAAATCAGCATACGATGATGCAACCATTGAAGCGCATTATATAGATGAGAAAGAGTCATATTAATGAGTAATTACAAAGTAGAAATTAAAGTTAAAAATGGGCGACTTTCTAGAATGATGGAAGATCGCGGTGTTGCTAATGCGGCTGAATTGGCTCGATTGGTTGGTAGCAATCCAAGTTCAATGGGTGATGTATTAAATTTAGCTATCACTGCATATACAAATAACGGCAAATTACGCGCGCCTTACGCCTTAATCTGTGATTATTTTATGTGTGAGATAGAAAGTGTATGCCCAGAAGATCATTATTATATTGAGCTAACAGAAAACAGTCGCCACATATACGTTAATAAAGATCAGTTGCTTTCGATTGAGAATAGATCAACTGACCCGATGTTACTCGCATCAATGAATGATTATACAGTTGCTGATATGGTTGCTAGCCTACCTGATAGATCAGCCAAGATGATGATAATGCGCTTATCAGATGGCATGACGTGGGAAGCAATAGGCAAGAAGTTCGATCTATCAACTGCGAGGTGTATACAGATTTATAAAAAATCGCTTAGGCAGCTACATCATCCATCACTTAAATTAAAGGATAAATTTAACGAAATGGTGGAACATTAAAAAGCCCACTTGTTTAGAGTAGGCTTTTCAAGTAGTATTAGATGTGTTGGTGATGAGGTTAGAGCCTCGATCGAGCCAGCGAAGATAGAACGGAAAAAGCCAACGCCAACACAAGTGTAGTTTATCAAACGTGCTTACGCGGTGCAACCCTTCTCAATTCGCTACTTGACCAACATGAAAATGTGGGTTGATTTAGTTATGCCACAATAAAAAACAAGACTTATGCCACCAAGGCTTTAAACTGGGATAGCACTTACCGCACAGGAATGATGGGACTGACCGAAGCAGCGCAATGCCAAGGTACAAACATAGTTAGCGGATACACAATAGGGGGCAGACCAGCCAATCACGGATGATAAACGGTTTATGCAAATTGTGGTAAGTGGACCAAGCAAATAGCATATCGATAGTAAGGTATATCTCATAGGTATCCCAAACCATCTAAATGACTACTATTGCCTAAATAAAATGGAGCAAATAAAAATGATAAGTTTACGCCCACACCAAGAGCTGGCAGTTCAGATGCTTAGGCAATCTATCCGCAATGGCAATAAACACCCAGTATTAGCCGCTCCCTGTAGCTTTGGCAAGACAAGGGTAGCAGCATACTTATGTAATGAAGCAGCCAAGAAGGGTAAGCGAGTTATATTTATATGTGACCGCATCAAGTTAATCACCCAAAGCCTAGAATCATTCCATGAGTTAGGGTTAAAGTTCGGCATTATCCAAGGCCAGCATGAGTTAACTAACTACGCAGCACCCATTCAAATAGCCAGTATGCAGACATTAGCAAGACGACCTAGATTGCCAGAGTTTGATCTAGCCATAGTGGATGAATGTCATACTCACTACGCCAGCCTGACCAAAATTATGGCTACATATAACAACATCCCATTCATTGGCCTAAGTGCTACACCTTACTCTAAGGGATTAGGCAAACACTATGATGATCTAATAGTGCCTATCACTCCCCGTGAGCTGTTAGCGCAAAATTATCTATGCCCTATTGATTATTATGGTGGGCGTAACGTGAACCTCAAAGGCGTAAAGACTAAACAATTATCTACTGGAGGGAGTGACTATGACCCTAACAGCCTAGCAGCCGCCACAGAAGACGATAAAGGCTTAGTGGGGGACATTGTAAAGAACTGGCTAGAACATGGCGAGAATGGGCAAACAATCGCCTTTGCACCTAGCATTAAACACAGCAAGCACTTGGTTGAGGTGTTCAATAAAGCAGGCATTACAGCAGAACATATTGATGGATATATGGATTTAGAAGAGAGAGAAATTATTTATGCTGCCCATACTAGGGGTGAATTTAAAGTGCTTTCATGCAGCCGATTACTTAACACAGGATACGATGAGCCAAGTGTTAGGGTTTTAATCGACTGCTTTCCAACCAAATCACTTTCAGTTTTTTGTCAACGCGCAGGCCGTATCGCTAGAACATTTAAGGGTAAGGAAAAGGCTATATATCTTGACCATGCTGGGAATGTAAATCGGCATGGTTTTGCCGAAGATGTAGTGCCAGATGTTTTGGATAATGGTGAACAAAGGTTCAATGAAAAGCAACTCACCCGTGATAAAAAGGAAATCAAAAGCAAGGCTTGCCCACAATGCACTCAGCAGATGGTTGGCCTTAGATGTAAATGTGGCTATGAGATACCACTCAAAGAACAGCTAGAATCTACCGATGAAATCCTAACCAAGCTAACCCCAGAACAAAGAAACAGAAAACACACAAAAGAAGATAAGACTAAGTTTTACAGCGAAGTATTGCTGTACTCAAGAGGCAAGAACTATAAAGACTCATGGGCTAGCCACACTTACCGCAATCGCTACGGTGTATGGCCTAACGCAATTCAGCCTATAATGGTTAATGGAATCAGTGATGAAACCAGAAAATACATAACAAGCACCCAAATAAGGTACAGCAAACGGAGCGTAGCAGCATGAGCGTAGAAGCGATATTGATGATGCTAGAGGGCGTTAAGACTAACGGGGCTAATAAGTGGATGGCACTTTGCCCAGTACATGGTGACAGATCTCCTAGCATGGGTATTAAAGAATGTGACGATGGAACGGTGCTAATGAACTGCTTTGCTTGTGGTGCTAATGGGGTAGAGATAGCAGAGGCTGCTGGGGTTAGCTTAAGCGAGTTATTCCCACCTGACTCAAGCCGTCCCACTGGTCCTAGCCGTGAGCAGAGAGCTACCATCGAGACTGATAAGGTAATCATGCTTATATACGAGGCTGACAAGCGTGGAGGCAGGGAGCAAACGCTTGCTGATTATCGTAGGTACAGGTTAGCTACAGAGCGCCATTCTGCAATGACTAATAAATAAGTAAACAAAAGTGTTGCATCCATGTACAGAACTGTTACAATAAGTTGTAGGTTAAATAAAACAACGGAGAATCACATGTCATACACACCCCAAAATAAGCCGTCAGCAATTATGTATATTGATCCTGATGAGCAAACTCATATTGCTCGTCAAGAAGCAGAAGCATTAGAATTTGAGCCTACCCCTCACAATTATGCCACGCAAGAAGAAATGGCTGCCTTACACGCAAAGTATGAGCGTTATATTAACCAATAACAATAAGGGGCTTCGGCCCCACGGAGCATCACATGACTAAAATGAGAAATGTAGGTACGGTTGAAGTAAGCGAAGTTCTTCTTGGTAATGATTTGTATCAGCGTCAGTCATTCACTAAACCAATTTGGTTTATTGCTAAAAATGATTCTTGGGATTGGGTAGGAGACTTCAAGCAGGTGTGGCTTGAAAGAGAATGGGATAGGCTTCAGGAAACTGGCGGCAACCCATTTCTAGCTGACAGTGATTGGACTGACGAAGACCGTCAAGACGCTCAGTGTGAGCAGATGGCTTCTGACGATTATGAAGCTAGCGTTTACGGATAATAATAAGGGGTTTCGGCCCCATAGGAGCATTACATGAATAGTTCAACACTTAAATACAACTACGAAATCAACAACAAAAAAGGCCATTTCTTTGACCGCAAGACGATGAATTTCTTCGGGGACACGATGAGAAATTACGGGGTAATAACCCACGAAGCCGCGTATGAACTTCACAGGAAGTCACCTGTTAATGGTGGATTATGTGGTAGCACGTTCTTTACTAAGGGAACATTTCAGATAGTGGAGGCGGTATGATTAAGCCAACTAATGATTATGAAGCACTTTTGGTAGCCCTATCTTTGGCTATTGGCGCACCAACTGATAAGCATTACCGCAGAGTTATGCTTATGGTTGACGACTTAACAGATCGTATGCCAATAGAAGATGTTAAGAGGGCAATGGAACATATTGACGGACTACTAGAAGAGGCGAACGCATAATGAACATAAATACTTTAGTAAATATTGAGATTGATGGGGTTG
>Ga0307985_10002607_pt1 | contig 10022 bp, 5 predicted proteins | sample EllFjometageno80_FD_203155 | JGI IMG/M metagenome (GOLD analysis project Ga0307985, IMG submission 203155) | Marine microbial communities from Ellis Fjord, Antarctic Ocean - #80 | ecosystem: Environmental > Aquatic > Marine > Unclassified | place: Southern Ocean | collected 2014-10-09 | reverse complement strand
TGCCTCTTTTTAGCAGTGTCATGCTAGTTGTGATTTTCTTAATCATCTGTCCGCCCCAACTGTTTATTTTCCGGTGACTTTTAAGTAAGCGCCCGCCATGAGCGCACCAAGGAACAGGTAAGTTAGTGTCTGCACAATGGCTCTACCAGCAGTACGTTTAGTCATTCGCCACGCGTCAAGTACTGACCGAAGCTCTCTCAGGTCAGCATTGGCATCCTCGTCGGACAAACCGATGTCGTGCAGAGCCTTAATGGCCCCTGCTGCCGCTGCTTTTTCGATCATCGCTTCTAACTGTGCTTCGGTCATTGTACTGCTCCATTACTACGCTGCTTCTTCTATCCGAGGGTCTGTCCAGTCTACAACCGCTGTCCATGTGCCGTCAGCCGCACAAGTGTACTTGCCGCCATACCAGTCATCGGGTGTAGTTACGCCTTCAATAAGTGTAGCGTTTCCAGAGTTCATGTCACCAATAATCAAGTCTAGCGCAGAGGGGTCGCCTACGTTGATGCCGTCAGCAGTCATGTCAACCGCCTTATCGTCAGCGAATAGATACTTGGATGTTGACGTTGCGTCTACTATAGTTTTCATTTCTTACCCTTTTACGATTAGTTTGGTTGCTGCTACAGCGGTTCCTGCGAATACTGATATGAGGTCCGGCGCTGTACTTAAAGTGCCGTCTTGTTGCACGTAGTATGCCTGTCCCGCCGTTAGCCCAGTCTGCGCGTCATCTACCGAGCCGACAATCTGGATTGTTGCTGTGACTGTATCAGCGTATGCTCCATCAGCTATTCCTATGTAGTTTTCGGCAGTGAGGTTTGTAGCTTCCGTTCCTGAAGTAAAAACAACAGAGGTTCCATAATAAGAGTTTCCAATGTCCATATAAGCTATAGCTACTTGACCTGCGCTAGAATCGAAGGCTTGTGAAATAGATGCAGTATTAGCGCTTTCAAACACTATAGGGGCCTCAAAAGTAATGCTTGTTCCACTAACAACGCCGTTGACTACAGTCCCGTAGCCAGAGTTTCCTTCATCTGAGTAAACTATTACTATTTTGTTTGAATTAGAAGCAAATAGTGATTTATTATAGTTGACAACGGAACTGTTAAACGTTGCGGAAGTTCCGAAGCTAATACTAGTTCCACTAACAGTGCCAACAATCGCAGTTCCGTAGCCAGAATTTCCCTGATCTCTATAAGATATAACTATTTTATTTGAATTAGAATCAAATGTTGCTGCGGTATAATAGGTGGTAGCACTGTTAAACACCACCTCAGTCCCGAAGCTAATAGATGTTCCGGAAACAGTGCCTACGATTGCGGCTCCATAGTAAGAGCCTCCGACATCTTGGTATGTTATTACTACTTTGTTTGAATTCGAGTCGAATGCCGATGTCATCGGGCCGGTACTAGCACTGTTAAACACTGCCGCAGTACCGAAGCTGATACTAGTTCCACTAACAGTGCCTACAATTGCAGTTCCATAGCTAGCGTTTCCGGTGTCTTGGTACGATATAACTACTTTGTTTGAAGCAGAGTCGAATACTGTTGAAGTAAGCGTTGTAGATGCACTCTCAAACACTACCGCAGTGCCGAAGGTGATGGATGTCCCACTTACAGTTCCGACAATTGCGGTTCCGTAGAGGGAGTTTCCATTGTCTTGGTACGCTATTACTACTTTGTTCTCAACAGAGTCGAATGTCGATGAAATATCATCGGTATCTGCACTGTTAAACACCACCGGAGTACCGAAGGTGATAGAGGTTCCACTCACAGTGCCGACAATTGATGTCCCGTAGCCAGAGTTTCCTCCGTCTGCGTAAGATATAACTACTTTGTTTGAATTAGAATCAAATGTTGCTGAATTAAACGCGGAATTGGCGCTTTCATATATAACAGGTGAAGCTGCCGCAGAGGGATAACCTGTTGTTTCAACAACACTAACAGTGCCGTCAGCATTGACAACAACCATGTCGCCGTTAGCAAGAGCGCCAGATGCCGTAGCCTCTAGTACGGGGCCACCGCCCGCAGGGGTTGTTGACTGCCACGTAGAGCCGTTTGATGTCAGGACATTGCCCGAAGTGCTTGGGGCCACTGCTTGGACTGCGCCTGTTCCGTTGCCTAAGATGACATTGTTGGAAGTGAGCGATGTAGCGCCTGTGCCTCCGTTAGCTACTGGAAGTGTGCCAGTGACCTGAGAAGTCAAATTAATACTTGTAGCAGTAGGAGCAACAGCTCCCCACGAAGAGCCTGTATAAACTTTCATCGCATTGCTTACGGTGTTGAAGTATAAAGCTCCTGTAAGCAGGGCGTTACCGTCATTGTCTACAGTAGGGTCGGATGACTTATCTCCAAGGTAACGATCATCAAAGTCATCATAAGTTGCCGCAGCCGCTGAAGCTGAACTTGCCGCAGCACTAGCCGAGCCAGATGCCGCTGTAGCTGAACCCGCCGAAGCCGTCACATCTAGCCCGGTCTGTGTCATGTCGGCATCAGTGGCTACAACATCTGCCGCTGTGTCGATTGTATCTTGATTAGTCGCAACCAAGTCGGCAGCGGTGTCAATGGTGTCCTGATTCGTTGCAATGAGGTCCAGAGCAACCTGCGCCGCATCGGCGGTAGTAGATACCACATCAGCATTCGTTGCTATTTTATCCAGAGCAGTAGCGGCAGCATCAGCGTTGGTAAGGACTACATCAGCATTAGTTGCGGTTTTATCATTACCAGTCGCAACAGCATCAGCGGCCGTGTCGATAGTGTCTTGGTTTGTTGCCACCAAGTCTGCCGCTGTATCTATAGAGTCCTGGTTAGTCGCAACCAAATCGGCGGCAGTGTCGATGGTATCCTGATTGGTCTGCACTAGATCAGCAGCCGTATCAACCGCATCCGCAGCAGCAGCCGTGGCACTACCAGCCGCAGCAGTCGCACTAGCAGCAGCCGCAGCACTCGTTCCTACCCACCAGGTCGCGCTTGATGCAGGGACGTGGTTAAGGTTAGTCGCCTGAAGAGATGTGTATAGGATGCCGTCTGTGCCGACCACGTTCTGGTCTAGGGCATAGGTAGACGTAGCGAGCCACGCAAAGTTAAGCGGAACCCAGTAGGTTGTAGCAGTAGCAGGATTCTGGTTAAGGTTAGTACCCTGGAGTGACTGATACTGCAAATCGTTATAGGTAACCATCGCGCCAGAGGCGTAGGTAATTCCAGCGTTCCACTCAACAGAATAGAGCAGGGTCCAGAAGCCGGATGAGCTTACTGGGTTGTTGTTCTGGTTGCCGTTAGTTAAAGACCTGTAGAAGACACCATCAGAGCCAAGCACAACGTCTGTGGAGCTGTATGTCTTAGTAGCTACCCACTGGTCACCAAAGGCGCTTGAAGTCTCTCCAACGGGATCTCTGACCGCTATCTGGACATCTGCACTTGTAGCCAGGATAGCCTTCGCAACACCGTCAAAGAATACATTGGGCTGTCTTCCAGCCGCAGTAAGAATCACAGGATTCGTGTTCGGGATCGAGTTGTTTATGTCCGAATAGGTATTTTTAAGGGTCGTTGTTCCTGACTCATAAAAATAGATTTTGCCTGAGACAAGCGGATCACCAGCGTTGTCTAGGTATTGATCGAAATCACCGAATCTTGCCATTAGTTATCACCTATCATTCTAATTTGTTTAGTCAAAGCTCTTTAACAGCTCTTCCATTGCCTTGAATTGCCTTGCCTGATCTACACCAAGCAACTTATTAATAGCAAACTTTCCAGCGTTAGTAACAGCGCCGGTCATTGTAGTTGGGACATTAGAAACGGCCTCTCCGATTTGCCCAGAAAGGCTTGTATCGGCCTTACTGCCAAACATTTTATCTAATTCTATAGAGAACTGAGCCTGCGTTAAAACGTCATCATCGAACCTGCTACCATATTTTGTAGATAGGATGTCTAGGTCATCAAGCGAGTTTAATAGATTGACTCTGCTATTTCTGTTTGACCCGACCGCTCTAACGGCTGTTCCAACCGCGCTATTAGCCCTGCGTCCATCAAGATCAATTTTCCGACCAATAATACCCCTAAAATCATCCAAGACATTTATAGATTCAGCGTAGGTTGAGTTCAGGTTGTCATATTCTGTATATTTATTATCAAGAACCTCATCCAACTTGGCCCGAAGTGTCTTTACTGTGCGCTCGGCGTTTCCGGCAAGCCCATCTAATGTCTTGCCGTAGGTAACCTGAGTATCTAAAAACCTCTTAAAAGTATGAACTTCATATGCGCTCATTCTTCTCTGGCTTTTCATTCTTTTAACTATCCTAGAGATAAAGTTCTCAACACCCGTCATTCCCTGGATGTCAGACTTAGAAAAATCTAATACCAAGTCATCTCCGATAGTAATATTCATATCGCCTAGATCATTAATGAAATCATCCACTGGCCCACTAAAGTCAACATAGTCATTCTTCAAATTTGCTTTGGCAAACTCATCAATCCCTTTGCCAGCTTTTTGATTCATGTCTTTAACAACATTGTAGCGACCAAGAACGGAGTCTCCCGCAACGTCAGTAGTTCGTGCCGTCATTCTAAACCGTGTATTATTTGTAGCCTCTTCCATTATCTTCAAAGAGCGAAGCATATTCCTTCTATCTACTGGGCTACCCTGCCTTATCATGGCAACCATTCCCTCATCAAATCCCTGTCTAACCGCCGAAGCCTGCAATGGGTCTTTAACGGCCTTATATCTTTTGCCGTTTACTATGTAATCGGGAGCGCCGCCAGGAGATCTGCTTGGCGCAGGAAGGCGAGGAATATCTGGATTACTACCGTCAATAACTTCCTCAAGCCTATATCCGGCAGTAGAGTCCCTAGTAGAAGGAACCCCGCCCTGCCTCATATTCTCAGCAGCCTCTATAGCCTTGGGGCTTTCATAACTCCTAATTCGTTCAGGTATGTTAGATACACTATCCCTTGTTGATCGAATCATTCTGCCTGTTTCTGTCACTGCTGTTGGCATTCTCGCCAAACCACTCGATCCAGCTAAAGACATAAACGGATCAAATTCTGTTATTTGTCCTGTCTCTGGATCATAAACGGACCCAGTATCGCTTCCAGCAGCCTCTATCTGACCAGATAGCATGGCGGGAATAGCTTTAGCAACAGATACAACAGCCTCGCCCGCAGCCGCCTTCTCCTCATTAGTGCCCAAGAAGACATCTCCCAAAAAGGAAGCCGCCTGTTTTACGCCTCTAACGGCAGGCATATAAGACATACCGTATTCAGATGGGCCGTACTGTGCTGGCACGTTCTGAGTCTCTTGCTGCATTCTTCCCCTTCGGTCAAAGGATGTTCGGCCTGTTGGCAAGTCTTGCTCTTCTTGCAATACCTTTCTTCGGTAAGGCATAAACGCATCAAAAATAGGTCTATCGCCGCCATAGTCGTAGGTAGGCTCTGCCGCAGGGGCATCTCGAAGCTCTTCATATGCAGCGACCATCACATTGTAGTCTTCAGTGCCTTTTGCATCTTGGTTGTCTACAATCCACTGAGCTAAGAGGTCGATCTGGTCCATTACTGTTTCTCTCTGTTTAGTATCTCGTTGGCTCTGCCCTGTACGTCAGAAATAGATCCGGTGCTCTGGATTGGAGATGCCGAGCTGCTCGTTACCACCGGGGCGGCATTGCCATCAAAGGCTCGTGCAAAAATCTCTCTTATATCTGCGATATCAGCTCTGAAAACTTCCTCGGACCTGTTTCTATCAAGTCCACCACCAGCAATATTGGCAATAATTAGCATGTCTGACTCGCTCAATACGCCAGACATCATGCCAAGGTTATCGCCTGTTAATATATCTCTCAGATTATTAATATCTACAATCGCATTGGTTTCGAGCGTGTCATTTCTATGCGCCAAATCGCCCACCTCGTGCCTTCCCTGTCTTGGCCCAAGCACAGCATTCAACTCTCCGTTGGCAAGAATACGATCTATTAGCACAAGCCCTCGCTTTTTATTCGCACGACCACCAGCATCCATTTTCTGGCCTTCTCTTCTGGTCTGTGCCAGCTCCATACCCTTCTCAAAACTTTCAGCGCCCTCAACAATATACTGTAATTGTGCTAGTTCTTGTCCTGAAGCAGAAGGAAATATATTCGGCAGGGTTGTCTGAATATTTGTAAATCGTCCTGCTTCTTTGGCATCCTCTATCACCTTACTCGCGGCTGTCATGCCAGATGACCCGCCATTGCCTGCGGCATAAGCTGCTGAGGCTCGTGCGGCAACATCTTCATCTAAGCCCGCAATAAGAACATCAGGAATTACAAGGGCCGCCGTTATAGCATCATCAGCTCTTCTGTCTCTGGCGATACCAGTTAATCTATCTTCGTCTGCTTGGGCTGCAAGCGCATCCTCTCTCATCAATCTTTCCTGATCAAACGGGCTTAGATTGGCGTACTTAGCTCTATCTTCTACACTTTGTAGTCCTGGCCTTCGTATCACGGCAGGAATCGAAGAGGGCGATACTCCAGAGGCTGGCACGGCAGAGGTGGCTGCGCCTGAGCCATACACCGGCTGACCAGCGTTAGGACCAGTCTCAAACCTTAGAACTCCCCTTTCGTCCTTTCCTTGTTTTGGCTCTTCAGGAACTCTGTTGTCATACAATACAGTGCCGTCTTGATTGTAAACCACATCGCCCTTCTTGACGGTTGTTGTTCTGTCTACTGGCATAGGAACCATTCCGGTTGCATAAGCAACAGCCATTGTAGTTCCAAGCCCACCACCAAGCTCCGTTATCGCCTGCGGATCACCCGCAGCGGCACGAACAGCAAGAGCACCAAAATTTCGTGTATGACTTGTGTCTGCGTCTGTATTCCTTAAAAGATTGACTCGATCCTCCATTAAGTCAGCAATGCCCCGATAGTCTCCCGCATCGAACATAATCTTCGCCGCAGCCGCATCTTGGAACATCGTCTTTCTGCGTCTTTCTGCAAGGTCTTCATCCTGCAATGACTTGACGCGGGCAAGCTCATCCTCCTGACGAGTCTGCTGAATAAAAGCAGGCATCTCATTCTTGAATGCAGCGCCTAGTCCTGATAGTGCTCGACCTATATCAACGGCCATTGTATGTATTCCTTGTTGCTATAGGTTGGGGATGTTGCCTCTAAGACCGGCGCTGTACATATTTGCAAAGTTTGCTGTGTTTTGGTTAGTGAAGTTCCCGTTAGGGTTTGTTCCACCTGTCCATCTAGGATCAGAGTAATTAATCCCCTGATTCTGGTTCTGATTCTGGTGCGGCTGAAACATATTATAAGCAGCTCCGCCAGCCTGTAGGGCATTACCTATGCTCTGTGCGTATTTAGGTGACGCTAGTGGTGTCTGCTGCACACCAGAAAGGGCAGAACCTATATTAGACTGTGCAGATGCCAGTGCAGTGCTATACGCGGTCTGTGCCTGCGCCTCGTTCATCGCGCCAGAGGCCAACTGACTGTTTATGTAGCTAGTCTGCTGGGCCATCATATCTGATATGTCACGACCCTGGTTACCGTAGATGTTAGACATTGCCGTAGATGCTGCGCCGTACTGGTTAGATAAATCACGACCAGCCTGTGTCCTTCCGCTTGCAAGGTTATTGCCTAGGCTGCTAATGGTTTGTGCTGCTGGCAGGCCAGTATTCAGGTTGTATTGGGCTAATTGATTGCCGAGATTAGACTGCGCTTGAAGCTGCTGCGAGCCAAGCCCAGTAGCCAAGTTAGCAAGGTTAGACCCTTGTGCTGTATAGGCTCCTAGTTGAGCCTGCCCCTGCGCCATGTTTATGTCTGCAAGGTTGCCGCCCATATTAGTTCCAGCTTGGAGTTGTTGTCCTCCCAGTCCGGTAGCTATATTTGCAAGGTTAGAGCCCGCGTTTGTCGCAATACCAGCCGCGCTGCCAGTAGCGTTGAGTCCCTGACCAGATAGCGTGTTCAAGTTGCCTATCTGCTGCTGAAGACCCTGTGATGCTAGTCCCTGACCAAATCGCTGTAGCTCCTTCTGTACGTTACCGCCGCCCAGACCGCCAGTTGCGCCTGCACCTGCCAGGTTAGCCCGCATACCCTGCTCTCTGAGGAATGCTATCTGTGGTGACTCTTGGTAGGCAGCGTTAAAAGCGTCCTGTCCTAGAGCACCTGAGAGTGCCAACTGCTGCTGTAGAGCATTAGTGCCAGCCTCTTGGTAAGGGTTAAACATTCCCTCGGCGCGATTGGATGAGTCAGTAATGTCGGTTCTAGCTACATTTGATTGAAGCCTAGCGTTCTCTAAGGCTGCCGCGTACTCATTTCTTAGATCGCCTCTAGCGCCGGTCACACCAGTGTCTAGGGAATTAATTCCCTGAGTGGTTCCAGACCTGATTGCCTGTGCGGCTATATCGTTCTGAGCTTCTGCGGATGCTAGTGCGGCAGCATTCTGTGTAGTTAAATCTCCCCTTCCAGCCCTATTAAGCTGGTCTAGCATCTCAATAGCCCCAGACGCACCACCCCTGAGCGCCATCTCTGACCCTCGCAGTCCCGTGGGTATTTCTGCTCCTGCTTGCGCTGGTATAGCTGCTTGATCTGCAGCGGTATTGTTCCCGCTAAATGATGTGTCTACTATGCCATCTAAACCAGTATTAGTGTTGGTAGTGTTGGCCTGATTATTGTTGTTCTGATTGTTGTCCTGATTAGCGTTGTTCTGATTAGCGTTGTTCTGATTAGCGTTGTTCTGGTTATTATTGTTCTGGTTGTTATTGTTCTGGTTGTTGTTGTTCTGATTATTGGTGTTCTGATTGGCCATGTAAGTTATTACATCATCCTCACTCACCCCAAACTGTTGAGCAACTTGGGCAGTGCTTAACAGGCCGCTGTTGATTGAGTCGGTAACCATCTTTATTTCGGCTTCCGTGTAATCTCCATCAGCAGCAATATTCCGAACACCAGCAGAGGCAACCGCCACGCCTTGACGGGCGTTAGCTAAGTCCTCGTCACTGTATAGCTCTACATCGGTTAGATAGCTCTCGATAATAGACGGGTCAGAAGAGAAATAGTCAGCAACATCGGCAACACTCGCCACGCCGCTATTGATCATCTTCATAACGGCACTGACATCTGCGTTGGCTATATCATCGCCAGAGGTATAAGCATCTCTGGATATTCCAGTTAGGGCCTGAATTATTGATGGGATAGGCACGTTGAAATGGCTAGAGACTTGGCTGACATCAACCTCGCCGCTGTTGAGTAAGTCCGTTACCCTACTGACTGTCTCATCACTATAGGGCAGTGATGAAGATAAGCCTTCTAGGGCTGAGTTTTGCCCTGCTGACTGGGCTGCTGTTTGCTGGGTTGCTGTTTGCTGTGCTGCCTGAGCTTGATTAATTATGCCTTGCTGGGCTGCTTTAAAGTCAGAAGTAGTGCCACCACCAAAAACAGAAGCGGCCTGATCCGCAGGGAAGAAGGGCATAGAGGTATTTAAGTTTGCGACAGAATTATAGGCGGTATTATACGCGCCTACAGTTTCATTTAGCTTTCCTTGTTGCACTGGTAAATCTGCTCTTGCTTGTTCTAATTTAGAGCGAAGATCAGCTAGACGAGGCTCATAAGTACCCTTAGTAGATCCCTTTCCAAGACGGGAATTTTCATAGTGCTCTTGATTTCTTTGAATGTCTCTTTCTAGGCTATTTATTGTCCTTTGTGCGGCTGTTACGGCGCTTGTTGCGCGTTTCAATCCAGTAAGATTTCTCGTATAGGTAGTAATGTTTTTTACGTCATCATTGCTGAGATTACCATTTAGGTAATCACCAACAGCCTTCATCTCCATTAACTCCATGTCAGTGTTTGTAAGCGCACTATCTTGCCTATTGCTTAGGAGCCGAACAGTAGCCTGTCCTATTGGCATACCTGAGCCCAGCGACAACTCCATCGCATCACCCATAAAGTTTGTAATAGTGCCGCCGGATGGCAATAACCAAGACAAACCTATTTGAAAACTATTACCATATCGGCCTCCAGCTTCAGACTCACTTCCATAAACATCATAATAGACCTCTCTGAC
>Ga0307985_10002605_pt1 | contig 10023 bp, 6 predicted proteins | sample EllFjometageno80_FD_203155 | JGI IMG/M metagenome (GOLD analysis project Ga0307985, IMG submission 203155) | Marine microbial communities from Ellis Fjord, Antarctic Ocean - #80 | ecosystem: Environmental > Aquatic > Marine > Unclassified | place: Southern Ocean | collected 2014-10-09 | reverse complement strand
GCCGAACATCAGCCACATAAAGGAACCCCATGGCGATCATAAAGAACGCGAATCCGAAGTCGTACTGGAAGATGTCACAAAAGACGGTGTGAGCAACAGGGGCCGCAGGTACACACAGTGTGAACAAAACTCGCTTACCTGCTGAAGGTGATTGTAGCGCCCCTCAGTCTCGCAGTACTCATACAACTCAGGAGAATCAGTTGGATTCCACGCGGCCGCGTCGCAGAAGTGGTATTGCATAGAGAACGTCGAGGAGAGGTACAGAATTACAAAGTCGGTGAGCTTGGGGTAGTGTCTAGGATCTTGAGGATTGCTTGTGTAGATGAACAGGTACAGGAGGTACACTAGAGACGGATACGCTGCTGCGTTTGTGAGCACAACGGTGTAGTTCAGGGCGTCTCCGTTGTTCCGAGCGAGGATTTTGAGAGCGATGACCCATTCTACTGCAAGCAGGCAGGCAATGAAGGCAAACAGGGGATGCTTGAAATGAGGGGGCAGTGTGGGGAATGCGGCGGACACGCGCGGGGGGATTGAGATGTAGGAGACGAGGGTTTCAACGGCGAGATACATGGCGGCCAGATAAACAGACAGCGACTGAGGAATGTAGTACAAAAGCGTACCGGGTACAACTGTATGAATTTGACGGCGAATCAAACGCGCTGTTCAACGTCTGTAATACATTGTAGAGCTTGAAGCGCATCTCTTGCTAAATTATAGCTTCTTAAACTTCAGAACTCCATCCTCCAACCAAGCCATCCCACTCTTCCCCCTTTCCAATCCCGCCATCTCCTCGTCTCCGTCAATCATAACCCCCTCAATGCAAACCAACTCTGGATCAAAGTGACTAGCGAATATTCTCGAATCATCCTCATTCTCACCAAGCCCACAAAAAGCTCTCCCCAGCAACCTTCCGTAAACGTGAACACTCCCGTCGCTAACCACCTCCCCCCCCGAACTGACGTTGCCCACAACTATTACGCTACCGTTCTCCTCGCTGGAGATTTGCTGACCGGAACGGACGTTGCCGTGGTGCACGGTCGTTTTAGGAGGCGCAGTAAGGGCGGGGGAGGTAACAACAGGCTGTGGCTGCGCAGCGGCGGCGGTGGCGACGGCGGCGTCCAGTGATGCATTGAGGCGGTCGATCTCTTGGGACAGGTCGACGTTACGTTGCCGTATCTCGGCGTCCGGAGCGGCGTTTAGCGCGGGCGTGAAGGCTTGGGACGAGTCGCCACCCATTTTAACCACCTTGAACACCTCTTCGAAGTTTACCACGCCCTGCTTACCACCTCTACCACCCGCGGGCATCACGTACGGCAACCCCACCGCCGCCGCCACCCGCTCGATCGCGTGCTGCAGCGTGCCTGAGGAGGAGGTGATCGCGACGGGATGGAGGGAACCGGCTTGGAGGGCGTGTAGTAATGCGAGTAAATCTGTGTCGGGGACGGGTTGGAAGTGGGGGGAACCGTCGGGGACGAAGGCGGCGAGGTCGATGACTAGGGGGACGCCCTCCTTGTTGGCAAGGAGGGAGCGGGCGGCGGGAGAGGCGTTCATTGACGCAGCGAGGGTGGTTTCGAGGTTGGTTGGGGTGGCGGTTCGGGGGAGTTTTACGGTGGGGATGAGGAAGGTTTGGCCGGTTATGTGCATGGGGGAGAGGGGGGGGGAGGCGGAGTTGGAGGCAGATGGCTGGAGAGGGGTAGAAGGAGTAAGTACAGGCCTGCCACGCCGTGCCCAGTCCCCGGATATAGGTAACTATATTTCTTACCTGAACAGATTGTGCAGCATTGGACAGCTTGGGACTCGAGTTGCCGAGCCATGCGGAGAGGTACTCGGGGTTGGAGCTGAACTGGCGGACGAGTCGCGTGCGGGGAGACTGGAAGCGCTGCATGAGAGCGACGAGTACAAGCGTCAGACAAAAAGAATGACAAATTCGAATGTTTTCGGCGCGTTGGACACACAAAGCACAGTACACACAAAGCACAGTACACACAAAGCACAGTACACACAAAGCACAGTACACACAAAGCACAGTATACACAAAGCACAGTGCGGAATAACATACAAATCACTTATTCTTACAGCATATTCTTACAGCTTACTCTCATTGCTTCGCTCAAGGTCAACCACAACCGGAAAGTGGTCCGACTCCGTCGCGTCGTTCACAACGTGTCCCATCTTCGCAGTCATGCTACGGGAACGCACGAACGCGTAGTCTATTCGGTACATGGGTTCGCGCACGGAAGCAGTGAACCACGGGCTCTGCGGCTTAACGTCCGCCTCGACAAACGCATCCTTGAACCCACTCTGTTTCAAAACATCGAGGTCGCCGCTCTCCGGCGGCGCCCAACCTTTGCTTGCGGCGCGCTTCTCCAAAGCTTCCCACTGCGAGGCGCTGTAGTCTGCGAGTGTGAGCGCGTTCAGGTCGCCAAGTAGCACCGTATCGCCGTCCCCCGACCCCAACACTTCTACAACATGTGCCAGTTGAGTTCGTCTCTCTTCAATAGAAACATGGTCAAGGTGCGTAACGCCAACACGGGTACCACCAGCTCCTGTGTCTAAGTCAGCGACAAGCAACCCTCTTACGATCCTGTGTTTATCACCGGCGACTGCTACTTCGCCGTTCAGCTTCAGCGTTCCGGCAGGGAACTCGAACGAGGTTCCTCCGCGTAGGTGCACCTCTTCTGTGTGAATAATTGGATGGGCTGAAAGGAGAGCATTGCCATACTGTTTGTTTACGTGGCCGAAGAACTTGTAGTCCATGTTGAGCGACGCAGCAAGCGAGGGGAGCGCGTCTGGATGGTCCTGTACGGACACCTCGTTGAGCGCAATGACATCCGGGCGTGGGTTCAGACTTGTCAAAGCCTCTGTGATACCCCGTAAAGTGGAAACATTGGTTTTGGGGGAAACGAAGCGGTGGACGTTGTAGGTTACGAAGCGGAGACCTGACGCGGAGAGCATGATACCGAGGAGCGGGCCGAGGAGCGGTAGTACTTTTGTGGTCAAGGTGAGTTCTTGGGATACCAGAATAACCTGTATCAGCTGTTCATGGACAAATTAAGATAGCTTCGAACGCAAACCAACCCTTTACAGAAATTGTTGTGAGTCTCATTTCGGCAAAACAATTGCTTGCGCGGCGGTGGCAAGGCGTCTTGATAGCAAGAACACACACCCGCACCACCCGTCCCGCCCGTGTCTGTGGCGCGGCCCATGTAAATAACATGTCGTCTTGATGTACAACTTTTACAACTTCTATCCTTCTATGAGTCTTGGATGATGTACTCTCTCTCTCTGAACTCTGGAACTCTGCTAAGATCCGAAGAGGATGCGCTTTGGTCGTCAACAGCCCGCCCGCCAACTGGCCCTCTATCCTGGCGGCCAGAAACCCAGTCGTCGGTCGGTGGTTTGTTGACCGCCGGCAGCAGGCCGTCGACTGATTTTTTTCTCGTGCGCATATAAGACCACATACAGCCGCTGGCGTCCGATACGCCTAGTTCGTGTGTAGTGGGGGGCGCGACGGGCTATACTCACTTTTGGAGATAGTGCTCGTTTTGTTTAAACTCTCCCGCAATGTTCCAAAGATCAATCATCAATTAGTTACCCTTCACACCTTCGTCTTCGGCCCCTTGACGTCCTTCCACTTGTCATCCTTAGCCAAGTAAACGCCCGGCCCATTGATCTTCAAGCTGTGCTTGGTGTACTTGTCCGGCACCTTGTAGCGCAGCGCCGCCTCCACTAGCACGGCCTCCTCGTCCCTGCCTCCCAGCAGCACGTGGTCATCGTGCTCCTCTTCCTCCGACCCCATTCCCCAGTCCTTCTCCCCTTCATGACTCGGCACGTGCAGATGAGTCTGAGTCTTCTCAAAGTCCTTCATAAGTTCGTCGATGCCCATGCCCTTCGGGCGCTTCCTCCCCTCGCCTTTCGGGCTCTTGTTGCCCCCCTTCCACTCGGTCAGCCCCTTCAGCTCCTTCATGTCCTCCTCATGATGCCCGTCCAGCACCTCCTTCAGAGCTTCTACCACCTCCTGCGCCGCAATTCCCCCCAACTCCGCCATCACCCCCTCAACAACTTTGTCCATCACGATCAGCATCAAGCTGCCCGCCGTTCTGTCCGCAAGCAGCGCCTTCGTCGCCGCCCTCTTCTTCTCCAAAGCGTAAGACTTCAGCTCCTCGGCCGTTGGCTCTGCTGGCTCCAAATACTCAGCCAGTGCCTCCATGACATCCCCCACCGCCTCGTCCATCGCCTCCTTCAGCAATTCCCCCGCAACCTTCCCGGCAACAATCCCCGCGATGCTCTCCGCAACGTCGCCCACCATCTGCTCCACTACGTCGTTCTTCACGACCACCGAGCTCGTCATCTCTTCCTCCCCTCCCTCCTCCCACTCGCCATCCCCCTCGTTCCACTTTCGCCTCTTCCTAGCCCTTCCTGTAACGCCGCTCTCGCCTTCCTGCACCACTAAAACATCCCACTTTCGCCCCAGTCGCCAATCGTTCCAGCTCATCATCACTCTCTTCGCCCCCCTCACCAGCACCCCCTTCATCACCAGCGCCTTCCACGCCCCCTCCTCCCTGACCCCCTTCGCCACGCCCTTCCCCCAGCGCCAAATCCACATCGGCAAGCTCTCCTCCCACAGCCACATCAGCACCGCCTTCCACTTTCCCTCCACGAAGACCTTTACTCCGTCAACAACCTCGTGGTCTCTATTCCTCACTCTCACCACCACCTCAAGCCTCCCCACTTTCTTCCCCCACCACTTCCCCACGTTCCCCTTCCTCAGCGCCTTCAGCAGCCCGACGTATCCCAGTAACCCGCCGAGCAGCCCCAAGACTACCGGCGCGCACAAGCACTCCAGGATGAACCACTTCCAGTCTCCGCCCAGCCTAGACAAAAGTGTTAGACACGCGAGCGTAGAAGCGGACATAGCGCGCTTTGAGCCGCTAACACTCTCTTTGCACCCCCCCGCTTCGCTCATCCTCGCTTCGGTCATCCTCGCTTCGCTCATCCTCGCTTCGCTCGCTCTCGCTTACCACAACACCGCCACCTGGCTGACCGCCAGCCCTGCCTCGCCCAAGCCAACCTGATCCAGCACGCACAGCACCAACCCCGCCAGCAGAGGCACCCCGATCACCGCCAACACCCACTCCTCGCCCGCCAACCTGCTTCGCCCCTTCACGTTCATGCCCTTCTCGAATTTGCCCATGATCCCCGCCAGGCCCTCCACGCCCCAGCTCAGCCCGTTCTCGATCTCCTTCGCCGCGTTCACCCCCCCCTTGTTTTTCTCCCCGATCACTGCACCGTCCAAAATCATTCTTATCTTCTTGCTCCCTTCCGCCATGCTCAGCATTCTGAAATAGCGATCGCATCTGCTCAATCGGTGCATCCCCACCTCCACCTCCGAAACCTCTTTGTCGCTCATGTAAACCTCCTCCGCACCCACTCCCTCGTTCCTGTCATTCCTCAGCGCAACCGGCACTTCGACATGCTGAACGATGTACTTGCACACGAGTAAGTTCTTGTCCTCGCTATCGAACTCGTCCAACTTTTCTACCGCAATCCGGTGCACTCCGCCCACCTTCAGCTCGCGGTTGTTAATCTCGACGCCGTGCACCCACACGTGGTGCAGCAAGTGCCACCTGCTCGCGGTCGCCATGCTCTTCTCCAAGCTCTGCACCAGGAAAATCGGCAGCACGACGTGCTTCAAGAAAATTATCTGCGGCTCGTTCACAACTGCCTTCTGGGCCCAGCCGAAGAAAAACGCGGCCAGCCACAGCTTCACCACGTCGTCCCCGTGCTTGGCGCCGAAAGCCAGCAAATAGAACACGCAGAACGCCGTCCATGAGAGCACGAACAGCCAGTACAAGTACTTAGTGAATCTGCAGTGACGGGGAAGAGTTAGCGAGTGATAGCGGGGCGCCTTTAATCCCGTTCCTCTCTCGCATTCGCTCCCGGTTTCGCTCAGCACTCACTCCTGTGTGGCCAACGGCAAGCTCGTGATGGGAACCACGTTGAGCTTGTAAACGAGCGCATCCACCTTGTTCAACCCGAGCATATTGTACCACTCCATCAGCCGAATCCCTCGCTGTCGCTCCGGCAAGCTCTCCATGTTCTTCTCAAGCTCCAGCTTCTGCCACAAATCGTTCAGCACCATCACGTACACCTTGTGCACATCTTCCTCGAGATCTACGTAAATCGCCGCCTTTTCTTTGTCGCCTTTCAAGTAAGTTGTCCAAAACCCTAACTCTTTCTCTCTCCGCCACTTCGTCACCTTCATTTTCAGATGGTTCAGCGTCCCTTCGTTGTCGACGTCCAGCGCCGCACCTTCGTGAAGAACGCAGTTGCATCTCAAGTAGAGCATCCTCTCCCAGACGTTCCGCATGGCCGTCTTCTGCTCCTCCAACTTGCTGTAAATGATTGCGAACTTGCCCAGCCCGAACAGCTCATCGAACTCGTGGAGGCAGAACTTCGTCCGCATCGCGTCCATGCCTGGCGTCCGCTCGCCCCCGCGCTCGACGCTCAGGTGCTTCTTGTCCGCCCCCTGCCCGATGAGTAGCAAGTCCAGTCGATACGCCTCCTTCAAGCGCACGACCTGTCCAGTTTCGTCATGTCTGCACCCTTCGGACATCTCCCACCGCCGATCCAAAAGCACTTCCATGGCGTACTTGGTCTCTTGTCTCGCCTCAAGCTCGATCTTGCGCGTCTCTAGCCACTTCACCTTCATAGCGCGCGGAACTACCCTCCTCTGCCACGCAGAAAGCGTCGGGTTCAAGTCGCTCATTATCGCAGCGTCGGCGTCAGCCATTCGCTCTGCGACCCGATCATTGTACCTCATGCACTGCTCCTCCCAGCTCATCACAGTCACATTGACCTCCTTGCCATCCTTCCTCAGCCTGTCCAAGTATACTTTGTTGGCCTCCTTGACCGCCCTCATGCTCGGTGGCAAGATGCCCTTGAAAAACACCTGCCGAATAATCATGTTCATAGGGATCGTCAGCACCGCCGTGACCGCAGCCAAGAACCCCGTGATCTTCCAGGTGTCGCCCCCAATCGGCCGCACGTTGCAAGTCTCGGAGTTCCACTCGAACACGCAGCGCGACAGATTCGGGTCAAAGGGGCTCGGTTCCGCCGTGCAAGCCTCGAGGGTCGTAGTGTGAAACTGGCTGCGAGGTTGAGAGTGTGTGAGCACGGGTAGAAGAGAAGAGGGAACAAGCGTCGTCTCGTGCCGGCCGCGCTGCTTTACCTGCAGGTGTCCACCTCCGATCCAGCCCGCAGCTCGTACGTGGCCGCAGTCGCGAACATCAGGTTAAGGATATTCACGAAGACGAAGGCGACCTTGACGGGTCGGTCCTGGCCAGAGCCGTTGTATTTCCTGGTCGCGATGGAGAAGAGCGAGTGGAACTGCGACAGCGCTCTAGCGAACAGAGTCAACTTGTCGTGCTTCAGCTTAATGAACTTGGGAACGCTTTCCTCGATCTGGGAGGTCAGGGTCTTCTGAGCCATCGCCTGAGCGCTGTTCGATTCGAGCGCGTTCCGCAAGACGGCGCCACCTTCCTCATCGTCGCTGTCGCCGTCCCGGTTCTTGATCTTGTTGATGCCGAGAAAGTTGCTGTGCTCGTTCTTGAACATTTTGTCCGTCCCACCTCCCGCATCTTTAATCTTGGTCCACAACTGCTTCGTAGCGAACGTGCCGTCCGTCCCCATCATTTCCACCTTCTTGAAGGCGTGTTTCATCTTTGCGCCGCGCGCGCGGTCCTTCGGATTCGCGCTGTGCAGCAATCGCTGAATCGTCTTCGCGCGATCCTCCGCGTCCTTCTCGTCCTTCTCCTGCTGCACAACTACCGCTCGATCCCTCTGCTCGTATTCGTCGAGAACTCTTTGCCGATCAACACGCCCCTCTTTGATGTCCATCTGGTGCCCCCTGTAGCAGAGCGACAGCGCCAGAAGGCATAGGGACGCCATCGTGACGAAAATCGTCGGATTCTCCAACACGGTGTCCGGGTCGAACAGGTTGTTCACGCCGTACAAGACGGTGGTAAAGATGGAGGAAGCAACAGTGTCGAGCATGGCCGCGAACTCTGGATTTATGGTAGTGCCGTCGATCATGCAGTCACATTCCAACTCCTTCCCTGCGCCAGTCGAGACGCATTTGTCGGTCACCCATTCGTTGGCAGCGGCGTCGTACAGACCGCACACGGGAGTGAAGAGGGCGGGGGTGCAGGAGATCTGTTTGGAGTACGGGTTGGGACTGCCGTCGCAGAAAACTTTGACGGCTTCGTCGTCGCACATTACGGTCTGGACTTCTTGGACGTTGGCAGTGCAGTTGATAGTGGTGATGAGGGTGGCGGGCGAGCCGATGGCCGTTTGGGTGGTAGTCGTCAGCTTGACGCGGAAGTCTCTGTTCGTCAGCTTCCTGAACCGACGCCAGTCAACCTGCGAGTCCGCCAGAGTGAGGCGAACGACGCTGCTGTCGGTGGGGGCGGCCGTGGGGTGCGGCGCAGAGGTAAAAAGCGAGACGACGACGCCAACAGGGGTCGCCCCGAGCCCGTCCGGAAACTTTAACGTGGTAGAGTTCGCCACGGGTGACTTGAACGTGGCGGTGGCAACGGCGTCGATTGCGGGGAGGGAGGAGGTCATCGCGAGGTTTTTCGTGACTAGCGTGGACGGTTCTTCGCCAGGAGTTAGAGTTGAGAGAGTCAGGGTTGCGACACCGTCGATGCTGGCGGCAAAGTCCTCAGCCGCACTGTCCATTAAGTTGCTAATAGTAGCAGCCGCACTTTTTATGACCGTGTTCATCTGCGCAGCAGAAACCCCCTCCTGCGAGCCAGCAGCGCTAACAACGTCCTCAATAAGGGCTAGCGCAAGCTTCGTAGCGTTCGCGTCAAGCTCCGTCGGCGTGCTCGTGACGCTGCTGATTGCCGTCGCCTGAGCAGCGATGCTGATGGGGGAGCTGTCAGTCGCTGCAACTGACGCGACGGTCTTGAGGAGGGAAGAGCGGAGAGCCGCCTGAGCGGTCAACTCGGAGGCGGTCAGGTGGCACGCTGCACCGCCAAAGTTGGTGGCGCATACGCAGGTGGCGGTGCACGCCGTGTCCGTAGTTGCACACGTCGCTACTTCCACCTTGTTGTAGTCGTGGAAAACACACGCACCGTGGGAGCTACAGGGGACGCCGGGGGTCGTGCTCTGACAGGTTTTCTGCGTCGCCGTGCAAGTGTCGTCCACGCAACTGCTAGATTCGCAGTCAGAGGCATGCACGCACGTGAAGAGTGACGCGCAAGGGTTACAGGAACCGCCGCAATCCACATCGGTCTCGTCGCCATTTAAGACACCGTCAGAACAGTCGCTTTGTGTCAAGCACTGTTGGTCACTCGGTCCAGGAAGTCCCACGCTGTCAGGATTCTCGCAGTCGCCGCACAAGTTCTCGCCGCCGAACATGGCGGTGTAGCCGCCACAGGCAGCTCGGCCCAGTGCCGCACAGTCCGGCACGGCGTCACACTGCACAACGCCGTCCAGCACCCCAACACCCGTGTTGACCATCGCCAACGCCCCCTCAACATCCCCGTTTGACACCATTTCCGCAGCCAGCGCAGACACCATGTCCACCGCCGCCGCCTTCTCTGCCGGTTCAGCCACAGTGACGGTCCGGGTTCTGTTAGTATTCGCCCCATAAACGTCCGTACACTCAACCCCCACAGTGACTTCCCCCGGCGGTAGCATGACATCCTGCGCACTCGAGCCGAGTCGAACAACGTTCGACAACAGGTCGATGTAGTAGAACTGATACGTCAATGGATAATCCGTCGGGCGATCCGTGAATCCGGTGGCGGTGAAAGAGAACAACGTGCTCAATGCCACGCCGGTGGAAGGACCGGTTATCGAGCCGCCGGAGGGAGGGGTGTTGACGGTGATTGTGGTGGAGGCGACGGTGGAGACGGCGGAGAGAGTTACGGTGAAGCGGATGGTGTAGGTGACGCCTGGGGTCAGCGTGTTGGGGGGGATTATGAGGTTGTGGGTGGCGGTTGCGGAGGGGTGGGT
>Ga0307985_10002604_pt1 | contig 10026 bp, 2 predicted proteins | sample EllFjometageno80_FD_203155 | JGI IMG/M metagenome (GOLD analysis project Ga0307985, IMG submission 203155) | Marine microbial communities from Ellis Fjord, Antarctic Ocean - #80 | ecosystem: Environmental > Aquatic > Marine > Unclassified | place: Southern Ocean | collected 2014-10-09 | reverse complement strand
CCCCACGCGGACCCGTCACCGTTCGGCTTCGAGAACCACCTCGCCGAGCAGGTGAGTTCGGCCATGTGCAAGAGCGGCTACCGTTCACACACACTTGCGTGCCCTGTTTATACTCGCCTCCCCCCTTTGTTCACACCGCCCTCTTTGTTCACACCGCCCCACCGTGTTTGTGGCAGGCAAAGCTCGAGGCGACCGCGCGCGTTCACAGCGAGTGGCTCTCTCGGCAGCTCGTGTCGGCGGCATCCGCCAACGGCGGTCGGCTCACGCTGCCGTTCCCCAAGGGCGCTGACAATGCCGACATTTACCAGGAGCAGATTGCGAGCATCGCGGCGAGGCAGAACATTCTCTCTCAGCCCACCGCCGCCCCCGTCCACCAATCGCCCCAGAACACGCCTCTCAACAGCACCAACAACGTCAAGTTTCACTCGCCCGTTGCCACCTCCACGGAGCCCAACACCCAGCACGCTACCACGCCGGCTGCCAAGATTGAGACCTTCGCGATCCTCGACGCCAGCAACATGAGTCTCAACACGACCATCTCTTCGCACTCTTACAGCTTCGCAACGTCGCTCGAGCTCTACCGCGGAACGAGCAACTCGGCGAAGCTCCGGGCGCTCGACTCCCTGGCCTCCCTGATGCGCTCGCCCGCTTTCATTGAAGACGAGGAGGACTTGGTCGCGACTGACGAAGTCACTCTGTCAGAAAAGACTGCGTACCTAACTCAGCTCAACCAGAAGCCCGCTGCTAACCCCGCCACCCCCTCCCTCCCTCTCGCCGCCGCCCTCGTCGCGGACCTGCTGCACGCGTCCCGCGACGACATCATGCCAAACCCCAACCAGTCTTCGTTCCAGGGGCAAAGCCGAAAGATTCTCGGAAACATTGAGAAGCACCACGCGTTGAGGAACAACGGAGGCGCCGAGCTGTGGGAGCTCACCATCGCGATCATAGCTCACTTTACAACGCGGAGTGGTGGCAGCGGCAAGGACGGCGGAGTCAAGAGGTACTGGGCACCCATGTTCGTGAACCCCCCCCCTGCCGTTCTGTCCGAGGACGACGAAGTGGACATTGAGGAGGAGCGCCGCAGAATGATCCGCAAGGTGGCGGGGGTTCTCAACGAGGCCGTGGTCGCGCGCAAGGAGCGGCATGAGGAAGAGGAGCAGCTGGCGGTCGAGAAAGAGCAGCAGCGCGAGCAAGAGCAGGCAAAGGAGAAGGCGGAGCGCTCAAGCCGGAACACCAACACCAGCGCAGCTCTCTCCAACTATGATGAGTTCGGCGAAGATGTCGACGAGGACGACAGCGCGCCCACTGCCGATCTCTATCCCGATGGCGCCAACAAGGACGACGAGTTCGACTTCTAACTTTAGCAAGCCAATTTCATCATAACAACACTATACTATTACTATTTCACAGTTTCTTATATTTTCGCAGGTCCCCCACCCGCCCCCACCCCGTTCCTTCGCAGCAACCCCTTGCTCGGATTTGGCGCAGCCTTTTTCCTCAACTCGCCGCCCATGAGCACCCTGTTCTGCTCCTTGAGCTCCTCGATCACCTTCTTCAGCCTCTCCCTCTCCTCCTCTCCCCCTCCTCCCCCGCCGCTCCCTTTGTTCTTCACGCTCTTGTTCTGGATCAGCCTCGCGCGACTGGCGTAATGCAGCGCCATGAGAGTCTCGTCGAAGTTGTCTCTGCTCGGACTCACGTTGACAATCATGAGCGTCTTGCTGTTCCCCCCCAAACTGTCCTGCATGAGCTGCGTCAGCTTGTTGTTCCTATACGGCACGAACTTGGCCTCGTTGCTCAGCGCTCCGATGACGTCGCTCAAGACGCTCAGGCTCGCGTTAATCTTGACTGCCTCCTGCAGCGCCTGCCCGTCCACTCCGCTCTTCTTCACTCTCTCGGAGCCCGCCAGATCTATCAGGCTGAGCTTCGCAGTTGTCGTGGCTCCGGTCGTCTTGCTCTTGGTCTCCACGACCACGCTCAGAACGCTGTGGCTTCTGGAGCTTCGATAGTTCATCAGTGTGCTGCCGGAGTGCCTGTTCCCTTCGCCCTCGGCCCATAGGCTGACGAGATCCTCCGCCTCTTCAATGCCCTCCTTAACAATAGCGCCCTTCACGTACACCATTTTCTTCGCGTCCAGTTTCACCTCCAGTTTCTCCTCCTCCCCGGGAAATCCCGCCCCCCTATTCCCGCCGTATAAATCGATCAGCTTGTTCACGTACAGCTCCACGAAATAGCTCTTGACCTTCCATTCGTACGTCTCCCCCTTCTTTCTGAGCCCTTCGAACAGCAGATTAATGCTCCGAGGGATCAATCCGACGTCCTCGTCATTTCCGCCCCCAGCCATGGTGTACGTCTTTCCACTGCCGGTCTGCCCGTACGCAAATATGCAGGCGTTGTACCCGTCGATCACGTTCTCCACCAGAGCCTTCGTCTTATCGAATACGCCGTCCTGGCCAACTGTCGGTCCCATTACAGCGTCAAAGTTGAACTCGTTGTTCGGCCCGACGCCTAACGTGACCTTGTCCATCACGTGCACCACGGATTCTTTGCCGAACTCGCTCTCCACCAAAGGTCTGCATCTCACCATCACCCTGATCTTGCCCTGTAGATCGAGCATCGCGTTCCTTGCGATCTTCCTGTCCATCTGCTCCTTTTTGAGCTCTCCCTTCAACTTGCCCATCTGCTCCTTCATAACTTCGAGCTGCTCCGCCACGCCGCCCACGTCACTCAGTTGCTTCTTCATGCGCGCGGCCATCCGTTCGCTCTTCGCCCTGTCCTCTTCTCGCTCCAATCGCTCCTTCTTGAGCCGCTTCTCCAGATCCTCCACGACGCTCTTGATTTTTTCCTTGTCGCGCGATATTCCCCCAACTTGCGCCATCACCTTACTAAACTTCCTCTTATCCGCCTCCTTCTCCTCCTCCATGCTCAGCACCACCTTCTGCGTCGACTGGAGCTCCTTCTCGGTCTCCTCGAGCTCGTCGTTCTTCGCCTCGAGTTGCTCCTCGACCTCCCTCCTCTCGATCTCTTTCTCCTCCAGCATGTGGCTATTGAACTGCTGCTCCTCATTCTGCTTCCGTTTCATGCTGATGATCCTCTTGAGCGCCCTCTTCAGCTGGATTTCCATTTCCCTATTCTTCTCCTGCTTTTCCTCGTACAGCGCGATGTCGGCCCGTAGCAATTCAATCTCCTGCTCCCTTCTCTTCTCCTCCTTCGCCCGGCGCTCCTCTTCCTCCTTCTGCTCCTCCGTCAATACAGTCTCGGGCACCTCCTCCTCCACCACCTCCTCCTCCTCCGCAACCTCATCTTGCTTCGGCTTCTCCGGGCTCGTTCGAACTTGAAGGTCCGCTAAGATTCTCCCCATTTTCTCCATCCGGCCCTCCATCGCAGCCTTGTCCGCCTTCCTCTCATCTTCGAGCTGTTGGCGCTGCTTCTCCAGCTCGCCCTCCAGCCGCGCCCGCTCCTTCTCTTCCTTGGCCGCCTTCTGCTGGATCATGCTCTCTTTCTCGTCGTTGGCTTGCTTCAGCTGCTCGTTCATTGTCTCCAGCGTCTTCTTGAACTCGGAGTTGGCCTTCAGCTGCTCCATTCTCCCCTCCAGCTCCGCTCTCTTTGCGTGCATCTCCTTGATCTCCTCCTCGGCATTCCTGAGCTTCATTTTAAACTCCGTGGCCTCCTCGATGCTCTCTTTCACCATCCTCGACTCTTCTTTGAGGACCGCTCCGCGCTCGTTCGAGAGCCTCTGAGCGTCGATCAGCATGATGTTGATTTCGTTGTTCTCCCTGATCTTCTGCAGCAACGTCGTCTCCTTCTGATCCAAAAGCTCCTTGTACTCCTTCTCCGACAGCTCTTTCTCGGCGAACTTGGCGCTAAGCGCTTCGCGCTCCTCTTTTTCGGATCTCAGCTCCTCCATACTATCGAACCTTGCACTCTCCTCGTCGGCCAGCCTCTTGCTCAGATCAGCCAGCTCCTTCTTCTCCAGTGCGAGCTGGGTCGTCATCTCAGCGTGAATTTCCTCCTTGGCTTTTCTCTCGTCTGAAAGCTGGTTCTCTTTCTCCGCAGCTTTCAGTGCCATCACCTCGTGAAGAGCCTTGAGTGCATCGGCGTGCTTAGCTCGCTCGTCGTCGGTACTTGCCAGCTTACTACTCTGCTCCGCAAGTTCTTCGTGCAGCACTTTCAAAGCAGCGGCGTGCTCAGCTCCCTCCTCCATCTCCTTCGTCGCCATTTCGGTCCTGAGCTCCCCGATGCGCTTCTCGTGCTCGACTCGCTCCTGCTCTTTCGTTGCCGCCTCCAAGAGCGTCGCTTCTAGCACAGTTCCGCTGTTCGCAAGCTGGCTCTTGTGCTCCTCCAGCAAGAAGTCTTTCTTCGCCAGCTCGGCGTGAAGAGCCTTGAGCGCATCGGCGTGCTTAGCTCGCTCGTCGTCGGTGCTAGCCAGCTTACGGCTCTGCTCCGCAAGTTCTTCGTGCAGCACTTTCAAAGCAGCGGCGTGCTCAGCTCCCTCCTCCATCTCCTTCGTCGCCATTTCGGTCCTGAGCTCCCCGATGCGCTTCTCGTGCTCGGCTCGCTCCTGCTCTTTCGTCGCCGCCTCCAAGAGGGTCGCTTCGAGCACAGTTCCGCTGTTCGCAAGCTGGCTCTTGTGCTCCTCCAGCAAGAAGTCTTTCTTCGCCAGCTCGGCGTGAAGAGCCTTGAGCGCCTCGCCGTGCTCAGCTCGCATAGCTTCCGAAACTCCTCCTGCCCTCATTTCCTGCTCCTCCAGCAGCAAATTCTTCTTTGTCAGCTCGTCGTGAAGCCGCTTCAGAGCCTCGGCGTGCTCGGCGCGCATCTCTTCCTCCGCTGCTTCCACTAGCGTAGCCTCAAGAAAGCTCTCTTCCGCCCTCTTCTTCAGCATCAGATCCTTCTTCGCCAGCTCTTCGTGAAGCAGCTTCAGCGCCTCCATGTGCTCGACGGGCGGAGAGCTAACGATGTGTGTGATCTTCTCTCTCAGCTCGTCGGTTTCGTGAGTGTGCCACACTTCGTGCACCAAGTCGTTGAGCACGAGCTCGCACTCTGCTCTCAGCAGATCATCTTGGCTTCGGACGAAGATCTCCACGTCGCCGATGCCCGCCCCGAAGAAATCACGGGGCGTGGAGGCCAAGTTCTTCTGCTCTGCCAGCCTCTCCTTCAGCTCCTTCTTGAGCTTCTTGACTCCCTCGTTCTGCTGCTGCCTCTCGATTTCTCGCTCAAACGAGAACGACGATTGGAGCCACGCGATCATGTGGTCTGTGTGGCGCTGCTCGATGCGCGAGACGATTTTGTCCAGGATTGCACCAACCGCTTCCTCGTCTGTCTCGAACGTGAACTTCACCTCCTGCGCCTCCGCTGCGTGGGCAATTTCAACGTCCATGAGAAGCTCCTTCAGCAAGTCTCGGCACACGAGCTCTCGGTTGATCTGCTGCTGCAGCTCCTGCAAGCGGGGTTCGCCCCGAACGGGCAATGCCTCCTCCTCCTCGACTGCTCTGACGACGCAGTAAATGCAATCGATGCATTGAACCCTGTCAGAATCCACGGCCTCGACAGCACGAGACGGTGCCACCACAACTCTCTCGCTAACGTCGATATTCGCGTCAATGTTCGCGACGCCGATCTTCTCTACCAACTCCGTCAGCACGAGTCGACAGAGGGAGTCTGTCTCGTCCTCGTCGCAGATGCTTCCCACAATGCCATACAGACAATCCCTGCAGACGTTGTCGATCACTTTCTCTCTGAACATGGCCTCCTGTAGCGCTGCTCTTTCCTCCTCTTTGACGCGCTCCACTACGTCGCCGACGAGACCTAGACAAACTTCTCCCACCACACCGCGGCCCTTCAGAGTCGCCTGCATCGCTGCGTACTTCATATCCATGATCTCCTTCGTCTTCTGGGCGTCACTCTGCTGCTTCACAAACAGAGCCCTATAGCGCTCGGCGTCTCTGCTCTTGGCCACAAGCATCTTCTCCAGCGCGTCTTTCTCCGACGTCTCGTCTCCTTCCTCTTCGTTCAGGGCGCAAACAGCGTCAAGGAGCTCTGGTACAACCTCTTTCTCAATAATGATTCGAGTGAGCTCTTGCTCCTTCTCCTCCTTTTGCTTCTTGATCCTGTTTAAGTTCATGTTGTACTTGAACGCGTGAGCAACAATGTTGGCGCGCTGCCTCTTGAGGCAGTCCTGTGCCAGCAGAAGCTGCTGGTTCTCCTTCTGGAGCTTTATGGCGCCGACCCACTTGTTGGCGGCCACCCTGGAAAAGGCCTTCTCCGTAGCCTCGAGGGTCTTCCTGTCCGACTCCTGCAGCGACGAGCGAGCGAAGCGAGTATTGTTAGGGGAGCAGGATGAGGTTGGCGAGAGGCCGCAGGGGAGCCACATGTGTGTGAACAAAGAGGGCGGCGGAGTCAACAAAGGGCGGCACAGTTTGAGAGCATGGAGAGCGGCGTTACACGCATGTGGGGGTGAGGGTGGGGCGGCATGTTCTGACCAGCGTGATTTAATGCAGCGCGCTCGCAATCGACGGCGCACAATCAGCGGCGCACAATCAAACAACTGGCTTGCTCGTCGCTCTCGCGTTCTCACCTGCACCTTGGCGAGCATGACTTTCTGCATCGACTGGAGCCGCTTGGTGTGCTCTTCCGAGCCCAGATCAGCAACTCCACCCTCCTCCGGATCGTATTCCATACTCTTGAAATTGTCTAGGAACGTCTGGATGAACTTGTACTCCTTCTCGTACCGCTCGTTCTGGGCAATGTCGTAGGTGTGGAGAAACCCATCCAGCTCGGCGACCTCCCAAGTGAGAAGCAGCTCGTTGTTCTTGCTGTACCGATTGATGATCGATGGGTTCTTCTTGTTGCGTCGGTAACCCTTGTCGAGGTCCTCCTTCGACAAATCGCCTTCAAACTTGATTTCCCATTTCTGCTCCTCAGTGAGAAGGGAGTGAAAGGTGCTGTTGAAGCCAGGTGCAAAGTACTGCGCGGTCTCGATCTTCCCAGACAAGAGCTGCTTGAGGTTTTTGATTTTATCGGGAGAGATGAACGTGGTAACGAACATGGTCGCGGTGTAGAGAGATCCGAGAGCGAACAGCGGAAACGTGGTCACTCTGAACATCTTCGTCGAGACCATGTCGGCGAATGAAGTGCTGCCGCCGTCCGATTCGAGAGCGCGGGATCGGGCGTCGCCGATGTTTATGTCGGATCCGATGGCATCGGATGGAAGGAGATCAGTGTTTCCGAACATATAGGACGTCACGAAGACGTGCAAGAATATGCCCGCGATCATGATTTGGCGGTAAGCCTCGGTCAGGCGCTCGTCGTAAGCGGGGGGCTGAGGCGACTCCTTCAGGATGCACCACCTGTCCACAAACTTGCAGCAGAAGATGGTGAACGCGGCGAAGGGAAGGAGGATGGGCAAGCCGCCGCAAAATACCAGCGTCACGAAGACGGTGTTTGCGATGAACGCGAAGCGCGTCTCAATGACGAAGATACTGCCGACGAACAGCTCGTTCAACTGTCACGTGTGTGTGTGAGTCGGGCTGGGTGCATATACATGCGCGCCATACACATGTGCGTCATGCACATGTGTGTCATACGTATGTGTGAACAAAGAGGGGGCGGCGCGTGGAGGTCGCGCTGCGGTCGCGTCACGGTAGTCGTTCTTTTGGTGCCAGCTTGCGCTCCTGACCTGGTGCTGGTTTGCTATGCGGACCGTTTTTCGTTTGATGAAGCGGAGGGGGGGGACGAGGATGAGCTGCAAGAGCTTGACCGCGTGCGGGGAGATGGCGTTGAAGAACATGGTCAGGCACAGCGAAGTGCCGACGGTAGCGTACCACTTGCTGGTAAAGTCCGCGTGCTTCTTCGATTCGAGTTCCTCGTCGTAGAAGGGCACGACGTCCTGCAGCATAGTGAGCTGCGCATTCGCGAACAGCGTTGATAGGGCCGTGTTGATGATCTGCGCGACAGATACCTTGACGAAGGCGCCCCTGGCCTGTCCCGATGAGCTGCTGTGGTGCTCCGAGTCGGTCATGAGCGGAACGACTGCCTTGAGGAGCAGGTTGACCAGCACGATGACGCCAGTTGCAGCTGCCGCGATGCCTCGGGCAAGGACGTAGTCCACGAAGACGTCGTAGCAAAGGTCTCCCTCGTCCTCCTCCAGCTTGTTGAAGGTCGACGAGGAGTACCCGTCGGAGGCAAGCGCGTCGGACATCTCCTGGTAGCAGTAGCAAGCCGACACGAGAGTGGCCGAGTACGAAGAGCACGTCTGGGCGGGCTCGTACGACGGAATACCGCAGGGCAGCGTGGGGCACATTTCAGGGGACGTCGCGGGCTGACACACGTCGTCGCAGAGCGAAGCGCCGGCGCGGGAGGCGAAGGTCTCGCGGGTAATGGTGGTGGCGAGGTGGGTCGAATTTCCAGGAACGAAGAGGTCGGGGAGGGAATTTGAGGTCTGAAGCTCTTGCATGGTGGGGTTCTCGAAGGTGATGTAGAAGGAATCCGAGGCGCAAACGGAGGAGTCCTTTACCTTGTCGCGGAGCAGCCGGTTGGGGTGGGAAGGGTCGTAGTCGCCGTGGTAAACGGAGGGCAAGATATCCGCGCAGAGCGAGAAATTAATGAGCTGGCTCTCGAAAACCGCCTGCTGCTGGTAGGCGAAGTAAATCACGATCAGGGACAGGAACAGCATGAAGAACGTCGCGAGCTGGGACTGCGCCGAAATCACGTGTGAGCCAGGAGCAGCACGCACACCACGCGCACCACGCACATGTGTGAACAAAGGGCCACATAATACATGCGTGAACAAAGGGCCACACGGGGCGTGAGGGAGCGGGGAGTTTGTCGTGAAAATGAAAGCGGGTAGCCGGGAGAGCAGCAAGCGGTGAAAATGGTAAAGTTCGAGAGGCCGGTCTTTTTGCGCCGGTCTTGCTTCGCTCAGCCCTCGCTCCGCTCACCTTGGCGCGCGCAGTTTGCTTCGCAGAGTGCGGGAACTCGAGGTTCTCCCACAGTATCTCCGAAGGCTCGGGGGCGTTCGTGATGAGCAGTTTGAAGTACTCCAACTCGCCAGTGAGGCTATTCGGGCGGGAAAACTAGGGGGGGCGGGTTAGAGGGGCTACATATATGTGGGAATTGCTACATATAAGTGGGAGTTGCCACATATATGTGGATGTTGCCACATATATGTGGGAGTTGCCACGTATATGTGGGTGTTGCCACATATATGTACATATATGTAGGTGTTGCAACATATAACATAAATGTAGGTGTTGCAACATATATGTAGGTGGGGGCACGGATGGGTGAAATATACAGGCTCAGAACGCGCCGAGGCCTTTGAGGACGTGTTTGCGAGCGAGGAGCGCCAGAATGCGTCGCTTCTAGCGTGTTGAGCAGCTAGTCGCGCGTTTTGGACCGCTTTTTGCGCGTTTCGAGCAGCTCTCCGCGCGTTTTGAGCCGACCGGGGGGGGGTCAGCGTGCTTTACTCAATCGTGCTAGTCGCGCGCCTCCTCACCTGCAGGTGCTTCGGCTGGAAGTAGCGCACGAGCCGGTTCTTCGTGAAGCGGTAGTCGTTCATGCAGCGGTTCCGTGACTCCTCGTGCTCAAACGTGACGACGGCGCCCACGACTTGATTGATGGAAAGCGGGTTGGAGCCGCCCGAGATCTTCCACTGGATATCTTCCATCATTCGGTGAGAGGACTCCAGAGCCTTCATCGCGCGCTGCTTACGAGCTAAAAAGACGAGCTGCTTCTGCTTGGCAGCTGCCGCGCCGAACGGATCAGAGGAGGGTTTGCTGTTAGAGGAGGACAGGAACTGTGATTCGAGGTTGTCGTAGTGAATGACGTCCTCGCGCTGAAGTTCAATCTTCTTCAGGAGCGCAGACTTGTCGCGGAACGCCCGAATGACTCTGCCGTAGCGGTGGATGAGGGAAATCTCGGTGACCCACTTGTTGGTATAGCGCGTGGCGTAGTCGTGGGAGGCGGGGGCGAGATGGGCGGGACGTCGCATCACCGGCTTGGAGACGTTCAGGGGGGGAGTTGTGTTGGAGG
>Ga0307985_10002600_pt1 | contig 10035 bp, 9 predicted proteins | sample EllFjometageno80_FD_203155 | JGI IMG/M metagenome (GOLD analysis project Ga0307985, IMG submission 203155) | Marine microbial communities from Ellis Fjord, Antarctic Ocean - #80 | ecosystem: Environmental > Aquatic > Marine > Unclassified | place: Southern Ocean | collected 2014-10-09 | reverse complement strand
CATCGTCCTCGTCAGCATTGCCTTTCAGGCCGATCTCGACATCGGCTTCGGAGACACGCTTGGGCGTGTGGCCAAATTCGGTCACGACCAGCTCCGCGGTCTCGGCATCAATCGTTTCCGTGATCGTCGCCATGATCCCGATATTCATCAACGCCTTGATAATGTCGACGGCGCGCTCGGTCATACGATTGGCGAGTTCCTGCACCGTGATAGTGTCTGGAATAATTACTTCTCGGAACACTTTTTTCGATTCCTTCGGCCCGGATGCGGCACGTTTTTCGCGTTCCCGCTGGCGACGTACGGAGGCCAGGCTGCGCTGACGTTCTTCGTCGTTCAGCGCCTGCGATATGGTCAGCTTTCCGCCACGGCGGCGTGAATCGCCACGCCGGGCCGCAGGTTTGCGGGGATCCGTTTTGCCGTCGCGGCTGGCCTCTTCCTCTACGACGGGCGCACGGAGTTCGGTCTTCGCCTTGGCTTTCGGCTTCGCGGTATCGCCGGCGGCAGGGTCGGGAGTCTCCAGGCGGGCGGCCTGCTCAGCAGCACGGCGCGCGGCCTCGTCGTCGAGGCGATGACGCTCTTCCTCTTCGGTACGGCGGCGTTCTTCCTCTTCCTTGCGGCGTTGCTCTTCCTGCTCGCGCTGGCGGGATTCCTCATCCTTGCGGCGGGATTCCATTACCTCGCGCTCGGCACGGCTCTCGGCTATTTCCGTTTCACTCTGGCGTGCGCCTTCGAGAGCACGGGTCCGGGCGGCGCGTTCCTGATCGGTCAGTGTCCGGGCGGGCGCCTCGGCCTTCTTTACGGGTGTCTGTTCGACGGGTGCTTCAACGACGGGCGCGGCTTCTTCAACCGGCGCCTGTTCGCGGATCTCTGTCATGGCGCCGTCATCGGCCTGCTTAAAGGTCCGCTTACGGCGCACCTCGACAGCGACAGTCTTTGTGCGGCCATGGGAAAAGCTTTGGCGAACCTGGCCGGCATCGACAGTCTTGTTCAGCTCGAGCTTGCCCGGCCGCGAGAGCGACAACTTTTTCTTCTTGCCGTCCGTCTTTTCGTTCTGGTCTGTCATCTTCAGTCAGCTTTCCTGCAACTCAAGTTGGGTACCGATATCGGAACCCTCGCTTTGTATCCCCGCACACCTCAGCGCCTCCCTCGACAGACGGTCAGCGAGACCGCCGGCGAAGATCGTCGCATGTACGACTCTGTCACGCCCGAATGGCACCCCGAGCCGATCCGCCGTCCATAATGACAACGTTTCGATCCCGATCGCCCGCCGGGCCAGTTTTTCGCGCCCGTCATCGGCACCGTCCGACGCTTCGATAAGAAGCGCGACGTCGCCGGATTCAAGCGCCGCCCGGACTTTTTCAAACCCAGCCACCGCCACGCCGGATCTCCGCGCCAACCCGATAAGGTCAAGGCAGCGGCCATTCATCAGCGCGGCAAGTCGGTCGGGCAGGTCCGCCGGCACCGTCACGTTCCGGCGGGCAGCCTTCGAGAACGCATTCTCGGCGCAAGCCCGCCTTATTATATCGCCGCGCGCGGTCAACCACAATCCGCGCCCGGGCAGCTTCTCTTCCAGGTCCGGCACCACCATCCCGTCCGGCGAGACGGCAAAACGCACGAGCATCTCTCGCGACGACGTTTCACGCGTATAGATGCAGCGCCGTTCCGGCATCTGCTTTTCAGGGCGGGCCATGCCGTTGCGCTCAGCCCTCCTCGGCGGGAGCTGTTTCTTCAGCCCCTGCGTCGGCTGCCTCTTCCGCTGCAGCAGGCTCTTCTTCATCGTCGAACCAGTGCGCGCGGGCCGCCATGATAATCGCGTTGGCCTGATCTTCGTCCAGACCATATTCGGCGAGAATACCACGGCCTTCGCCTTCGCGGTTGCCAGGATCGTTCAGCTCGTCGGTTGCCAGATCGCCCAGATCGTCGAGCGTTTTCACACCCGCTTCACCAAGTGTCACGACCATCGCCGGCGACAGACCGGCAAGCGCCGCCAGATCATCGTCAACGCCCAGTTCACGGCGCAATCCAGCCAGGCGCTCTTCTTCCTCGGACAGGAAGTTATTGGCCCGGTTCCGCAGTTCTTCGGCAATGTCTTCGTCGAAGCCTTCGATCGACAGCAGATCTTCAATCGGCACGAAAGCGACTTCTTCAACGCTGGAAAAGCCCTCTGTCACCAGCAAATGCGCCAGCACGTCGTCAACGTCGAGACCATCGATGAACATCTGCGACCGCGACCGGAATTCTTCCTGACGGCGCTCTGATTCTTCTTCCTCGGTGAGGATCATGATGTCCCACTGGGTCAGCTGCGAAGCAAGTCGGACGTTCTGTCCTCGGCGGCCGATTGCCAGGCTGAGCTGTTCGTCAGGGACAACGACCTCGATCTTCTGCTGCTCTTCATCGAGCACGACCTTGGTCACCTCGGCAGGGGCCAGCCCGTTGACGATGAACGTCGCCGGATCCGGAGACCACTGGATGATGTCAATCTTTTCGCCCTGCAATTCGCCGACAACCGCCTGAACACGGCTACCGCGCATGCCGACACAGGCGCCGACCGGGTCGATACTGGAATCGTTCGACAGCACGGCGATCTTTGCCCGGCTGCCGGGATCGCGGGCGACGGACTTGATTTCGATAATGCCGTCATAGATTTCCGGCACTTCCTGCGCGAACAGTTTCGCCATGAATTGCGGATGACTTCGTGACAGGAAAATCTGCGGGCCGCGCACTTCTTCGCGCACGTCGTAGATATAGGCGCGCACGCGATCGCCGGGGCGCAGCGATTCCCGCGGAATCGATTCATCCCGCCGGATGACGCCTTCGGCGCGCCCGAGATCGACCGTGATATTGCCGAATTCGGTCCGCTTGACGATACCGTTGACGATTTCGGTGACGCGGTCCTTGTATTCCTCGTACTGGCGCTTGCGCTCGGCTTCGCGCACTTTTTGCACGATGACCTGTTTCGCGGTCTGCGCGGCGATGCGCCCGAAATCGATGGGCGGCAGCGGATCAATGATAAAGTCGCCGGCAACGGCGCCTTCCTGCATGGCCTGCGCCTCTTTCGGCGTCACCTGCGTGACTTCGTTCTCGATCTCGTCGGTGACTTCAAGATAGCGGGCAAGCTTGATATCGCCGCTTTTGCGGTCGATTTCGGCCCGTACATCGTGTTCCAGGCCATATTTAGACCGCGCAGCCTTCTGGATGGCCATTTCCATGGCTTCGAGAACTTCTTCTGGCTCGATCGATTTTTCCCGCGCAACCGCATCCGCGATCTGCAGCAGCTCCAGCCGGTCATAGCCCGCGACCGGAATGTTTTCCATATCAACCATTTTAGTTCTTCCGTTAGCGTTAAACGTTTTCTTTGTTCTGTTTGTGCGCCTTTTGGCTGGCGGCGATCAGCTCGTCGGTCAGCACCAGTTTGGCGCGCAGAATATCCCCGAAAGGAATTTCATAGGTTTCGCCATCGACCTCGATCAGGACCGTTTCGCCGTCGGCGCCCTGTAACTTGCCGCGAAAGCGCTTCCGGTCGACGATCGCGACCCGTGTATCTATCCGCGTCTCGAAACCCGAAAAACGGGCAAAATCTTCCAGCCGGACAAGCGGGCGATCCATACCGGGAGAGCTGACTTCCAGCGTATACGCGTCCACAATGGGGTCTTCGACGTCCAGAACAGTCGAGATGTTGCGGCTGATGCTGGCGCAATCCTCGACGTTCATTTCAGCGCGATCCAGACGTTCCGCCATGATCTGCAGACACATATCGGACGCGCCGCCGCTGATCTGCACGCGCACGAGATCGTATCCCATCGATTCAAGGGACGGTTCTATCAACCGCGCGACATGTGAAGCCTGATCCATCGTCAGTAGGTTTCGCCCAAGTGTGTTTCGCAAAAGTCCGTTTCGCTCAAGTATTCTGCGCCTAGTTCAGCGCCTACCCGGTCACCCAATAAAAAAAGCGGGCCGGGCCCACTCTTCTAAGCTGTTATTCGGTCCCCGGAAGGGCCTGTGGTTAAGTGCGGCGTAACCTAGTCCCGGCCAGCACCGATGGCAAGCCTTTATAGCGCCTCAGCCAGCCTACCGGTCTTGTCGAATATACGTCAGAAAAGCGCTGCTACGGCCCGCCTTGGCCGCCTTTTGCTCATAGCGTGTTGCCGGCCAGTCATCGGGGCGGACCCGCCAGGCCTGCGGTGTCCGGGCCTGCCAGGCAAAAGCCGGCTGCTGCTGCATATGCCACAATATCCATTCCAGATAGCTTGGGTCATCGGTTGCGATACGAAGCTCCGCACCGTCCCGCAAAGCCTCCGCCAGTCGGTCGATCACCGGCGTCGAGACGATCCGCCGCTTGTTATGCCGCGTCTTGGGCCAGGGATCGGGGAACAGAATAAAGGCACGGTCGATTGATGCGTCGGGCAGGCATTCGACAAGCTGGCGCGCGTCATCCCGATACAGCCGGACATTGCCGAGATCGTCATCGCGGATATTGCCGAGCAGTTTGACCACGCCGTTGATGAACGGCTCACAGCCGATGATACCGGTGCGCGGATTGTTTTTCGCCTGCCACGCAAGATGCTCGCCGCCGCCAAAACCAATTTCGAGCCACACCTGATCCGTCTGCGTGCCGAACAAGGCACGGGGGGATAAGACTTCCGAGCCCGCCGGCAGGTCGATTTCAATTGACGGCAGCAGGGTTTCGACCAGCGCACGCTGGCCGGTCCGAAGCTTTCGGCCCTGCCGCCGCCCGTAAAGTATGCGGCGGCGGGCCGGTTGTTCCCGGTCGTTCGGTGTGTCGGTCAGGGGAAGCGGTACTTAAGAAGAAGCGGCCGCTTTGAGAGCGTCGACCAGGTCCGTTTTTTCCCACGAGAAACCGCCATCGGCTTCGGGCTCACGTCCGAAGTGGCCATAGGCCGCCGTGCGGGCATAAATCGGCCGGCTGAGTTGCAGGCCTTCACGGATTCCACGGGGCGACAGATCGACTACTTCCTGGATTACGCCGGCCAGTTTGTCCTCGTCAATCGTCGCGGTTCCGGCGGTATCAACATAGACAGACAACGGCTTTGCAACACCAATCGCATAGGCGACCTGGATGACGCACTTATCTGCCAGGCCCGCCGCGACAACGTTTTTCGCAACCCAGCGCGCCGCATACGCGGCAGAGCGGTCAACCTTGGACGGATCCTTGCCGGAAAATGCGCCGCCGCCATGGGGGGCTGCGCCGCCATAGGTGTCGACGATTATCTTTCGGCCGGTCAGCCCGCAATCGCCATCGGGGCCGCCAATCACGAAGCGCCCCGTGGGGTTTACGTAGAATTCTTCTTCCGGGCACATCCAGCCGGCAGGCAGAATACCTTCAACATGCGGGCGCACGATTTCACGGATCTGATCCTGGTCGAGCTCTTCCGCATGCTGGGTGGAGACGACGACCGACGTCGCGCCGACAGGTTTGCCGTTTTCGTACTGAAGCGTCACCTGGCTTTTCGAATCCGGTCCAAGACCCGAATTGGCATCGGCATGGCGGGTGGTCGCCAGCGAGCGGAGGATTTCGTGCGAATAATACAACGGCGCCGGCATGAGGGTCGGCGTTTCGGTGCAGGCGTAGCCGAACATAATGCCCTGGTCACCCGCGCCTTCGTCCTTGTTACCGGCAGAATCGACGCCCTGGGCAATATCGACAGACTGCTGATGAAGATGAACTTCAACCTCGGCGTTCTTCCAGTGGAAGCCGTCCTGCTCGTAGCCGATATCCTTCACCGCGTCGCGGGCAACGCCTTCGATCATGTCCTTGGTGATCGATTCCGGGCCGCGCACTTCACCCGCAAGCACAATCCGGTTGGTGGTGGTCAGCGTTTCGCAAGCAACACGGGACATCGGATCGGCACCGAGATAGAGATCAACGACGGCATCGGAGATTCTGTCGGAAACCTTGTCCGGGTGTCCTTCGGAAACGGATTCACTGGTAAAAAGGAAAGTTCCCTTGGGCACGTTTTGTCTCCTCGAAATGATTTATTTACTGGGCCCGCCCGGTTGGGTTCGGCCCTCGGTAACATGTTACAGATTCCACAGGCGGCAGGGCGCGGACACGCAACACCGTCTTGTGCAGCGTTGTGACAATAACCGCGCCTAAGGTCAAGTAGAGTGCGATGTTCCGATCTGCTCAATTCGCCTGGTCACCGCAATCAGACACGCTCAGGCCATGCCCGTCAGCCTAGCTGCCGGCCTAGTTATCGGCGAAGGATTTACCAAGCTGTTTGGTCAGCTCGAACACACGGCGGCGCACCTTGGGGTCAGTGATCTTGTAGTAAGAGCGCACCAGCTCGAGCGTCTCGCGTTTGGCCATCGGGTCGTGATCGTATTCGGCCTGTGCCTCCGCGAGACCCGTCTTGCCGCGCTTCTTCGACAGGGAGGGAGACATGTCCTCGAAAAAATAATTGATCGGAACATCCAGCACTTCCGAAATATGATGCAGGCGGCTCGCACCGATGCGGTTCGCGCCACGTTCATACTTCTGAACCTGCTGAAAAGTGAGACCGAGAGCCTCACCCAGTTTTTCCTGGCTCATGCCGAGCATTGTCCGCCGTTGACGGACACGACTGCCGACATGGACGTCTACAGCCTCCGGTCCACCACGTGTGCGGATAGGCGTAGCGCGCTTTTTCTTTGGTTCTTCAGTATTATCCATGTCTTTGATCGTTTTCTCGCGAATTGCTGTTCGTCAATGTCGAGTGCTTCGGGAACGGTTTGACGACTTCTGATGCACTAACACTGACTAAAGAAGGTGCCAGTATACTCTTGCAAACATAAACCGCCACTATATTTGTTTCGAAATGTTTCATTTTTTGTCGAGACGTTAACGGCGGCGGAAAACCACGGCTGCCAAGAACATCATCAGGACCAGAAAACCCGGGACAATATTGCCAAACTGCGCAAACAGGGTCCGGCCGGGTGCGGGCACCGGCAATGCCGAATCCACCGTACCGGCCCGGTCGAGGCCCAGGGATTTGACTACCCGTCCATAGGAATCGATCACACCCGATATACCGGTATTCGCCGCACGGATAACGGGAAGGCCCTCTTCGACGGCACGAAGCCGGGCCGACGCGAAATGCTGATGCGGGCCGGCGCTTGTGCCGAACCATGCATCGTTCGTGATATTGAGCAACCATGACGGCCGGTCGGCGGTATCAAGGACCCGTCCCGGGAAAATAACCTCGTAGCAGATCAACGGGCTGAAAGCCGGCAGACCCGGGAGACGGAGCGTGCGTGGTCCCGGTCCGGGGGAAAAGTCGAGTGCCCCGGCGGTGATTTTGTCGAGTGGCAGGATATCCCGCAACGGCATGTATTCGCCGAACGGCACCAGGTGGTGCTTGTCATAGACCGCAGCGACTTCTGCCTTCTCATCAACGGCCACAAGGCTGTTCCAGACACGCAAGACACGGCCGTTTTGCCGTTCGAGCCTGACCGAGCCGGTAATCAGTAAGCCTTTGGGCGGTACCGCCCGGCGCATAAGGGCGCGGCGCGCCGAATCGGTCGATACCGAGAACGGTGCGGCAGTCTCCGGCCAGATCACATGGGTGATGTGCCCGTCACCGCGGTCGCCGCTCATTTGCAGGTGGCGCGCATAATTCTGCGCCCGGTTTGCAGGCAGCCACTTGTCGCGCTGGGAGATATTGGGCTGAACGATACGCAGGAAAACGCCCGGCACGGTATCGCGCGCCGCATCGACGAGGCGAAATGTCCCGGCGACCGCAATCAGGGCAATCAGGGCAATACCCGAGACCCCCCAATACCATCTGCGCGGCCCCGGCGCTCCAAACATCGCGGGTGCTGCCGCCGCAAAAACCGTGATCGCGGAAAGCCCGTACACACCGAGCCAGGCGGCCGTTTGCAGGACCGGCGTTGCGGCAACCCAGACATTGCCGACCGGATTCCAGGGGAAACCGGTGAGCACAGTTCCCCGCACCCATTCGAAAAGCGCCCAGGATGCTGCAAGCCCGAATATGCGCCCGACACCGGGCGACCAGAGCCGCCGGGCAAGGACCGCCACGCCGCCGATAAAGAGGCCGAGGCCCAGCGACAGTCCCAGGACGGCGAACGGAATCAGCCATGCAAACCGTGCCGCATCGACCAGCAACGCGTTGGGGACCCAATAAAGACCCGCAGCAAAGTAGCCGGCGCCGAACATCCAGCCGACCCCAAACGCGCTGCGGGGCGAAGAGGCGCCATCCAGCAGCCAGACAAAACCGGGAAACGCGATAAGCAATGCCGGCAGAACATGAAGGGGAGGCTGTGCAGCAACAGCAGAAACGCCAAACAGAAAGGCGAATAACCAGCGGCGCCACCCATTAACCGCGGCGAGCCGGCCGGCAAAGGCCGTTATTGCGCCGAACGTCATCGCGACAGACGTCATCGCGACAGACGTCGGGGGCGCAGCCATGCTCCGTTCATTCGCCGGGTTTTACAGGGATCTGGGATGCCCGCAAACGCCGGATTCGACGAGGATCGGCTTCCAGAATCTCGAACTCGATGCCCGATTCATGACCGATTACCTCGCCTCGGCCCGGCACCCGCCCTGCGAGAAAAAATACCAGTCCACCCATCGTCTCGATGTCTTCATGCCGCTCATCCGCGGTCAGGAACGCACCGGCTTCCGCCTCGAAATCCTCGATCTCCAGACGGGCATCGACATCGATAATGCCAGGGCCCTTGCGCACCAAGCCGGGACCCGTGTCTTTATCATGTTCGTCTTCGATGTCGCCAATAATCTCCTCGACGAGATCCTCAATCGTGACCAGGCCGTCAATACCGCCGAATTCATCGACCACAAGCGCCATATGCAGCCGCTGAACACGCATCTGCAACAGAAGTTCCAGAACCGGCATCGACGGCGCAACAAAGAGCGGGTTGCGGACGATCTTGCTGATCCCGGTTTCCTGACCACCTTCCCAGCAGGCCAGCAGGTCCTTGATATGCAGCATGCCGACAACATCATCGAGTTTATCGCGGTACACCGGCAGTCTTGAATGGCCGCAGGCGCTCATAACCTTGGCGACATCCGAGATGGTGGTCTCGACGTCCACCGCCTTTATGTCGGCGCGCGGCACCATGACATCGTCGACCGTCACATCGCGGACACTCAGGACGTTGCGGAACAACATCAGTTCCTCGGCATTGTCGCCGTCATCTTCAAGCTCGATCAGTTCTTCGATCGTGTCGCGCAGATTGTCGGCATCGCTACGGCCGCCCGTCAGCCATCGCCACAAATTCCGAATGCCTGACCCGCCTTCGGATCCGGGCTCTTCGGTTGGCTTTGAATCGTCACTCAGATTGCTCATGGCCGGGCGTTCTCCAGACGCCGCTCGGCGGCGGCATAGGGGTCGGACACACCAAGCGCTTGCAGGATTTCGATTTCACGGCCTTCCATTCGCTCGGCATCCGCGTCGTTTTCATGATCGCAACCGCACAGGTGCAGCACCCCGTGCACGACAAGATGGCACAAATGATCTTCCGGCTCGAGCCCGGCATCCTGCGCCTCGGTCATCAGCGTTTCGAGAGCGACCGCGATATCACCGAGGAGGACGGGCGCGCCCGCCGGGGGAGGCCGCGCAGCATCCATCTCCGCCGGAAAAGACAGAACATTTGTGGGACCGCTCTTGCCGCGCCATTGGCTGTTCAATTCTGCGATGGCCGCGTCGTCGGTCAGGAGAATGCTGAGTTCCAGCGCCCCGGCGGTCATGTTCTCACCGGTAATTGCGGCCTTTGCAGCCCTGTGCGCGAGGTCAGAAGCAGCGGGCACCGAGCGACGCCAGTCACCGGCCTCGACCAGTATGTCGATTTGGATATCAGGTGCGAGACCGCCCTCAATCATCGTCATCGCCCCGCGCTTCAGCCGCCTCATAGGCATTCACGATGCGCGCTACCAGCTCATGTCGAACCACATCCTCGGCACGCATTTGCGTCGTCGCAACGCCGACCACACCGTCCAGCGTGCTGACGGCGTGGCGAAGCCCGGATGTTACGCCGCGGGGCAGGTCGATCTGGCTGAGA
>Ga0307985_10002599_pt1 | contig 10036 bp, 8 predicted proteins | sample EllFjometageno80_FD_203155 | JGI IMG/M metagenome (GOLD analysis project Ga0307985, IMG submission 203155) | Marine microbial communities from Ellis Fjord, Antarctic Ocean - #80 | ecosystem: Environmental > Aquatic > Marine > Unclassified | place: Southern Ocean | collected 2014-10-09 | reverse complement strand
CATTCGATTAGGAATGCTGGATATTCTTCCGGGTAATCCGAAGGCGCTTGACCACAAATCCCGATCTCGATTCCCTTTTCCTTAAAAATTTCAATCGTTCTCTTCACCATCGTTTTGACCGCTGATGATCTTGCATCGACCGGATGTAAATATCCTTCTAAATCGTCTCTACTTACAGCATAAACAGTCTGAACGAGGTCATTGGTTCCTATCGAGCCACCATCTAGTTCCATCTCTTCAATAAAGCGTTCCGCCTCTATTACATTCGAAGGCAATTCCACCATAATGAACAGCGGTACTCCATCCTTAGAACCGAGTTTCCGACTTTCCAGTATTTTCTTTACTGCAACACCTTCTTCAGGTGTGCGGCAGAACGGAATCATCAACTGAAGGTTATCCAGACCCATATCGTGACGAACTCCTTGCAATGCTTCACACTCTAATTCGAATGCCTCTGAGAATCTCGGATCAACATATCGACTGGCCCCTCGCCAAGCGATCATCGGGTTTTCTTCAATCGGTTCAAATATTTCACCACCGAGAAGTTCTCTATATTCATTAGATTTGAAATCAGATAACCTAACCAGCACTGGCCTAGGATAGAAAGCAGCACAAATTAGTCCAACACCCTCTCTTAGTTCATCAACGAAGAGAGATTTTGGATTTGCCGAATTTCTACTCTTTTCCGAAATCTCTCTGATTAAGTCCGTCCTATCTCGCCCATTGGTGCGTTCAAGACCGCGTTTGAATGGCAATAGTTTTCTAGGAATTACTCCTGTTTCAACATATTCTATTATCGAATCATGATGAACTAATGCCATCGGATGAATACCCACTTCTGCTGATAGAATAAATTCGATACGTGCAAGCCCTACACCATCTACCGGTAGCATTGAATCTGCAAGTGCCTTAGTAGGGAAACCTACATTTAATTTTATTTTTGTCTTCAGTTTCTGATTGGTATCAATGACAATCTCTTCAATTTCAAACGGTTGCTTTCCTTTGTATATTATTCCTGTATCTCCTTCAGCACAAGAACCAGTAACCAACATTCCATCCTCTAATAGATGCATAACGTCTGTTGCTCCAACGATGGCCGGTATTCCAAATTCACGCGCTATGATAGCAGCATGGCTTGTTCTTCCACCTTTGCGGGTAATTATCAGTGAGGCTTGCTTCATCATTGGTTCCCAATCTGGAGTAGTCATTTCAGTAACTAGAACATCACCCTGTTCAAAGACTCTATCCGTCCAACTAAGTTCACTTAGTTCTACACCTGTAGCCAATCTATCTCGCAGGCCTCGCTTGCTCGAAATTACCGATTCATAACTCTGATATTGTCGAACCTTTCCACCTCCAATCCTCTTTCCTACGGCTTGACCAGTTCCCAAAATGGAGCCACTAGAATGTAGCTTTTTCAATAACTTTGGATTCATATGGTAGCGAGTAAGAATAGATGTATTTTCTTTGGCGTGGACCGTTTCAGGTCTTGCTTGAACAATGAATAATTCTCCACTAATCCCATCCTTAGCCCACTCTATATCCATTGGCATTTGATAATGTGCTTCTATAGTAAGTGCCATTTCAGCAAGGGTTAGAACTTCGGAACGTTGCAATGAGAAAATCAATTTATCTTTGAGAGCAACATCCACGGTTTTCGTTTCGGAATCCTCCCCGTAAATCATCTTCTCTTCTTTACCACCGAGGTGGCGTTGTATAATCGCCGGTAAACCTTGCTCAATCCCCTTTTTCCAAACCAGGAAACCATCGGGAGAGATACTACCCTGAACTAGAAGTTCCCCTAATCCATATGAAGAAGAGATGTGAATAATGCCGGTATGTCCTGAATCTGGGTCTATAGTGAACATTACTCCTGAAGAAGCCAAATCCGATCGAACCATTTTCATTACAACTACTGCTAACGATGCATCAAGAGGGTCCATTCCCCTGTCTACTTGGTATGCGACTGCACGTTCGGTGAACAAACTTGCAATACACTTTTTCCAATGAAACACAACACCTCTTGGGCCAGTGATATTGAGGTATGAATCGTATTGCCCAGCAAAGGATGCTTCAACCGAATCTTCAACTGTTGCTGATGAACGAACTGCAACATCCACTCCAGGTCCGTATTCATCGCACAGAGCACTGTAACCCTTCTCAATTTGTTCTTCAACATAAGTGGGAACGACGCTCTTTAGGATAAGAGACCGAGCGAGAAATGTTCTGGAATGCATTCCAAATGATCTGAGGTATCAGCACCCTCAAAGCAGGCATGAATTGCGCCCCTTAGTGTAGATGCCTTCATTACCAAATCTCGCAATCCAGGTAATCCTTCAGCTTCTGAAACTCCACTCCAGCGCATCGAGTCTATTTCGGAATCAACAAATTCTGCATAAGCATCCACAGTTACAGTGAAACCGTTTGGAATTGGTATTCCTTTCTCAGTTAAGGAGGAATACATCTCACCAAGTGATGCTCCTTTACCACCAATGGATGCAACGTCATTCATACCGGTCCCTTTGAACCAAGCAATATATTCGGAATTCAGATTAGCCACGCCACTAGGGGTTGTCATCAAGTCTCTTCAATGAGAGTCGGCCTATGAAGGAGACGCGCAATCATAAAAATGACACTAGGTGAGAATAAATACCCGTGAGTGTAATAAAACTCACCTATTATAAACCACAAAAAATAAAAACTGTTGCGAAAGTGAGTGAAAGTAAGCAATAACAGACTTTGAACTATGAGCAGTCAGTAGCACTCTAACCCCCTCATCACAGAGGGAATAATATGTTCAGAAGTGGTCAACTTATTCCCATTCTATAGTAAAAGAATTTGGTGAGATATACGATAATTTGAAATTTGCGTCACTCATTACCTTCTGCAAATCTTCTACCAGCGAGGTCAGTAAAAGTGTATTGGGAGGGTTACGGAATGCCACAGAATATACATAATTATAATGCCCTTCAAGCGACCATAGATGTCCACCTGTTTTAGAATTCCATAGGCGAATGCTTTTGTCGATTGAACTCGAAGCAAGTATAGCTCCGTCAGGCGAAAATGCAACGGAATTAACCATATTCGAATGTACTTCAAGCGTCCTGATGTGTTCACCAGTTCCAGGAGCCCATAAGCGGATGGTGTTGTCATCTGAAGCTGAAGCAAGTAGGGCTCCGTCGGGCGAGAAGGCGACATTACCAACTGCATAAGTATGGCCTTCAAGGGTTCTGATATGTTGACCTGTTTCAGGATTCCATAGACGAATTGTTTTGTCCCATGAACTAGAAGCAAGCAAGGCTCCGTCTGGCGAAAATGCCACTGAAAGAACTGAATTAGAATGACCTTCAAGCGTCCTGATAAGTTCACCAGTTTCAGGATTCCATAGTCGAATAGTATTGTCAATTGAACCCGAAGCAAGCAGAGTTCCATCTGGTGAGAATGCCACAGAATTTACCGCACTGTAATGGCCTTCAAGCATCCTAATACGTAGACCGGTTTCAGGATTCCATAAGCGAATGGTGTTGTCAACTGAAGCCGAAGCAAGCATGGTTCCGTCGGGTGAGAATGATACAGAAAGGACAGTACTAGAATGACCCTTAAGCGTTCTGAGATGCTGCCCAGTTGCCGGATTCCATAGGCAGATGGTGTTGTCCCCTGACCCTGAAGCAATCATATTTCCGTCAGGCGAGAATACCACGGAAAGCACATTATCAGAATGGCCTTTAAGCGTCCTAAGATGTTGACCAGTATCCGGATTCCATAGACGAATAGTGTTGTCCTCTGAACCAGAAGCAAGTAGGGCTCCTCCGGCGAAATGAAGACATTCTTCTGATTTGAAAGTCACAGAACCTTTCTCCAATAAAAGAGATTGATCGATTTTTGAAAGGCACGATAAAGCCTGATTTTGAACCTGGTTGAGCAGAACTTCTAACTCTTTTTTTTGCATTTCTAACTGCTTTTCCTTCTCGGCTTTGATTTCTTCACGTTTGCGCTTAAATTCATTTACTGCTTCATTTCGCAAGTTGGTGAATGGATTGGAGTCCCCTTTATGGATCTCATCACCGCCCATAATTTTCCTTTGTCCCACAATCCTTTATCAAATTTAGGAACATGTCAATCAAATTCCATTTGAGATGACTAGATTGACAAATTCAAACGAAAACATACCCGTTTTTACCAGTCCCTACACGCTTTACATGCAAATCAACGAAAGTTCTCAGACCTTAGGTAGAAGGTTCCTTACGGACATTTCCAAGTCCTTGCTTCAAGAATCCGTATTCTTCGAGCGTCGAACTCTTTCAAGGTCTTCCGCTTCGGTAAGGAAGCGGCCCTCTTCCTCTAGATCGCCTCGATTTTTGGCGAGAAGTGCAAGGCGATATAATAAAACTGATTCCATTGACACACTTTCAGGAGAGGATTTTATATTATCCATCGGCAACTTGTTTGGACTTTCTAAATGTGGTCTCAAACCATCAATTCCTCTAACGATTAGTAAGCATTCTCTGTCTATTATTTCTGCTTTAGCGAAATCACCTCGTTCAGATAGAATGGCTCCGAGGTTGAACAATGATGCTACCTGTCCTTCAGGGTCATCTATTTCTTGACTCACTGCCAAACTCTCTCGGTTCAACTGTTCAGCTCCTTCAGGGTCACCTCTCTTTTCAGCAATATCACCGATAATAATAAGCAGTTGAGCTTCTCCTTTTCGGTCACCAATCTCTATCATATGCGGCAAACACTCACGATATCTCTTTTCCGCCTTACCGAGATTACCTTGTTCTAGTTCAATATTTCCCAGTTCGAACAGGGTTGGAATCAGTCTTCCATGGTTATCGGTTTCTTTGCAAATTAGTAAACACTCTAGATACTTTTTTTCCGCCTCAGCGAGAACACCACGATCTCGTGCAATATTTCCAAGGTAGAACAGAGATTCTGCCTGTCCTTGACGGTGATCGATTTCTTTACTTAATGCCAAACACTCCAGATACATCTTTTCCCCTTCAGCAAAATCACCTTGTTCAGATAAAGTGGCCCCGAGGTAGAATAGTGAAGCAGCCTGTTCTTCACGGTCACCGATTTCCTTATTCACAGCTAAACTCTCTCGATGTAACTGTTCAGTCCCTTTAAGATCGCCTCGTTTTTTTGCGATTATTAGGAGGTTAGATTGTGCTGCGAACCAACCTTCTAAGAAACTATTATCTCTACAAATTAGCGAACTATCTAGAAACATTTGTTCCGCTTCATCAATCTCTCCTTTATTGAGAAGAATCATTCCTAGGTTATTCAATGAACCACCCTCCATTTCAAGGTAGCCGTTTTCTCTACATTTTACCAAACACATTCTAAATAATCGTTCGGATTCAATAAAATCTCCCTTCCTTGCTGTGTCGATTCCAAGAATTATCAGCGAATCTACCTCGAGTTGTGTTAGTGTTTTTTCTTCTTCCTCACCCTGTATCAGAATGTAATCACACGCTTCCATGAGTGATGTAAACTGTAGATGTTGTTGTTTCGCTTCGGGATTATCATACATCCATTCTAATGTGAAAGTGTTGTCACTTATCTTACGATACTTTACACTGCTACCTTCGGGTGCCCAAATTCCATCAACAGGAATTTTGGCCATCAGTTCTATTCCCCATGCAATCATTTCTTCTGGAGGTGTCCATTTCATTTTCACACCTCCAAGGAATTATAACACGGATTCATTCCGTGGTTTTGAATACATTCGCCCAATCCCTCGACCTTTAATGTACTAAATTTGTTGTCACTAAACCTTACAGATTCAATGGGTGAGAATGGGGTTGCAATTTTTTGCAGATTTGGGGTGTCTTGGTTCTTAATATCAAAAATGTCTTGCTCTAAACAACGATTCCATACCGCATCTGATCGAGGATGCTTTTGAGTTTTAGCAGGGCATAAAGTTAGTCCAATCAATCCTTTGAATTGAGTCTCGACAAAATCAATTCCTATAGGATGTGTCTGAGAAGTTCTTTCCATGTATCTCGCCTAAAGTTCTCTATTATCAACCTATTCACAATTGATAGAGATGAGAATAATTAAAATGTCTGTTAGACGTTCTGTTCGTCTCGGTTTTAGATCACTTTTGGAGACCTAATAGCATCACATTAGAGATCTCGTCGACCACATTCGTTAGAAGGTTGATGTAAGATCTGACACAATTTATCCCCGAACTAAATCCCGCCTCGAGACCTTATCTGTTGGCGATACCTGCTGTATAAATTAATTCCATTGAAGTAAATCTCATTACATGCTTGATTGTATGGAATTTCTTCTATCGCTCCTCTGAAATCATCATAAATAATATTCATTACATATTCGATCAATGCTAAAGCTACATCCTCTCGTGAAACGACTGCACGATGAGGATATGAAGTATACATTTTGGAATGATGAGTTGCCTCAGGAAACCAATCCTCTAGGTGTTCCTTACTCTTTGTTTGCACAAATAGATAATCATCTCTACCAGGAAGTGCGGTAATACTCATAAATCCATCTTTTCCAAAAACCCACATAATCTCACCTATTGCCAAAAACCCACATAATCTCACCTATTGCCAAAAACCCACATAATCTCACCTGTTCAATATAATAATTTAATCTGCTATTTTTCTCCAAATAATGAAATCAAATCATCTTCAATGATACTGCTAACTTTTTCATCAAATGCCTTGGCCTCTTCATTCAATAATGGTCGATTTATACATAGGTCGCAATCGCCTGAACTGCAGATAGTATCAGCCATCCAGGAATAGCAATTTATGCAATAGAACTCATCATGTTTTGAAGTGTACTTCCAGTCACTTCCCCCTGGACAGAAACACGCAGACCACCAGGGCTTACGCGAATACCTACTATTTCCATCCATAAATGGGTAAAGAACTGCCTTTACCATCATAGTTCCTTTTACTTAGTCGGTTTATATAAGATTGAATTGAAAGAACTTCTGAGGGAAGCTCAGACTGAATACGTATGAGCACTAATCTCATCAAAAGACTGCTTAGTGCTTGTACCGAATACTCAAACTTTCCTTACGTACAACTACAATTGTGTACATACTGTTATGAAGAACGGAATGAAACCCCTTGGCTACATCTGTTGTATCCACAAACAACAGTCTAGATTACTTTGATATTATCTCGGTTGGTTTCAAAATCCACCATTGCTCAGGAGATTTCAGCCCCGAAGGCGCCAACAAATCGATCGAGATAAATAGCGACAATCACAATCGCAAGGCCTGCCTCAAATCCTGCACCTGGATTAATTCGATTGATCGATCTCATGATTTCATTACCGAGACCCTCGGCTCCGATTAATGCTGCAATCACAATCATCGACAAACTGAGCATAATCATCTGATTAATGCCTACAAAGATTGTAGGTTTAGCCATCGGTAATTCAATTTTCATCAATCGTGTCAACGGTCCTGCGCCGAATGCCTTTCCAGCCTCAACCAGTTCTGGGTCAACGCCCTTGATACCGTGGGCGGTTAAGCGTATCAAAGGCGGTACTGCAAAAATCACTGTTGCCAACATCGCCGACACTACACCGGTTGAAAAGAGAACGATTGCCGGAATCAAATAGACAAAAGCAGGCATGGTCTGCATCAGGTCGAGGGTCGGTCGCATGAAAACATCAACGGCGCGTGAATGCGCCATCATGATACCAACAGGTATTCCGATAATTATCGAAGCACCTGCAGCACCTATGACAAGGGCCAGAGACTCCATGGTTGCTTCCCAAAGTAACATGTTATCAATCAACATGAATCCGAGTGCCGTGAATACTACAAAACCATAGGTTTTGGGATGTTTGAGGGCTTTCTTGGTAGAGGTGAGGCCCATTTCTTTCTTACTGCGTACCGTCCCAGCATATAGGGCGGTGAGGATGAGGAGGAAAAACGTCCGAACTTGATCGGCCAAAAGGAACTCCTCGAGGCCATCGATGATTTCAGGTTCTGAACGAGGTTGGTTTTCACCTTCGATGAGAAGAGTCACATTTTCCTTGATCGATTGGGTTTGTACTCGGAAATTTTCCTGCAACCAGTCAACAAAAGTGGTCACATTTTCCTCGATATTGTATTCATTTGAGCCCAAGTCAATCCCTGAATCTGAATTGTCGTGAATAACATCATTTGTGCCCGGTCCAGCTTCCTCATCGATGGCGCCATCGTTATCGTCATCACGTCCGTCAAAATCTCCGTCTTCGTTGAACAAACCGTCACCGTCATCGTCATCATGAACCGCAAAGGGAGTGAGGGGTACTGAAGCCGGTGCAAAGAGTATCAAGAGAGCTATCGCGCTAAACGTAATGCCAACCCATCGCTTGCGCCAGTTGACTTCGCTTACACGGTCTTTGAGGCGTGTGAAAAGTTGTTCACTCTTCTTCATGTAATCCCCCCATTGATTGTGGTTCGAGGTCTTTAGAAGGTGGCGTTTTCTTCTCCATAGGCACTTTCTCAGCTGAAGAGATGAGGGCTTGGTTCAAGTCTTCGGCATAAACCCAACCAATGAGGTTCCCATCTTTGTCTTCAACTGGGTGACGTTGACCGTCGAGCAAGTAGTAATGAAGAATCTTGTTCAAATGTTGATTGGCTTTGAGTGGCGCAGCATTGGTTGAACTCATAGTTTCATTTTCCGCTGAAGAACGCATGATGTCGCTCACGCGAAGTACCTTTAAACGGTTAACATCTTTGACGAATTCAAGAACATAGTCATTGCTAGGTTTAAGCACAATTTCAGCAGGAGTTCCAATTTGCATGATATTCCCCCCTGGTGCATCAGGCGTAGATAGAATCGCAACCCGGTCTCCCATAGTGAGCGCTTCGTCAAGGTCATGTGTGACCATAATTATGGTCAAACCCAGAGACTCTTTGAGTTCAAGTACCTCATCTTGAAGAGAGGTACGAATCAGTGGATCAAGGGCACTAAACGGTTCATCCATAAGGAGTAAGTCGGGTTCATTCACAAGCGCACGGGCAAGACCCACGCGTTGTTTCATCCCTCCGCTAAGTTCGTCGGGAAAAGCCCCGGCACGATCGCCGAGACCAACGACATCAAGCATTTCTTGTGCTTTATTCAAACGCCATTCACGTGGCTTTCCTTGAATTTCAAGACCAAACGCAACGTTATCGAGAACAGTTCGGTAAGGGAGCAAAGCAAAGTGCTGAAAAACCATAGAAATTTTCGTCTGCCGGAGTTCCCTCAACGCTGATTTTTTCATCGTTGTGGTCTCTTTGCCTTCAAACTCAATGCTACCGACCGTAGGTTCGATCAAACGATTAATGCAGCGCAACATCGTAGATTTCCCACATCCGGACAATCCCATGATCACGAAAACTTCACCCTTGTGCACATCAAAACTAACGTTTCGGAGAGCAAGGTTCACCTTTCGTGGTTTTTCGAGCAAGGTTTGCTCGGCTTCTTCCAGATTCATCAGATCAATGATTTCGGTCCTCGGGTCAACAAAGGTCCGGAGCTTTGGATTAAACCAGCGCTTTCGCCCGAACACTTTGCCAACGCCGTTGACTGACAATATCGGCTTGTCTGTTAATGAGTCCACGTTAACGCCTTCACTCAACTTCGATGGTCATTTCATATCCATCGTCTTCGAGAGCGCACATGGCATCATCGCCTGACCACTTGGCATACATTGCGTGAGGAGCCCATGTCATGACCACGATGTGTTCATCGTTGCCAATCGCAGACTCGTAAGAAGCAAGCATAGCAGCCGTAGAAGACGAGGAGACGGTCCAGCCGTCAAGGCCGTACCCGCCATTTTCAACAAGGACTTCAGCCGTCTGTTGCATACCTGCACCGGCTTCAATTCCAGTGATGGTACTGTCGAGTTCATCAGCGAAGTCAGCGAGATCGCTGAGCTTGGTCAAGCCCGCATCGCACATGTATTGTGGCACTGCGAGGGCAAGGAAGGCTGCACCAGGTTCAAGGTTCTGGCCAATGATTTCAAGACTGTCTTGATTTGGTTCATAGGTGGCTTGTTGTGCAGGCAACCA
>Ga0307985_10002598_pt1 | contig 10038 bp, 12 predicted proteins | sample EllFjometageno80_FD_203155 | JGI IMG/M metagenome (GOLD analysis project Ga0307985, IMG submission 203155) | Marine microbial communities from Ellis Fjord, Antarctic Ocean - #80 | ecosystem: Environmental > Aquatic > Marine > Unclassified | place: Southern Ocean | collected 2014-10-09 | reverse complement strand
ACGAGCGGCAAAAGCCTACGAGCGGCAAAAGCCTACGAGCGGCAAAAGCCTACGAGCGGCAAAAGCCTACGAGCGGCAAAAGCCTACGAGCGGCAAAAGCCTACGAGCGGCGAACAAACGCCATTCGCGAGCCCACCACGCGTGCAGTTTGAGTTGCGCGTTCTGGAGCGACAAGCGAGACAAACAGCGCTCGCTTCGAGCTGCTCCTTACACTCGCTTCGCTCGCGCCGCGAGCAAATATCGCGTTCTGGCGCTACTCGCAGCCCCCCCCCGCCTGTCGTTCCGAGGCGGTCGTTTTGGGCCTGTTCCAGCTCCCGACTAACTCACCTTCGTCACCTCATAACTCCCCTCGTTCGACCCCTCCCGGCTCACGCCTCCTTCTCCCTTTGTTCACACATGTGTATGGCGTCCCCCTGTTCACACCGCCCTCTTCTTTTGTTCACACATGTGTGTGGCTGACACATGTGTACCTGTCACCCGCAGTTCATGTACGACACGTGGCTGCACTGGCTGTTTGAGACTCTGGTCGGCGGCCTGAGCATCGCGGCCATGTACAAATGCATCAGAGTGGGTGTCGCCCCCTCCTTGACCACGAAGGGGCTCGTGGTGATGTGCGAGCTGCCCGCTGTCGCATATCTACTCTGGACCTCCCTTCACGGGCCATTTTTCTTCACGACGTGGCGATCGCCGACTTCGTTCCTAGTAGGCGGCGGTGCCGGTCTGATATACTTTGGCCTGTCTTCGAAGGTGAGCGGCGCGAGCGACGAAGGTAGTGAACGCTGGAGGGACCGGTCGTGTTTGAGAGCCGGGAGCGCCAAACAGGGCCGTGTTTGCGCTGAGCGGACCCGCTTCGCGAACACACTCATACACACTCCGCGAGCAACGCGAGGTTATTCAGCCCCCCCACCCAGCGCGTTCTGAAGCGGGTCTCAGCGCGACACGCACACAAACAGCGCGTTTCGAGCCGGTCTCGGAGTGGAATGCTCACAAACGGCGCTCTCCACGCTCACAAACAGCGCTGCCTTTTGTTCACACGCCCGTCCCCCTTTTCACACACTCGCCCCCATTCTTCACACATGTGTGTGGGCTCACAAACGGCGCTCTCCACTCTCACAAACGGCGCCCTACACGTTCACAAACCGCCCCCTTTTTTCACACACCCGCCCCCTTGGTTCTCATGTGTGTGACGCCCCCTTTGTTCCCACATGTGTGTCCCCCTTTCCCTTCTTACTCACTCTTGTGTGCACCCCCAGATTCTGGTGTGGAGGTTTTGGAAGAGTTACAACGCTCACCTCGAGCTAGGCCCGGATCACGAGTTCGTCGATCCCGTGCGCGCATCGCCGGTCTCGTCGCTCGCCATTTTGGCCGTCGGCGTCGTCGTCCAGTGCACCGACAGTGCCGTTAGAATTCACAACGAGCAGAACAACAGCGGGGACGCCGAATCGAGTGCCAGAGTTTACGTTGTTTTCTTCGTCGTGATCTACTTTGCCGTCACGTGCTGCTTCATGCACGCTGGAGCGAGGGTGCTGCGTTCGCTGCCGGACAAGCGCGCGCGCATGATGTCCGCCTACCTGCTGGCAAGCTCGTTCTTCATGGTCTTGCACCTAACAGCTGTCACTTGCTTCGCGGCCAACGTCCATACTCGGTCGGAGGTTTTTTTCGGCGTGAGCTTCTTCTTAGGGTACGTAGCGCGAGCGTTGCATCGCCAACGCGGAAACGCGCGAGCGAAGCGAGCGTATGCAGCACCAACGTGGAAAAGCGAGCGAATTGAGCAGATCTTTTTGACGAGATGCACTCTCGCCTTGTTTCTCCCCCGTGAACCCTCGCTCGCCGCTCAGTTACTCACACCCACGCTCGCTTCGCTCGCAGGTACCTATCGCGCGCCGGCACCGCCACGTGCTGCGTGTCCATCTTCCACGAGCATGCCGACTCGGCGTTCCTGTACATGGAGGTTGAGAACTCGAAGCTCGCCGAGGACGTCGAGAGACTGGAGACGGACCGGAAGCGAGATCGCGAGACCGTTGCGCTTAGCGACCAGCTGAGGACCGAGGAGAACGCGAGGGTTGATGCGGAGCGGCAGGTGGAGAAGGCGGATCGGAAGGCGGAAAAGGCCGAGATTATGAAGCTCGAGGTCGAGAAGAAGAGAGTTGAGGACCGCGCGAGGGACAAGGACGCGTTGCTACAGAAGGAGCGTGACTTCAGTGCGAAGGCGATGCACGAGCTCAACAATGTAAGGATAAGCGAGCGAGCGAGCGAGTGTGCGTGCGAAACGCGCTCTATTGCTCCGGCTCGCGTATTCAGCGCGAGCCCCTTCCCTCCTCTCACACTCGCTTCGCTCGCCCCCTTCCCTCCTCGTGCAGCCGGTGAACGGAATCGTTGGGACGACGGACTACCTGTTGGACGAGCTCAAGGACGAGCTTACGGTTCGCGTGGAGAGCGAGCTGCGCGGCATCAAGCAGTGCACGGACCACATGCAGGTAAGCGAAGGGGAGGAAGGCGCTACTGAGAACGCGTTGCAAGAAACGCGCTGCTGAGAACGCCAACCGAAACGCCCGCGCGCTCCACGTTTACAAGCAGCGACCTCATGCTCGCAACGCGCTACTGAGAACGACTGGCTCAAGCACCACTGCTCAAACACCCCGCCCAATCCGAACGCCCAGCCCAAAACTCGCTCTCATCTCCCGCGTGCCCGCGAGCGGCTAGTTCTGAACCAACTTTCCACCAAACGACGCGCCTGCTCAATGCGGTTCCAGAACACTGCCCCAATCGCAAATCGACCCAAACGCCGTGGAGTTATAGCAGATTTGCAGGAGCTCAATGTTGGCTCTTTTCGCGCGCTTGTTCACACCGCCGCTCTCCTTTGTTCACACCGCGTTAGTGGCCCGCTCAGTTACCCGATTTTGCTGCGCATTATATTACCCCCCTTTGTTCACACCGCCGCCCCCCTTTGTTCACACATGTGTATGGGAAGCTCTTCATGGTGAACGTGCTGTCCAACGACAAGATCCTCGCGGGTACCATGGCGCTCCCGAGCGTGATTTTCTGCCCCGTGAAGCTGTGCGCGAAGGTGAAGAACATGACGAGGCACTCGCCGAAGTCGGGAGTGAACTACACGGCGGATTTCGAGCACGCCAAGAAGATGCTGTACGGCGCGCCTATGCAGCTCAACCTGATGCTGCTGAACCTTGTCGGCAACGCCTGCAAGTTCACGACGGAGGGCGAGATTGTCCTCAGCGCGGCGGTCTTGGAGGAGACCGAGAAGAACGTGAAGATCAAGTTTTCTGTGACGGACACGGGCCCGGGCATCCCCAAGGACAAGCAGCGGGACATTTTAGAGCTGCGGTCGCAGACGGGGGGACTGGAGTCGCAGAGCAAGGGCTTCGGGATCGGGCTGAACATCACCAGCAGGCTGGCGGTGTTGATGGGCGGCCATTTGGAGGTGAGGAGCCCGCTGCAGGACAACAAGGGCAGTGAGTTCAGCTTCGCGATAGTGCTTAAGAAGGCGGAGGAGGTAGAGGAGGAGGTGGAGAAGGTGGAGAAGATGGAGCTGTTCACGCCCCCGATTAGGTTTAGGGTGCTCGTGGTCGACGACAGCCAGATGAACCAGAAGATGATGGGCAGGAGGCTCGTGGCCGGCGAGCTCAAGGAGCTGGAGTGGGCGGTGGAGTTCGCTTTCACCGGCGAGGAGGCGCTGAAGATGCTGGCGGGGGGGAGCGTGTTTGATGTGATCGTGATGGACGAGAACATGCAGGACGCAGGCGGCGAGTTGTTGGGCTCGGACACGACCAGGTTGATCAGGGATCGGGAGGCGGGGGTGGGGCAAAGGGCGATCATTGTCGGCCACAGCGGAAACTCCGCGGAGGAGGACAGGAAGAAGTTGAAGAAGAGCGGCCAGGACTGGTTCTGGGCCAAACCGCCGCCCACTGGGGAAGATATGGTGCAGGATGTGGCGCGGCTTTGGGGAAAGAGGGGACACATTGAGGGTGAAGGAGGCATTTAGGTTATGTAAACCAAGCGATGGATTTCACCAGGCAAAGATAGTTGTCGTGCAAACGAATCCGATTCCTCAAAGGAACATCATGATGTGTGACTAGACATTGTCTTTCAACACTTCAAAAGCGAGCGGGACGTCGAGCTAACCCTGATGCCTCACTCGGTACTTTGCGATGCTTGTTTGAGCGTCGCGATGTGAGAAATGAGATATGTGGTTGCCGCCATATTGCCGCCCTTTGTGCCAAACGCCACTCCCTGATCGCCACGCCCTGATCTCCCATGGCTTCTTTCACGACCTCCCCCCCACCGACATTTAGCACAACCTCGTTCTCTACGACCATGCCCCCCTGTCTCCAATCCCATCTCCTGAACCATTTCTCCTCATCCGAGCTCGATTCCATTATATCTGCATACGTAACCCCTCCGAATCACACGATCTACCGAACAACGTTTACCAAGCCTCACGCAACAGTTCTCAACCTGACTAAAATCCTCACTGACCAACAGCTTGACTCCGTCGCAAAGCCCACCTCTCTCATCACAAACACAGTAGCAGTCGACGACGGGGCAGGGGGCACGAAAGACGTCACTTACGACGACACGTACGTTGATCCGTTCAAGTCCCTCCTTCTTACGACGCCGTCCCCGACCGTCCCTACACCACTACCTGGCCAACCCGCTGTTCACTACACTACCACGCCCCCTCCCCTCCCCTCCACTTACGACATCGCCCAGGATGCCCTCCTCTCGTACTACACCGACTTATCCCCACTCCCGCAGTCCAAGGTGCCCCTGATCGTGTGCGACACCATCTGTGGGGAGGCAGTGCTCCGTGGTTCGAACATCTACGCCCCCGGCATCATCCTCGCCGCCGGCGACATCCGCCCCGGCGCGGCCGTCTTCGTCTACTGCTTGCTCCCGTCGCCGAACAAACCCGTCCGTGGCATCACTCTCAAGCAGCTCACTCAGCCGCTCCTGTACCTCGGCGTCGGCGTCTTCAAGCTGACCAAGAAGGCCGAGATATTCTCAAACAAGAAGGGGCTCGCCATCGCCATGACTCGCCTGGAGAGTAGCGGCACAATGCCGTCTCTCAACGCCATGGGCGGGCCCGACTACGCAGGTGAGAGCCGGAGTGGGTTGAGCGGCAAGGGAGGAGGACGTGGTTGTTAAGAGCAGCGCGTTATGCGCGCTATCTGCGCGTTGTGATCCCTCTACGTCCCCTTCACCCCTGTCCTTCCTCCTTCCTCCCCCCTCTCACCCCCCTTCCCCCGAAGGTTGCTTCTACTCGCAGAACCTGCCCTCCCTGTTACCTCCGACAGCGCTGAACCCGCAACCCACCGACGTCGTATTGGACATGTGCTGCGCCCCCGGTGGAAAGACGTCGCACCTCGCCTCCCTCCTCCTCGCCAACGCCTCCCCTGACAACTCGCCTTCTGGCTTCATCGTCTGCTGCGACCGGTCCAAGTCGAAGGTGTCCAAGGTCAAGCACCTCATGGTGGATCAGGTGAGCCAGGCAATTGGCTTGCGTCGCACACAATGACCGGTTCAAAACGCACCGCGAGCGACTCAGAAGCGCCGCACACAACGACCGGTTCAGAACGCCCCGGAACGTTGCGAGACTATTTGCGAGCGCGACAAACCCACACCGATGACCCAGCGTCCCGCTTCCGATCGGTCCTAGTCGAAACACGCTCCTGAATGCGAATATCGTCGGCTGAAATCAAATTGCTCCCCCTTTGTTCACACCGCCTCCCCCTTGTTCACACATGTGTGTGGCCTCTAACACTCGCTTCGCTCGCTCGCTCGCAGGACGTGCAGCACATTGTTTTCCCGATTACCGCCGACTCCACGAAGCTCCACGACCCCTCCCTCCCCCCCATAGAGCCCGCCACCCTGTTCAAGGCATTGACCACAAACACCGGCAAGGCAGTGCATCCGTTCCCCTCCGAGACGTTCACGAAGATCCTCCTCGATCCGCCCTGCTCCGCGCTCGGTCTCCGGCCCCGCCTCTCCCTTAAAGGTTCCACCGCCGCCGACGTGAACTCGTTCGCAATGTACCAGAGAGGGTTCGTGCACTCAGCGATCCGGCTACTCAAAGTCGACGGCCACCTCGTGTACTCGACTTGTACGTACAACCCGGACGAGAACGAGAAGATGGTCGCGTTCATTCTCGAAACTTACCCGTGCATGCGCATTCTGGACGTCGGGAGCGCGTACGGCAAGTTTGGGTTGGCCGGGTGCGGGCTCGACGAAGCCGCAAGAAAATGTGTAAGAAGGTTTGACTGCAGTGGCAGGGAGGACTTTGTGAGCAATAAGGGGGAGGTAGAGAGGGAGTTGGATAGCATCGGCTTCTTCGTGGCCAAGTTTGAGAAGATCGAGCCGTTCAAAGAGTAAGTAGGGCAGCACTTGGCAACAGCTTGGCTTGGCGGCGCTCGCACCCTCTGGCCCAGGACTGCGGTGTGCTCGAACGCGCCATTAGCGAGCGGCTGGAAAGCGCCATTAGCGAGCAAGGAGCGCCGGAACGCGCCATTAGCGAGCGCAGAAAACCAGAACACACTAGTTGCGTTCTCTTTGTGCCGTACCCCACCCCCCCCACCCTTCTCTTCTCACGCACGTCACTCCAGGTTCGATCCGAAAGAGTACATTGCGAGCTTTCCCGCTCCGCCCTCGGCCGCTCCGGCTGCCGACGTCTACGAAGCTCGCACAAAAATTGGTTCGTCGAGAGGGAACCGCGCACAGACGGCCAAGGGGATGATTAACGAGATTATCGGCGAGCAATGGGGGGGAGTGGGGGGGGCAGCGCAATGGGCGCTAGTACTCGACGGCGGCGATTGTGTGACCACGAAGAGCATGCGTCGGAATAATGCGGCGGGGACGATCCTGGTTCCGCAAATCAATCCTGGTTGCGTGGGCTCGATTTCGGCGCAAACTGGGGTCGAGTCGTGGCTGGGGAGGGTGGAAGACCTGGTTATGAATCCGCCGAGGGTGCTGTTCGATCTGGTGTTCTTGGATCACTGCGGCACTTTACCGCCGAGGTTATGGCAGGTGAAAAAACTGCTGGAGAGCGGAAGGATGAGAAAACCATCTGTTCTTGCAGTCACGTTCAGCTCGAGAGAGGGCCGGTTCATGGACGACGAGTGGAAAGACTGCAGGTAAGAAGGGCACCCGGCGAAAACGACCTGCTAAACGACCTGTTCAAAGCGGCCTGTTCACAGCGACGGCGAGGCCACACACAGTGCGATCAAAGGAGGCGCAGGTACAGCAGAATGACCGGCTCAAACTGCGCGGCCGCTGCACGGCCGCTGCACGGCTTAAAGCACCAGCCCCACGCGACCGGCTCAAATTACCCTTCGCCCCCTCGCCCCCTCGCCCCCCTTTCACAAGTGTGGACAAAAGGCGCCCGCGTCCAAACCTCCCATCCACGTGTCTGCATAGACAAACGCCGCCCTCATCGCTCGCATCGCTGCCCTCGTATATTCCCTCTTTTAACACGCGCCCTCGCAGCGAGGTGAAGGACTCATTGGGAGCGGGAGGCGTCTACAGTCAGGCCCATTGCGTCGGATCGTTCTTCGCGGCGATGAGCAAGTGGGCGCGAGAGTTCGGGTACTCTGTCAAGGGGCTGGAAGATGAGCGACTTAGTAGCTACGTTATGGGGACATCGGGCGGGGAGGAGGAGGTGGCGGGGGTGCAGAGCGCGCTGGATTCTGGCGATCTGTGGCTCGTCGCTAGAGAAGTTCTAAAGTACTTCGAGAACGAGGAGGGAGGGCGGGCTGACCACGCTCGACGAGCTGCGGAGGCGGTGAGGGCTGCGGGGCGGGTGCGGGGAGCGGTCTGGACGAAGAATACGAGCGAAGACGCCAAGAGCAGCATTAGATGCGAGTTTGCGGTGGGCGAAGAAAAAGCAGTCGGAGAGGGCGAGACCAAGAGGCTGATAGACTGCGCGATGGATATTTGCGGCGGGGGAGAAATCAGCATGCAGCGGGGCGCGGAGTTTAGAGGCAGCGTGAAAATGTACCCAGAGCAGATGTTCATGGCGTGTGTCAAGTTAAGCTGAGCTGAGGCAACTTGAAACAAAAGAAGCGCAGTACAGGTCAACGAACAAGTTTGTTGAGGTCATTGCCCTTCGGTAGCGGCAGTAAGTTCTAAAAGACATTTAGTTAAACAAGTCTGGCTTTCATGAACTCCGGCGCGATTCTGATCATGTCCTCCACGGGCTCGAAATACTGCGTAGGACAGCTCGTCAAGGTCCAGTCATTCTCGCCCTCCAGCCACGCAGGGGAAGTGAAGTAGAGATTCGAGCTCGCGTAGCCCAGCAGCCACCCGGGTGAGAGAGCGATGGTGGCGAGAATGAGGTAGTACTGGCTCTTGCTGCTCTGGGAGAGCTCCTGCACTAGGTCTATAACGTACCGCTTGGGGAACCTGCTACTGAGCCATGCCACAATGAAGTCCGTCACGAACAGCTCATCAAAAAGCTGGATAGCGATGTTCGTGGCAAGCATCGCCGTGCCGATGGGCCCCGTGCCAGGCGCCGCCGTGGGGTTGGCGTTCACAACCACAATATAAGCGCCAACGACGACGAGCGAATAAGCTTCTGAGATGCTCTGCGTGTGGAGCAGGTCCGCGCAGAATGTGCGGCGAGCTTGCTTCACCACGTCCGTCGCGATCTTCGTCGCTCCTCCTTCTGCTGCGGCGTCGCCAGCAATGGAAAGGTGGAGACTGAGGAGGTAGATGATGTTACTACCACAGCGGCGGACGGGGATGTGTCATTCATGCTTGATACAAGGGGTGCCCGAGGATCTGGCAAATGTCTCCGAGTTGCCTTCGAGTTGCCTTCGAGTTGCCTTCGAGTTGCCTCTTGATAAAGAGCGGCTAGAGCGGCTCAAGGTCTCAACGAGGCAAACGAGAGGTCATTTTGTTGCGGGCTAGGAAGCGTCGTTTTGGATTAACGTCATTGTCCAGTGTGAAGCCATGCCCACGCGCGGCGCTTTCTGACGATTCAGAACCCCCGTAACCCACGCTGCACCCCCGTAACCCACGCAGAACCGGCAAAGAGAAATGATATTTTACACACTGCAGCTACATTGTGCGCCATTCGTTTGCCCCAGGGACCCACCAGCATATCGCGAAAGACGTACCCTGCCACCATGGACATTTCACCTTCTACAGCAACCCTGACCCCAAGGCACCCACCGGTATCTGGTCTGTATTGAGAAGAATAAAAATCTAGAGCGAAGATTGCGCGAGAGATCAAGGGCGAAATTCCTTCCATACCATGAAGGGTATAACCATGAAGTTCCTCCTCCTACTCCTTTGTCCCTTCTCCGTGGGCGGTCAAATAACAGTCTCCAGCAGCACAGACCCGGCCTCCCTCACTGCCGCCACGCTCCCCGAAGCGCTGGCCCTTGCTCGAACACTATCCGGGGACAAGCTGATCTCCTTGCCCGAGTCAACCATTTACTTGACAGCTACAACTTATGTCGATTCACTAGATAACAACTTAACAATCAAAGGCGGCACGATCAGCGGTGGCATCCCCCTCGGCGCCTGGGCGCCGTGTTCTCTCGCCAGTAATCTTTTATGCACCGCAGCACTCCCAAGCATGTCTTCAAGGGGCCTTGTTGTCAACGGCGAGAGAGCCGTTCGCGGCGTCGGGAGCGACTCGATGACGGCGTTTTTCAAGGATCCAGTCGCTGTGGACCTGGACAAGTACGTTATCAACAGCACTACCACCGGTCTGACTGCCTCTGCAGAACTGGTCTACACTGCCAACGGCAGTCCCTGGACGGAGAGTCGTTGCGGCGTTAAATCAGTCGCGGTGCTGGACGACGTTGGACACACTGAGGTGTACATGCAGAACCCGTGCTTCACGGCGTTGCAGGAGAAGCCGTGTAATCAAGGGACTAGCGTGCCGGCGTATGTAGGTGAGACGAGCGCATTTACCAGACCAGACGCTGTACCAGACCAGGGCTGGTACAGCGCTGCCCTCCTTTCAAGCCGCCTCCCCTCTTTGTTCGCACCGTGTTTGCTTTTCTCACACCTTGTTTG
>Ga0307985_10002597_pt1 | contig 10039 bp, 12 predicted proteins | sample EllFjometageno80_FD_203155 | JGI IMG/M metagenome (GOLD analysis project Ga0307985, IMG submission 203155) | Marine microbial communities from Ellis Fjord, Antarctic Ocean - #80 | ecosystem: Environmental > Aquatic > Marine > Unclassified | place: Southern Ocean | collected 2014-10-09 | reverse complement strand
GGGGGGGTGGGGGGGTGCGGTGGGGGGGGTGGGGGGGGGGGGGGGGGGGGGGGGGGGGGGGGGGGGGGGGGCGCCCCCCCCCCGCTGCCGGAGCAGCTAGAGCAGCAGCCGCGGAGGCGTCCACGCCGTCGAACCTCAGCGTGACTTTGTACGACGGCGAGAACTGCGGTCGGAAGGCGAACGCAGGCGTGCCGCCGCCGACGATGAGGAGGTCGAGCGAGTTGGCGTCGGACGCGACCATGGCGCCGGAAGCGTGCACCATGGCGCCGACGTCTACCGAGGTGAGGGAGGGCGAGGAGAGGACGTTGGTTAGCTTCAGCGGTGTGAGCGTTTGCGAGTTGGTGGCCTCAAATAGAGCGAGGAGGGGCTCGGTTGGGTCCTGAGCGACTCTGACGCCGCCAGTGAGAGCGAGGACGCGGCGGTTGTTGACGTTGCCGCCACCGTCTCGGGAGTTCAAGTCCAGGGCGAGGGAGAGGTTGCCGTACGTGCGGGGGAGGGAGGGGGGGAGGAGGTGCGGGGTGACGGTTATGGCGCCCCCGGCGGTGGATGCAGTGGAGGAGATCGTGACGAGGTGCGAAGAGGCCACGGGAGGGACGGAGGGGGTGGGTGCGAGAGACTCAATCTCAAGCACGTTGGACGTCGGTTCCTGAGGAAGGAGGGGGTTAGGGTTAGGCTAGGATGGGCGGGCGCGTCGTTGGGCGGAAGGTGAGTTCAGAACGCGCGGCTTGCGAGTTAGTTGCGGTGGACGAACCTCTCGCGAGCGCGGTACGAGCCACACACACTCGCGCCAAATGACCGGCTGGGAACGCGCCAAATGACCGGCTGGGAACGCGCGCCAATCGACCGGTCCAGCACGCGCTATTCGCGCCACGCAAACAATGTAGGCGCAACCGATGCCAGTCACAGCGGCTCACCATTAGGCCGCCAACGACGACGATCTTCTCAGCAGTGTCGCCCGCAGTGGGGAAGAGCGATGCCGAGTGGTGCGTGAACGGGGAGTGCGGGAGTGCGCGCGTGTGCCAGGCGAGGTTGTCGAGGGGTCCGGAGAGTATGGACAGTGTGTTGAGGGGATTTTCGAGAGTGGTGCCGCCGATGACCACTGCGAGCATGTCGTTGCGGTTCGAGAGGGCGGTCATCGTGTGCCCGTAGCGCGGAGGTGGGGGGTTCGAGGGGGCGGCGGTCGAGAGCGTGAGGGATGCGGGGGAGAAGAGGAACAGTTTGGTGGATGGATTGGAGGGGGATGCGCGGCCGCCGTAGATGGCAATAGTGGCGGGGGTTGTATCCAGGAGGCACGCTGCGAGGCCCTGGATGGGGGTCGGGAGCTTGGACGCGAGGAGGGTCCACGACGGGGAAGGGTCAGTGGTGACGAGGGAGTAAATGTTGGCAGTGCGGGCGGGCGCGGCGTTGGTCGGCCCGGGACCGTAGCCGCCGAACGAGTACAGCGTGTCGCCGTGGTGGACTACCGCGTGGCCCCACAGGTTGAGGGCCGGAAGGGCCGACCAGGTGGCCGTGACGGAGCGCCGGGGGGCTGGCAGTGGGACCTGGGGGGACCCACACATGTGTGAACAAAGGTGGGGGGAGGGGCGAGCGAGGGGCGAGCGTGAGCGAGGGGCGAGCGTGAGCGAGGGGCGAGCGTGAGCGAGGGGCGAGCGTGAGCGAGGGGCGAGCGTGAGCGAGGGTTAATGGGAGGGGAACAAGGCGAGTGGAAGCTTGTGCTAGTAAATGCACGGCGAGCGGGGGAAAGAGCAGCGAGCGAGGGAAGGAGCGACGAGCTAGGATTCCACAAGGCTCGCTCAGCTCAAACCGCCCACGAGTGGCTCAAAACGTGCTGCTCGAAACGCGCAATCTGCTCACAAATAGCGCTTTCTTTTGCTCTTCGCACGCAAATGGCGCGTTTCGGCGCCCCTCGCTCGCAAACAGCACTTTCTGGCGCTCCTCGCTCGCAAATGGCGCGTTTGGCGTCTCGTAAACTCGTTATGCTCTCGTCGGGTTGCTGCTCGCTCTCCATTTCCCCCCTCGCTTCGCTCTCTTACTTACCGGTGCCTTTGGTTGCAGCAGTAGTTCAATGTTGCGTTGCAGTCTGATGAGGCGCTGTTCGTTGGCTCGGAACTTGTCGTTGTAGAGAGAGAGGAGGCGTTCGAGCCAGGTGTCTGTTTCGGGGGTGGAGAGGAGATCGGCGTATATGGGGGTGGCGAGCGAGAGACCCATGCCGCGGATGGCGAGCATTGACTGCGATTTGTGGCTCGATGTGGTGAGGCCGGACTCTCTGAAACCCGAGCCGAGAGCTGCTTTGAGGAGATGCTCGGCGGCTATGGGGGTGCGACAGGAGATGTGCAGGAGGGCGGGCTCGTGCTTGAAGAGGAGAGTGGAGGTCCTCCCAGTTGCGGTGTTCGTTGGAGAGGATGTTTTGATGGCAGCTTTGAGGTTTGGGAGAGTTACAGTGGAGTGAGTAGACAGGAGCCATCTTCCGGAGCCCTTTCCATTGGTAGCGTCCGTGGTGGAATCGGCGTTCGTCGATTCCGACTCGAAGAGTGAAATGCGTCCTGAGCAGGTCGAGAGAGTGTAGTAGTCAGGGTGCAGGTTGACTGTCCGACAAAGTTCCCGGATTGGGAAGTCAATTGTGCCCTTTGGCGAGTGGTCATTTGAGGCTGAGAAGAACGCCTGCAATGAGGAGTGCTTGGAAAGGTAGAAGGGGTCGTCCATCGGGCCACTAACACTAAGTGAACAAGGAGCACAGTGTGAACAAGGAGCACCAGGGAACAAGTGGCCAACCTTGCACACATTTTCTGGCCTGTAGCCATGTGAATGCGCTGCACGCGAGATTCCAGTGCAGCAGAGTGAAGTCAAGTTTGTCGTAATACGCAGTGGGTTTTGGAGCGAAGTTGCTATTCAATTCTCGCTTCACGTTCGCAAACCACGCTGCCCTTCGTTCACACAGGTGTGTGGCTAGGGTGGACGGCAAGCGCGCGGGGAGCATATAATGACCACTTGGCAGCCCAACCCCGTGCGGAGATCAAAGTCGCCATCGCCTAAAGACGTCGCAAGCGAGCTTCCAGAGTGGTGAGTCGGGAGCGACGTCGTTGAGGCCCAGCAGCGGCGCGGGTATGTGCCTGTGGTCGTGCGCGAAGCACGGGAACGGCGAAGCGGGGGTGTCGGCGAGGGTCAAGGGGAACGCGCGCTCGTTCCAGTCCTGCAGCAACTTGCGCAGGAAATTCGAGCCTTGTCCACGAGCAGCGCGCACGATGTCGCGGCGTTGGTCATCCGAGAGGGGGACGATGACGCGACTGTCACTAACCTGCTTAGGAACCTTCTTCAAGCAACTGAGGCACGGCTCACGAATGTTGCGCGCCTCGAGGGCGGCGTACAGCTCCATAGACGAGAGCGCATCAATCTCAGCCTTGGTCAAGCGAAGAGAGTGCAGGCGGTGGCGAGCGCGCGCGACGTCGTGCAGGTGCGCCAGGAAGACGGTGCGGTACGAGCGGGAGGAGAAGTACCTCGTCTTGAAGGAGCGGGAGAGGGTGGCGAGGGAAAGGATGGCGGGCAGAGAGATAGAGGAGCACGTCGGGGAGGCCGGTCAGAAGGGAAGGAGGTGTGACGCGGACGCGACGCAAGACACGGTCGAGGGGCGTGTGGTGGAGGGTGTGCTTGTGCACAGAGTCGCTTGGGAGGTTGGTTGCAGGCCTCTGGGGGGCGGAGAGGGGAGGATGGGCATGGTGAGGACTGTGGTTCCACACGGAGTCTGATTGGCAGTCATCGTCCGAGTCTGACTCGCAGTACTCGTAGTCCGACTCGCTGTCCGGTTCATGGACATGGGAGAAAGGGGGGAGAACAGAGTACGTCGTGTGATGGCCTAGCTTTAGTTGGAGGGGCGGCGACAGTCGAACGTTGCTAGGAGTTGTTGTTGAGGTCTCGGTTATGGCACGATCACGGGAAGCGGCTTACGATGCGGTAGGAGTTGTGGTCTGGCAAAAGTCAAGTTGCCCTTTTCGGCTCAATTTCGTCGTCTTCCATCAACGCGATCTCCCTCCAATACATCCAAACGAAACTTACAGGTTAACACATTCGAAGAGGACATTTTCGAGATGATATGGAAAACTAATTCACTCAGAGGAACGTCATGCTGTGCGACCAGACGTTGTCGTTCAGCACTTCAATCGCGAGCAGGGTGTCGAGTGCGACGGTCTCAGGCGCCTCGTTGCGCAGGCGCTGGCTCCTGCGCGCGTAGACGTAGCCGTGCTTGATGCAGAGGAGGAGCGTGGTACGGAGGGCGAGGGTGGCCGGGGGGAGAATGTTGCAGCGGATCGTGCGCTCGTCGCAGTGGACGCGGGCGGCGAGGGCGGCGTAGTCGCTTGCGGCGAGGGCGTTGGTGGCGTCGGTGAGGAGGGAGGTGATCGCGGCGGAGCGGTTCCAGTTGGTGGCGACCTGCTGGGGAGTGTTACCGCTGTCATCGGTTTCGCACAGCGCCAGCGGGTGCTCGCGGATCAAGAGCTCGACAACGGCGGGGTCGCTGTGCCAGCCAGCAGCGTAACGAAGGGTCGTGTTCCCACCGCTGGTCACGATGGCCAGCAGGCTCCTCTTCCTCGAGTCGAGCTTAGCCTTCGTGAGCATCAGCTGAACGACTTCCAGTGGCGCCGAGCGGGCACAGGCGTACGTGATGGGAATCCAGTTGTTCTTGTAGAAGAGTTGATCGACCGCAACGTGGTCTGCGAGGGATTGCATATGGGTGATGGCCATCTGCCACTGCTCGTTTGCCACGAGCACGTACAGTGCACTCATCGTCCTGCGGGAGGTGCGAGGGTGAGCGAGATACGTGGAGGTGTTTGCTTGTCGCTCGTTTGAAGGTTTGCAGTGTCGCTGAAAGGGGGGCAGGGGGCGGCCGTGTCCCCTCCAGTTGGTCAGCTACGGGAGTTGGGGATGGTGGTCAAGTAGCGTGTGGTTGGTGAAGATTGGCAGCGCTCACGTAGATGCCTCACTCGTTGCTTTGCGGTGCTTGTTGAGCGTCGCGTTGTCGGCGAAATGGCGATTTTCGCCAATCATCATAAGCTGCGACGGCTCTACTCTCTACCGCGTCCGCTCTTTCGTTTCATCCAGACCTCTCTGACCTACCGGTTATCCGACCTTTGTCGCCTACAACGCGCCGCTCCTTCCGTCCCCCTCAACGGCCAATCCCCACTCCCTTGTCACTACCGACACCAGACCATGCTACTCACCACAATCGTTCTGCTCACGTTAACATCGACTCTCTCGCTCTCTCCCTCCCTTTTGATCTTCGGTCAAGGCTACACCGCCTCTCAGTTCACCTCCCAGCAACGCCTCTTCCACCAGATCACATCAACCACAAGGACCGGCACTCCTCCATCCATCTCCTATGAGTACGACTCCCCACCATCCGAAACTCTCCTGCAAGCGCTTTCTACTGCGTCTCACGTGCTGATCACGGCTCCTCCGCCCGCTCTCCTCGCCCCGTACCCCCTCCCCGCTCTCTTGACTCCCTCTTCCTGCCCCAACCTCACTTCTATCAGCTTCATTTCGACGGTGAGCAGCTCTGCGAGCGAGGACCGTGGAAGCGTTGGAATCATTGACTAGTTGGACAGCGGCGAGTGTGTAAAAGCAGAGCAACCAGAGACGAGCTGGGCAGCGAGCGAGTTGACGCCTCACCTCGCGAGCGGCTCTCGTTCACGCCTGAACTCGCGAGCGGCTCTCGTTCACCCCTGGCCTCGCGCTCGCCCCTCGTTGGCTCACTCACACACCCACCCCAGACGTCCGTATACGGCGACCACAGCGGCGCCTGGGTCGATGAGTCGACGCCGACTCAGCCCAATACGCCGTCCGCCGAGAAGTACGTCAAGAGCGAGGACTTGCTGCGATCGCTCGGACGGCTCAACGTGACGGTAAACATATTCCGGTGCGCCGGCATCTACGGCGACGGGCGATCGGCAGCCGACACAATTCTGAAGCGGGGAGCTGGGAACGAGCAGCCAAGGGACGACGCTAAACCGCTGTACACCTCGCGCATTCACGTGAAGGACATTGCGAGCGCGATTGAGACGAAGATGCGGATGGACTGGGAAGGCGCCGTGGGCGGCGTCACGGTGTTCAATCTTAGCGACGACGAGCCAAGCAGGAGGAGCGATGTTTTCGACTTCGCGGCGGAGCTGCTGGGCGTGCGAGAAGGAGACTGGAGCGGCGGCGGGCGTTCAAAGAGCAACAAGCGAGTCAGGAATGACAAACTGAGGGAGCTGGTAGGGAGGCTGGAGTACCCAACATTCAGAGAGGGACTCACAGAGATCGTCAAGAACATGAATTAGAATCACTGTTTCTCACCACTCTGGCTGGCGCTTCGGGAGCTGCTCGGGAGGTTAAAGTACCGCGCGTCGCTCGTATGCCAACGTTCAATAGATTCACGCAGAGTTTTCGTTCCAAATATTACACTAGCCCCGGATTTAACACCATCTCCGCGGGCATCTCCAGCCCTTCTCCGCTCTCCTGCCGCTCCCTCTCCGCCCGCAACCCCGTCTGCCCCCTCTTCAAACTCTTCTGAACGCCCTTCGTTCCGCCCTCCCACACACTCTTCGACGCGGAGCGCCCCGCCAGCGCATCCTCCTCCCCCCCGTCGCCGCCAGCAATCACCGGCCTAAATCTACTCATGAATAGTGATGCGCCCAACACCACCAAAAATACTACGGAACCAATCTCTAGCATTCTCGAGACTTCTTCCGGCTTCCTCAAAGCATACACCAGCAGCGAGTAAAAAGCACAGTACGCGAAACGGTACATTAAGGCGCCCACCTTGGACGGGTGAAAGCCGCCAGCGGCAAGCGCGACGATGCCGACGACAGCCGGAGTTAGATAGATACGCCGCCATCAGAGAACAAGCAATGAACGAGTATAAAGGAGAAGCTCTCGCACACTCTTCGGCTACCGCATGCCTCTCAATCAACTCGTTGAGCCCCTTGCGCAGCTTCCCCCATCGCTCCTCAATCCAACCCGCTCTGTGCTCGTCTTCCCTCTCACCCGTCGCCAGCAGCGCGTCTTTAATCTTGTTAGGGTTAACCCTGAAGAAAAGAGTCTCCCAACCTAAGAGCAAAATCAATATTCCGGCAAGCATGTGCCCAAGCGCGTGCGCGACCACGGTCAGTTGTTGCTTCGCGTCAGCCTCCCGACTGTCTCCGTCACACTCAAGCGATCCTTTGGGCCTCGAACCAAACACCACAATCGCGATGAACCACGACAGAGCCAGAGCCGATCCGCGCACAATGGCGCATGTTCAAGGCGATGATGTCGTCCATTTTGAGGTCGCTGTCGTGACCAGCAGCTAGATAAAAGAGCGCCATCGCCTGAAGCTGAACCATCACAGTGCTGTTGTCGGCAGAAAGCCGCTCGCAGTTCTACTTAAGGGAGCCTTCGTCCTCCGTCATAATGCAGCCTGCAGCCTCGGCGAACATGAAGAGAGCTGATGGAATGGTTGCTCCTAACACACCCATCGACGCGGCGAAGTGCTTGTCAATTTGCGAGTCAGTAGAGCGCCATGAAGGACCTGCCAGCGTCAAGTGTTCCGTACAGCGAAACGTAACCCAGCACCATCACCGCGAAGTCCCCCAAGACCAATCCCCAACTCCACTTCGACGCCTGGAATGGGAGGGTGGCGGCAATCAGAGCCAAGTGAATCCCCACTGTGATGACATAGAAAAACTTCTCCGAAGTTTGTGAGCCTGAGAGAAGTGAGAAACGACCAACACATTGTGCCTGACAAACGCCGCACACACAGCTGCACACACACACGTCCGGTCCGGAAATGAACAAGGAGGAGTCTAATAAGTCAGCATGAATCAGGGGACGGGTGTGTTTGTTTGCCCACACGCACGCTTCTGGTCCAGCACTTAAAGATCGGTGCGAACAAGCGGGCAGGCGGAGTTTGAGATGCTGGCGAGCAAGCGGGGTTGCGACGAGCAAACGCGCTGGACCAAATCGCGCTACTACAAGTACGCACACGGGGCTCACCTTTTGGCGTCGACACGAAGTAAAAACTCGAAAGAACGAGGTGCATGTAGAAAGTGAACGAGATGAGCCGGACTGCGCATTCCCAGCCCTGTCCAGTCGCGGTGAGCGCAACAGCGATAGCAGGTGGATGTCGAACCTGACCATGAGTGCCGTGGTAACGGTGGTGGTTTGGAACGGGAGGATACAGATGTGTGTGCAAGCGACGAGGAAGAAGCATACCGCGAAGAGGGTGTTGGAGTCGATCACGTCGTCGCACTCGTTCATCTTGTAGTTGCCGCAGGAGGTCGGTGCGTCCATGTCGTTGCAGGGGGGGAGATGTGAATAAAGGAGGCGTGGGGACGCGCACGTGGGGGACGACCGGCGCCACACAAGCGGTACCGACCGTCGGTTGCTGCGCTTGTACCAGTACACGTGTACATACAGGTAATGCGCTGTTAGCGAGCAGCGGCGCCAAATTCGAGTTCCAGCAAAACGACAGCAACTCCCCAGCGTTTGGGCCGGTTTGCGATTCGGGCAGTTTTCTTGAGGTGTACACTCACATCGTTAGGAGTCTTCGAGGCAGCTTGTCGCGAGGCATTCGTGCAACGTGACCCAGCCAGCGGAGCGCGTCAAAACAAATCCAATAGACTGGACTAGTGGATTAAGGTGCCGCAGGCGACGGTATCTACACTAAGTCGGTAGCTGTAGGGAGCATAAGTCATGCCGTTTAGGTGAGGGAGAGGAGCGAGCACGCGGCCGCGTGTGTCCTTGCCGGTCGTTTCTTTTTCTTCTCTTGATCCTTCTGTTTCTTCTGTGTCTCTCGCAGTGATGACAGTGTGGTACCTTATGTACGAACCGAGATTTTTGCTTACGTCGAGTCTCTCCCTTTCGGGCATGTAGGAGACGGGGGCGGATGGGGGGTTGAGTCCCCACCGCACTGCGCACTTTGCCGCCTCGAGTAGCCTTCCGTTCGAGCACTGAGTTGCCGTTCAGGATGCTGTGGTGGCCGTCGTTTGTGAGGACTGAGATGATTTTTGAGTCTAGAGGAATCCAGGTTTCCTGCCGTAGTGGCCGCTGTTCTATCCCGATTAACCACGAGATCTCCTCCTCGATCTTGGGTTCCGTTAGTCCTCTCACGTTTGGAACGCTAGGTCCCGTGACATGTTCATCGTTGACTGATTGGGTGTCCGGTGGTGGTGAAAATGTCCTTCCGGGATGCCCTTTCCGAAGAGACGTTGCGTCTGTTTGCGCGACCCGACAACTAAACTTGCACACTGACGAGGGGTGCTAGTTCCTTCCTGGGCGGGGGTGAACAGCTGGGGCGACTCTAAGGGACGCGCAATGCTGAACAACTCACTAAAATTCAACTAGAGGTGGTAGGTGGGCCCCGATTGCTAACAAGATGTCCCTTATGTGTCCACTATGACGCTGACTAGTTTCCTCCTCTTCCTCGTTGTGACAAGCGAGGCCATGGGCGTTGAATCTAAAGTCGGTGAAAATGAACAGCTAGAGATTTTTGCGTTTCCAGAATCTGCTTGGTTGCTTAATTATGGGAAAACAGTCTCTGTGACTAATGAATAAAAATTATGAAATTCACACCTGATCTCGTGTAAATAATTAAATAAGATTAGCTTTTTTAGTGCCGGTTTTGTCACAGAAAAAGATGAATTGTGTATAGAGTTACTGTACATATATATAATTATCAATTAATGGTAACTTTTTTGGGCGTGTGATAATTTCGACAAATGGGTGCCTTCGTTCCCGCCGCGATCTTCGGCACATGCTTGAAGTCGGGCACCCGTGTGCTCCCCGCGCTGGACCTATCTTTTTCCTTAGCCCGGTCCTTCACACCTCTCTCGTGAAGCCCTCGGATCTGCCCCCTGACTCCGAGCCGTAGCTCCTGGGTGGCCTCGGCGACGCTGCCGCTGTCCAGCCCGAAGAACGAGTCCTCGAACTCCTTCGCCGTACCGTGGTTCAAGTGCTTCTTGAACTCTTGGAGTAGCTCTTCCCTCACCTCCTTCCCGAGGTTGTGGGACGAGAAGGCCGTACCGTAGCCCAC
>Ga0307985_10002596_pt1 | contig 10041 bp, 12 predicted proteins | sample EllFjometageno80_FD_203155 | JGI IMG/M metagenome (GOLD analysis project Ga0307985, IMG submission 203155) | Marine microbial communities from Ellis Fjord, Antarctic Ocean - #80 | ecosystem: Environmental > Aquatic > Marine > Unclassified | place: Southern Ocean | collected 2014-10-09 | reverse complement strand
TTTCTCGGGCTTGCGACGCCAAACTTCCTGCTGGCACTTGTGATGCTGTATCTCGCCAATCGGTGGTTCGGCACCTCGGTCGGCGGGCTGATGGACGATCAGTTCATTGGCCAGCCCTGGACGTGGGGGAAGTTATGGTCGATTCTGGAACATCTCTGGGTGCCCGTTGTCGTCATCGGTACGTCTGGGACGGCCGGCATGATCCGCCGGTTACGCGCCAATCTGCTGGATGAGCTGGAGCGCCAATACGTCACGACCGGGCGCGCCAAGGGGATGTCGCCGCGCAGGCTGCTGATCAAGTATCCGCTGCGGATGTCGCTCAACCCGTTTATCGCCGATATCGGCAATCTGCTGCCGCAGGTCATTTCAGGCTCGGTGATCGTCTCCGTCGTGCTGTCCTTGCCGACAACGGGCCCGATGCTGCTGCGCGCGCTGCAAAGCCAGGATATGTATCTGGCCGGCTCGTTCCTGATGTTCCTGTCTCTGCTGACGGTCATCGGGGTGTTTGTCTCCGATATCCTGCTGGCAATGCTTGATCCGCGAATCCGGCTCAGCGGAGGAACGACACGATGAGTTCGCCACCGAAAAGTGACGAGCCGCTCGAGCACTGGGTATCGGATGCACCGTTCGACCCGCATGTCGCCGATGCGCTGACGCCCGAACAGGAACGGGTCTATATGGCGTCGCAGTGGCGCATGATGTGGATCCGTTTTCGGCGTCACAAGCTGGCCGTGTGGTCCGGCGCCATTCTTGCCGTAATCTATTTCAGCGTGCTGATCAGTGAATTTATCGCGCCCTACAACATGCATACCCGGCACACGGATCAGATCTATGCGCCACCGCAATCGATCAATCTGTTCCATGAAGGCAGCCTGAAGGCACCCTTCACGTACAAACTTAAATACACGCTGAATATGGAGAACCTGAAGCGGGAATACAGTGATGAAACGAACCGTGTCGACGGGATCCGGTTCTTTTGCCTGGGCGATTCCTATAATTTCTGGGGTCTGATCCCCATGCGGTTCCATCTGATGTGTCCACCGAAGAACGGCACATTGTTCCTGCTTGGCACTGACAGGCTGGGCCGCGACATGTTCTCGCGCATCGTGATGGGGACCCGAATATCGCTGACCGTCGGTCTGATCGGCATCACGATCAGTTTCGCGCTCGGTATGTTTTTCGGCGGGCTCGCGGGCTATTACGGCGGCTGGATAGATAACGTTATTCAGCGTGTGATCGAGGTGATCCGATCATTCCCTGAACTACCGCTGTGGATGGCATTATCCGCGGCGCTGCCGGTGACGTGGAGCCCTATCGTCATCTACTTCGGGATAACCATCATTCTGGGGCTGCTCGACTGGACCGGTCTGGCGCGGGCTGTGCGCTCAAAACTGCTGGCCATTCGCGAGGAGGACTTCGTGTCCGCTGCACGGCTGATGGGCGCGAAGCCCGGCCGGATTATCTGGCGCCATATGATGCCGAGCTTCATGAGCCACCTGATCGCGTCGGCGACCCTGTCGATCCCGGCGATGATCCTGGGCGAAACCGCGCTGTCGTTCCTGGGGCTCGGGCTGCGTCCGCCGATTACCAGTTGGGGCGTGTTGCTGGCTGAGGCGCAGAACATCAATGTCGTGGCGCTCTATCCCTGGCTGATGCTGCCGGTCGTGCCGGTGATCGTCGTCATTCTCGCCTTTAATTTCCTGGGCGACGGACTTCGCGACGCGGCGGATCCGTATAAATAACGAGATGTCCGGTTTTGGGCTTGCGCCCGAAATCGGACAGGCCTATAAGCTGCGCCCCATGACGTACACAATTACCATTAAGCGAATCGCTATGGTCGCACGCCTTGTCAAAGGCGTGCGGGCGGATGGCCGTGTGTGTCCTGAAGGGATCCGGATGATTTAATCCAGCCCTTCTTTTTCACAGGCTGATCCGCCCGCGGGACCCCGCGCGGCGGATTTTTTATGCCTGGACTTCCGAAAGCCCGAACAAACCGAAAGGAAAACACCATGGGCGCGTTAACAGACCACAGACGGGACCATAAATTTTACCAGAGCGCCTACGCGAAGGTAACGTTCACTCGCGAAGGCGTCGACTGGGATGTCCTTGCCGATATTTACGCCCGCGCACCGCTCGCCGTGCGGCCGGCCGCAGAGGTCAAACGTGCCTTTGCCAATAGTTATCTCTGCTGTTTTGCCGGGGTGGATGGCCAACTGGTCGGTGCCGCGCGGGCGACATCCGACGGGGTGTTCTATGCCACTGTTCTGGATGTCGCGGTCGATCCCGGGTTTCAAGGTGCGGGAATCGGGCGGAAGATGATGCGTAAACTCCTACGCCGGCTGTCGGTACAGAAGGTCTACCTCACCACGGTGCCCGGCAAGGAGGGCTTCTACGAGAAGCTCGGCTTCCTGCACCAGACCAATGCAATGGGCCTCTTCCCGCTTGGCGCGCGGGAAGAGGCCGTAGAGCTTGGGGTGCTCGTCGAGTAGCGGTCAGCCTTCAAGGCTGGAATCGGTGGTCGATTCGAACGGATCGACATCAAGCTCGATCCCGATACCCTGGGCGCGTGCTTTTTCGTACAGCAATCGCCCGATGACCTGGTCGCCGACGCCCCAGAACGCGTTCTGCTTGAAGAATGTGATCTGGTTGTCGTCGGTGCGCCCGGCATCGCCGCGCATGACCTGGGCGAGATCGAACACCTTGTCCCACGAAATGATGCCTTCCTCGGCCGCGCCCCAGACGATAGCGGTGCGGTCGAGCTTGTCCTGTTCGATCGAATTGCAGACCACCACGTCGGCGCGCTGCAGCGTGGTGTTGTCAATCTCACGACGGGCTTCGGAGATGAATCCGGCTTCATGCAGGCCCTTGTTGGACGACACGAGCGAACAGACATGGGCGCCCGGCGACAGCCACTCACCGTCAAATGTCGGCACGTTGGAATTTGTCGCCGTGAGCACGATATCCATACCCTCGACCGCTTCGCGGGCGGTATCCACCGCTGTGACTTTCATGCCCAGGATCTGCGCCATCGATCCCGCGTATCGCTTGCGGTTGTCCTCGTTCGGGCTGAACACAAAGGCCTCCTCGATATCCGGCATTGCTGCTTTGACGGCGGCGAGCTGACCTCGCGCCTGACCGCGCGATCCGAGAATGCCGACGGTTTTCGAGCTTTTCTTGGCCAGCCATTTGGTCCCGACAGCCGTCGCACAACTAGTCGGGATAACGACGTTCTGGTTGACCCCTGGCAGCTCTTTGACTTCAAGTTCGCCGATCTGAATCGAGAGCAAACCACCGTTTTCGCCTTCGTAAATGATGCGGACGCGGGCGCCGCGATGGGAATAGGTCTGGCGTTTATCTTCGTTGATGACGATTTTTTCCGTGTGCAGCAGCGTGCCGATTGCGTTCGCTGAATCCGGCGCGCCGATATGAACGGTCAGACGCACGCCCTGTGGCGAGTGAATGCGCTGGCGCATTTCGGCCAGCCAGTCGTTTTTAGACCAGTCAAGAAAGCCCTGTTCCATCGCGTCGACGGCCTCTTTGATTGTGATCAGCCCCTTGACGTCTTTCGGTCCGAGTATCAGCACCATTGTTTGTCTCCTTCATTGCATCCGAATATGCTCAAATCCTACAGGCGAAAAACCTGTCTGGCTAAATCCGAAAATTGATAATGCCCATGAGAAATATACCGAAGAACTTGAACGACGCCGTCGGACGAACGGTCCTTGCTGAGGATAATATTTCAGCGGCGCCAGTCGCCGGTTTGATGGCGGCTTTCGGATATGAAGACCCGGCACCCCGGCCCGGGGATACCCTGCCGCCGCTCTGGCACGGCCTGTTCTGTACGGCAAAACTGCCGCCGGCGCGGCTTGGGCCGGACGGCCTTGCAAAGGATGAAGGCCTGCTGCCGGCAGCGGCAGCGTATCCGAACAAGCTGTTTGGCGGCGCGCGCTTTGATTTCCGTCATCCACTCCGTATCGGCGACACGATGCGCAAGGAATCCGAAGTGATATCTTTCGCGCTGAAAGAGGGCCGGACGGGGCCGTTCATTGTGGCGCTGATCGAGCACCGTATTTCGAATGATGACGGGATCGCCGTGGTTGAACAGAACGATATTATCTATCGCGCCGCGGCGGCGAGGGCAGCAATACCGGCTTCAGGCGGTGCGCAGAAGAAGCCTGCCGGACCTACCGGACTTGTAGGAACTGCAGGATCTACAGGATCTACAGGATCGTCCATGGAACCGGTCTGGTCGCGCACCATTACGCCTGACCCGGTCCTGATGTTTCGCCATTCCGCGGTGACGTTCAACAGTCACCGCATTCACTACGACCGCGACTATGTGCGGGAAAAAGGGTATCCGGGCCTGCTGGTTCAGGGAACGTTGATCGCCCGGATGATGCTGGAGATGGTCGCCGCCGAGTTGCCGGAATTCGTCATCGGCACGTTTTCGTTCCGATCGGGCCGGCCGGTATACGACAACGGCGATTTCACGATCGGTGCCACGCCTGTGGCAGACGGAACGCGGATCGATCTATGGGCGCTGGATCATGACGGCAATATAGGGATGACGGCACAGGCAAACGTCTGAAGCGACGGTGCGTTGATTGAGCGCCTACCGGGATGCAGGGGTCTGTATGGGGATTCGCATTCTGCCATTCCCAGACTTTGTTGCGTGCCTCGCGCTGCATGTCGCGCGACAGGAGGCGGCCGACTTTCTTGGTGTAGGATATCGCATCCTTATCGCCGGTGTTCCCTAAAATGATGAACCATTTCAGCGCCTCGACCATATCCTATTCGATCCCCTTGCCCAGCATCAGTGCTGATCCCAGACTCTGCTGCGCGTTCGGGTCGCCGAAATTAGTGGCCTTCAGAAATAGATTCGCGGCGGCTTTTTCATCTTTCGCAATACCGCGGCCCGATGCGTACATCTGGCCGAGGACATACATTGCGCCGGCGTCGCCCGCCTCGGCGGCAGGTTGCGGGTATTTCAACGCTTCTTCGTATTTGCCGCGTTGAAACGCCTGGACACCTTTTTGTGCGGACGCATACGCCGTCTGCGTTGTGAATAGTGCGAGCAGAAAGGCTAGTGCCCCCGAACGAATTGCTGCTCTAAATTTTGCCATACCCTCACACCGGACTAATTACCACTCTACCGCTTTGTGTGTCATGGATAGCCCCCCTCGGGAACGGTTTGGCGCCTATATGTTCTGGCCCGGCTGCCAAAGCACGTCCGCGTTTTCGCTATCATTGGCGGCGCGGGCCAACACGAATAAAAGGTCCGACAGCCGGTTGATATATTTGAGGCCGTGCGGATTTATTGGCTCTTCTGAGGCCAGTGCGGACAGCATTCGTTCGGCACGCCGGCAGACGGTGCAGGCGAGATGCAGTGCCGCGGCGAAATCGGTTCCACCGCGCAGGACGAAGGAGCGTAGCGGTTCCAGATTTTCATTTGCCTCATCGATCTCCGCTTCCAATCGCTCTACCTGGCCGGGCTGGATGCGGAGACTGCCATCCGTGTGATCGCTGCCCGGACGCGTGATATCCGCGCCGAGATCGAACAGGTCGTTTTGAATTCGTGACAGAACAAGGTCGGTATCCGCAGGGCTGGCGAAACGCCGGGCGAGGCCGATCGTTGCATTCGTCTCGTCTATATCGCCCTGTGCGTGGACGCGGATTGAATGTTTAGCAACGCGGCTGCCGTCGCCCAGCGATGTCTCGCCACTGTCTCCACCGCGTGTGTAAATTTTGTCGAGCTTTACCATTGGGATCTTTCGTTTCAATCAGGGTTTCAGGATCATTGTGTCGCCGCGCACTTCATAACCTGAAAGCCGGTTCAGGAAGGCGAGGCCGAGAAGCGATTCCGACAGGCCGCTCTGGCTGACCGCGGCCCGTACATTGCGCGCGCGGATTGTGCCGACCGATATTTCTGCCAGCAATACGGCGGCCGACCAGGCCGTCCCGTTGGCGGTCTGAATACGCAACCCGTATTGAAGGTGGTCCGTATCGAAGCCGATAGCGCGGGCATCACTCGGGCTGAGGGCAACGAGGCTGGCCCCGGTATCTACCAGGAAGCGGACGGGATTACCGTCCACCGTGGCAGTCAGGCGGAAATGCCCATCACTGCTGCGACGGATAGCGACGTTGCCGTCGCCGGTTGTAAGCGCCATGTCGGGCCGTAGCTCGCCGATGATGCGATTACCCATATTCTTGAAGTCCGACCGGTAGCTGTATCCCATAACCGCCACCGCGCCGATGGCGACCCAGATTGCCGCATGGCGCAACATCGTGCCGGCACCCGTATCCCGACCGGCCATCAATGCGCTGGCGAGCACGACCAGCAAAATGACGTGATGCGCGAGATACGGCTGCGCATCGCTATCAGATAGAACGTCGGGGAACTGCCAGCTCAGCAGATACAGCAATCCCGCCACAGCAATCGAGCCGATCAGCAGCCACACCCAAAAGGGTCTCCGCGCGTTTTCTGGATCGTTTCCGGACATGAATTTGATGTAGCGCGCATTGAACTGAAATGCGAGGGCGACAGGACAGGATTGTTGATTCGGCATCAAAAGTGTATATACACTTATATGACCAATAAAAATACCAGTCAAAAGCCAACCCAGGTACGTGTTGCGTGGCACTGCACGTGTTTTAACGTTCGCCGGGCTTCTAGGGCAGTGACACAGTTCTACGACGGCATTATGGAACCCAGCGGCATCAAGGCGACGCAGTTTACAATGCTGGGTGCAGTGGCGCTGATGGGACCTGCTTCCGTGACCCGTCTTGCCGAACACCTCGCACTCGACCGGACCACGTTGACGCGGAATTTGAAAGTTCTCGCCGACCAGGCTCTGGTAGAAATTTGCGCCGGTGAGGACCGGCGTGAACGGGTCGTCCGGCTTACCGAGGAAGGACAGGCGGCAATCGAGCGGGCGACTCCGGTCTGGCATGAAGCGCAGGATGCCCTGACGGCGCGGTTCGGTGAAGAACGCTGGCGCCGGATGATCGAGGATATGAACGATCTCGGCACACTGGTGGACGATACCGACTAGTTGTCCGGGCGGGATCCTTCCGGGATTTTCTGTCACGAGTTCTGCCGTTTGCCGCGCCTGCAGACAGCCAGTAATGTGGTGTATTATCACCGGAGAACGGCATTCATGGAATTCGGCATATTTTGAAACGGGTTTTGCCTGCACACTACCGCGGAGCAGACGTATGATGAAGATATCTATGAAATTGTCCTCGCCGATCAGCTGAGGTTTCGCGATCCCTATATCAGCGAGCACCATGGCGAGCCGCCCTATATAAACCAGGTCGATACCATTCCGATGCCGGAGCTGTTAATGGCCAAGGCCGCCGGTCTGACCAAACAGATCAGGATGGGTGCCGCCGTCCGTTTGATCCATCTACATCATCCGCTCGACGTCGCTATTCAGGCGTCCGTTACCGATCATCTTTTGGGTCAGGGGCGTTTCATCTTCGGGTTCGGATCTGGATTTCCTTCGCCACTGTTTTGCGAGAACGCGGCCTGAGCTTTGATGACCGCTATGCCCGGCTGGATGAATCTCTCGAGTTCATCCTCAAATGCTGGGGTAGTGACGAAATTTTCGACTGGGACGGCGATCACTGGCAGGGCAAGGGTGTCGTCGCGCTGCCGAAACCTTTGTCGGGTGCCAATCTGCCGATGGCGACGGCAAGCGATACGGAATCAATCATCAAGATGTCGGCGGAGCGCGGGTACACCCTGCTTTCGGCATTCCTCGAATTTGCGGAGCGGTTGAAGCCCAAAGCCGATATGTACGAGCGCTATGCCAATGCGGTTGGCATTTCAGGCGCCCGCCGGAACATCACTGCATCACACATCGTGTATGTCGTGGATTCTTGCGAGGAAGCCGTCGAAGATCTGCGTCCCGCGGTTACCCATGAAATCAGCGTTCAGGCCGAACGCGGTTTCCTGAAAATCTGAAAAATGTGTTCAATCTCGATGTCCCAAATGACGATCGCGCCATCGACGCGCTTGCCGAGGCGGGGATGTATCTGCTGGGCGATCCTGACAGTGTCGCAGCACGGATAGAAGAATTCTACAATGACGCCGGCGGGTTCGGGACATTTCTGATCGTGACTGGCAAGGACTGGGCGACCCGCAAAAAGCGCGCGCGCTCAATGATGCGGTTCATGGAAGAAGTAGCCTCGAAGCTCCACCATCTCGATCCTGCACTCTCCCGCGCCGCCGCGGAATAAGATACTCTCCGGCAGAGAAGACCTCTCACAGATGTCCTTTCCGACCTTCCCACCTGTCTTTATGGCGGCCCTGATTTGCTCCTGAAAATCTTATCTGTCATCGCACCTGTATTCCTTTGTGCCGGAATCGGGTTTGCCTGGGGCCGGACCGGACGGGCGTTCGACACACGTATGGTCGGCGCCCTAGCGTTGAATATCGGGATGCCATGCCTTGCGTTTTCGGCGCTCACCAAACTGAAGGTTACCCCCGAAGCCTTCGCCGAAATGGCCGGCGCCTATGCGCTGGTGCTCGCGTGTTTCCTCGTCGTCGGGTTGATCACGATTACCGTCATGCGGCTGCCGGCGCATACATTCCTGCCGGTATTCACGTCGTCCAATACTGGCAACATGGGACTGCCGCTCTGCCTTTTCGCTTTTGGTCCCGAAGGCCTGGCACTTGGCATCTGCATCTTTGTGATCTCGTCTATTTTCAGCTTCACCGTCGGCTGGAGCATCTATGCCGGGCGGGTCGCCGCCGACGTTTTCTATAACAACCCCCTGATATATGCGGTCGCGGTTGCCCTGGTCTTCATGTCCACGGGGAGAGAGCCACCGGTATGGCTGGCCAATACGACAGCGCTTATGGGCGGGCTTGCCATTCCCCTGATGCTGATCTCGCTCGGCGTCGCGATTTCGAACATGAAGGCGGAAGGCGCAGGGCGCATCATCATCGTGTGCGTGATCAAACTGATCGCCGGGTTCTCCGTCGGCTATGGTATTGCCACCCTGCTCGGCCTCGAAGGGGCCGCGCGGGGCGCGCTGATCATCGAATCCGCCATGCCCGTCGCCGTTCACAACTATATGTTTGCACAGCGATTCAGCCGGAATACCGCGGATACGGCCAGTATGATCCTGATCTCTACGACGATCTCGCTCGCCAGTCTGCCGCTCCTGATGCTGATTGTTTTGTAGCGGGTAACGCGGATGGAAATCATCAGCCAGCTCAGCGGTATCGTCGTTCCAGTTTTCATCTGCGTCGCATTCGGCGTGCTCTGGGCGAAAATTGGCACGCCCTTCGATACCGGCCTGATCACGTCGCTGGTCTATAATATCGGTGTTCCCTGCCTGATCCTGACGACGTTCCAGAAGGTAACGCTTTCCCCCGCGGCGATGGCCGAGATCGCGCTGGCGACCCTCGCCTGCTACGTGTCATTTACCCTGTTGGCCTTTTTGCTGATCCGGGCCCTACGTCTGGAAACGGTATCCTATCTGCCGGCGCTTATGTTTCCGCTGACCGGCAGCATGGGCCTGCCGGTATCTTACTTCGCCTTCGGTGACCAGGGACTTGCCCTTGCCATTGTCTATTTCGCGCTCGGGACCATCGGATCCTTCACGATTGGCGCGGCCATCGCCGAAGGCAAGGTCACGGTGCGGGGTCTTCTCCGTATTCCGGTGCTGTATGCTGTTGCGATCGCCCTCGTTATGCAGCTGACGGGGCTGCGGCTCCCCGCATGGATATTCAATACGGTCGAGCTGCTGGGCGGAATTGTTATCCCGGCCCAGCTCGTCGCTCTTGGTTTTTCGCTGTTGCAGCTCAAGGTTGGCGGTATGGTCCGCAGTGCTTCTCTCGGCGTCTTTCGTCTGACAATGGGGGTGGCGGTCGGCTTTGCGATTGCCGAGCTGTTCGGTCTTGAAGGGGCGGCGCGCGCGATTGTGATCATTCAGAGTGCCATGCCGGTGGCGGTTTCGAGCTATCTTTTCGCTGAGAAATTCAATCGCCGGCCCGAAGAAGTTGCCGGGATGGTGGTGGTATCAACGGCA
>Ga0307985_10002587_pt1 | contig 10054 bp, 14 predicted proteins | sample EllFjometageno80_FD_203155 | JGI IMG/M metagenome (GOLD analysis project Ga0307985, IMG submission 203155) | Marine microbial communities from Ellis Fjord, Antarctic Ocean - #80 | ecosystem: Environmental > Aquatic > Marine > Unclassified | place: Southern Ocean | collected 2014-10-09 | reverse complement strand
AAGCGGGTCACGTACAGCATTTAGAAATGTCACACTACGTTGTGACACACTTTGCTGTTGCACACCCTGTCTATTGCTCACACGCCGTACGGCGTACAACCCAGCGGCGTTTGCGGGCGAGACATCGTCCTGCTGCCGGCCGGCACTCCCCCAGAGGCAGTAGTTCGCCAATCCAATCCTTACAATCTTCACTCGCATGACGCGAACAAGATCGTGCTTCAAAAGTACTTGGAGAACATCGTGCTTTGCAGGGGGCGGAAGTTCGACCTGAGGCTGTACATGCTGGTGGTGCTGCCCCCGGCGGGAGAGGCGCGGGTGTTTCTGTGTCATCTCGGCTTCGGCCGGTTGTCGAGGAACCCGTACGCGCCTCTAAACGAGAGTGGACACTTGAGCGACAAGGAGAGGTCGTTCGTTCATTTGACGAACTTTAGCATCAACAAGCTGAAGAAAGGCGAGGAGGAGCAGGTGAGAATGCGGCGGCGCGAGCTAGTTCTAGATTGTGGCAGCGCCGCACCTTCACGCGCTGATTAATACTCGCCGAACAAAACTCGCCGAACAAAACACGCCGAGCAGAACAAACCGAGCAGAACACGGCGAGCAGAACACGCTGAGCAGAACACGGCGAGTAGACACGCCGCCCTTGTTCACGCCGATTTATACGTTCTGGGCCAGTGTGGGCCGCCCTTGTTCACGCCGACTTATATGTTCTGGGCCAGAGGTGTGTGTGGGTCGCCCTTGCTCACGCCGACTTATATGTTCTGGGCCAGAGGTGTGGGTGTGGGGGCGCTCTTCTAACACTTGTGTCGCTGCAGGAAAACATGGAGCTAAAAATTGAACTCTGGGTGCTACTTGCGGAGCTCGAGAAGGAGGGAGCGATCGGCAGCAAGCGGAAGGTTTGGAAAGCCATCAAGAACCTGTGCCAGAGCTTGGGGAAGGTGCTAGTAAACGCGCCGCCGATGAGGAGTCGGAGAGAACGCGGGGTGCGGTATCACGTCATGGGCGTGGACATAATGCTTCTGCAAGACGACGCTGTCAGTCTGATCGAGGTGAACAGCTCGCCCGCGCTGAGCGTCGGAGCCGACGACGAAGATATCAAGACGAGGATGTATGGCGAGGCGGTCAAGATCGTTATGGCGGTGTGCAGGGGGGAAGAAGAGGCCGCGGCGGCGGTGGCGGAGGCTAGGAAGAAGCGCGTCTGGCAGGAGCTGGCGATGAAGAGGGCGGACAAAGATGACTGGAGGAGTTGGGGAGGAGGGAGTAAAGAGGCGGGGGGGAGGAAACAACAGCATTGCATCATTCTTTAGAAGCTAACAAGTTCCTTATACCGAGACTTATCGAGTACACTAAACGTTCCGCATACACTACAACTGTAGAGCGCTCCCTCTCCTCGTCGTGGCCCCCGCTTCAGCTCCCGCCGTCGAAGAAGGTAGGTCGGTAGCTCTATGATTTGTAAACAAACAAAACGTCACGATATCACACAACATACTTTCACACTGTCCACACCATGTGAGTCCACACCATGTGAGTCCACACCATGCTCACTGCTCTCCCTCCCCACCCTCCCCATCAGCCCTTCCTCCTCAATCGGGTCAACATTTTGATAAGCGTGGCTCCTCCCTTCCCCCCCTCCCACGACCATCCGCATCAATCCCCCTACTCTTGATGCCACGAGACCGAAAAACGTCACTTCCGAATCCTGCCTACGCGGCAGATTCGGCACCCTGCTGCTGCTAGAGTTCTGGAATCCTGAAGGATAAGGAGAATCAAAGTGGGAGTTCTTGGTGTTTGTCTTGACAGGTTCATTGACCTTCAATGCATTCAGCTTCTTCTTCCCCCCCCCGTCCTTCTTCTTCTCCTTCTTCTCCTTCTTCTTCTTCTTCACCTCAGGCAAATCCCCCAGGTCTCCCTCAAATGCCCTCTCTCCATACTCTAGTGACCACGGATTGCTGGGCGCGCGCGTTCGCGACGGCTCCTCGTCGGCGAGGGGTGGCTCCATGGCCAGTGTTTGGTCAGAAATGATTAACGAGCAAGACGACGCGGTGTCCAGGGACGAGAGAAATGGATTGGCCATTATTGGACTCTGGACTCCATTCGAACGCCTCCTGCGAACACCTCCTGTGCTCGCTCTCGCCTTGTTCTTCTTCCATCTACCTTCGCTCACGCTCGCTTCGCTCGCAGGTGGGTTAATTTCCCGCCGGAGACGCAGATGGAGGTTGTGAAGGCAAAGAAGCTTTACGAGAAGGCGGAGGACGACAAGGCGGCGAATTACTTTATGGAAGTTCTGCTAGAAGTGGCTGGAGAGGCTGGTGGAGAGAGGGGCGCCGAATGGCCAGCAGTTGGCGGACAGGGCACATGAGCCGAATAAGATTGATGGGTGGACGCCCAAGGCGAAGGAGAGCGAGGAGGACAAGCTGAAAAAGAAGCGGGAGAAGTAGGAAACCAAGGAAGCAAAGAAGGCAGCGACGAAGGAGAAGAAGGAAACCACTAACCCAACATGTCCGTCGACGGGGTGACGCCACCGGCGACCGTGTGAGGATCGGTTAGAGTGAGAGAGTGATGGGAAAGAGAAGGGTGGCTTTCTCTCCATCGATCATCTATCACCTTTTTCACCTTTTTCAAGCCCCTTTTGGCGTGAAGACCTTTTGCAACGGTCAGGCTTCAACGGTCTTCACGCCAACGTGTTAGGGAAGTGAAGTGAAGTTGATACCTCACAATCTCACGCTGCGCTTGTCACATCCGTACACGAGCGCGATGCATTCAATTGCAGATCGAAACCGCGCTCGCAAAAACACACGCGCCTCGAAAAACACGCCGGGAAGAGCACGCCGGTAGAACACGCCGGTAGAACACGCCGGTAGAACACGCCGGTAGAACACGCTTGCCCTTGTTCACGCAGGTTTCCAAGATTCCGGACCGGTGGTGTGCCTGTTAGGGATTGTCTCGTTCTGTTCGTCTCGTCCATACCACTCACCACATCGTCGCCGGTGGTGTGCCTGTTAGGGATTGTCTCGTTCTGTTCGTCTCGTCCATATCACTCACCACATCGTCGGTCTGCCACATCGGTCGTGCTTTCATCAGTCGTGACATCGGTTACGAGCAAAATTTGCTCGCGATGATAATATCGAGCGTGCAGGTGCCAGACTGCTACATCTTCGCGACAATTTCGAACGTCAACCTCCCCGCTAATACCAACACACCACCTTTACCATGGTCCGCATCACCCTCCCCAAGCTCGCCATCTGTCCCTCCTCGCCGCCGGCATTGCCCGCTTCCCCCAACTCGACATTGAAAACTCTTCAGTATCCCCTGCTCAAGAACCGGTCCAAGGAGCCGCAAATTGTGCTTCGGGAATCAAAATTCTTCACACTATGCTACAATTCTCAGTTTTTAGACGCCCAGGCACTGCTGCCCCACGCAGTCATGCAGCCGTCGTGTTTATTTTACCAACATTCCAACGGCTGGACAGCTCTCCACTTCCTCATCCTCTTCTCAGCTCCCACCTCCTTTATCGCCGACATCGTTAAGGCCGCCACTCCGCAAATTCTAGCGATCGGGGACACGGACGGCATTCGACCACTGCACCTAGCCGCCTACTTCTCGCAGGACCTCGCTCTCTTCAAGCTCTTGATAAGAGAACACCCGGAAGCTCTCATGCTCAAGGTGAAGTGCTCGGACGGCGTGGAAAGGAGGCCCGTCGACATTGCGAGAAAAGACGAGAACGGGCGCGACAAGGTGCAGCACAGCCTAGTGTTAGGGCTTCTCACGGAAGCCACGGCCGTGTTCACTGGCAGTACAAATGTCAGATCCCTCAACTACCTCGTCGGGCGCAACTTCAGAAAGCTCGACTTGATCAGCAAAAGATACAACTTCATGATGTGCCTAAAGCGCACGCCCGAGTCCAGGAAGAGAGCTCGGGAAGGCGACAAAGAGAAGGTCCTGGAAGCAGCAGTAGCCCACCGGTACAATTTGAAATGTCACGACGTGTTCAGTATCATCGGAGCCTTCGCGTTCTGAGTTGGGCAGCTAATATCTTGAGTCTAATATCTTACTGAAGCTTTTGCATCTGTAAGGTTGAAACGCCACGCTCACGCACACGCACACGGTCCTCGTTGAGCGGCTTGTCCTTGAAGTTGCTGACGCAGTCAAATTTCTCGTGCAGGCGATCCCAGTCGCCCTTGCGCACCTTGTAGGCGCACCAGAAGCAGTGCGGAATGCAGTCCTTAATGGCGTTGTTGTGCGTATGGAACGCCAGTAGCTCGACTCGGCCGCGCGGTTTGCGCTTGCTGTTGGTGTAATGCGGTAGCAGGTCGCTGGCAACAGCCGTTCACTCTCAACGACTGGCACTGTTCGATGGACTCTAGCGCAGCTGCCGAGCTGTCCTCCATTCTATGCACTCCCTGGCCGCAGCCGAAACACTGCTCAAATCAATCTCACCTGGCCCTGACCTCCTGAACTAAGCACTTCACAGAACCTGCTCCATCTCCTGCTCCATCTCCTGCTCCATCTCATGCTCCATCTCATGCTCCATCGGCATCGAAATGAGGAGCAACCCGATGCACGGGGAGCGCGCGGAGGAGGCGGAGAAGGACACGCGGCATCTGGATAGAATGTTGAGTGGAGGGTTCCACGTCAAGTAGAGTGGAGGGGAGACAGTAGTACAGTTGTATGTAGAAGGGGAAGGGGTAAACATATTGCAATCAAGCTTTGAATTGGTCACATTGCCGCGACGGGGTTAGGGTTATAGGCTGACGCGAGGGTCACGACGAGGAGAAGGAGCGCTCGATATATTTGCGAATCGCGCTTTTAGAGCCGCTCGTTTCGAGACCCTGCGCGTTCGACCTTCCTGCAATTATAAACTTCTCTCAAAGTATGTCCTCGTCGTCGGACGGCGTCTTGTCGTTGAGAACAGTGAAATCGAACTCGTCGAAGTACTTCGGCAGGATGAAAGTGCGGATGCCCATGAGCAGGGCAATGACGGAGGGGAAGAAGATGGCGAGGCGGGAAGATGACTTGATCTGCCAGAGGAGCGCCAGGCAGCCTGCCTGCGCGATCGTGTACTTGAGGACTCTGGTTCGACCCACGACGTTGTAAGGGTGCTCGGCGGGCAGCGTCTCGCCCTCCTTGAACGCGTCCCGGACTCGCCGAATGAACTCGTTGCCGGACAGCACTCGCTTGCCCAGGTACAGGAACACGCCGCTCACTGCAGACACGAGTGTGTTAGTGCAAGGTTTGGAAGGGCGATGGAGGGGTGGGGCTGGGTTGGTCCTCATGTAGCGCTGGTCGCCGATTGCGGGGCAGGGGTTGGTCCTCATGTTTCACTATTGGCCGATTTTGCCAGTCTCTCGTATCATGTATATATCATAACTGAACCATCCATCCTCCTCCCCATCGCTCCTGCTTGGCCTCACCGATCGGAGTGGGCATGCGCGACAACAGCGGCAGCAGCAACAAGCTGCAGCCAATGAGAGTGTGCACCATCAGCCCCGTGACCCTCGTCTCGATGACGCTGCTGACCTCCTCCTCCTTCGTCTCGCTGTTGAAGCGCCGAGTCGACAACGCGTTGACGTTGGCGATGCTCTGCACCGTGGCGCCGCACATCTGCAGGGGGTGGTTAGCAATGGGGAAGGCGCGGGGGAGGCGCGGGGGAGGCGGGGGCTCGGGGCTCGGGGCTCGGGGCTCGGCAAGGGTTTGGCGTGCATTCGGCGTGAATTCGGCGTGAATTCGGCGTGAATTCGCGGACTTTTCGGCCGTAAGGCATTCCACTCGCCGCGCGTTTAGTTCCGGCAGCTTCTCGCCGCGCGTTTGGCGCCGCGCACTTCACATCGCCTTCTAAGTTCTGGGCCAGAGGGGGGGAGAGACTCACCCACGGAAGGCCGACCACGCTCACGCCCGCCGTAAGAGCCGCCAACGCGAGCATGTCCAGACTATAACCCTGCCCCTTGACGTGGTGCTCCTGAATGTCGCACGAGTTGTCGCTGCAGCCGTTCTGGAGAGCGCTGTTGACGGTGCGGACGCTGATGTTCTGGTCGAAGAAGAAGAGGGCGGTGAGGAAGAGGGCGGGGATGGCGGCGAGGAGGCGGTAGAGGGGGGGAACGACGGAGAGATCGACGAGGAAGGGTCTTGCGTTGGCCAGCTGGAACGTGTGCGGGACTGGGAGAGTTGGGATGTGGAACTTCTTGAGCTGGCCGAGGTTGTTGGCGAAGGAGAGACTGAGAATGGCAATGACGGGCGCGAAGTCCGCCAGAAGCGAGCGAACGCGGGACGTGAAGTACGTCGTCTTGCGCAGGCCGACGAGGGTGTTGGTAACGAAGAAGGTGCTCAGCGCCAAGGACGCCTCGACGAAGGGGAGAGTGAGGTCTTTGGACGCGAACATGAAGTTCGCGCGGAGGGCTTTCAGAGCCTCGTAGACGAAATTTCCGCCGAGCAGCGCGTTGAACACGTCGTCCGTGAACCTCGTGCAGTACTTAATCAAGCTATGAGCGACGCGAGTGTTAGGAAAGGGAGAAGGGGGAGGAGAGGGGGGGGGGGGTATGCGCCGGGCGAGTTGAGTGCCACATGAACGCAGCCAGTGGAGTGCCACATGAACACAGCGAGTGGAGTGCCACATGCACACAGCGAGTGCCACATGAACACAGCGAGTGGAGTGCCACATGCAGACAGCGAGTGCCACATGAACACAGCTCTCGCTTTCCTCGGCGTTCTCTTCTTGCTGCTACCCCCCCTTCCGCAACGTCGGGGCTGCTTGGCTTGCTTGCTTGTGTATGGTGTGGCTTGTCACCATGTGTCTTGCCTCACCTACTCGCTCCAGTAACGCTCGTAATTACTTGAAACAGCGCTGTCCACAGGCCTACGTAGGCGTAAATGGGTAGGAACGGCAGCTCGAACGCGATGCAGTACCGGTGGAGAGCGGTGATGAACGCGAGAGTGAGTCCGGTGGGTGCGAGGAAGGCCATGGGTTGTCCAGAGAAGATGGCGTAGAAGATGCCGGAGAGGGAGCAGGAGAGGAGGAACTCGACGACGCCGATGGCGCCGTTGGTGGTGGTGCGAGCGATCGCGCCGAAAGAGACGGCAGGGGAGAGGCAGGCGAAGAAGAGGAAGAGGATTGCGGGGATCGTTTTGGGGATGTTGCGGGGAGTGAGGGCGGTGGTGTAGTCGGACACATAGTGAGGCGCGCGCCGTTTAATGTCCTGGGAGAGAGCCTTGCCGAGGTAAATCTTGTTGAAGAGCGTGAGGGAGCGGGGCCAGGGGTTGTCCGGGGGCAGGGAAAGTGTAATCGCGGTGGTGGTGGGCGGGTTGTAGAGCTCTGAAGTGGAGGCACCAGTAGAGGCTCCAGTAGAGGCTCCAGTAGAGGCTCCAGTAGAGGCTCCAGTAGAGGCTCCAGTAGAGGCTCCAGTAGAGGCTCCAGTAGAGGCTCCAGTGGGGGGATTGATGGGCGTATTAGTGTCGCTCTCGGATGAGTGTATTCTGCATGTGACGTGTGGAGGAGACGAAAGCTGGAACGGCAGAGCGCTCGGCAGAAGGAGGAGGGGGAGTAGGAGGAGTCTCATGGTGGCAGCAAAGGATGCCCTTCAAATGAGGATGGTAACGAGATCAGAAACTGCTGAACAGGTGGGGTTAGGACGGAGTAGTGGGACATGCGAAAGGGAGGGGGGGGTAGGGGTATGAGCTCGACAGTTGCCCTGAGACACAATTGAGCGCGGGTCTCACACAGGACAGTTGTTAGCACCAGCACAGATAAACTCTCGCTCAGCGTCGTTGTCGATCAACAAGCACCGCAAAGTACCGAGTGAGGCATCTACGGGAGAGCTGTCAATCCTAACAACCACACGCTACTTCACCACCACCACCCACTCCCTTTGCTTACCGACGGGGTCTGGTACGCCCGCGCCAAGCCAACGCGGTTCTCCCGAAGGACATGTGGTCGGAAGTCTTCTCGTACATGTAGGATTGCGAAAATACCCAATGTCAAGTTATTTCGTGAAGAAGTGCTAGTGATCACTCTAACAGTGATATGTACCGGCAATCCCCTCGTCGCGTGTTGCAAAAAAAGTCGCTGGTTCTCTGAAACGTCATCTTGCAAGAAGTGAGGGCTGGAAACGACGACCTGGAAACGACGACCTGGAAACGACGACCTGGAAACGACGACCGTCCGACATGCGTCTGAAAGCAGAGCGCATTCAATACCGGGACGACGAAGGCCAACGACACTGGAGCCCAATTATGATGCCGTCCTTTCCCCCAACTCTTAGGTCTCTTTTACAGACGCCCTGCAACTGCTGCTGCTGCAACTGCTGCTGCAGCAGCAGCAGCTGCTGCTGCCGATCTTCGACCCGGCGTTCGCAACCTTCGGGGACGAGGGCATGGGGTAGAACTTTGTGTGCGTCGAGTCGGTGCTCTTCGAGGAGGAGGAACTGGCTGCCGGCGACACATTCGCGGGTGCCATGAAGCTCACGCAGAAGTAAGCCAATAGCAGCAATACAGTTGTACACTTAGCACTGAGCACCTATAATTGTGGCATCCAGAGCACCTATTGTGGCATCGAGGGCGCTGAAGGCGAAGGCATGTCGAGCGATAAAAATCTAAGCAGTACAATTCTCGCCCGTGAGTTATATATGTGATTCCGGCATCGCAGACACAGATGCCCCACCTCCCCCCCCGCGTCAGTCTCCTCAAAAAGAAGTCCCTGCCTCCACCCCATGCCCTAACCCTCCCCAGCCCCCCAAAATGAAGCTCCAACTAGCGCTTGCCCTTCTCCCCGTCCTGCAGGTCGCCGGGGACTCATTGGACTGTCTGTGGTCCGTCGACGGGCTCCAATACGACCTCTCCCCCTTCCGCGACTTTCAGGGCATAGGCCCGGACGTTGTTGACTCTAGCAACTCGTGGCAGGTAACTCAACCTTTACCCTTCCCTTCTTAACCTCTTAACCCTTCCCTTGTCTTATCGCCGCCGCCCTAACACTCGCAACCTCGTGGCAGGTGACGAGCCTCTGTGGCAAGAACCAACACACTGCGTGCATGATGGGAGGCAGCGTTCAGGCTTTGACGACGTGGTGGACTCCCCGCAGCGCTGACGATCTTACGTTGACTTGCTTCACGCCTGCGAGCATATATGAGGATCCTATTGAGGCGAGGGTTCTGGACGAGCATCTGGCAGTCAAGAATAACACTGACGCTAAGGGGTTTCAGCTTTACGTGCCTCACGGGGAGCTGTGCAACAAGGAGGGTGTGACGAGCGGCTCCATCATCAACGTACTCTGCGATGAGAGTGACTCTGGCATCGTTCACGGCAGATTCGGCGACGAGCTGGATGGCGGCACTTGTTGGACGGTGATTGACGTGCACAGTAAAGCGGGCTGCAGCGATGTACCGGCGCCGCCGGAGCCTAAGCCCCCGATTGGGGAGTGGAAAGGCAGGTGAGGCGAGCGAGAAGTGCTTCACGAATCTTGGACTGTTATCATCTTCCTTACCCCCCCTCTCTCCCCTCTTCTCCTCTTTTAACACTCGCTTTGCTCGTGGCAGTATTGAGTGCATCGAGAATTGTGGCTTCTTCAAGAAGCCGAAGGAATTCCCCACGCAGGCCACGTTTAGCATGGCGATCGACCACTGCCCGGATGTGCTCGACTACAACGACGGGACCTTCGCTGTTGACGGGTGGGAGGGGGGCAAGTTCAAGGTCGGCTTCCTCAATGTCAACTTGTGCAAGAGCTCCAAATTCGCGGCTGAGCTTTATGACGAATCGGGGAACGCAGGTGAACTTGACATACCTATGGATGAAGAGAGCTTGGCGTTCGAGGGGACTTTCATAGCTTACACGGGAAAGGAGAACAGTTACAGACACATCAAGTACAAGGCTGTGGGGGAGTATGTTGCGAATTAAACAAACGAATTGTTATCCAACATTTGCGCAACTGTGTAATGTTGAAAGGTGGAAGCGGGCGAATGGGAGAGAATGAAGACCGAGCTGCGCGAGAAGAAGGACAGGGTGAAGGTGCTGGAGGAGCGCTGAGCAGCAGGGATATTGCGGGGGGGGCGGGGGGGCAGGGGGGAGAGAAGAA
>Ga0307985_10002586_pt1 | contig 10056 bp, 12 predicted proteins | sample EllFjometageno80_FD_203155 | JGI IMG/M metagenome (GOLD analysis project Ga0307985, IMG submission 203155) | Marine microbial communities from Ellis Fjord, Antarctic Ocean - #80 | ecosystem: Environmental > Aquatic > Marine > Unclassified | place: Southern Ocean | collected 2014-10-09 | reverse complement strand
GGAATCAGTAGTAGGGTTGGCAGCCAAGAGCCTCAAGCACCGCCTGGAAGACATCAAGAAGACCCGCCGAAGGCTGAAGGATGACCTGAAGCAATGGTTGGACGAGTTCAAACTAAACCACGGCCACGATGCAACCGCCGAGGAGAAGGAGCCAGTCAAGCACAAGTTTGAAGAGAGAGCGGCCCTGGAAAAGGAGAGTATAGCCGTGAAGGCTGAGCTGGATGCGCTCAAGAATCCCTCGTCCGCCAAGAATCTCCCGTCCGACGTCCCCGCTACTGAATCGGCAGACTCGAAGTTCTCCCTCGCGAACATGCGCACGCGCCGCTCCCTGTTCAACAAGAGCCGCCTCAGTGAGATTGCAGCAGAGCTGGAGGAGGATGACAGCGAGTTGCTGGGACTGCCCAAGCCTGTCAAACTTGCGAGACGGCGCTGGTCGATGCTGAGAGCCGTAGCCGACATCCCGGAAAGCCCCAAGAAAAGCAGCACACAGCCCGCCCTTTCAGGCGCCCTTTCTTCGTATGAGCAACAATCCCTTCCCCCCGACGTCACACCTGAGCAGCTGCTCAACTTCAGCCTGGGCGATCTCTCGACCCCCAACCTGACAGCCGCGGAGGAGTTCCTCCGCTCGCCCTCGATCCCGCTCCCTCCCGCCCCGCCACTGGGCATGAAGACGTTTGCAAAGATTGTCACCGACGACATCGTCGAGAACGCTCCCTCAACCGACTACCTGTCCAACTTTGCCACCGCCGTCCCCACCCAAGAGCTCGTAGTCACGTCCGTTCCGATCGAGACGCTTCGGCAGCGCGAGATGGACATGGAGCAGGCTCGAATAAAGGCGGCTCAAGTGGAGATGGAGCGCTTCCAGGCACGCGAGATGGATCTCGCTTGGCGGGAGGAGCGAGCCCGCACCCGCGTCAAGACTGTGGAGGACTCCAGCATTTCAAGAATAAATGCGCTTCTGGAAGACTTCGACCACGCGACGCAGGTAAGGAAAGAGAGGCTGCTGAGAGGAAGAGGGTGACGCTGCTGCGAAAGGACGCTGCTGCGAAAGGACGCTGCTGCGAAAGGACGCTGCTGCGAAAGGACGCTGCTGCTTCCCGGCACGGCATCCTCGCAGACGGCGCGAGACACGCGAACAAACAGCGCTGCCATCTGCTCACACATCCGCCCCCTTTGTTCACACATGTGTGTGGCGTGTGTGGCTCACACATGTGTGCGGCAGATTCGGCGAAGCGAGATCTGGCGCGAGTTCACGAGAACTCAGGAGCTACTGGCGAAGCGGCTGCGGCAGCAGAAGGCCATGCTGAAGGAGAAGTTCGGGCAGCTGACGAGCAGAGAGTCATCCGCGGCGAGAAGATACAGGCTCATGTGGGACCGGGTTCCGCAGCCGATCGACGTCCGCGTGCACCTCATGAAGAGCGTGAGCAGCAAGCTGCGGCGCGGCGACTATTCGATATTGATGACTATGTATGACCGGCTTGGCGGGCACCGACTGGGGTGGACAAAATTGCCCGCGAGCGTCGGCGTGCTGGGGGACGACATGGTGCAACGCGCGGCTGCGACCAAGCCCGTGGCGTACAGCGGCAAGTACTTTGACAGAGAGCTGAGGTGAGCCGCTCACACACACACCGATGGTCCCCACCTCTGGCCAGAACTTATAAGTCGGCAAATTCTGGGCCGGGCGCTTCAAAAAGCGCAAAGAGCGGCCCAAAACGAGCTATTCGTTCGCAAACAGCGCATTCTGGCGATCCTCCCCCCAATTGCGCGCTCTGGCGCGACTCGCTTCGCGGAATGACCGGCTCGGAACGTCCTTTTCGCTCGCCAAACCGCGCTGTTTGGAAGCGAAGACGCCCATCTCCAAGCCGCCCACCCTTCGCAGCGTGTTTGATGAGCGTGTCAAAAACTCGCTCTTGCGCTTAATTACGCGAGCTCCTCAAACCCTCTCTCACCTTGCCCCCTTTGTTCACCCACGTGTGTGGCTAGATTCGACCAATCGGTCTACGCCCTGTGTCCGTCGCCGTGCGATGTTCGGCCCTGCAACGTCTTGGTCTTCGAGCTTTTCGAGATGGCCGGGGGCGGGGGCGGGAGCGACCAAGTCGTGGGGTGGGGCTGCCTGCCCATGTGCGACTCGCATTTCCGGGTGGTGCACGGTCGGTTCAGGCTGCCGTTCCTGCGCGGGCCCGTCGACAGGGCAGTCAAGAAGTACCACACCATGGAGCGCAGGTACAGCGGAGACTTGTCGCAGTGGCTCTGCAACATGTACATTGATGTGCGGCACATGCCAAGGGAGTTCCACAAGGGGGACGAACACAGGAGCGAGTTTGATGTGGAGATCGATAGAATCGGTTTGGGGATGGCCTTGAAGAAGGAGGAGGAGGGGGGGGGGGAGGAGGAGGAGGGGGCGGAAGTAGTTGGGGGGGAGATGAAGGTGGTGAACAAAGGGAAGAGCACCAACGCGGCTTGGGACGAGAAGGCGGCCACGGTGCTAAAGAAGAGGACCGAGGAAGTAACGGTGGGGGGAGAGGTGGTCAAGGAGAAGAAGAAGCGGCGTCGGAAGAAGGGGGCGCAGACCAAGGTTGAGATGGACAAGAAGACGGTTGATTACAACTCTCCAAGCGATAGTGATTACAGTGACGGGGAGGACGGCGGGAGGGTGCTGAGCAAGACCGATAGAAGCGCTCTGCCGGGGGCGGAGGTAGAAGGGGCTGCCGATAACATGAACAAGAAGCAGGTGCTGTCGAACTGGAGCGACAGCGGAGTAGGGATCAAGCGGAGTAGATCAGTGAGGCAGAGGGAGACGGAGTTCAAGTGGCACTCGCTGGTCGAGGTGGTGGAGATGGAGAACTACTCGTTCGCTGTGGCCAGCGACCCGAATCTGAGTCACAAGCCCAGTCCGGACAGAATACTGAACAGGAAGCTGACCTATCTGGTGGAGGAGCTGTTCGAGGACCTGAACTTTAACAGCCTGGGGAGCGTCGAGTTCTTCGTGAACGTCATCGTGCTGCTGTGCGCGTTGTGGCTGAGGATGTACTTTCATTTCATAGCGGAGTGGCTCTTTCTCAAGCTGGCGGGCGTGCCATTGTTCGCTTTTCAGATCAAGTGAGTGGGCGCGAGCGAAGCGAGGGGGAGCGGAGCTGTAACTTGGCGGGTTAAGAGCGATTTTCACAAATGACCGGCTCGTCCTAACTTTGGCATACCCTCGCTAACACCGCAACACTTAGGTGGTGCGTTATCAACATCAAGTACACCAGCAGCAACATCACCGACTGGCTGGAGGTCGGTGTGGTGGCGGTGGGGCAAATGTGCAACTGCTTGCTGCTAGGGATCATGACCGTCTTCGCAATGTTCGTCAGCATGGCGTTCGACAGCTTGCCGGACATCATCAGCAAGTTCATCGTCAGCTTCGGGGTCGTGACGGCTCTGGATCCTGTACTCGTGCTCATCGTGGATTTGTTTATGGGAAACTTTGGCTGCGACAGAAATATCGAGTGCAAATTCGACTACACTAGGTGAGAAGGGAGTTAAGAGGGGAGAGAATGGGCTGCGAGAGAAATTCCGGTTAGAAGCGACCATGTCAGAACGAGCTGCGAGAAATGGCCGGCTCGAAGCGGACGGTGAAGGCGTCAGTCTCAAAACGCGCAATTCAGAGCTACCGGCCTAGAAAGACCGGCGAACGCGCCCTATTCGCTCGCTATTGCCCTCAAGCGCGCAATTCGGAGCGACCGGCTCGGAGCGACCGGCTTGACACGTATTTTTCAAGAAGACCACTCAGCACGCGCGCTCACAACGCGCTGTTCCTTCGCCCTTAATACCTCTAACACTCGCTCGAACAGCGTTGAGTGCGACTGCGTTGTTGGAGACGCGTTCAAGCTGTGGTACAGGATGTCGAGGGTGGAGGCGAGCGGAGTCACGGGCTTGTTCTACACAGTCGTCATTTACGTATTTTGCATTCTGATGAGCAGCTGCGTTTTGTACGAATACGTTCTGCACGCCCACATGAACGGCAGAATGTTAGATAATGTCAGGCGGCTGCACGCGGCGGACGAGGACTTCTTCGTGCCGGATGACTTGGAAATAGGCATGGCACAGCTGCGGAATATCCTGAGCAAGGCCCAGAAATTCAAGGGGATGGGAGGCGTGAGGAGGAAGGTGAGAGTAAGCGAGTTTGTCGTCACGGATAGCGTAGATAAGAAGTTCGTGGAGAAGATGGTTCATGTTGCCATTTTTACAGTGGAGGTGGACGGAGGCAAGACGCTGTATCGGCATTTTTTGAAGCAGGTGAACGGCGCCATCGTGGAGATCGATGACGAGATCATGGAGCGGTTCAGCGGACAGCTCGCGCTCGAGAAGTTGATGGGGGGGGAGGAGGAGGAGGGGGGCGAGGTGGAGAAGGGAGAGGAGAAGAAAGAAGTGTAAGATTTGCTGCTGTTTTATTACCTAAGTTTGCGAAATTCTCAACCAAAATCGTCCTGGAATTCCTTATTACCGCTTCAGCATAAATAGAAAGGTATGTGGTTGATTGATGGATTTATTGAACGATTCTACTCGCGAAGTCGCCCACTCTCTCTCTTATGCTGAGCACCAGCCCGGCCTTCAGGATGGTGTGGCCCAGTTGCACCCCCAGTCCATTATACCAACCCCCCCAGCCCTCTTCTCGAACCACCTCCTCCACCACCCTGCCCACGTCTGAACTTGACGATGCCATCATTACCACCTTAGCCCTAATCAACGGATAAGTTGCGATCGTACTGATGTACTTGGCAGCCATACCGGCAAGAAACGCGGACCTTGCGCTCAACTTGGAGTCCCCTTTCTCCACCAGCAACGCCTTGATCGCGTCGAAGATGGTGTAGTGAAGCGCCGGGTTCAGCGACAACAATAACGAGGGCGCCAAGCCCGACCAGAGCGTCGAGGGATCAAGGTTGTTATCTCCCATTTGATGGTGAGTCACAAGCGCGTCCAGCGGCAGCGTTATGCACGTGTTCACCATCGCCGCCATGGAGCTCAGCATTATGCTCGCCGGTATCGAGACTTGGACGTCGCCTCCTGCCGTGCGTCCGCCTCCTGTCGTGCGTCCGGCGCGCAATTTCCTCACATACAAGGCCTTGAAAATGGTGCTCACGTAGAAGAATATGAACGAAGACAGCACAGTGTGTAGGAGCTTGTATGTGACTCCAGAGTAGTGCTTGGGGATGTCTACCAACTGCTTCTGGAAAAGGTGCCTCAGAGCATTTGGAAAGGACTGCTCATTACCATTCAGGGTATTGTGGCTGTGGATATGGCTGTGGCTGTCAAGGATTGTCAACATATAATGTAATGTTGAGGGGGTGGACTTCTTAGGAACTGTACTGCCTTGCAGTTTCGTCTTGTACACATCTACGGGGTAAAATGCCAACATGGCAAAGACAGATCCGAGGGTCCCGGAAAGCGCCGAGGCGAGAGCCTTGTTGCGAGCCATGGAAGCCTCTTGGGAGGGAGAAGAAAGTGGTTGGAGAGGAAGGAAGGAAGTCGGCTGGTGAGGGAGGAGCAATCTAGCGGGAGGCGGACAGGGGGGGGAGGAGGAATCGCATCCGTCCTCGTTGGTTATTTGAGCGCCGCAAAGCTGCCAGCGCGAGTGCACGAGAGACTGGGTCGCGCACGTGAACAGCGCAACATGACACGCCCGGGCTACTAGTACAGATGCGCAAGGCTGCAGAGCTTGCGTGGCTACACTCCACATTATTGAATCTCTTGTATCCCATGAACTGACAAGATGCAAGCGACACCGCCCCGCAATGCACCGAGCAGTAGTTGCTATCGCGCTACCTTTCACTGCTAAGTTGAGAACTCCAATATTCTTGTAATTCAACGTGCCTGGTGGCAAGGCTTCAATTCGACGCAGAGAAGAAGAAATAAATACTGAGCGAATTCGACCCGCTGGCACGAGAAGAGAAAATGAGCTCCTCTCCCTCGACAAAACAATGTGCCGCGAGCTCCTCTCCGGCACCATCGCCTCCCGCACCTTAATCAACTCGACAGTACTCATCGATACAGAGTCCCTCGTGTCGGTTTGCCACTTCAGCTACTTCTACGAGAACCCAACCGACCTTTACAAGGCTGCTCTGGCAGATGCTGGCAGCAGCGCATAATTCTCGCCACCATGAACAACGTGCCTGGCATGGCGAGCCCCTTTGAGTCGGCATCGTACTCCGACTCTTACCGCCGCAACCACAACCAGGACACCGTCCCCTTCCTCGCCATCGGACGTGAAGCAGGAAGCGTCCTCAAGCAGCGGCTCATCTCCCACCCTGACGAGCCAGTCCACACCTCCTTCACCATGGACGAAACCGTTACGAATTAATACTAAAAAGACGCCGGGTTACCACGGGAAAAAATCTGACGGCGCCCCCTTCCCCCCCCCCACTACTCCTCGAAATCCACGCCTGAAAGTCGGGGGAATCGCCGGGACAACTAGTTATGCCGGTACGCACAACTGATTTGGTTACGCCTGCAAGTTCACGACGGAGGGCAGTATTGTGGTGAGTGCGACGGTCCTGGAGGAGACGGAGGAGACGGAGGAGACGGAGGAGACGGCGCCGGTCAAGTTCGCCGTGATGGACACGGGCATCGGCGTCCCCAAGGACAAGCAGAAGGGCATCATGGAGTTGCGGGGCCAGACGAGCGACGCGAAGTCGCAGAGCAAGGGCTTCGGGATCGGGCTGAACGTCACAAGCGGCTTCGCGGTGCTGATGGGCGGAGGGCTGGAGTCCAGTGGCGAACTACGGGGGCAGCGAGTTCAGCTTCGCGCTGGAGTTGGAGAAGGCGAAGCAGGTGGAAGAGGACTAAGTCGCGAAGGAGGTGACTCTGTTCACTCCCCCGATGAACGTGGGGGTGCTCGTCGTCGACGACAGCAAGATGAACCGGGAGGTGATGGGAAGGAAGTTTGAGACCAGCGACTTCAAGAATCTGGCGTGGACGGTCGAGCACGCTGACTCTGGCGAGAAGGCGTTGGAGATGACGGAGAAAGGGGGCGTGTTCGACGTGATCGTGATGGACTAGCACCTGCAGGACGCGGGAGGGGTTTTGAAGGGGACGGACGCGACCAGGTTGATCAGGGAGCGGGAGCGGGAGGCGGGGCGAGAGGGTGATTATTGTGGGATATAGCGCTAACCAGACGGAGGAGGACAAGGAGAAGGGGAGGGCGAGCGGGCAGGACTTGTTCTGGGCCAAGCCGCCGCTTGAGATGCTGCAGGACGTGAGTGATGCGGTTGTGGGGAGATAAGAGAGGGGGAGAGAACGAGGGAGAGAAAGAGGACGAGGCGCAGCTGCCGGGGAGCGTGTTTTGATGTCGCGCTCTCCAGCATCCGCGCAAGAGGTTTAGCTTTACAATTAGGGTCGAAATGTTTACTTCCAGAGCTTGGCCACACTCATGTTGGTGTCGGCGTCCTTCTTCATCACCTTCGCGCACGCCATCTCAAAGTCCTCCTGGGTGACGTGGATCCTGCGCTCCCTCAGCGCGAACATGCCGGCCTCCGTGCACACCGCCTTGCACTCTGCGCCGTTGGCGTTGTTCATCTTCTCGGCGATGACCTTGAGGTCGATGCCGCGGAGCAGGTTCATCTAAGGGACGAGCGAACGAAACGAGTGTTAGAGGAGCGGGAGGGGCGGCCCACAAGTATTTGTGCCCAAAGGGGACAGGTCAATACGACCGGCTCGGAACGCGATGTGACCGGCTCGGAACGCGCTGTTTGCGCTGAAGCTCTGTTTGCTAGCGATTTACGCTGTGGACGACAGGCTCGTACCCCGCCGTGTTCTGCGTGTTTGGAGAAGCGTGTTTTGGCACAGCATGCTCCCAACGACGCACAATCAACGCACAATCAATACTCGCGCGTTTTAGAGGAACGGGAGGGAGGCGCTAGGGGCAGCGAACTTTGTTCGGCGTGTTTTCGCTCATACGACGCGCAATCAAAAACTCGCTCGCGCCTTCCCACTCGCTTTCTTACCTTGCGCGAATGGATCGTCATGATGTGCGCGCGACTCTCGACGTTGGGGTGGGGAAGTTCGATCTTGCGGTCGATGCGGCCAGGACGCAGCAGAGCAGAGTCCAGGATGTCGATGCGGTTGGTGGCCATGATGACCTTGATGTTCTGAGCGGGCTCGAAGCCTGGGAGGGGGAAAGGGGGGTGAGCCGGGGAAAGGGACTGCAGAAGCGGGAGGGCAGAGGTGGGAGAACAGGGCGGGGAGAGCATACCGGTGGCTTTGGGAGGGTGGCTTTGGGATAGTCGCTTTGGGACGGTCGCTTTGGGACGGTCGCTTTGGGACGGTCGCTTTGGGACGGTCGCTTTGGGGCGGTCTCGCTTCGCTCTGCGCTCCAATCGCCACGTTCGTTCCGCCGACTCACCGTCCAGCTGGTTCAGTAGCTCAAGCATGGTGCGCTGCACCTCAGAGTCGCCGCCGCCGTCCTGGCGCGCCGAGCCAATACTGTCCACCTCGTCCATGAAGATGATGGAAGGAGCGGCCTCCCTGGCCATCACGAAGAGCTCGCGGACCATCCTGCTGCCCTCTCCAATGTACTTCTGCACGAGCTCGGCGCCAGAGACGCGGATGAAGGTGCAGTCGGTGTGGTGCGCGACGGCGCGAGCCAGGAGGGTCTTGCCCGTGCCTGGCGGCCCGTAGAGAAGCACGCCCTTGGGCTGGGCCACGCCCAGGGCCTCGAAGAGCTCGGGGTGCTTGATGGGGAGCTCGATCACCTGCCATAACACGGTGTGAACAAATGAGGAGGAGTTGTGGGGGAGGGGGCACAACACGGTGTGAACAAATGGGGAGGAGTTGTGGACGAACGGCGGGGGGTAGCGCGTTTTCATCGGCGTGCCCCACAATCAACAACTAGCTCGGGTTTGGGGGCACAAGCACATTGTGAACAGAAGGGGTGGGGTTGGCCCGTCATGTTTCAGTATTGGCCCTTCTGAGTGTCTGGGGTTTACGCATAGCGCTGGTCTCGAAACCGATACGTTGTATATCATCACGTTCATCACCTTCATCACGTTCATCACGTCCATCATCCTTCAATCCCCTCTTGCACGCCCTCCGTTCCAGTCCTCCGCTCCTCCTCACCTCCTTGAGCTCCATGATCTGCTTGTCACAGCCGCCGATCTGGTCGTACGTGGAGTCCGGAACAGCCTCGACCTTCATGAGCGAAACGAGCGGGTCCACCTTCGTCGGGAGGATCTTGTGCAGCGTGTACGAGTCGTTGCGAAGAGCGACCCTGAGCCCGGGCTTGAGGTCGCCGACGTCAATGTCCTTGTCAAGGTCGACGACGTACTTGCCCTCCGGATTGACCTTGCAGAGAACTTTCTTGGTGCTCATGACCTTGATCACCTCGCCAACGTACGATCCGGGCTCCTGCACGAGCGAAGCGAGTGTTAGCCACACACATGTATGAACAAAGGGGGAAGGCGGTGCAATAAAAGGGGTGGAGGGTGCGAACAGAAGCAGTCAAAGATGGTGCTCGCTCGCTCACCTGCAAGTGTCCCAATTCCTCCCTGAGCAGGCGGACCTTAGCATTCAGGTCGTTACGGGCGGCCTTGAGGCGGTTCAAGTTCTCGGTGCGCTCGGCCACGGTCGCTGCTAGTCTGTCATTCTTCTGGGTGTAGAAGCTAGCGAGGCCCACGGCGGCGGACATGGAGTAAGTGTGTGGGAGTGGAGACTGCACGAGCGAAGCGAGTGTTAGGGGAGGGTGGAAGCTGTTAGCACGAGCGCAGTCTCGTGCAAAGAGGGTGTGTATAAGGGCGTGACAAAGGGCGCTGGGCCCACACACATGTGTGAACAAAGGGGGGGAGGGGGCACGAGTTAAGTCTCGTGTAAAGAGGGTGTGTATAAGGGTGTGAGCAAATGGCGCTGGGTTAAGAAGCCTGTGTTTAGCCTGGGTTCAGTGCAGTGTCGTTCGTTCGGCGGTTCAAGTCGTCCTTTGCAGGTCCTTTAGGATAGAGATGATGAGAGATGATAAGAGAACACTCCCGAGCGGTGTGCAGAAGGGGCCACAAACACTACGGCAACAAGGGAAAAGGCCATGCATTG
>Ga0307985_10002584_pt1 | contig 10066 bp, 13 predicted proteins | sample EllFjometageno80_FD_203155 | JGI IMG/M metagenome (GOLD analysis project Ga0307985, IMG submission 203155) | Marine microbial communities from Ellis Fjord, Antarctic Ocean - #80 | ecosystem: Environmental > Aquatic > Marine > Unclassified | place: Southern Ocean | collected 2014-10-09 | reverse complement strand
CTATGTGAACAGTGTCGATACTTCCATCTACATATTGATCACTATCTACGCTGTTTACAGCCATTTTACCAACAGTAATTTGACTATTAGCTATGTGAACAGTGTCAATACTTCCATCAACGTACTGGTCAGAATCAACGCTGTTTGCCGCCATTTTAGCAACAGTTATTTGGCTACTAGCTATCTTAGCTGTGGTTACTGCGTTATCTGCTATCTTAGCCGTAGTGACAGCGTTGTCAGAGACTGTGCCAACGATGCTAGTAGTAGCAGTCATTGACATAACTTCAACTGACGCTCCGTTAGGAGGCGCAGTGCTAAAGGTTAAAGTCGTACCTGATGTACTGTAGGTGTTTTTCTGCTGGTATACACCGTCTATGTAGACAAACGTGTTCTGCTCTACTTCAGGGTCTATACCCAGAGTAAAACCAGTTGTCGAACCGTTACCCGTAAAGTTGTTAGTAGTAAGGTTAGCCCCACCTCCGCCAATCTCACCCCAGCCAGTGTTACTATAACCCTCAAAAGTGTTAAGTGTAGTGTTGTATCTAAAATTACCTACTGCTGGGCTTCCGGGCCTAGCCCCTGTAGCTCCGTCTGGAACCTGTAAGCTAGTTGTTGCGTCTAGGTTTGCAAAAGTAGCTGTCGTGCCAGAGCTTGCTCCTGTTTGAGCATCAACGTAAGCTTTTATAGATTGTTGCGAAGCAATACTTGAAGCACTATTTGATGCCATGTTGTCTTGATCGACAAAAGCTGTAACACCAGAAAGTACGTTTAACTGTGTAGCAGTAGACGTAACTGTTGTTCCGTTAAGAGACAAAGCGTCTGTTTCTAAAACACCGTCAATGTCTACGTTACCGCTTATGTCTAAGCTTCCAGCATCTAGTTCGCCGGTAAGCGTAATATTTCTAAAGCTCGATACATCTTTATTAGAATCAACTGTTACTGTTTTACTGGCTACAACCGTACCCACGGCTGCTCCAGTGTCGTTATAGTTTAACTCAGCAGGAGTAGAAGTAACTGCTGCGCCGCCGATAGATAAACTAGAAGGGTTAGACCCTATTTCAACAATAGCGCCGCTACCGTTTTCTGAATACAGTCTTTTGTTTGTTAAGTCTAACGCTGGTTCGCCTTGAACCAGATTACTAGTTGACGGCGCACCTGAACCATATTTAAGTTTAATCGTAGTTGCCATGAACTAGGCTCTCCCTAAGAAGTATAAGACAGGGACAAAAGTGGGGGTCCGAAGACCCCCGTAAAAGTCCGTTACTCAGCAATAGCGAGAACGAAACCAGCCTCAGGACGATACACCTGAACTCCATACAGACAGTCAGCCGTAAAGAGAGTTGAGAGGTATTCCTGCTTGTACTGGGTTTGTGAACGTACTGACTGTTGCTCTGCAAGGACGATAGCGTCTTTGTGAAAGAGCAGGGCAGCACGAGTGTCGATAGCTGATGCGGAGTTATCCCCGCCAGCTTCGATAGTAGCACAGTTAGCAGACACGTACACGTCTACGCCGTACAGATTACCAATAAGACCAGAGTTTACCGCCTGACCACTTACGAAGTCAGAAGATACATATCGGTCAATACCCATAATCGTGTTACGAACAGAAGGAGGAATAACAAGCACACGATTATCCATCGGTACGTTATTATCATCAAGCTTCTGAATCATGTTGCGGAAGAACGCATCAGAGAAGATGTCAGCAGCAACCGCTGTGTCATCTGTGTACTGAGTTGTTGTACCGCCGTCGTTAAAGAAACAACCTGTGTGCTGGTAGTCAGTAGGCGCAACAGCAGCAGCAAATACAACTGCACCGCCGTTACCAAAACCAGTACCACAAGAGTGCAGGTCAGTGTCAATCTTAGTAGAAAGAGCATAACCAGCGTCTTCAGTGTAAAACTGACGTAAGCTGTTAAGAGCCTGTACTTCAACAATGTCTTCGACAAGTCTTGAGTATTCAAAGTGTCGATCAATGTCAACAGTCAGTTCGCCCTCAGTGTTTGCAATGATAGTAACCGCTGTATCAGCAGCCTTAGCATTCGCATCACCACGGACAGGCTTAGGAATATGGAGCTTATCGCCCTTCTTCCCGTTCATGCCAATCTTCTTGACAAGAGGAGCTAGTTTAAGGTTCTTTTGGTAAGCAGCAATAATTTCATCGGACCAGATTTCTGGTATGAATGTAGCCGCTTCTGTTTTTGCAGTGTTGCCCCCTGCACCGGGATATGTGGCAGTAGCCATTAGTCAATCTCCTAATAGATTATTTGACTCGACCCTCTGCGTAAGCTGCTAGTATCTCTTCTGATATAGCTTGGTAACGCTCAGGGTCTGTTCTCATTAGTTTTATAATGTCGGCCCTACGATATATTTTTCTACGGTTTCCTTCAGCACTGCCTTGTGCGCTACCTGTGTTAGCTGCTTTAAGTTGCTGCTTACGCGCCTGTTTTTCAACTACGGCGGTCTGCTGTGCAACGGTCTTGCGTTCTTTCCATAAGGAAAAAAGTTCATCAGCAGCTTCGGAATTGAATTGCTGGTCAGCTTCTACAAATAACTGAGTCCTAATCTTAGAAGCCTTAATCCAATCAGCAAACTTCTCATCCTTGAGAATGTCCTGCATGTCCGGGTGCTTGCTCTGAAGCGTTGCCAAAGACGTTTGCTTTCTGTACTGAGTTGAATAAGCTTGTGCTTCTTTGATCTTAGGATGGTTCTCAATTGCACGATTAACGGCTGCTTGAGGGTCCGTAAAGTAATCTATATCTTCTTCAGGCTCAACGTATTGTTGAGGTGCTGTTTGTTGTGGTTGACTAGTTATGTAGTCATCTACAACTTTACGAAGCTCTCCTACTTCAGAAGACTGACGGCCTAAAAGCTTCTCAGCTTCTTGGTGCATCTGTACAACTTCTTCCAGAGACTTACTTTGGTACTTCTCTGGTATTGTAGGTTGATCTTGAGGTTGTTCAACGTCTTGTTGAATCTCTTCTACTTCGTTTGTCAGGTCTTCTGCGTTTTCCTCTTCAGGTGGCAGATCAACTAACGTCGCTCTTGACATATTAAAACTCCGTGATTAAATCATTGTGGAGATTGAGATTTACTACCTGCTTGCTCGTGTTCTTTTACCCACCTAATGTGTCTACCGGGGAAATCCCCACTAGAACCATCAAGTATAAAAGCCGGGGCAGATAAGGTTTTTGTAGCCATGCTGCCACAACCGCACCTACTGGTTGTAGTACCATTAGTTACAAATTTTTCAAATACGCATCCACATTCACAGCGGAAATCGTAAACTTTATACATCTTCTTCTTCCTCTTCAGCTTGCTCTCTAGCTACTATAATGCTATCCTCTAAGGTTATTATAGTGGCAAAAGCGGCAATTTGCCCTTTGCGAAAGAATAGTTCTTCTACATCTTTTACTGACCTTACGTCAGAAAGGTCTTTTGAATTGTCAACAAGTTCCTCTAAGAGTTGTTTGAAACCTTCATTGTTAAAGAGTTTATTGTAGTTGTTGAAGTAGGTTTCAAGCTCAGGAGTCATTGTTTCCCTTATGTTTAACTATAGTTATATTTTAGCATATTTTTCAACAGAAGTCAAGCTTTTTGTTTATCTCTTGCCTTTACCTGTTTTACGCATAGGTTTAGCCTTGCGTTTAACCGCATTACGTGCTTTTTGTATACCTGTGACGGTATACGGATAACTAGTTTTGCCTACTTTCGGCACTGGATCACCTCCTATTTTTTAGAGTTCTTTTTTGCTGTTGTTGATAAATCTTTAAAGTGAAACAACTGTACGCTGGTTTTACCGTGGGTTTTCCCACTGTGTAGAGAACCGTCAGACATCTTGTGTGAGTTACCTGTAAACAAAGTACCGTTTTTCTTGTAGTGTTTAACGCCTTTCATAACAAACCTACCATTTTTTGCAAGACCAGTACCTTGCCGTGAGTTTACTGGGTGGGCTAGTGTCACACTTGTGACGCGCCCTAAAAGACTTACGCCTTGCTGGTTGGTCTTTCTTAATCGTCATGTTAGCGTCACCAAACCGTATGGTTTTAGTCTGGTCACCTTGTTTAGCTACCACGACAAACTTCTTAGTCTTATGACTTGGAGTCCTTTTTGGTTTGTTGTACGCGCTTACCCCCGCTCTTGCTAGTTTTGGGTCCTTGCTCTTTGGCATTACATAACTCCTTGATCTGGTGTTCTAGCTTGTCTAGGCGGTCCAACAGGGGCTGGAGTTGGTTGTACGTTTGTCTGAGTAGGCCCTGAAGTTCGTTGTCGGTTAGCATTAGTTTTACCTTTGATTTCTTGTTGTTTGAGGAGAGTGTCAGCAACGCGCATACGTCGCTCAAACTCTTTATCATCAGAATCGCCTTCGCGTAAGTTTCTAGTTACAGCGTTGATACGATCTATTTCTAACTCTTTTGGTATTGAGTCAGCTTCTACAGCTAACTTAACTGCTCTTGCAGAGGACTCCTTAGCCTGTGCAGACAGCGCGGCGGTTTGTGACTGTTGGAACTGTAACTGTGATTGTTGTACAGCCTGTTGAGCCTGTTCTGCCTGAGGATCAGGTTCCATAGCTTGTTGCATTGCTGCTAACAAATCTTCCCGGTTAGACAAGTTCATGTTTTCAATAATAGACTGAATCAGTGTGTTGTACAGCGGTGAGTCTTTCTGCATAGTCTGGAGTAGTTGCACAAGCTGAGTAACCTCATATTCCCTAGCCATAATGCCCAAAGTACTACTGGCGTTAAACTTGTAATCAGCTACGGGGTAGTTCTCAGGGTCAAACTGCATGTAACGGTAAGCAGCCTTCTTCACAAAAGGAAGCAAGAAAGACTGTTGGAAGTTAATCAAGGTACGCTTGTGGCGTTTAATGATAGCCCCTAGCGACATTGAGATACCAGCAGCCGTGGCTTCACCGTTAACCTGTCCTGCGATACCCGCTGAGTCTACAGCCCCTGTAGCCTGTTGTACCATCTGCTGTAACGCACCGGCTTGAGCAAAGGTAATCTGGTCTACCTTTCCAAAGTTAAACGGTTGCAGTACTTCTCTGGGATCACCGCTGGTTAGTATTATCTTACCGGGGCGTATCTCAGGTTTAGCGCCTCTAGGTAACCTAGTAGCGTCTATGGCTAACATAGGGTGTACTGTAAGGCTCAGAGCGTCTATCCTAGCTCGTAACTCTGTGTCAAGAGCTTTCTGCGAGTTGTAACCTTTTTCACACACACCACGGCCCCAGAACCTGCCGGGAACTACGTCCCACGAAAAAGCTATGATGGGACGGTCCTGCATCATGTAAGGGTTAGCCTCTGCCTTTAACAGGACACCACCGTTAGCGACTACTATGACTGCTTCAACGTACTTAGATTTATTCTTTGTTTCTTCTGTTTCTTCTGTTTCGTCTAAGTCAACTAACTCTTCTTCTTCATCTTCCTCACCGTCGTCTTCTGAAGAGCTTTCAAGAAGTTCTCGTGGAACTAGACCGTAGTACTTGGTTAGTCTGACTTTCTCGTCGTTGTACATTGTCAGGTCTTGGTCAGGCTCTAGTTCTGTGTCTGGAGACGCTGTGCCGACGTGTACGTCACGGTACACACCCTGTTCCTGCAAAAGCTCTACGTGGTGTAAGCTAACGAACTCGTCGATAGCAACGCCCATAGCGTCCTCTACGTTAGTAGCTACAGGGTCAATTAGGAAGTTCTGGGGTAGTATAGGCTTGAGTTTAACTTTTACTGTTTCTTTGATGTTAACACCGACAGCTTGTAAGTCACCACCCATGATGGGCTGCGTTGCTGGAACCATCTCTTTCATTTCTTCTATGACTAGTTCGCCAACGCCTGTGCCAAACACAGCAGCGTTAATTAACGTCTCTGCTACTGCCTGACGTACTTTACAAGTCTCAAAGTCTTCTGACAACTTGTTCCTTAGAAACAACACGTCCTTCTTCTCTGTGTCGCCGTAGTTGTCACTAACGTCGAACCACTTACCACGACCAAAGGTAGCCTCTTCTAGCTCTGCTACGTTTGACTCTACAGCCTGTTGTAACGCAGGAGCAATGATCCTAGAGCGTTCTGATTGCCTGTTGGAGTCTGATGAATCCCAGATACCTCTCCAGAGCCTGTAGTACTCGTCAAAACGCTCTGAGTAGTTAGACTCGTAATTGTCACGCCAATCTTCACATTTGGTCATTACCCAATCTTCAATAGATTCTTCTATCAACAAAGGGTCTGTTTCGTATAAGTTGCTCATATTTATTCCACCGCATCCACAAAGGTATTAGCTGTTTTAGCTTTTTGGAGTAAGGGGTTAAAATTTACTAAAGCAGTCCCCTTTTTATATCCTCCTTCAGCGTAATTTAAAGCTTCTTGTTTAGAAGCCATAGGTAAAAAATTATTAGTAGCCATTGCGTTTTCCATAGCTTCTCTATTAGTTTTAAACTGAGTTAGTTTTTTACCGTCAAACTGAATAGTAGGAAAAACATACCAATTGCCTCTTTCGTCAGTTTCAGCCGCCATACGATGTGTTGAAACTGAACCGTCTTTATTTTTTATATACGGGTATTTTTCAGGATTAAGTATCCTATCTAAAAACTCTGGTCTATTTTTTTCAGTCATTCTAATATCCCGCTACTACGTCAAGTATTTCGTGGTTGTCAATCTCATAGTCATAGTCATAAGCTACGTTCGCTAGTTGATCTATGTACGCGAGAGCGTCAATTAAGTCGTCATGTGTTAAAGGATCGGGAAACTGAAACAGTTGGTCCAAGAACCTAGAGTTCCACTCTCCTTTGTTTAAAGTTATGTATCCGTTCTCAAACCGCCCCTGTAGCGCCCACATCACCCTGTCGGTCTTTTTCTTGTTACCGTGGGTTAGCTCCTCTACTCTGAAGAACGTCCCGTAGCGTTTCTGTAGGTCCATTAGAGGCGACATCACTGCTTGCTTTGCAATACCACGCTCAATACCGACGCTGGTTGGTTTGTAGTCACGCACAGCTTGGAATATCTTAGCTGCTGTTTCGTTTAGTGTCCACCTACCGTAGATAATGTTCTCCACGTACCAACCGTTCTCGTTTACTTTAACAACCGCTATGGCTGTTTCGTCTAGCCTAGTGTTCTTAGACCGCTTCTTGTTTACTTCTTCAAACCCAGCAAGGTCCACTGCAATGTAGTAGTCTCCTTCTATTTCTGCGTTCTCTTCTACTTTGACCCAATCTTCTTTAAACATCTCTGAGCCACGGGCTTCAAAGGAAGCCATGAACTCCTGACGGAACGCATAAGACGACATGGACTTCTTAGCCACATCTATCTCATTAGGGTCCAGTAGAGGGTTGTCGTAGGACGTGAAGTGCCACGTCTTGTACGTCTCGTCTTCCCCTAGTTCACCGTACTTGTACAGTTCGTAGAAGTGGTTACGGCCCATAGGGGTTCCTATGAACATCGCACAACCCTTCTGGTCAGCCAAAGCTGGTCTAAGTATCTGCTCAAACACGTCAGGCTTCATGTCTGCGTATTCGTCCAACACAAGGAACTTCAGGCTAACACCTCGCATAGTCTCCGGTCTGTCAGCACCTTTGAGGCTGATGGTAGCCCCGTTGACTAACTTTATTTGGAGGTTGTTGATGTGTGAACCAGAGATAACAGGGTTGCCTAGTTCTAGCAACGTCTGCCACATGATGTCTCTGGCCTGACCTTGTGTTGGAGCTACATAAAATACATGGCCCCTTTCGGCTTGTAAAGCATTCAGGATTAACATCCAAGCAGCCAAACGTGACTTACCTGTACGTCTACCGGCAGCTACAATCTTAAACCGTGTTGGGTCATCCCAGACCTCTTGTTGCCACGGTAGGAGTTCTATGTTTAGCTCAGTAGACATAACTACTCAGGCTCTTCTCCTTTTTCTTCTTCAGGTGGTACTTCGTCTTCGTCTAACTCTTCGATACCGTCCCAGTTTAAGTCCAGTTGAGCCATGATAGTTCTCTTGTAGTCTTTGGACTGAGTAGTCACAGGTTGTCTCTAGTAGAGCCACATAAGCGGGGTAGTACCCCTAGTATCCACATGGACAAAGTTACTAGCTACACCCACACCTGTAAACCCTAACTTCATAGCTTCGCTAACAACACGGTGTCTCTGGGTAGAGCTTATGGTTTTTATGTCGGCTGCTATGCCTTGAGCATGTGTACCCGGAACTTCTTTAGCAGCCTCTATGTAATGTTCTGTGGGGTGTCTGTAGCCACTCGTGATGACAAAGGCAAAACCACAGGCTGTCCTTAGTGCATCAATTTTCTCAAGGAACTCTTGTTCCATACGGTTCTCACCCGTGACCTGACAGTTAAACTCGTCTAAAGAGAAATTCTTAAGCCCCATCTACTACTTCTCCTTCTATAACTTCGTTGTCGCTTACGTCTACAGTACCAACACCAGAGATATTAATCTGTATAGAGTTTCTACCTGCGCCGTTGACCACTTCTTTTTCAAAAGCACCCACTGGCAACATACGATCCATGATTAGCTTCCAAGCTGAAGCTTGATTCTTATGGTCATTGTCCAAAGCAGCGTCAAAGATTGTCTCTAAGACCTTCCTAGACTTCGGTGAGGCTAACATACGAGCCTTGTACTCGTTTATTATGGCTGCGTCACCCTTTGGCCTACCTACTTTACCCTTGTTTCCGGGCTTGACAGCAGCGACTTCGGACTTCCGGGGTCTACCACGACCTCTTCTTTTGATTTCGTCGGTCATAACACAACTTGTCCTTATGTATAACTTAAGAAGAACTTAGTGGTAAACGTAGTAGTAACTCTACTGCTACCCCTACCTTCCTCTTTGGTGTAACTTATGTTAATAGTATAGCATGTTTTTAAACTTAAGTCAAGTCTTTTGTGTGTATAGGTATAACTTTTTGTTATAAAGACATCTCCATTTATTCCTTTAGTGCGCTTTGTGGAAAACACCTGTAAAAACATGGGGTTACATGTATTTACACAAGGGTTAGTTTTCTTAGTTTTCACCTATTTTGTGCTTAGGTGGGTACTATAATAATAACAAGTTGTCAACCCCGCCCCCCGGTGCAATTTGTGTGCCACTTTTGACAACATGAGTCAAACTCAAGACCCTTTGGCAACATGAATAGAACTCAAGTTGACCATGCCAGAGTTGGCACGATTCTTGCATGTGTTGACACATAGGCCAACATGTGATAGCCAAGGAAGTTGGCACGATTCTTGCACGTGTTGACACACGAGACAACATGTGATAGACACAGAAAAAGGTTGACAAAGGTGGACATGTGTGAGCCAAAGTGGGACCCATTAGCCACCACCTACACGCTACACAAGTACAGCACAAGTACTATCATGGTGACTTATGTTAGCTTATAGTAGTCAACATTAGGTGTTGACGTGTTGCCACATGTGTATACAATAGGCACATCACAACGAAACGACATACACATAAGGAACACACAAGATGAACGCAGCGACACAACTGAGACAGACACAAATAGAATTTGACACATGGCTATCTAAATGCATAGAAGCGCAGCACATCTCACAACTGGACATAAGAGAAGTAACAGGAGAGCTGTTAAGATTGTGTAACGAAAACAACTTATCCTACAAGTGTTTCACAATATTAGAAGATCACTGTATAACTAAACGAATCGCAGTAAACACAATGATTACTAACGTGATAGGAGTATAAGCAAGATGAACCAACTAAAAACCGAAAGCATCACAGCGATATATCCCGATTCATGGCCTACGTGGTCATTCGTTAAAACAGACCATTGCACCTATAAAGATAATGGGTGGAACGGTTGTGACTATAGGGTAGAGTCAAAATCGTGGATGACCCACGACCACCACAGTAACGGTTTAGCTGTTAACGTACACATCACAGGTAAAACTTCAAAATGGAACGGTGTCACCTTTGAAACACGGGCTAAAATTGAATTTGTAGGCGATGGTGAACCTTCCGTGTTTACAAAAGGTAAAGTCTATAGTACAAATGATTTGACACCACAGGCCACATAAGTATAATACACGCATACACACACAGGAAGACACAATATGAGCAACCAATT
>Ga0307985_10002582_pt1 | contig 10067 bp, 8 predicted proteins | sample EllFjometageno80_FD_203155 | JGI IMG/M metagenome (GOLD analysis project Ga0307985, IMG submission 203155) | Marine microbial communities from Ellis Fjord, Antarctic Ocean - #80 | ecosystem: Environmental > Aquatic > Marine > Unclassified | place: Southern Ocean | collected 2014-10-09 | reverse complement strand
AAAATACCCCAACCTAAAGGCATCGCTTCATCTAAATTTCTATCATAGGATTTAAATATTTTATACTCTGTAGGCCCATAATACATATTCATATCATAAGAAAGGTTACCCGATTTTGGCTCTAAAAGCATTTTTGCTCCATACATTTTGGTGTATAATGTATCCACCTCTTCGTCTTTAACTAAATCTATAGAACTCAGTGCAACTTCTTTAAAAGCAGTATCGGTTAACAACATTGAACTAAAAAAATGCTGACGGAAGTTCATCCAAGTCAGGTCTTTTACTAATTCGTCATCATCTGAAGCTGCAGATAATTTACTGTGTTTTTCTTCATTTTCATATTCATAAGTTAAACGAGTATATCTATTTTCATAAGAAATACTTTTAGCTTGGCGATACCCAATAAAATTCCAATCTAAATAAATAGGTTGAGAAGTATTGATCACGTTTTCTAAACCTTGAGTTTTAATACTAAATCCTAACATATAATTATCAGGAATTAACTCGTAACGGTATTCAATAAAATTAGTTTCTGAAGTTTTTAACTTCATAGAAAGCACTTTATTCGCTCCATTACTTGAAATTGATGGTTCAAAATATAAATCTTGAGAGTTCAATAACCTGTTTTCTGCTGAAAATTGTAAGTTTAAAGAAGAGTTCCCGTCTTTAATTAAATAAACTGGAGTTCCATTATAGATGGTTAGTTCTTTTAATTTTGCTTCAACAATATATCCACCTTTATTACTTATTGTTAACTTTAAAACTTCATTTTCAATTACAGTAGTTGCTTCAGTTGCTGAAGAAAGTGTTCCAGAATAAGCAAAAGATCCCAATCTATTTTGAAGTTTTGACAATCCAAGAGAATCTTCAGAATTCGCAAAAGCTAATTCTGTTATTGCATTTTCTAATAAAATATCTTTTTGACTGACAAGATCAGCAGTTTTATTATCATTTTCTAGTTGTTCGATTTTTTCCTTTTCAGCTTGTTGAGCCTCTAATTCTTCAGGAGTTGGTGCATTTTGCCATAGCATATAAAGCAGAATACCACCAATTAATAAAAAACCTACAATAGTATTTATATCAAATTTCTTTTCTTCCATAGTATAATCCTAAATAGTATTTAGGAAACTTAATTAATTATTTTTATTGAATTGATTCTGTTAAATAGATTCAATTTTTTTAGAATATCATTTTTCAAATATCCTACCTTTTTTTTAATATCGACAAATTGTCGCATTAATTATTTTTTAAATGCTCGTTGGCAGCTTTTACAAATGACACAAACAATGGATGTGGACTTGCAACCGTACTTTTATATTCTGGGTGGTATTGCACTCCAACAAACCAAGGATGGTTTTCTATTTCAATAATTTCTACCAATCCAGTTTCAGGATTCACTCCAGTTGTTTTAAGTCCAGCAGCTTCTAATTGTTCTCGGTATTCATTATTATATTCATAACGATGTCTATGACGTTCTTCAATTGTTTTAGCATTATATGTTTTACCTACAATACTATCCGCAAGTAAATCACATTTCCAAGCTCCCAAACGCATGGTTCCTCCTTTGTCAGTGATGTGTTTTTGTTCATCCATTAAACCAATAACTGGATGTAGAGTATCTTTATTCATTTCGGTTGAATTAGCTCCTGCTAAGCCAAGTACATTTCTTGAATATTCTATCACTGCCATTTGCATACCCAAACAAATTCCTAAATAAGGGATTTTATGTTCTCTAGCATATTTTACTGCATCTATCTTACCCTCAATACCTCTTTCACCAAAACCTGGTGCTACCAAGATACCGTGCAATCCTTTAAATTTTTCTGCAACATTGGTACTATCTATATGCTCCGAATGAATAGAAACTACTTTTACCTTTACTTCATTTTCTGCTCCAGCATGAATAAAAGACTCCAGTATAGATTTATAGGAGTCTTGTAACTCTACATACTTTCCTATTAGGCCAATTTTAACTTCACTCTTAGGGTTTTTATGTTTTTTCAAAAAACTATTCCAATGCGCTAAATCTGGAGTTCCATGGTCACTTAAATTTAACTTTTTTAAGGTGATGGTATCTAATCCTTCTTCCAGCATTAAATTAGGCACATCGTAAATAGTGGATGCATCTATAGACTCTATTACAGCTTCCTGATGTACATTACAAAACAAAGCTAGTTTACGTTTAATATCATTTGATAAATGGTACTCTGTCCTACAAACCAAAATATCTGCATTGATACCACTTTCCATTAGGGTCTTTACAGAATGCTGTGTAGGTTTTGTTTTTAATTCCCCAGCAGCTTTTAAAAATGGAATTAATGTTAAATGAATTACTAAAGCATTGTTATCTCCTAACTCCCATTTTAATTGACGTACCGCTTCAATATATGGTAAAGATTCAATATCACCAACGGTACCTCCTATCTCCGTAATAACAATATCAAAGTCTCCAGTATTTCCTAGAAGTTGTATTCTGTATTTAATTTCATTGGTAATGTGTGGGACTACTTGTACTGTTTTTCCAAGAAATTCACCTCTGCGTTCTTTTTGAATAACACTTTGGTAAATACGACCTGTAGTAACATTATTAGCTTGTGAAGTAGGCACGTTTAAAAAACGCTCGTAGTGGCCTAAATCCAAATCTGTTTCTGCACCATCATCGGTAACATAACATTCTCCATGTTCGTATGGGTTTAATGTTCCTGGATCCACATTTATGTAGGGATCTAATTTTTGAATGGTTACTCTATATCCTCTAGCTTGTAGTAATTTAGCTAAAGATGCTCCGATAATTCCTTTTCCTAAAGAAGAGGAAACTCCGCCCGTAACGAATATGTACTTTGTAGTGTTCATTTGTCCTTATTATACGGGATGCAAATATAAGGGTTTATTGCCGAAGCAAGCAGATAAATTAGAAGAAACAAATCTAAATTTGAAAAATTTTAATAAAACTATTAATGATCGTTTCTTATAAGTCTATTTACGAATAAGTTTTAAGATTAAATCTTCCAATCCATTTATTTTAATTTCGTCCATTTCCATCATCATCCTTCCTAATTTACCGTCTGGAAATCCTTTTCGTTTATACCAAGTATAATAATACTCTGGAATTGTCACCAAATAATAGCCTTTGTATTTACCAAAGGGCATTTTATAATTTGCCAATTCAATTAAATGATTGGGGTCAAAATTATTTCCAACGTTCATAAATTACTAATTGTTGAGCAACATAAGTCTCCCATTCCAATTCTTTTTTTTTGTTTTTTGAATGATCTGCTTCGCTATCAAATTTACATTGCATAGCAACACGTTCGTCTTCTATTTGGTAAAATAACACTTCTAACTCTTTTTTCATATTATCTGAAAACTGAGTTGCATCGATTCGTTTTTTAAAGATGCGTTTATACAATTCTGAAATATCGAAATGGGTTTGTTCGTGTTTTAAAATATAATTACTAGCATCCTTTTTACGATACCACGATTTTTGCGGATAAAAATTACAAACCACATTAATCTTAATGTTTTTTTTACCATTTACTTCTCTAAAGGAATAGGAATAAGTAATCCCAGAACTTGTACTTGCAACAAAACCAGTTCCCAAAGCAGTTGTTGCTTTAAAATCTATCCATTGTAAATTGTAACCTTCAGTCCATTCAATCTTTTCTTCTCCCATAGAAGGTGAAAAAAAATAAACCAATAGCACTAAAATTATTGAAATTATTTTCATTCAAAAAAAATTATTCGACTATTTCTAATTTTAATTCATTGTTGTATTTCATAATATAAAAAGCTTGGTTTTTATATCCTGAATTTGGCGTATTAAAATATTGAAACTTGTTTTCAACATACTCTGTTTTAATATTACTAATAGATGCTTCCTCAAGAGTTTCTGCATTAGCTAATCTTAATAATACATCGTAAGTAACATCAAAACCTCTAATCGCATAATGATTAGGCATTACTCCATATTTGTTTTTATAAGTCACCAAAAATGGAATCATTAAATCATATTCGTAATGCTTATTTGATGACGGGTATGTGAAGTTTAAATTTGCTAAATGCATATTAGAGACATCATTATAATCAAAAGCTCTTGATTTATTAACAGCAAAAAGACGTATTTTATTTTTTCCAACCTCAACATCATCTTCGTCTAATATGGCCTCAGGAAATCCATTTAAAAGCCCTACCACATTACTTACCAAAATAGGATTGTCTGAATCTAAAATCACCCAATTTTCTTTAATCCTATCTAATTGCATCTGTATATCTTCAATATATAAATAATTTCCTTGTTCAGGAACTATGGTTTTGGCAGTTGGTATAGCTGCCATAATAGCACCTTTTCGCTGAGTCCACTCTTTTCCAGTAATTACAATTACATTAATAGAATCTAATCGTTTTACAATAAAATCCAACATTGCATTTTCCATCAATTCGTTGGATGGTATGGTTTGATATAAATTAGGATATTCTTTTAATTTAACTTTGCTTAATGGTGAAAAAATAGGAATATTTTCAGATTGCAATGATGATGCAGCTTTCTCTATGTTTTTACTTAATAAGGGTCCAATTACAGCATCGATCTCATTAAAGTTATTTAAACTCATAATTTGCGCTACTTTTGAAACTTTACCTTCAGTATCGTATATAGTAATCTCCGTAGAAATCCCTTTGTCTTTTGCAAATTCTGCTGCCATTAACACTCCACTATAAAAATCAATAGCTGCTCTTAAAGTACCGTCAGATTTTAATAAATTGGTGTTGACATTTAAGGAATCTAAATCAATGCGGTCTAATTTAAAAGGAAGCATTACTGCTAATTTTTTTTTACTAGTATTTACGATATAATCACCTAAATTGATAGCTTCAACCTTTTGACCATCTAGTGTATTATTTATTTTAGGAATTTTTAAAATCATCCCTTCTTTTAGACCTTCAAAAGCATATGGATTTAAAGTAATAATCTCTTCTTGCGTAAGACCAAACTTTACATTTAACCTAAAGAATCCTTCTTTTGGTAATACTTCATAGAATTCATATTCATCTTCAATAAGGGTCGCATCGGTTGAAATTATTTTTTTAGGAACCATGATTTCTTCTCCAATAGCAAGACTTTCACCCATCATTGAGTTTAATAATTCTAGTTCAGTTATTGTAATACCAAACTTTCTTGCAATACCATACTTAGTTTCTTTAGGAAGTACCGTGTATTTTTTAAGGCTATCATTTGCTGTTAAAGTTTCCTCAGCAGTTGTATTATTTAAAGCTGTAGCATTAAAAACAGGAATATCAATTCGTTCTCCCTTTCCAACTTCTCTAGCGTATAAATCATTATTGTATTTCTTTAACAGATCTTCAGAAATATGATGTTTTGAAGCAATGCTTTTTATGGTTTCTCTCCTTTTAACACGATATTTTTTTATAGAAACAGTTACTTCTTTACCATTAATTGGTAAAATCAAAATGACTCCCGTTTTTATAACATGTTTCACGTCTGGATTTAACTGATAGATCGTTTCTTCTGAAACATTATATTTTTTAGAGATGCTAAAAACCGTTTCTCCTTTTTCTACAATATAGCTTTGGTAGTTGTTTTGAGCAAATAGATTGCTCGCAAATAAGACAAAAAATAGAACTAAAAATAACTTCTTCATTAGACAATGGTTTTGGAATACATAAGATTAATCAAAAATGATTCCCTTTTAGGTTGGTTTATTCCCATTCAATAGTTGCAGGTGGCTTAGAGCTAATATCATACACTACTCTATTAACACCTTTTACTCTATTTATTATATGATTAGATGTTTCTTGTAAGAATTTATATGGCAAATCCACCCAATCAGCTGTCATTCCATCGGTAGATTCTACTGCACGTAATGCAACTACTTTTTCGTAAGTACGTTCATCACCCATAACTCCAACACTATTAACTGGCAATAACATCGCTCCAGCTTGCCATACTTTATCGTACAAATCCCATTTTTTTAGGCCCTCAATAAAGATAGCATCTACCTCTTGTAATATACGCACTTTTTCAGCAGTGACATCTCCTAAAATACGAATTCCCAATCCAGGTCCTGGAAAAGGGTGTCTTCCTAATAAGTTGGTGTCAATTCCCATTTGAGCTCCAACTCTTCGCACCTCATCTTTAAAAATCATTCGCAATGGCTCTACTACTTTTAATTTCATAAAGTCAGGCAGTCCACCTACGTTATGATGTGATTTAATAGTAGCTGAAGGCCCTCCAGTTGCCGAAACACTTTCAATAACATCTGGATAAATAGTTCCTTGTGCCAACCAATGAACATCTTCTACTAAATTTGCTTCATCATCAAACACTTCAATAAAAACTCGACCAATAGCTTTACGTTTTAACTCAGGATCACTAATTCCTTTTAAAGCATCTAAAAAACGTTCCGATGAATCTACTCCTTTTACGTTTAATCCCATATGCCCGTATTGATCCAATACGTTTTGGAATTCGTTTTTACGAAGCAATCCATTATTTACAAATATGCAATATAGATTTTTTCCAATCGCTTTGTGTAATAAAACAGCTGCTACGGTAGAATCTACACCACCGCTTAGACCTAGCACTACTTTATCCTTTCCTAATTTTTCTTTTAATTCTGAAACTGTGGTACCTACAAATGCGGCAGGCGTCCAAGTCTGTGCTACCTTGGCAATTTTTACTAAAAAGTTTTCCAATATATTTTTTCCGAAGGTGGTATGATACACCTCTGGATGAAACTGAATTGCATAGGTATCTTCACCATCAATACGATAAGCTGCATTGACTACGTCTTTAGTACTTGCTAAACGAACAGCATTATCTGGAAGTTTTGCAATGGTATCACTATGACTCATCCAGACTTGACTGCCTTTTTCTATACCTTCAAATAAAGTTTCATTTTCTGAAACCTCTGAAAGATTCGCACGACCGTATTCTCTAATATTAGAAGGCGCTACACTTCCCCCATTAAAATGCGCTAAGTATTGTGCACCATAACAAACTCCTAATAAAGGTTTGTGTGTTTTAATTTGTGATAGATCTGGATGCGGAGCATCTGTAGCACGAACCGAAAAGGGACTTCCCGACAAAATGACTGCTTTAAAACTATCTAAGTTGCTTGGTATTTTATTGTATGGATAAATTTCGCAGTAAATATTTAACTCTCTTACACGTCTTGCAATAAGCTGTGTATACTGTGAGCCAAAATCTAAAATAAGGACGTTGTTTTGCATCCGCAAAAATAAGCTAAAAAATTATTTTGATTCATTGTTTTAAGATATTTTTACGGCCTAATTATTTGTGAATAAATAATCGTTTTTACCACTTAATTTTTGGATTAAAAAAATATGAAAAAATTACACATTGCCTTAGCACTAATACTTTTCTTATCGCTATTCACCAATGTCATTCTTGCCCAACAATGTGATGGTATCACCGTGGAGAGTCTTTCTAATCCTGGGCCTTTTGAAGTAGAAACCCTCACCGAAGCAGATGGAATACGTAATGGCCCCGATTATTCAGGAGCGACCATTTACTACCCTACAAACGCTACGCCACCGTTTGCGAGTCTTGCAATTGTACCCGGATATATAGGGCTTCCTTCTACTATTCAAGAATGGGGCCCATTCTATGCTTCTCATGGCATTGTAACCATTATTATAGGCACGAATTCTCTTTTTGATTTTCCAGAGTTGCGGGCTTTTGCGCTGTTAGATGCCTTGGAAACAATTAGACAAGAAAACACTAGAGACTCATCTCCACTTGAAGGAGCATTTAACTTAAATCAATTGGCTGTGAGTGGACATTCTATGGGTGGCGGAGCAGCACAAAGGGCAGCTGTACTTGACAACTCTATTGCTGGTGTTGTCGCCTTATGCCCATGGCTTCCTGACCCTCAACTTAATCATCAAAGTCCTGTGCTAATTTTTAGTGGTGAAAATGATGCTATAGCACCTCCTTCGCAACACGCAGATATTCAGTATAACATAACACCAAATACAACTGATAAATTACTATTCGAAATAGCAAATGGCGATCACTTCGTTGCCAACACTCCTAATGGTGGAGGTGGATCTGTGGGGCAAATAGCGCTATCATGGCTTAAACTATATGTAGAAGAAAATGACTGTTATTGTCCATTATTAACAGATGACCTCTTAGTGAATCCTCCAGCTGCATCTAAGGTAGAGCAAGATTTTGAATGTGAATTATTAGCTGTTAACAATCAAGAATTGGTCATTGGACTTTATCCCAACCCAACGAGTAATCTTATCAACATGATAAACAGGTCTGACATACAATTAGAAGGCGTTAAAATTTATGATATGTATGGGAGGTTGATTAGAGAAATTTCGATTACAAATAGTAATACACAAAATATTAATCTGTCAGATCTTTCTTCTGGAGTATATATGTTACATATGTATAATGACCAATTAAATACCGTAAAAAGAGTGATAAAAAAATAGGTTTTATTTTATTAAAAACCCATTAGACATTTAACAAATCAGATATTTTTGGGTGTATTTATACACTCGCTACCTATAAGTGAAAAAAAATAAATTTAAGATGAAGCCATTTTTAGCAAATATTATAATTCGGACAAGTCTTAAGTTCAAGGATAAAAAAAAATATCCAAAAGAAAACCTCTCTGAATATAAACTTGCAAAAGAATACCAACAATTTGTTATTTCCTTAAAACGTAATTTCAAGAATTTAATACTTATAATAATTGGAATTTTTTCTGCTTCGTTTGGTTTTAAGGGCTTTCTGTTAACAAATAATTTTATTGATGGGGGAGCTACAGGGATTTCATTACTTTTAGCTGCAATTACAGAAATCCCTCTTTACATTCTTATAGTTGGCGTCAACATTCCTTTTATATTTCTTGGGTATAAAATTATGGGGAAACGCTTTGCTATAAAAACAGCGCTGGCAATTATTGGACTTGCACTTTGTGTCGCAATTGTTCCCTTTCCAAACGTTACAGATGATGATTTACTGGTCGCAATTTTTGGTGGTTTTTTTCTTGGAGCGGGAATAGGACTTTCGATTAGAGGTGGTGCAGTAATTGACGGAACTGAAATTCTTGCAATTTTCTTGAGCCGAAAATTTTCCACAACAATTGGCGACATTATAATCCTGATTAATATTGTTATTTTTTCTTTTGCAGCCTATTTACTTTCTATTGAAATTGCCCTCTACTCAATGATAACCTATATCGCTGCTTCTAAAACATTGGATTTCATAATTGAGGGTATCGAAGAATACATAGGTGTAACCATTATTTCTTCACAGAGCACCCGTATAAAAGAAATGATAATTGATAAATTGGGACGTGGTGTGACGATTTATAAAGGTCAAGGCGGTTATGACAAAAATGGTATTACAAAAGAAATAGACATTATCTACACTGTGATTACCCGTTTAGAGTTAAACAAATTAAATACAGAAATCGAAAAAATTGAGCCAAATGCTTTTATTGTAATGAACAGCATAAAGGATATAAAAGGAGGTATGATAAAAAAAAGATCTTTAAAACATTAACGAAAGAAATGCCAGCAGTTAAAACGTTTATAATTAATTGCTTTGGCAAGTGCTCATCTAGAAAATTCCTTCGAAATTTTCTCTTGTTCGTATTTGTTTACTAAATTAGGTGATTGAAACACGCAAATAATCTTATACAACAAGGTTACCTGCAAAGCAAGAAACAAGAACAATTATAAGAAAACAATGGGTTTAATTTTTTTTAATAATGGGAATTGGAACGATAATTCAAGAAATAAATATTTTGTTCCATCTAAGTTACTACGATCATCAATAATAAACTCAACTAATTTATAATGAAGTTTAATACATCTTTTAAGAAATATCCACAATTTACAAATAAGAATACTAAAAATTTCAGACTGTTATTTTATGCGTTGATAATTGGGCTTATGGTAGGGCTTGTTGGTGCCTTTTTTAGAATTATTCTTGGCTATATTGAAAATTTCAGGGTGACCTTATATGAAAATGCAGGCAATTCGGGATTAATGAGTTGGATATGGCC
>Ga0307985_10002581_pt1 | contig 10072 bp, 6 predicted proteins | sample EllFjometageno80_FD_203155 | JGI IMG/M metagenome (GOLD analysis project Ga0307985, IMG submission 203155) | Marine microbial communities from Ellis Fjord, Antarctic Ocean - #80 | ecosystem: Environmental > Aquatic > Marine > Unclassified | place: Southern Ocean | collected 2014-10-09 | reverse complement strand
AGCGTGCGTGTGAGTAAATGAGCGGTGAGCGAAGGTTGATGGGAGAGGAGCAAGGCGAGAGTGGGTGCAGGTGTTCGCTCGTCAAGGTGTTCGCTCGTCAAGGTGTTCGCTCGTCCATGTGTTCGCTCGTCAACTCCATACGCGAGACTTCGCGAGCGCGTTTCCACATTACTTATGCGTACGCTCGCTTCGCTCACGCATTTCCGCATTACTTATGGTACACTCGCTTTCTCGCGCGTTTCCGCATTACTTATGCGTAATCTCGCTTCGCTCGCGCTTATGAGTACGCTCGCGCACGTACTCTTCTTCTCCGAACATGAAGTCGTCTCCCTTGATCTTGGTACTGTTCCCCTTCAAGATATTCGCGCTGTCGAACTTGCCCTCCCCTTCCCCCTTGTAGTCCGCGCCCTCGAAAGAGTTCAAGAACTTCAGCTTCTCGCCGAACATTCTGCTGGCCACATCCCTCTTCTCCTGGTCTTTTTTGCTACCGAACCCCCTCTTCCCGCCCCCCTCCAGCCCAACGGCAAAAATGCATCCCACCAGAATCCCTGCACTCACAACGAAGACCAGCCCATAAGTCGGCAGATACCACCTCTCGCTAATTCCGAGCCCCTTCAAGATGATGTTGCCGCTAATACCGCACTTAGCACCGACGTCCCCGTCCCCTCCTATGCCAACTAGTTCGTTGCACGGTAGCTCCTGGTTCCGAAGCACAACAACGAGCACGCCTGTGTTGCTCCAGAAGCCCGTGCTCAAGTAGCTCATGTACTGGAACAGCTTGGGAATCTTGTCAATCCCATACAGCAGCCCTCCGAACGTGCTCCCGAAGCTCAGATAGAGCATGCTAAAGAACCTCGTCAGCTGCTGCATTTCATAGCCTTCAATCAACGTCACGTCTCTCCTGATCGCCCACGAAAGCATGGCGCCTATGCTCAACACAGTGACGAAGGCAGTGCTCATCATGAACGCCAAAACCCTGTACAGCATGCTGTTGTCGGCAATCTGGCTCAAACCGGTCATGAGCAAAATGGGTGTGCAGATGAACTGAAAAATTGCCGCATAGCCGAGCAGCCCAATCAGTGCGTCTCCTAGTGCCTCTCCTCCTCCCAAAACGCACGAGTGCTGCTGCCACCGCAGAAACCGCATCCACATGGGCATTTCGTTAAAAAACGTGCCCACGACCATGACCAAAGGACCCATCCAACTCAACAGAATCTGCACGAGCGAAACGATGGTTAAAGAGTGGGGAGATGGAAGACGAGCGAAGTGCACGTTCTGATCAAACGTTGAAGCGCTGGGCGAGCAAAAACGACTTCTGAGCAAGTCGCTCTTCGTTCGCTCGCAGCTCTTACCTGCACAATCAGCTCCTGCGCCTCCGGCTGCCCGCCGACCCACCAGTTCGGGAGCGCGCAGATACCGAACATGGTCACGGGCAGCACGAACCACGCCATGACGAGCTCGACCCAGTTCGTTCCCCAGTGCCTTTTCAAGAACATGGCGTTCAGCCGGTGCATGAGCGGCGCCATCTCGTTGCTCCCGGCCCCCTCCCAAGCGCCACTGTCCAAACTCTCCGCGCTCGCTCCCCTCATAGGGTTCTTCGTGCTCCCCGGGTCTGAGCTTTTGGTCATGGCCCTGAAATCCATCCTCGCCAAGACCCTCTTCATCTCCCTCGTCCTTACAATTTCCGCCGCGCGCAGAATCTGCTCCGCAGTCAACAGCTGCAACACGTCCATCAGTTGGTCGGCCAAGTTGCCGCTGTGATCCCCAACACTCAGCAATCCGCCCTCCTTCCTCTGCTCGAGCGGGCTCTGAGCAGTCGCATCCACGACCAGCTGATCCAACGCCTTGTCCGTCTCCCCGGAAAACACCACGTGCCCCCCCTTGCCCAACAGAACAACCCGATCGATCATGCTAAAGATCTCCTCTCGAGGCTGGTGAATGACCATGACAATGGTCTTGGGCTTGAGCACGTCGCAGCCCTTCGCTAATTCCTGGAGCAGGCTCACGATCCCCAGCGCCGTGCTGGCGTCCTGCCCCGTGGTCGGCTCGTCCAAGAACATGATTGGCGCCGGCCTCAGACACTCGATGCTGATGGCGAGCCTTCGCCTCTGCCCGCCGCTTAAGTTCTTTGCGGTCGTGTTTGCGAACGGTAGCAACCCGAACCGGTCCAGCATCTGAGTCACCGCGTGCGCGACGGCACTTATCCCTTCCCCGACAAACAGCGTAAGCTCGGCTATCGACCCATCCCCCCTCGTAGCCTCCTCAATGTCGACCAACGTCCTCTTGTTCCACCGCAGATGCGCCTGAAAGTACAAGTTCTCCGCGCAGCTCAAGTTCTCGTCCACCACCACATCCAGCTCCTGCGGCACGAACCCCACCGCCCTAACAAAGTCGCTCATCGCCTCGGCACTCTCGACCGTCTCGCCCCCAAACGTGACGCTCCCGCGAAGCGAGATCTCGTCACTTTGCCTCAGACTCGCGACATTCAGCAACGTGGACTTCCCCGCCCCGCTCCCGCCCATGACCGCCGTCAAGCACCCCGGCTTGAAGCTGACGTTAACTCCATCCAATAAATGGCTCTCGAATCCCTTTCCCCCCTTTCCCACCTTCACAACGCTAGCCCTGACGTCGCTCAGCTCCAGCAAGCCCCCTTCCTGACTCAGCTTGCTAGCATGCACGCTCCTCCTTCTCCCCCGAATTACTTTTTTACTGCTCCCGGCCACCGCCCGGCTACTGACAATTATATTCGCAGCCCCCTCCCTCTCCTTGACAGCCACCTCTTCTGAGCAGTGCTTCCTAATAACGATCCTCAGCCACGACGTCCTCATCGCGAAGAAAATGTACAGCCCTCCCAACACTCCCCCCGTGCAGTTCACGAACATCACCAGCCAATCGAACAGATACTCGTGGTAAATGTCATGGCACACGTTATCCATGTCCTCGCCGCTCGGCAGCAGCGCGTCCACCAACGCCATCGTCATGACGATACTATAATCGTGCGCAGGACACACTCTCATCATGGTGCTACCAACTCCCGCCACCGCACCACCGCCTCTTATCTCACTCTCCAAAGCATTCCAACTGAACTGATCGAGCAAATCCCCCCGCTTCGAGTTGAACTGGTCAGCATTCTTGAACACGCGACTGTCCCTGTTCGCGGCAGTGATACTCACGCCCGCCCTAACCCCTTCCTTTACAACGCTAATCATCTCAACCGGCGGGTCCATCCTAACATGCTCCAGAACGAACCTCTCCTTATCCTCGAACCAAATGTCAATCAAGCTACAAGGGTCATCCCCAATCCTCCTCGCCACCCCTAGAACAGTCCGACCAACTGCCGCAAACGTATTCGTCCACAATACGTCCGCCATGCCACTCAGCATATCGTCGTCGCTGACCTCCTGCGAGCGAAGCGAGCGTGAGCCAGGGTTGACCGGAGGGGAACAAGGTTCGTGCGTGTGAATGACCCGCTCGGCGCGGGAATGCGCGGCGAGCGAGGGAACGAGCGGCGAGCCAGGGAACAAGCGGTCCGCGTCTCAGGAATTCGCGGCTCGCGTCTCGTAAACTCGTCATGCTCGCTGGTTGATGCGCGCTTCGCTTGTCTCCACTCGCGTCGCTTGTCTCCACTAGCATCGCTTGCCTCCACTCGCTTCGCTCGCACACGTACCTCCCCCAACCCCTCGTTAAACACGGCGCTCAAGTCGCTGACGGTAACTTGCGTCCGCCCCCCGCAACATCCCACACAGCAGTCCTCCTTGTCGAAGTAATCTGATATCCAGGTCCGCAACAGCGCCAAAGCAACCCTGACCGCATCACTACCGCCGTAACTGCTCTTCTCGTGATACACTGTCGGCATAGTCAGATGGTTCCCGAGCCCGACAAACACCAGGAGACTCGTCTTCAACGCGTCCGTGATGCCCTGATTATCTGGGAAAAGCACATCCAAGTTCGCCTCGATAAACCACAAGCTCATGTCCTGCACCAACAAACTGTCCGCGTCCAGATCAATCAGCCCCGAATACCCACTCTCGATCTCGTCCTTCATACTATCGGGCATCTCAGGTAGCACAATCCCTCCCGAGGCCCGAATTCCTGCCAACATCGGCCACGCGACGCTCAGCATTCTCACCGCGTTCCCGTGCTGCGTACTGCCCGTGCTAAAAAACACCGGCGCGAACGCACCGCCAACGCTCCCGGTATTGAACTGCGAGTACTGGCGGTTGAAGCTACCCCTGTCTCGCACTTGCCCGCCATCCGCCACCACCGCCAACCCACCGCTGTAGCTCAACACCATGCGCCCTCCCACAAACGCTACATCCTCGTCAACGTCACCGAAGCTATCATAGTGTAAGTGGCTGCTGCTGCTATCACTCTCGCTTGTACCCGCCAGCTCTCGCGCGATCTCCACGTCCACCAAGTGTACGTCAATGACGTCCTCTCCCACCTCAGCTCCGTCTCCCGCCGCGTCGTAAAACGAGCCCAACGCGCGCATCACGTCGTCCGCCATATTCACCAGACCCGCGTCGAAATCAAAGTAGCCGAATCTCACGCCCGGCCCCAACGCCTCCACAAACGCACTGCTATTAAGCGCTGGTTTGCAAACCCTCAACGTCTCAAACGCATCCACCCCAGTAACCCCCAAAATCATGCTGATCGGGTCACTCGTGATCCTCTCCTTGCATGCAACCACGACATCATGCCTCGCCGCAACCACCGCCATCGTTCTCTGCGAGTTCCCGCTCAAACCGAACTGGCGCAACGCTTGGGCGCACCGCGCCGTGTCGGGGATTTCAGTACTTCCCGGCTCCGCGACCCAATCGCAACGACCCTTCTTCAGCGCTGGTAAGCAGTGAGGCAGGACGCCGATCAGGCGCATCTCAATGTCGGCCTGCAGGCAAGTGTTAGAAGAGCGGGAGGAGCTGGAGGAACTGGAGGAGGCATTTTGGGGGGGTCTGGGCAACGCAGCGAGCAGCGCGGGTGAGCAGCGCTTGCTCGCTCTCGCTTGCTCGCTCTCGCTTGCTCGCTCTCGCTTGCTCGCTCTCGCTTGCTCGCTCTCGCTTGCTCGCTCTCGCTTGCTCGCTCTCGCTTGCTCGCTCTCGCTTGCTCGCTCTCGCTCTCGGTTGCTCGCTCTCGCTCTCGCTTGCTCTCTATCTAGCTTGCTCGCTCTCGGCCTTGCTCACCTGAGCGCTCTCAGTGCACTCGGCTTCCTTCTTCTCCTCCTCCTTCGCGATGCAGTCTTCCGGGACGCACTTAAAGTGTCCCCTCACGTCCGGCCTGTCCCCTCTCCCAACATGGTAGCAGTGCTTCTCCGGGCTCTCGTGCATCATGAAATGGTGGAGGAAGCGGCACAGCGTCGTGTTGCCCTGCAGCGCGTACCCGACGCCATTCTCTCGGTTCAAGCAATCGTCGTCGTACTCCGGCAACGAGTCGTAAAACTTGACGCACTCGCCCAAGCTATCGAACTGCTGGTGCTCGCCCACGCACTCGTCCATCACTATGCCGCAGAGCTTCGTGTTCTCGTAAGCGCCGCCAACGAAGTAGTCGAAGGTTGGATTCGAGCCGTCGTCCAACTCCCCGAACACGAGATCCCATCTGCTGACTCGAGCGCTGCACGGACTGAAATGGAAGTTGTTGTCGTAGATGGGCGTGCTGAATCGAGTGTAGTTCTCCCACGCGCTGACGAAATCGCCCAGCATATGAATCTTGTCGTAATCCAACTCGTCCCCCTCCCCCCCCTCCCACTTCATCACGTCCAGCTTCATGTACTGTTGAAGAAAGGTGTGATAGTCGCCGTTGAAGTCGCTATCGGCCATAATGTTCGCGTACTCCAAGGCATCCTCTATTCCATAATAAATGCCAAGCCCTGGCACGTTCATCACGATTTCTGGCTCCATCATGTTCTTCGCCCCCGTCTGAAAGTTCGGGTTTGTGCTAAAGAGCCCCGCCCTTAGCCCCAGGAGACCTGCGTTCGTGAAGAACAAACAATTCTGCTCCTCCTTGTCGACCTCCTGGATAATCCGCTGAATCTCGGATTGCAAGTACGCCCCCGCAGCCTTCGCGCTCGCGGTCGCGGTCGGATCCTTAGCAGCCAGCGTCAATCCTCCCACTACGTACGCCTCGTACAGCTCGTTGTCTTTCAGCGGCAAGCCCGCACTCAGCGCGTTCAGATCCTGGTCGCCAGGCAGCATCTTCTCGATCACGGCCGTGGCGATCCGCAACGAGAACCTGTGCGCAGGACACAGTCTACTTAAAGAGAGGCCCGCGTTACTGTCCTTATCCTTCCTCAAAGCGTTGAACACGATCGCCTCCCCCTTGTCCTCCCTCAACATGTTGAACTCGTACGGCTTCTCGAATACGTTCGCGTCCTTGTTCGCACTGGCCAGCCAAGCCACCGCAAGCCCCTCCCCCGCACTGTAGGTCCTCTCTTCGCCCCTCCAAGTGGCAGTGAGCGGATTTCCAGAGCGGTACGAAATGGCCTCGACGGGCGTTTCTATCCTCGCCGCCTCCTGCAGCCATGCATCTGTATCCGCGCGGAATAGCTTCACGTGCACCCCAATCTCTCCGCTGATTTTACTCAGACTGTCCATGATGAGCCCGACGAGCGGCGTGAACGTGTTCACCCAGCAACTGTCGGCGAGAATAACCCCGCACTCCTTCGAACTCAAGTTGTCGCCGCGAATATCGCACAGCTCCTGCATTCTTTCTTCGCCGTAATATTCTTCAATCCAGTTCCCGAGTGCCCCCCGAGCAAGGCCCATGCTGTCGCTCGCAAACAGCCCCGAGATGCTGTGGTACTTCAGAGGCGACACAATCTTCCTGTTGAACGTGCCGAGCGTCGCAAGTGCTGCGTCTAAAACTTGGTCCTCGGTGTCACTGCCCGGGAAGAGCTCCTTCAAGACTGATTTGACGATCCACGTTACGAAATCCAACTTCACGTCGTCGTCGATCTTGGTGAAGTCGCCGCCGCTGGCCTTCACGCCGTCTACGACTGCATCGGGGATAGTGCCTAGGTTGATTGGATCGAGGGAAGACAGCGCCGGCCAAGCCGCCAAAATCATCGCCCTCGCGTTGCTGTGCGCGTCGCTGCCTGTGTCGAGTTCAGTAGGTCCGTACGGCCCCCAATTAGACGAATGCATGTCCGTCTGCCAGACGAAAGCCTGGCCGCCTGTCCTTCCCTGGTCGCTCTCGATCGCGCTCTTGACGGCTGCGTGCGAGATCAAGAACGGGCCGTCGATGAACGGAACGATTGAACTTTCGTTGAACGCTGCGTAAATAATGTCGCGGCTGAAAATGAGCGAGTTCTCGCTAGAAGCCAAGTATAGCGTTGTATCGAAGTCCATCCGGTGCACGGTTCGCTGCAGAGCGGCGTTTGGCTTGTCGGTGTCGTCTTCGAGGTAGTACTCCGCGATGGAAACGAGCGCTTTTGACCCCGCGCCGTTCTCGATGTGGAGCAAGACTGAGCGGCACTCGTTGGAGGTCGTCCTGTACTCGCCCGGGCCGCAAGGCATCCAGGAGAGCGAGTCGCCGCACATGCCATCGATGGAGGATGGGGGGGAGGGGGGGACGGACGCGTCAAACGAGCTGCAAGCAGTGAAGGGCGCGTTGCAGTTGGCGAAGGCGCACTCCGCGCATTCTTCTGAGACCGTCGCGCCGCCGCACACAGGACCGCACATGGAAGACACGCAAACGCCCAAGTTCCCGAAACAAGTACTGCAGGGGGCGGTGTAGGGCAGGGAGCGCTGCGTCCGGATGCAGGTCGCGACGCAAGCAGAGAACTGGGTGGGATCGGCCGCCAGAGCGCCGAGGATGGAGAAGCACGCGCCGCCGCAGTACTTTTGCTGGGGCAAGAAGTCCTCGTACCCGCCTCCCGTTGCCCAAAGCTCTTGGTCGGGCTTGGTGCACATGGAGGATTCGAGGAGCGCCTCGGATGTTGGCGATGCCCCCGCGAGACCGCAGGTTTTGAGGATTTGGGCGGGATCGATGGAGGTGGCGGCGAGGAAGGAGGAGAAGGGGTCGCCGATGATGGAGTCGCGGCACGAGCACGCCTCCAGAGGGCGAGACGCGGCCTTCATGGGGGAGGTGCCGAGCAGCCCGAACTGGTTCAGAGCCTGCCTGCACTCCGGCATGCAGCGAGAGGCGGCGATGGAGGCGGTGCAGTGAGGGATGAGCGCGAGCAGGCGCGATTCCACGTCTGCCTGCAGCGAGGGGGGGCAAGAGTCGGCGTCCGGGTCGGCGGGCTGGAGGAGCGAGGGTGAGAAGGTGAGCGTTACGCGCGCGCGTGAACAAGAAGGGAGGGCGGTGCGAAATCACGAGTCGGGGGAAAGGGGGAAAGCGCGAGGGCGAGAACAAAAAGGAAGGGCGGCGGCGCGAAACACGCGTGTCAGATAAAGAGCGCTCTTCGTTCGTCTTACCTGGTCGCTGTCGTGCCCCGTGCAGTCCTCCGGCACGCAGCGGTAGTGCCCGTGCACGTCAGCGGTGTGCCCGTACCCCACATGGTAGCAGTGAACCTCGGGTGAGGACTGCGTCATGTAGTGGTGGAGGAAGCGGCAAGCCGTCGTGTTGCCCTGGAGAGTGTACGCCGAGCCGCTGTCGTCCACGCACTCGTTGTTGGCTTGTGAAAGCATGTAGTAGAAGCCGACGCACTCGTCAACAGTCTCGAACTGCTTGTGGGGTCCCGTGCAGTCATTTTGTATCTTGTCGCACATGTACTCGAACGTGTACATGCCAGATGCGAAGAAATTAATGTTGTCCTCAATGTCAAACGTAAGCGTCCACTCACGAGTGCGCGCACTGCACGGCGCGAAGTACATCTCGTGGTCAAGCCACGGCTCAGAGACGCGCGTCCCGTTCGACCACGCGCTCGTTCCAGTCTGGTACAGGTGGATCCCTTCCTCCCCGGTGGTAGGGTTGCTCAGCAGATCGATGTCCTGAATGGTGAACAGGTACTCGTGGTAGTAGTTGTTGAAGGTCACGTCGCTGTTGATGTTGCTGGGGGGGGGAGGTGAGTCGCACATAAGCCGTACATAGTCCACACATAACGCGTGACCAACGAGGCGGAAAGAGCCGCACGCGCGGTGTGAACAAAAAGGCGGAAATTGTCACACATAACGGGTAAACAAAGAGGTGGAAAAGTAACCCTAACCCAAACGAGCGGCTCAGAACGCTCTTTGAGCGCGCAATGAGTGCCACACACGTGGTGTGAAAAAGGAGGCGGAGAGGCTGAGCGGCTCAGAACGCTCTTTTCGCTAACTTGGAGCGCGCAATGAGCGGCTCGGAACGCGCTGTTGGCTGGTGAAGCGCACTTTTTGCGAGCGATTCATGCAGAACGACCAGCTTATCCGCGCTGCACGGGATTCGCCCACAGAGGCTCGCCCACTTACCTGTACTCGACAATGTCATGCCAGCCGTGGTACGTGCCGATCCCCGGAATGTACATGACAGGGTTTTCATCGTCCTCCGCAAACTGCTCCTGTTTCGGCTTGAAACCATCCGCGGTGCTCTGGAGGAAGCGGAGGGAGAGGAGGGCTTGGTTGTCGGCGAAGAGGCAGGATTGGCCGGTGGCGTCGTTGATGAGGGAGGCTGATTGGGCGAAGGTGTGGGAGACTCCGGCGTCCTTGGTGGCGGAACCGATGTCTTTGGAGCGGGCGACGGCGAGCCGGGCGAGGGTGTCGGTGGCTGCCCAGCGCAGCACATTTGTGAGCCATGCACGCGTGTGAATCACGCACATGTGTGAATCGTGCACACGAGTGAATCATGCTCGTGTGTGAATCATGCACATGTGTGAACTAGGTGGGGGGGCACTGCTCTGCTGCTACCGCTCTCGCCACACACACAAGTGAACAGAGGAGGCGGCGGTGTGAAAATGGCAGCGGCGTTTGTTCGCGTGTTCGCTCCCAAAAACAGCTCTTCGCTCGCCTAGTTGCGCTGAAATTAAAGACTGGCTCAGAACGCGCAATTGAAAAGCCGCCCCAGACATCCGCGGCGGCACACGTGATAGTGTGTGCTGAGGAGGGGCTTACCTGTGGTGGTGGTGAAGTGGTCGAGCCATTCGACAGCTGCGGTCAGGAGGGGA
>Ga0307985_10002580_pt1 | contig 10075 bp, 8 predicted proteins | sample EllFjometageno80_FD_203155 | JGI IMG/M metagenome (GOLD analysis project Ga0307985, IMG submission 203155) | Marine microbial communities from Ellis Fjord, Antarctic Ocean - #80 | ecosystem: Environmental > Aquatic > Marine > Unclassified | place: Southern Ocean | collected 2014-10-09 | reverse complement strand
TGTGTGTGCGCGCGTGTGTGCGTGTGCGCGCGTGTGTGTGTATCAGTGCTATTGGCAGTGCTCGCTCCTTCTCTTTTTTAACACTCGCTTCGCTCGTGTTACATCGTGGCCTCACCTCAACCCTCCACTTCCCTCCCTTCCCATGCCTCTGCCCACTCTCCATACTCTTCCTCTGCCTCAAGTTGTACTTGTCGCAGAACCTTGAGTTGGCCGTGAACGTCGGTATTTTAATACCGTACGTGTAAGACCGGTGGGAGAGGATGCCGAGGGTTAAGAGAGGGAGGGGGGTGGTGGGGTTGTGGCTACTTAAAAGGTGGGCAGTGTAGTGGGACCAGATGGTGGCGTAGACGGGGGGAGGGAGGGTAGTGAGGGTGGTCGTCGCGGGGAGAGCGCAGGATGGAGGCGCGCTGGTGCTGCAGCAGGTGTGGATTAGGGTGGATAGAGTTATGGGGACACCGGATTCATTCATTTCAGGGACACCTAGAAATACTGAGGAGGGGGGAAGGGGGAGGGAGGCCATGGGAGACAACGATTTACGTAGTGAGGGGGGGGGGGGTAGGGGGGTAGAAGGTAGGGGCAGGGACGGGCAGATGGACAGGCACGTTGGTTGGGCTAGTCGGCGGGCGACGAGGATGAAAGCGGTTTTAGGGCAGAGGGTCGACGGTTGCGAGCTAGCAGCTGTTATCACAAAATTATGATAACAGTAGCAACCCAAGCTGGTAGCAACACAACAAACAAACATCTGGTACATACATCTGGGGCTCGCGGATCAAGAGCTCGAGAACGGCGGGGTCGATATTTTTGCTAGCAGCGGTATGCAAGGCCATGCGCATACTGTCGCTGGTTATCGCCATCATGCACCTCTTCCTAGGGTCGATCTTGGTTTTAGCTATCATCAGCTGAACGAGCTCCAGAGGCACCGAGAAGCGACAGGCACGAATGAGTGAAGTTTGTCCACCACCAGACAGATAAAAGAGCTGATCGACCGCGTCGTTGTTTGGTAGAGCGTTGATGAGGACATCATCCTGCTGCCATTCCTCTCACACATTGACCAAACAAGGCGGCCATTGTCCTGCATAAGAGGCGAGGGTAAGGCGTGTGGAGGCGGTGTTTGCTTGAAGTGTCGCTGAAAGAAGGACAGGGGACAGCCGTAACAGCGTACGGCGATCAGCTAGGGGAGTTGTAGGTGGTGGTGAACTAGCTTGTGGTTGGCGAGGATTGGCAGCGAACAGGTAGACTCCTCACTCGTTACTTCGCGGAGCTTGTTGAGTGCCAAAAACTCGAGGATGGGAAAAACTCGAGGATGTTTCACTTCTCCCGCTTGATATATTTCGCCACGCAAGGGCCGCTGATATTCCACCAACTCACTCTCCGTCTCCAGACCCCCCACTGCCACATGTCTTCATTGAAGCGCTCACGTCCGGCAGTCTCCTCCCTCGACACTGATTTATCCTACTTGGTGTCCGCAAACTCTCAGCTCACCTCCCAGCTCTCTGAAACTGCTAGCACGTACGAAGGGCGCCTCACCGCCCTCACTGCCGAGCGCAACTCCGCCCTGTCCGACTGCGAGCAAACGAACAAGGAGCTTTGCTGTGTCAGGTACGAGCTGGAGTCTTCCCAGAGTGGATCTTCCTCTAGTGCCACTGTAACTATGTGGAAGGACCGGTACAATTTACTGAATGAGGAACTGAAGAGCCTCAAGACACTCATGGAGAACACACCGAAGCAGGAGCCCGCCTCAGCTGCCGTAGCTGCCCCCGCTGCCCCCGCTGCCCCCGCTGCCCCCTCCGACCCCTTTGCCAACATCAACACTGCCAACCCCTTCTCTCCCCCCCCTACCTCCTACTCCTACTTCGCCGCCCCTCCCCAACCCCAGCCGCCAGCCCCGCCCAGAAACGACATCGAGCTGTCGAAGCTCCGCGTTACCATCTCCAACTACGAGCGCGAGCAGCGCACGTGGTCCCGCGACAAAGCCCTCCTCCAGGACAAGCTTAACACCCTCAGCGCGTCGTCCACCGCCGCCGCCCGTGACCGCCGGCGCGTGGACGACCTCACCGCCGAGCTGCACAACATGAAGCAGAAGGTGGAGGAGACCGAGGAGCTTAAGAAGGTGTGGCAAGAGTGGCGGTCCAATATCGTCACCATCATCCCGGCGCTCGAGGAGGCCATTGGCGCCCGCCCCGGCAAACCCTCCGCTAACTCGACGATTCCCGTGGAGGTGTCCCGCATTGTGGACGTGCTCAAGATGACCAAGCACAAATTCGCGAAGCAGGCCGTGGACAGCGCCGCGCTCGAGCGCGACCGCGACCGCCTCAGGAGCGAGCTCGAGTCCACTTCTGCAGCGGCCGCGGACCTCGATCTGGAGAAGCAGACCCTGACTCGCAAAGTCGTCGGACTCGAGGAGGCGTCTTCGTCGAGAGGCAACCGGGTGAGGATTTTGGAGAACGAGAACAGGAGCCTCACCGAGCTCATGGAGACCTTCGAGAAGGGCAGCGTGGATTCCGACCCGACCATTCAGGCGCTCAAGACGAACGTCGGTCGGCTCACCGCGGACCTTCACACCGCCACGACCTCCCTGGACGCGCTTACTCATAAGCACTCCGCGACGGTCGAGAAGTTCTACAAGCTCAAGGACGCGCTGACGAAGGCCAAGGCGAGCGCTTCGAAGGCCGAATCAAGGGCGGTTGCGGCGGAGAGCCTAGGTGAGGAAGGCGGCGAGAGCGAGGGAGCAAAGCGCGTGCGAAGTGCTCATTTGATGCGCGCTCTGAACCCTCCTCTAACTCTCTCTCTCTCTCTCTCTCTCTCTCTCTCTCTCTCTCTCTCTCTCTCTCTCTCTCTCTCTCTCTCTCTCTCTCTCTCTCTCTCTCTCTCTCCCTAGCGGGCAAGGGATCATACGACTCGTCTCGCACGCGGGTGCTGCACTTGGCTCAGAACCCGCGGCAGGAGGCGATCTCGGCGAAGCACTCGCGGGAGATGAATGCCGAGCGCAAGCACGGGGACCTCCTCGAGGCCGAGCTGGAGCGCGTCAAGAGCGGCGCGTCGGCGAGCGTGGACGTGAGCGCGATCAACTCGCTCCTGACGACGCCGGCCAAGACGCCGGCGAGGACGCCGTCGAAGGGCGTCGTGATCGACTACGAGAAGGTGAACGTGCGCCTGAAGCAGCAGTTCGGCAAAACGACGGCGGTGTTCCGCGACGGCTGCCGCGAGCTCTTCGGCTTCAAGGTGGACATGGACGGCTTGGAGCGGGGCAAGACACAGTTCAAGCTGAGGTCCATGTTCGCGGAGAAGGAGGACGACTACTTGCTGTTCAAGATGAACGGCGAGGGCAAGCTGGATTTGTGCGAGACGGCGTTCGCCAAGACGCTCACGCCCGAACAGGTCATGTACCTGACCACTGCCAAGAGCGTGCCGGCGTTCCTGAGCAACCTGACGCTGTCGCTGTTCGACCAGCAGACCTTCCTGGGCTAGGTACACCCGGGCTAGGTACACAGTACGGGTCCATGATTGAACGAGCGAGCGCGATAATAATTAGTTCGCTTACATCTCAAATGAACAAAGGGGCGGCGGTGTGGACCAAGGCGGCTCTGCCGGTGCCGCTTCTTTGCAGTACTGTGCCGCACGAAGTTGTGCATTTAAAATCCACCATAACGTTTTCGTTTTGCTTCCCACACTTGACGCTCGCTCACAAGCGCAAATTTCACCTTAGCAAACCCTTCCATGCTTTCCCCCCTCTCCCCCCTCCTCTGCTGCATCATGTTAGGGTTCCCCTCCCCTATCACCCCCGTGGGCATACTAACCTCCTTGGGTGTGAGGACACCTCCTCCACCCCCATCCACCCCAACTGACACCAACGCAACTGGACACGCCTATGTACCCACATCAGATTATTATACCACAACGCCCCTCCGCCCCCTCATCCCCCCCAACTACCTGACCTACGCCGGCCTCGCCACTCTCCAACCCTCCCAGAATGTCCTCCAAATGACCCCCTGTCCCCAATCTGTCTCAGTCGGTGGCACGCTGCACTTCAACGACACCCTACACCACTCCTACAGAGTCACTGCCATCACCTCACACCTCGGCAACTCACAGCCTTCGTCCTGCTCAGTAACAGTCGACCACGCCATCACTGTGACGGCTAATTCAAAGAAGAATCCCCCAAACATCAAATACGCAGCAACTGCATACACAGGAACGGCCGGCGTCGCCCCAGCCCTGACTTACGTGTCCTCCAACGCGGCAAACTGCGTGTCCGCCCCCGGCGGCGCCACGTGCGACGCCGTCGCCGGCAGCATCGGCGTGTCAGTGCTTGAGAATTGGGCGCAGATGGAGGTGGGTGTTAACGGGAGTGTGGTCGCGACGGTGACTAAGAAGGAGATGACGTTTGTGGGGGAGGAGTATATGGTGAAGGGGGAGGGAGTGTTGAACGTTACTGGGGAGAAGGTTTTTGTTACTGGGGAGAAGGTTTTTGTCGGTACTAACGTGAATCCTGGGACGATTTACGAGGGTCCTCATGTAGAGGTCAATGGGACGAGTGTTGGGTTACACTACAACGAGAGCTCGGTTACCATCACTTCTGCCACTTCTGCCACTGATGGCACTGTTGGCAAAACCCCAAAACCCACTAGTGACTCTCACATCAACGTGACTAGCCCGACTGTGCATGTGTCTACGTCAATATTGGTTCTCGATACCAATGCTGTCGAGTTGTCCAAGGTGACGCATGTCGCTGGCCCTGGTTTGGCAGTGACTACCAACGTGGTTAACATTACGGCGAGGGACGTTGGTATTGAGGCAAGCAACAACGTCACGGTAAGGAGCGAACGACTTGTGGTCGAGAGCGACGTGTTCGTGACCGACGGTCGTGGGGTGTTTGCGAAGAGTGTAACAGTGGCAGAGGGAAAAGTGGGTGGGTTGAGCGTTGATGCTAATAGGGCGGTGCTTGATTTCAGCGACGCGACGCAGGAGAGCCATGTTGTCGTCAGGGGCGTTACAGAGGCCGGTTTCGTGGTGGAGGACAAAGAGGAGAACGTCGTGGGGGCGGTGAAGTGGCTTTATGGGGGGGCGGGGGAGAGTGGGGAGTTGGCAACTATAGGTGAGTCGTGCAGGGTCCCGCGCACAATGTGAACAAAGAACGATTCGGGACGAGCATTTTGCGAGCGAGTGACGCTGAATGGCCGGCTCAGATATTCTCGAGCGAGGCTGAGCGCGTCGAGGGCAAAGCTAGGCGAAAAGATCGTCGGCAGGACTAGCGCCCGGGCTCGCGCCTCCTCCCCTCACCGTCTCCCTCGTTCGCGTAACCCGCTCTCCAAGAACACAACCACGGCAAACGGCAAACGCCCTCTTTCTTTGCCCGCGCCGAGTTTGTGGCGCCGCCTTCCCCCTTGCTCACACAAGTTCATAGTCGACTCGACGGCCGTCGTTAGGACTACACGGACGGGGGTGGGGATCAATGTTGCGGGGGCCGTGAAGGCTCCCTTGCATGTTGGCGCGGCCGCTGCCGACAGTGGTGGTGGTGCGAAGTTTCGGAATAGGTTGAATGATATGCCGAGGAGCGCGAGCGTGCTTGTCGAGGGGAAGAGTAATACGGTCATGGTCAGTGGGGATGGGAGCGGGGACGAGGGACACGTGAATGGGCTTGTTTTGGGGGCGGTGCCCAAGTTCGGGGGCAGCCCGTCGTACTGGATTGTTAGCCAGAGAGGGGCAGGGAGTCAGAAGAAGGGGGGTTTGGGGGACGGGACGCTGAATTTGGGATGGAGCGATAGTGTGCAGGTGAGGCAGACCAGGCGCCAAGCAACTAGCGGCGTGCTGAGCGACGTTAGACGCCAGAATGAAGACGCACGAATGCACGATTGCTCAGTACCACAACACGAGCGTCGCACGCTTCCACCAACCGTCCAACACTCCCCTTTGTTCTAACACTTGCATCCTTGCCCCCCAGGACGTGGAGGGCGACGGCCTTGACTCGCTGAACACAGTGTCATCGACGTCGTCGTTCCGGAACGTCGTGCAGTTCAGGCAGAACGGGAACGTTGGGGTGAACTGCAACTCGCCGAGTTCGAGGCTCACGGTCGGAGGGGACGTGGAGGCGAGCGACTTCTTGCTGTTCGCGGACATGACGTCGATTTCTCAAAAGGCGGACGTGGGCGACGACGTCGCGTTGGCGTTCTTTGACAAGATTGGCGTGTACAAGTGCGAGTTCGTCAACGCGAAGGAGGGTACGGACGTGTGGATGGGGTTGGGGGGGCGGAAGGACTGGTGCATTGTCGCGGAGGAGGTAGAGAGCGTCGATAGGTCGTTTGTCAAGGTGGATGCTATGGGGAGGAAGAGCGTGAAGTTGCGGCCGCTCGTGGCAGCGACAATTGGGGGGGTGAAGGATTTGGGGAGGGAGATGAAGTTGGTTCGGGACCGGGTTTTGGCGGAGGAAAAGAAGATGGCCGAAGTGGAGAGAAAGATGGTGGAGTCCGGGGAGTTCATCAGCATGCTGGAGGACGACTTCGGCATGTGGAAGGGCTACGTGCGTGAAAACAACAGGACGGCGGGAGCGCTGTTGAGCGGGGTGGCGGAGGAAGCGGCAGAGCTTCGGGGGCTGCTGGAGGCTGAGAGGGGGCGGGCGAAGGGGGAGATCGAGAAGAGGAAGGTGCTGGGGGAGCAGGTGGAGAGCTTGGGGGAAGTCGTCAGGTCGCTTAAGGAGGAACTAGCGGAGGTGCGGAAGGAAATGGTCGCGTTGGAGGAGGGCGGCGGGTCTGGCGGATCCGGGGGACGCGAGGGAGAGAACGGGGATGAGGTCTATTTCTTGGGCGAGGTGGAGAGGAAAGAACGGGTCTACATGGCGGATCTAGCGGCCGGGACTTTCGTCACCGACAAGCAACTCGACAGTCTGAGGGGCAAGTGGAGAGTCGAGGCTTACGAGGCGCTGCGCAGAAGGAGGGCGGACCTGGACTTCCTGCAGAGACGGGACTCGTAAAAGGCAATTTACTTTCAAAATGAAAAGCGCCAGTATGCCTAACATGGCGCCAAAACCGCCAAAACCTGGCCAATCCCAGTCGTGCGGGTTCGTCGAATTCCAAGCCGCGGTTCTCAGTTGAGACTCAGTTGAGACTCAGTAGCAACTTGGAACTTATTCACCTTCCCTCATCTAATCTTGGACGTGCCAAACAAAGCTCAATCGATCTTAACAATGCTCTGGTCTGGCTGGCAGAATGAGTTCTTAGAAAGCATAGGAGCCGGCTCCATGCCCTGGATCGAAATAGGGATAATGGTGAGTCCGGAGTTCTCACCAGTCTGGTTCGAGCAGAGATCTGCCACCGCAGCAGGAGAGTGTTTTGTAGTGGCAAGGCCGATCGTGTGGGGGGGGGGGAGTCAACAAGTCTCTCCTTATAACGCTACTACCCCCCTTGTTTATACATCGTGTACTGTGTAATGTACTCTTTCTCTCTCTCTCTCTCTCTTACAAGTTTTTACCCTCTCTTTCTCCTTTAGGTGGCATGGTATTACTTCCTCAAGCACAACATGGTGGACATTTATACTGCCGTCGAGGACGTAGCCGGGCCGGTAGTCGCCGGGCCCGGGATCGCCTGGTCAATGCACATGGTGATCTACCATGTGCATGCTGGAATCTACCAGTACATGGACACTCGCAAAGGCTGGTGGACGGCCAAAAAGATTTCGTCGTACGACAAGATCACGTACGCCCAGATGGTCCCCAACGTGGTCAAGAACCAGGTTATCTTCCTAATCGGCGGTATCGCGGCTTACTACGCGAGCGGCGGGCGCGGCTGGAATCGAGCCAAGCAGCCGTACGCGGAAGTGCCGTGGTCCGAGATGCTGTTCGACCAGCTCATGATGTACCTTGTGTATGAGGCGATCTTTTATACGAATCACCGTGTCATGCATATTACGGACTTCAAGTTCTACCCGGGCGGGAAGGTGAGTCGCCACACACATGTGTGAACAAAGGAGGAACGAGCGACGTCGCCACACGCATGTGTGAACTAAGGAGGAACGAGCGATGTCGAGGAGGATCGAGCGATGTCGAGGCAACGTTGTACTCGCGTGCACAGCTGTACTCACGTGCACCGCTGTACTTTGTAGTCGTTGCCACTAACACTAATGCGCAGAAGTACAACTTGTACGCGCTCTTCCACAAAAAGCACCACCTCACGTACGCTTCCGTTGGCGTGAGCGGTCTGTACATGACCTCCGTCGACTGTTTTCTGTCGCAGACGTTGCCGCAAATCGTCGGCCCGGCGCTGTTCGACTTCCACCCCATGGTCATGTGGCTGGGCGCGATGATAGGCACGATGAACTCCGTGCACACGCACAGCGGGTACGACCTCTGGGGCCTGGCCTCGCCCCACGGCCACGAGCTGCATCACAGCCGATACAAGGTGAACTACGGCACGGGCATTCTCGACAGGATTCTCAACACGAGGCTGGAGGAGCACGAGGTCGTTCGCGAGGGCTTCGGAATGGGAGGAAGACTGGTGAAGGACTTGCAGGGCGCCAGCAAGAAGATGGAGTAACAAGCGTCAATCGTCGAGTTCATGCAAGTAGCCAAGTTTATTGTGACGAAAAGGACGTTCAAAAGGACGTTGCCGAAGGGTATTACTTCTTGACCATTGAGTTAATCGTGGCTTTCGGCGTACTCCTCATGCTCCTGAATCCCAAGTCACGCTGCTGTCCACGCTCTTTGTTGAGCTCCTTGTCCCTCATGTTGAGCTCTTTCTTTTCCTTGTCCCTTCCATGTCCCTTCCACGCGCCCATCTCCTGCGCCGATTTGGCCTGCGTAACTTGCAGCTTAGCCCCCGTCAGCTTCACGGTGTAGGGGAGCGGCGGATCGACTCGACTCACCGTGAAGATCATCCCTTCAGTGAGGAACTTGTTGCAGGCGCATTTCAAGCCGTGGTGGTTGAATGCTCCGAAGGGCTTCGTGCACTTGGGACACTTGAGAGCTCCTTGCATGGTTTCGTAGCCTGGAAGTATTGCGTCGGGGGGCGTGAAGGGCGGGGATGAGCAGGCGGGGTGATCGACGAGAGCGCTGGGAAGGAAGAGAGGGTGTCGGCAGGAGCGGCACCGGTAGAAGTGTGAGGGCGGAGGGGCAGGGGGTGTTTGCGTGGGTGGCGTGGGTGGCGCGGGGGCGGGGGGTGCGGGTGGCGTCGGTGGTAGCGGGGCGGGGTTCGGAGCTATTAAAGTAGCGAGGTATCTTGCGAATCGTTCAGGGCCGATGTCAGAGCGAGGAGATCCGGCTTTCAAAGAGACGACGTATTCCGCAATCTCCTCGGCCATTGTTGTGTGCGGCTCAATGGGTTGCAGAACGTGGAAGGTGGTCGACGGCAGCGTGTCATTGGCATCGGCAGATTCATCGACGGGATTAGTGATTCTGCGGTTGTTGCCAAACTCGTCGACAGCACGCTCAGCAGCATCGCGACGCTCCGCCTCTTTCATCTTGTGCAAGGTATCAGTTTCAGACTTGTGCAGCTCTTTTACTAGCTCGAGGACACAGGGCTCGACCGGACCAGCAAGGAAGATTAAGGTTGGGGGGGTTGGAAGGGCGAGGAACTGGGGCACGAGAGATGTAATGTACGGCTCTCTTTTGGCGTTCTTGATATAGGAGCCCAGGGAGATGGTTGCGGTCGTCACGGTTGCAGTCGTCACTGTTGCAGTCGTCACTGTTGCTGAAGACTTTGCTAAATACTTTGCTGGCAAATGGGAAAGGATCCGATCAGTAACGGTGGCTGAGGGGGTGATAAGGAGAATGGATGAGGCCATAATTGGTGTGCAGTATGTCTAAAGCGGCGGAGTTGTAAAGGCTATGATGGATGGCACAGAACAGAAAGGAGATTCTTGGAGGCAGCTACAGTTGTACAGTTGTACGGCTGTACAGTACAGTTGTACAACCTGTATGTATGGTGCTCAAGTACTCAACGCGGCTGTGTTGTAACGTGGGAACGTGCACCTGTACAACTCTGTACAGTTGTTCAAATGTACATCTTGTACAACAACAACAACTGTACAGTACCTGGGTATGTTGTAGAACGTGAGTTTTGGGCCTGTGATACTCTGGTAAAGTTGT
>Ga0307985_10002579_pt1 | contig 10076 bp, 9 predicted proteins | sample EllFjometageno80_FD_203155 | JGI IMG/M metagenome (GOLD analysis project Ga0307985, IMG submission 203155) | Marine microbial communities from Ellis Fjord, Antarctic Ocean - #80 | ecosystem: Environmental > Aquatic > Marine > Unclassified | place: Southern Ocean | collected 2014-10-09 | reverse complement strand
TCCGCCTGCTACCCCCGGGTCATTTTGTGTTCTATTGATTTTTAAGGCCAATCCAAAGTCAACGATTCCGGCGTATTTTTTCGCCCCATTTTTTGCCTGGGTGACCATAATGTTTCCGGGTTTAATATCTCTGTGTACATGGCCATTAGAATGTATTTCGGCTATTTCAATTGCCAAGTTTGCAATAATATCAATAAATTCTCCGATGGTTAAATCGTGCCCTAAGTCACTCAAATCATGGGTTCCTTTTCGTTTGAATTTTATGCTGCGCTCTGCCACTTCAAAGTTATCGCTTTGACCAGGTAACAATCCAAAGTCACTGCCTCTGTTTTGAAGTTCAGTAATTACTTTAAATTCCCTCTCGAGTGATTTCATCGAAAGTTGGTGTGTACTTGATCGCTTAGAAATAATTTCTTCACCTTTTAAGAGTTCTAATCGAACTGAACTTATATTGGAGTGGTGGAGGAGCACAACTTGGCTTTATTTGCTGTGTATTTGATATTTGCCCCAGCACAATACAAATAATCTATTTCGGATAGAGAAAATTCTATACAATGAAGAATATATCCGATGTTGATGGCAGAAAGCCCTTTCACACAGTATGCCGGAAAAACTACGATTGTAGGGGCTAAAAAGGACTCACAGGGTAACGCTGAAGGAACTCAATATGATATAGCAAAGGATGGCTTATTTGATGACCATACTGTTGTTGTATTACATTTTTACACGGGGGGCACATTGACTTTGCAGCCTTAGTTGAGGAGGGATTCAATGTTATTAGGCACGCCACCCCGCCTCCGGCAAATCAACTGCGAACAGAGTTATCGGCTGCATCACAAATTTGGATTATTTCTTCAAATATACAACACTTAGCAGGAGAACATTTGAATATAATTAATGATTTTTTCCAACAAGGGAAGGGAGTATATATTTGGGGCGATAGAGCAGAATCCTTAGATGCTAATGCAGTTGTCTCCAAACTTCTAGGTTGCTCAATGTCCCCACATAACCCCTATGACTGCACTGTATGCTCTAAAGCGGTGCCAAATAGGGAAAATCGCTTCATTAAGCACCAAATAACAACCGGTTTAGAATTCTTATATGAAGGCCATACAATTGCTCAAATTCATTATTCTAAAGAACAACTAGTCCCTATCTTGAGGGGGGGGAGTGATGGTCATGTTGGTACCGCCTGTTATGATTCCAATGGAAAAAGAGCTATTATTGATGGGGGGTTCACTAGATTGTATATGCGGTGGGATGATGCTGGAACTGGTTTACGAATTGAGAATGTTCCAGTTCATAAAGCCGAAGACAGCCTTGCTGGACTTGCTCGATTTGCTCGATTTGTCAAAAATGCCGCGGCATGGCTAGTTAATTGGGAGCGCTTCAATAAAGTACCAGATAAGGCAATAAATCTTCAAACTCAGCGCCTCTCCAATCAACAAGCTCTAATTAAACCCAAGAGTCCACAGGAGGAGAAAAAAACTCTTAGGTCACAAGGAAGTTATAGGCTATAATACCCGGTTATTTTTTACCATCAGCCCGATTGTGCCTCCTTATGGAGCAGAAGATGTCGTTGTTACGCGACCTCGCACTTTTTCTCTTCATGGGTTTTATGGCGTTGTTTCCGCTCTGGCCGGCACTTAGTGATGAACAATTTGCAAATGCCATCAGACTGTTGTTCCCCCTGCACCTATTAATGATCTTTTTATTATGTGTAGTGTTTTATTTACGAGCTACGTATTTTGCGATATATTCTTGCAATGGCCCAAGGGGGACTTTGCCAATGAATTCAATAACCTATAGAAAGGTTGCAGCCTTAGTTGTATTTATTTTTACGCTCATATTGGCTACTTTTGGCATGGGAGAATGGACTGTTGGCGGTGAATATGTTTCGGTGGAAGATAATGTTTCTTTCGAAGGTATGGCTGAGTCAGAATGGGCAGAATATGCCCACCCCATCGTAGTCGAATGCGAATATAATGAAGAGTGTGTAACTGCGAAAATGTTACAAAACTCATCCTTTGGGGGTTTCCTCTCCGAGGACACGTTATTTGAACCAGGGGAAATAGATGATTATAATGACCCCAATAACGGATTTGGCTTTCTATTTCTGACGATATATTGTTGGCCATGTATTTTGTTTTTCCTTGGGCTTTATGATTACGCAAATGGTAAAAAGCCCACTGGACGATCTAAACCAGAGGAATGGAGGAAATATTATGATAAAAAATCATATCATTCATATGGATTTATTGTTTTGTTACTATTCGCGTTGCCATTGCCGATGATTTTTATAAATTGGGAGTTTAATGCTCGATTTTTTTACTCAGGATTTGGCACAATGCTTGGAACGATGCTTGTTGCATGGTTGGCGATTATAATCTATTATTTGTTTCTATACTTTTACTCTTACGACAAGAATGATGCTTGCCATTTTGATTTGCCTTTGAGCACCTCACTTACCCCCGTGCGCGGAATGTCAATTATTTCTGTTGTAGGATTTTTGATTGCCTTGTTTGCCGCGCCCGTCGGAAATGTCAATAATATCTGGCTATCAGATTGGATCTTTAGATGGGGTGGTGAAATAGGATTATTTGATTCCGAGTCCTATCGCCATTCGATCGCAAACTTAGTAATTCCCAGTTTTCTTGTTGGTGTGTTTCTTGCTGGGACTACGGCTTTCTTTGCGGATGTGTGGGGTAAGAGTGGTGGGAAGTTTTTATTCGGAATGACTTTGCTGTTCGGTCTTGCTTCGCTGGGGGCCAGTGGTTTACTCTTGCTCGGAATTTATGGCTGGATAGCAATGATTTTCATCGAACTCGTCTCATTCAATCATTTTTGGTTGGCCCCGGTGATGATGCTTTCTAGTTCATTATTGGTGATAAGAGTTGGTAGCACTCTTGACGGTATTGCCGCTGGAAATTTGAACCCGCCTCAGAGAACTGCCAGACCCGTAATGCAACCCGTAACACCTGCCCCAATCCCCGTAATCCAGCCGTACCCGCAAAGGAGGAGTTTGGCCGACCAATCTTCGCTTGCCCCTGTTCCGCCTCCCCCTGTTCCACAGATGCTTGCTGCTGTAACACCCATATTCCCTAGATACTCTTCCGGAGATGGCTATGGTGTTGAAATATCGGTACCGAATCCCCATACTGGTGAATACCTTACAGTAATGCTGGGCCCTATAAAACCGAATTCTGGGTGGAATTCTTCGATTACCTTTTGGGATGCTTTTACCAAAAGAGAGTTAATTATGATTCTCAAATTATTTGGACAAAAATTAGGGGGGAATAAAGCCACTGTAATATCTAGATGTCGATATTTAATACCACTGGCCCCCCAGGAACTTTGGAGAACTAGTGATGTGTTGTTTAACCCTAAAACTTTAGTGGAAAGGATAGCTAAAGACGCTGCCGGAGCAAAAGCAGTTGGAGATGTCGGGACGAAGAATCTGAATCCAGATACCGAATTACTCGGTTCCGAGGTTAACAAAGTAATGTCAACGCCTCAAAGGGTATCTGAAGATAGTAAGGGAATTATTACAATAGAAACAGGTTTTAGCGTAGTCACTTTAAATAAATTGACTGATGAAGTTACTAAAGTTCCTAGGGGTCCTGAGCAATATGAAATGTTCTATCAAGAAATAAAAAATATGGAATACTTGGATGAAAAGGGATTTGATGTTGGCCTAATCGGTTATGACGACGGTTCCAATCCAAAGATTGTCACTAGATATATGGGGCCTTCAAAACTTTCAGAACAATATCAAACTCTTAGTAAAAGAGGTAAGAAAAACCTCATTATTGATTTGGTTAATCAAGTGGCACAAATTCACAAATGTGGCATGGTTCATCGTGATTTGAAGCCAGATAATATCTTAATTGATGCAAGGCCGAGGAATGGGAACCATCAATTTGATGCAATCATTGACTTCGGAATTGCAATGAAAATCAATCGTAAACCAAGTGAGGGGCTCAATAATGGTGGTACCAAATTCTTCGGGCATTCTTCTCAGAAAGATGTAAATTTCAATGCATCAACTGGCCATGATTGGTTCTCGCTCGCAAGAATATTCACCCTTATTTTGAGGGGGGTTTCAATCGATTCATTGGATGCGGAAATCCAGATGTCGCTGACTGGATTAGATATGCGTAATGAAATCCAAACCCTCGGTTTCAATGATAAAGTGGTGGATTCGATGACTGAATTGATTATTCAATCTACTAAGTCTAGTTGTGAGCAACATGAGACTGTCAGTAAACTGGCTAGAATTGGCAAAGAGATAACCAAGAGTCTTTGAAAGTAAATGGATTGTTTACAGAATACAAACATGATTTCTAATTTGAATGATTAACGACCTGTTCCTCTGCACCCGCTGCATTGACCTGGAATTGAACAGGCGCGGCAATGTCCTGCTCTGGCAATACCACCCACGTATCCAGTTCCGTTACAATATCTACATCTTCCATTTCCGCTACAAGAACTACATGCCATACAATTACACTTCCTTGAAATGGTATAATTGAGTACCTAATATAATTATTCCGATGGATTGTTGATAGAAGAAAATGCGTAATTCTGTATTAACGCTACCGTATGAAAAGACCCACTGCAAACCCTTCGATTGACACCTAACTTTGCAATGGGTATTCGGATACACCCATTGACAAGACCCTAAAACGATTATGTCAAGGAATAATTTACTATACATTTACTTTCGATTTATTGGAGAACAATTTTCTTAGCACCCACGGCACTCTAGGGATTAATCTAAATCTCCACATAAACCAACCAGTAATGAGTATTGAAACAACTGCATCGACCAGTAGACCTGAACGAAAAAACCGTCATTGCAGAGGGTGCAGTTGAAGTACCCACATGCAAAAGGAAACCTTGTGGACAATGTAAGTCTCTACGTGGGTTACGAGTTTACACAACCAAGAGAATTATCAAACCAACTGATTCAAATCAACACAATCTTATCTTCGTTTCCATAAAATCCTATGAAGAAATGACGATTGTCATCTTGATTGCTGTTAATCTTCAATCTCAGGGAATTACTACAAATCGTCGCCAATTCCTTCATTGATGGCCTAGCCGATGGTTCGAATGAAAGAGATCTTTCAAGAACATCAACTAAATCTTTATCTGCACCTGATGGAATATTGAACATGTCCCCCCATGATGGATGAAGATCAAGAAATACTTTGGGAGTTTCAATAAATTCTAAATCACTTGAGCTAGAACCTCCAGTAGGGCTTTTGAACGTAGAGATTTTTCCATACTCTGTTCCTGGTAGCAATTTCAAAAACATTCTTGCCATTGAATAAACGTCCATCGATTGAGAGATAGGCTGCCCCATATATGCCTCCGGTGCAGTCCAACCTGGTGATGAAAATGGTGCGAGCTGGCCATTGGTATAATTCAACCAATCAATGGCATGAAGACCATCCGCAAGTAACAAGAGATTTTGTGGTTTCAAGTCCCCATGTATTCTTCCATTTTTATGGTCATCAGCCATTTTCAATGCAAAATCACACAATAGTTTGTAGATTGAACCCCAACTAACCCAGATTTTATCCTTCTTTACGCTATAATTGTTCAAGGATTTTAGTTCCTCTGATTGAAATTGTCTTTGGATGGGTTCGCACCACGGATAGGAGTGCTCTATGAAGAGAACATCACTGTTACGCTTAAAGAACAAAGTCCCTTCAGTTTTTAAGTCATAAAATGAGGAATTATCAAGGGCAGCAGTATTCATTGCGATTGTCATATTAGCATGGCGAGAGGTAGCAAATATATTTGACATAAAATTTCCGTCTAAGGCCCTCGTTCCTTGAGAAACAATGATTCTATCCTCTGAAGCAATAGATGCCAATCTAGGATCTTTGTGGTTGGCAGGGATGAAAAACCGAGACTTGTCGTGTATATGATTGATGTATTTTGCACCTTCTACATGATCATTAGAAAGTCCCATCGAGTGGAGAATATGATTGAAAGCAAATTCATGGGATGGGTCGTCTTTCTTGTTGAAGTTTAGGCCTGTGCCCTTAATACTGCGTTTGAAAATAATTTTGCTACCTGCAAAATCAGTTCCAACACAAATTGAAGTGTCATCGTCATCAAACAAACTCATGCATATGCTAGAATGTAGTTCCATTTAATCTTAACTAAACAAAATTTCGCATGATGATTACCACCATGGTTCAAAAATTTAAAATAAAATCGATGAAAGAGAGTTGCCAAACGCTAGCGCATGAAAAAACCCACTGCTCGGCCTTTAATTACTGTAAAGTGAATTAAAGGGTTTGAGCATAAACCCTCTGCTCCACTGTATAAATCAATGAATCAAACAATGATTTGAGGAATTAATTCTTCTTCCGAAAAATACACAATTTGCCGGTTTCAAAGCCAAGCCATCTTTCCTTTAATTTAATAATTGAGATATTGCAAACTTCCCATCCACCTTCGCACTGCCAATCCAACCATTGAATGAAGCTCTCCGGACCGAGGTCAGCATCAGTTGCGCTCATTTCTGGTTCACCAAATGAATACATTTGAGGCTCAACCCATGTTCTCTCCTTATGCACCCAATCTGCCATAGCCGTTCTATCCTAATGAGAAGGAAGAACCTTTCTCTTAAGAAAGGTATTGAATCAACAGATACCATGTCCAATTATCTTGTTCATTCTAAACTCAAAAAACGATAATTAAATTGACAACTTTGCAGAGAGGGGCCCTTGTGCTCACCCGCATATATAATCGTACGGTTCTGTATACATAGGCACACGAGGGAGCCCCACGCATACAAAAATTCATTTCTTGGATTAATTTCTCTTTTTCTTATAATTTCAACATAGAGTTTGATGTAGGTGGAGGCTCTTCCCGGGCAGAATTAAGTCTGTGACCGAACTTGTTACTTTCCTCATCATCTCAGGTCCTGGACTTTACTTCACCGGCGAAATTCTCGCTCCTCTCTCTCACAAGCGCGTTCCCAGTGAACTCCGGGATTCCCCGTAAAATCCTGGTACGTTACGCCTCTAGGTTCCTCGTTTATGGTCACTCCCATTATTGATGATAAGTTAGTGTTGGTCAATGACACCTCCGATTACCGGTAGATTAATGGAGATATATATGTTTTGAATCTCAGCCATTCTACGGTTTCTCGGATTCATTTACAAAGGTTATTTTCTATGTATTAGAGGGTTCATGCTTAACACCGACGTGTACAAATCAACCGTAAACAAGGGCTTCTAGTGGACCATATTAAACGGTACGGTGAAAATGCTGACAATGTAGGATGTTCTGAAACACATAATGCCTGGGATAGCGATGAGGCCGGCGATGGAATCTCAAATGCGCTTGATAATTGCCCGAATAACTCCTCAAAATCAATCGAAAACAAAGTGAATCTCACAATAAAGATGGTACTATGTTCTTCGGCCATTCATCCCAAAAAAATGGGACTTTAATGTATCAACTCGCCAAGATTGGTTCTCGCTTGCTCGTATATTTACTTTGATTCTGAGAGGAACGTCGGTCGATTCATTGAATGCGGAACTCCAGATGTCTCAAGGTGGATTGGATATGCGTAATGATATCCAATCCCTCGGTTTCAATGATAAAGTGGTGGATTCAATGACCGAATTAATTATTCAATCCACTAAGTCTAGTTGTGAGCAACGTGAGGCGGTAAGTAAACTGGCTAGAATCGGCAAAGAGCTTGTTAAATCTCTTTGAAACGATAAACGATTCATAGCGCACCCATTATGTGAGACTATCTCCTCGCAAGGGTGTGGGCAGAACTAATCAAAGAAGTGGTTTGTTTGCCATTATTTTAGTGATAGTAGTGCTACTGCTTTCCTCCTCACCGCTATTTGGATTTGAGGATTCAAGAGTTTCGGGGGAACAAGTACAATCCGTTTCTAGTCGAGGACAATCAGAAGATGTTTGGCTGGAATTAGAATTATTATCGTGGGATTCTAATGAATCCAGTGAATGGGATATAGGTGTCACTGATAATTGTTCTAATTCTAAACAAGGAATCATTACTGATGAAAATGGATGTGAAGTAATAATCGTATCAGGATCAGAGTCTATCGATTATGATATGGTTGGCGTGGGGTGCATCTTCATATCTATCGTTGCCTTACTTTTGGCGTTCCTTAAGTACTCGCGGGGTAATGCTGAAATATGGATGGGTTTAGCCATGTTTTCATTACTTGTCGTGATTTTTCTTCCTATTGCACCAATTGAATCCAATGTGGAGGCCATACCTGGCCACAGTTGGATACTGGAACAAGCATGTGATTTAGGCGGTGGAGAGGGCTGTGTAGATGATGACGGGGATAATATCCAAGCACAATATAGAAACGGGTTATTGATGTGTTTCTTCATTGGAGTATTTGGAACAATATTGGGGGGCGTAATAGGAGTATATGGTGGTACTCCGGGGGCGGTGATTGGTGGCTTGTTTGTGTTTGTTAGTTTGACTGGGGGGATTTTCATGTGGATTTGGGGCACTGTTGTGTTGGGTTTATTTGAGATTGGCGCCGGAAATCCTTATTGGATTATTGATGCGTCCATTTTTATCGTTTCCTCTGTGGCTTCTCTCAGGGCTGTAGCCATAGAGACTGCTACATTTGTCCCTGCATCAGTATCTGCCCCCGCATCTGCTGCCCAAATCGCACAATGGAAGTCTAATCGCCAACCAGTTAAAGCACAGCACAATCCCTCAGTTAAAGGTAAGATAGACCATGATCAAATAAGGCGCTTAATCCATAAATATTCTTCTAATGAGGATGTATTCAAACACTATTCGCACACGTCTTATCCCCCGGCGGAAGATATTTTGGTGAGGCATGCAATACGCCGCAAGAGAAGAGAAAACAAGCAAGGTAGTAATGGTGCAAGAGGGAAGGGGCTCGCAAAACCCAGAGCAAATATGATCGCACACCCTTCTCTGGCATCTCAAGGTTCTTCTGGTTCATCTTTGCCGGAGATAATATCTTCAATAAAGTCCGGAGTGGTTGCAAATGATAGTAGAATTGGTCGCGTCGATACGGATTTACTAGGGGATAATGAATCTATTAAGCCCAGTAAAAGTAAACCAATTAGTACTACTGGTGATAGTTGGGTCACAGTTATAACTACAAGTTTCAGTGTAGTTACAATCAATAAAATACTACAAAGTGTTGTCAAGGTCCCAACTAGTGAAAAACATAATCAAATGTTTATTAATGAAATAAATATTATGAAATCCCTGGATAGTAAGGGTATCGATGTTGGGTTGCTAGAATCTGATGAGGGTGAAAACCCGAGGATTGTGATTAGATATTTTGGTTCGCATAAACTTGGAGATGGAATCAAATCAATGAATGCTAAAGGAAAGTTCAACATAATTTCGGAGTTAATTAAACGGATTGGAGAAATACACAGTGTTGGCTGGATACATCGGGATTTAAAACCAGATAATCTTCTAATTGATTCAAGGCCAAAGGGAGACCATCTGCTTAAAGCGATCATCGACTTTGGAATAGCAATGAAGATTCAGCGTAAACAAAGCGAAATTCACAATACTGCTGCTACCAAATTCTTCGGACATTCTTCGCAGAAAGATGTAAATTTCAATGCATCAACCGGCCAAGATTGGTTCTCGCTGGCAAGAATATTTGCCCTTGTTTTGAGGGGTACGTCGGTCGATTCATTGAATGCGGAAATCCAAATGTCCCAAAGTGGATTGGATATGCGTAATGAAATCCAAGCACTCGGCTTCAATGATAAAGTGGTGGATTCAATGACCAAATTAATTATTCAATCCACTAAGCCTAGTTGCGAGCAACATGAGACGGTGAAAATACTAGAAAAAATCGGCAAAAATATTGTAAAGGACTTGTGAATCGCACAGATGGGAAGTCACTTTCGGCGAGGGATATGGATTGAGTATTCAATGACGGAAGAGGCGGTGGCCGGTGAATAACATTGAAATTCCTCTCTCATTTGCTGCATCGATTACCTCTTGGTCTCTAATCGAGCCACCGGGTTGAACTATTGATGAAGCGCCTGCATCT
>Ga0307985_10002578_pt1 | contig 10078 bp, 14 predicted proteins | sample EllFjometageno80_FD_203155 | JGI IMG/M metagenome (GOLD analysis project Ga0307985, IMG submission 203155) | Marine microbial communities from Ellis Fjord, Antarctic Ocean - #80 | ecosystem: Environmental > Aquatic > Marine > Unclassified | place: Southern Ocean | collected 2014-10-09 | reverse complement strand
CGCCCCCCTCCTTCCTCCCCTCCTCAGTAGCCGCCACCTCTCCAACCCACAAGTATTCACTGTGTTCGCTTCCCACTCCCATCCACCCCATAAACCTCCCCCCCCCTACTTGCCCCCTCGTTCCGCCCCAAATGTACCTGAAACGCGACGACGCCACCTCCTCCCCCGAGCTCGCTGGCAACAAGCTCCGTAAGCTCGAGTTCCTCCTGGCCGCCGCTACCCAATCCCAAGCCGACACCGTCGTCACCATCGGCGGCGTCCAATCAAACCACTGCCGCGCCACCTGCTGCGCCGCCCGGCTCCTTGGCCTGCACTCCGCCGTCGTGCTGCGGTGCTCCGACCCCGAAAACGACGCGGACGAGACCACTGGCAACTTGCTCTTCATGCGCGCCGCCGGCGCGAGGTTGTTCACGGTGAGCGCTGCAGAATACGGACGGGTCGGGTCGACGGAGCTCGTCAACAAGGCGGCCAAGGTGATGCGGGAGGAGGGCAATCGCACTTACAGCATTCCCGTCGGCGGAAGCAACGCGGTCGGTACGTGCAAGATCGAAGCGAGTTGAGACTAGTCGAGACGCGAGATGCGAGCCTTGGCATTATTGTTGCGAACGACAAGGTCTGTCCTCGTGTTTCGGGCTATCCCAAGCACACTTTCGCATTCAAGATGGTATTATCTGACCAAATCGCGGAGACAGACGTGGTTGAGAGCGACTCAACATGCTCAAAAAGTGGCCTGAACCGCGCAATGAGAGGCCCAAATCGCTCTACCAGCGGCTCAAAGGGGCTACCAGCGGCAATTCTGGTGCAACTCGCGCGCAAATTGCGTCGCTCCCTGCTCGCGCACGAGCCTTGTTCCCCTCCACCAACCCCAGCTACGCTTCTGGCGCTCCTCGCTCGCAGATAGCGCATTCTGGCGCTCCTCGCTTCGCTACAGCGTGTTCTGGCGCTCCTCGCTCGCAAATAGAGTCGCTCCCCTCTCGCACACCAGCCTTGTTGCCCTTCATCAACCCTCGCTCACGCTCGCTTCGCTCGCAGGTACATGGGGCTACGTCGAAGCAGCGAGGGAGTTCAAGCAGCAGTACGACGAGGACGCAAGCCTGAGGTCCATCAAACACATCGTGTTCGCGACAGGGAGCGGGGGGACGGCTGCCGGCCTCACGCTTGGGTTGGTGCACGCGTTCGGCGACGACTGCCCAGACCTCGTTGCAGTCGGAGTGTGCGATAACGTGGACTACTTCTACAAGTTCCAGGCGGGCATTATCGCGGACATGGGGTACGCGGAGGGCGACGTTGTTAAGGCGGAGGCGTTTCTCAGGGACAAGCTCACCATCATCAATGGGCGAGGGCGCGGGTACGCCGAGGTGCCGACTGCTGACGAGATGGCTTTCGCTCGAGATTTCGCGACGAGCAGTGGAGTGATCGTCGACGGCGTTTGTAGGTCAAGCCCATCAACCCGAGCGAAGCGAGCGTTGGCATCACCATTCCGAGCCTATGGCTCATCCCGAGCCGTTCATTTTCAGCTATTCGCGAGCCGGTCGTTTTGAGCCAGGCGTTTTGAGCATGTCATTTTCCGCGATTCGTTCGCGAACAACGCGTTCCGCTTCGCTCTGCGCCCCCTCGCGCCGCATTGCGCCCCCTCGATATATGTGGCACACGCCCCCCCCTTTGTTCACACATGTGTGCTCCCCCAGATACCGGAAAGGCCGTTTACAACTTCTTCAAGGAGGTGGAGCACGGAAGGGTTGATTTGAAGGGAGCTGTCATGTTCTGGCACACGGGGGGGCAGCTCGGTGCGTACGCCCAGGCCGAGGGGTACGCGGAGGGCTGGGCCAAGCCCGCGAGACTGAACTTATGAGTCGGTGTGCCATACACATATGTGCCATACACATGTGTGAACAAGGGGGCAGCGTGCTTGATCGGCGCTGTTGATGCAGCGTTGCTCGTCGGTGTAAACAAGGGGGGCGGCGAGGCGAGAGCGATGCCTCGAAAATAGGTCGCTCGGCACGCGACGCTGAGGAGAAAGTGGGCCCGAGCAGAGGGATGCATGCAGCCCCCGCGCGGAGTTGGGGCCTTCGTCCCCGTAGTTCGTGATGGCAACGAGATGCAACCTCCCTCCCGTGCTCGTAAAGATGCTAGGAAAGCGAACGAGTTCACTGCGAAAGAGTCCTCTTGTGCTGGCAAACGTTAGTAGGCCTAGCTTATACTAGATTCCATTCAATCATATTGTGCACCGCTTAAAACTATTGGACACTGTTGGAGAGCGTGCGTCGCAATTTTCGCTCCCGCGCTTCGATTTCCTCTTCGGTTTCCTCTGCCATGATCTCCGGTGTGAACACCGGTGAGCCCTCCCCAGCACTCGCATTCTTGTCCACACTCTCGAATGTTGCAGCCGCCGGCTGCGCTTTCGGTGACAGTTGGGCTATCCACGCGGCGGGTAGCGATGGTTTCCTGCAGGCAACATAGAGAAGGAGTGTGTGAGACAACTGTCAATTGTAGAGGGATTTGGGAGTGGCGCATCGACCGCTTACCGTTTAGCATCTCCGACGGCTATTTTGCTGTCGCCGCATCCCATGCTAGAGATCAGTAATGAAAATGCGTCTGAGTCTGTGTGAGGAATGGCGAGTGACAATTCTACAAGATAGAAGGGGTGAACGTCCCGGACATTGGAGTTTCCTGGGTCTGAGCCACAATTATTCAGTCAGAGGTCGCTACAAGAAGCTGCCTTGCATCCGTGTATTCTTACCTGGATTGACGGTCAACCACAAATCACAGACTCTCTAGTATATTAAATGGCTCGCTCGTGCGACCTCTGCAGTACACCAGGAATATTTCTGTGATAAACGCGCGGCTGTTAGTGTTTAGAATGCCGCCTGTGTGCACCCTCACAGCCCCTCTACTCCATCCCCCCCCCCCCCCTCCCTCCTCCCCCTCCTCATCCCCCCTCCTCCAAATCCCCCCCTTACGTCGCAACTCTTCCCTCCCTATCTCTCCCCCCACCGATAGAAAAATACACCTCATCTATCTGGGACCATGGCTTCGCAAGCTTCCACAACAACGACGGTCGATCGCCTCCTGTACACCACCACTGAGACCACCACCCCCGATCTCTTGAGCCAGACATGCGTGTCGTCAATCCACACGGATGCGTTCACAATTACCTCCTTAATAATGGCAGAGTTTCCCACCCTGTTGGCAGGATCCTCCTACACACCGTCCCGGTCATCACGCCTCCACTCCTCCCAGCGCGACGACGGCTCCGATCCCCGGGACTTGGCCGCGTCGACCCCTAGTGGCTTAGTGACGCACGCGTTCACGCACCATTTGACTACATCTTCCTCCCCTGTTTTTTTGCCCGTGAAGAGTGTTGTGCACTTGGTGGAGAAGCCTGGCTTGGTGGAGAGCACTGGGGAGACAGCGACAGGGAGCGGGTGAGGCGAAGCGAGCAGTGCGGCCAAGGAAGGCAAGCGAGAAATAAACGACCTGCGAAGTACTAACGACCGGCTCAAAACGGCTGTCGCTCAATTGGGGTGCTCAAAACGGATGCTAAAAGCACGCCGACATCAGTCCTCTCCCCCCAATCAGCCCCCCCTCTCTAACACTCGCTTCGCTCGTGCAGGGGGACGGATGCCGAGACGGCCAACGCGGAGACGGTGTTGACAATTACTTCCACCCCCCCCGACATAACCGGCTCAATAACCCTCACCCCAACCCCCTTCACCACCACCTCTTGCAACATGACAATCTCCTGTCCATGCTCGCCCACCAACGCCGCAATCCTCTCCAACCTAACAAGCCTCGTCGTCACGCTCCATAAGCGCTTCGCGAGGTACGCCGAGGTCGACAATGCCACGTACGACGCGTTCATCAAGGAGATCCCACACACGCCGCCACCCAACATACATGAGACGGAACTCGTGAGAGCGGCGACGAGTGTTGAGAGCGAGAATGTGGAACAAGGGGAGCAAGGGCAACAATGGTCACAAGGTACTACCAGTTCAACTAATACTGCCTCCGGCAGTACCGTGTGGCGTCGAATCCCCAACACAGTCCTCTCTCCGGTCTCCTACCACCAGGTGAGTCGCGCAGCGTCGGTTGCGCGCGGCGCGACGCTTCCGCGAGAAGAGCGCGGCGCGACGGCGAGAGATGCTTGCACGCCAACTTTCAGAGGCGCCCACGAGCCGCTCTAAACGCACTACGAGCCGATCAAAACGCGCTATTCGCGCTCAAATGCGCTGCCCCCTTGTTCACACCGACTTATATGTTCTGGGCCAGAGGTGTGTGTGTGGTTTTTGTTCACACATGTGTATGGGCAGAAAACAACCGGCCCCTCAGCCTGGGGTCGCGCCACAGCCGCCATCGACGCCTCCGCCTCGACCGTGCTAAGCTACCTCTGCTGTCTCCTATCCTACGAGTCCATCAACATCCACATCGCCCGAGAGGGTGCCGGAGCGCTCCGCCGCATCATACCCGATCTCCAGTCGCCTCGAAGCATGTTCGTCGTGAACATAGTAAGGTTGGGGTTCGGGCTGACGGATAGAGTGTTCGCGTCTTGGCTCGTTTGGAGCGAGGTTGAGCCGGGGGTTTTCGTGGTGGCGTTCACGGAGGTCAAGAGGCATTGGGATGGGGGGCAGGTGGAGATGGTGGAGGAGATCATTGCGGGGGATGTTAAGGGGAGGAACGCGGTGAGTGGGACGAGGGAAGGGCGACGTGCCGAGCGCGACCGAGACGAGGCGAGATTGCGAGCAAACAACGTGTTCAGTGCTGATCGCTCGGCGCAACTCTCTCACAAACGGAGCTCGACACGCGAACAAACGGCGCCGCCCTTTCAAGAGCTACCCAAAACGCGCAAAAGGCGGCCCAAACCGCGCAAAAAGTTTATCGAACAAGGCGCTCACTTCACCTACTCTTTCCCTGAGTTCACTGCCCCCCCCCCTTCGTGACTTTGTTCATGTGTGTGGCCCACACGGCGCCGCCCTTCGCTCACATCGCCGCCCCTTCGTTCGCACATGCGTGTGTTTGGCTCGCACACACACGGCACCGGCCGTTTTCACACCTCCGCCCTTTTGTTCATACATGTGTGTTGCCCCTTCGTTCACCGCCTCCCCCCTTCGTTCTAACATGTGTATGACGCCTCCCCCCTTGTTCACACTGTGTATGGACATGTGCATGGCTTTTGTTCACACATGTGTATGGCCAGGTCCGGGGCACTGTGAATGGCTATTGGAAGATTCTTGAAGCTGGACCGAACTGCTCGACGGTCACCTACTGCGGTACGGCTGATGTTGGCGGGAGCATCCCGAAGATGGCAATCAGTATGAGGGTGAAGACGCAGCTGATGGAGGTGGACAGGATGCGCGTCAAGTTCTTGAGAAGAGAAAAGGTGGTTGATGAGGAGTTGAGGAACTCATTTCCCTCCCCCCCAACCCTTGACAAGTTGTCGGCTGCTGCAAGGGATGTCTTTGAGAGTGCCAAGAATCTCGAAGCGTCGAATGCCAACTGGCGCCCCCTAACGAGCCCGAGTCCCTTCATAAGCATGTCGATAGTCGACGACCCCGCCAATCCCAGGCGCATTGCAACTGGGCACGCCCGCGGTATCGTGGACTGTCCGATGATGACGGCGGTCGCCTGGTGGTTCACGGTGAACAGCAGAGAGGCGGCGCGCTTGAGCGTTGCGGAGGGCGATCCGGCGCGAGTGATTGCTACCACGTTTAACGAGCACGATCAGGTGAGTGATGCAGTGCGCGAAGCGCAAAGCAAAGCGGCGCGAGCATCGCTCAATTGTTATCTTCCTTGTTCACTCCGCACACCCCTTTGTTCACACCGTGTGTGGCAGATTATCGCGCTGGTGAAGGGCATGCCGTTTCCGTTGTCGTACAGGGAGTTCGTGTTCAGGCAGGTGGCGGTTACTACGCAGGAGGGGGGCGTTTGTATCGCGGGATGGCCGGTGGAGAGGGAGGTAAAGGTGGATTATGGGGGGGTGTTGAGGGTGGTGAGAGGGGTGGCGAAGGCGTTTGTTCGGTTTTCGGTGGTTGATTCGCGACAGTGCGAGATTAAGTACTACCAGGTGAGTGAGGTTGAGACGAGAGCGAGTTAGAGGAGCGACCGTGGCAAGGAGCGACCGTGGCAAGGAGCGACCGTGGCAAGGAGCGAGCGTGGCAAGGAGAGGTCGTGAATCGGCCCGAACGCTGAGGAGTTACTGTATGTTGCTGGAGCTCGTTTTTGGCGCTTTTTCACACCACCTCCCCCCTTTGCTCACACCGCCTCCCCCTTTGCTCACACCGTATGTGGGGCAGTACGTCGACGCCGGGGGGTCAGTTCCGTCGAAGATTTGGAATAGGCAGATGGGGGCTGTAATGGCGCAGGTTTGCCGGCTCAGGGAGAAGTTTCAGAGAGATGATGAGATCGATGAGGGGACGAGAGCGGGGGTGAAGAGGACGTTGGAGAGGGAGCAAAGTTATACGGCGGAGGAGGAGGGCATTCTATACTTCGTTGAGGAGTCGATGAAGCTGCTGGTGCCGACGGACTTCAAGCCGTTGGATTCGCCGGACCATCGAGTTAAGATGAGCGAGGTGCTCTTTGCCGGCGATCGACTGGCGACTGGGTGCGCCAGCACCGTCGTCGACGCGGAAATAGCCGACGTGGCGGGCTGGGAGCTTGATAAGATGTCGAGGCACCTCACCGCAGAGCACTTCTCGTTCGGGGGGAGCAAGCGTGATTTTTTGAAGGTCAACGAGCATCACTACTTCTTCAGAGGCGTGTACGACCTCGCAAAGTTATCTGGTGAGAAGCGCAAGCAAGCACCGAAAGAGCGACCGCCGTGCGACCTCCACGCGCTGCTCCCCACCTCATTTGTTCACACTTGTGTATGTCACTTTGTTCACACATGTGTGTGGCAGGGATCCGTACCCTGCAGCCCCGCGAGTCAGTCCTCGAGATCGTTTGGAAGTGGGAGTCGCCGACGAGACTCGTGGTAAGTTATAACTCCGCCGACAGCGCGGAATTCCCGAAATCCAGGACGCTCGTTCGCATGAGGGGGTTCATTCACTGGACGTACACGGCACTGCCTCCTGTCGGCAGTGTCCCTCAGACGAGAATCGCGTTCACCCAGCAGGTGGACTTAGGCGGCATGCTTCCGAAGTTCTTCGTGAATAGCGGAACCATGTCACAGCTCTCGTTTCTGAGCGTCATGAGGCGCCGCTTCGATAAGTCAGTAGAGGTTGACAAGACGACTCGGGAACTCGTTCTTGGCAGGATCGTGGCACACGCGCCCGAGGCAGTTTACTCCAAGACCGAGAACGAACTCCTATCGGGGGGCGAGGAGCTGTTGAATACGTTCAACGGATTTACAGCAGGGACGAAGAGCCTGAGGCGGCATGTCTCACCGCTTACCACGGCCAAGATCGCGTACAAGAGTGGCGACAAGCACGCGTGGGGTTGGGCGACGACGACTGTGCGAGCAGCTCCGGAGGAAATCCTCGCTTTCATTTGGTCTCTGGAGAACCGAGTGATGATCAACAAGGACACCCTGGCGAAAACTGCCGATGAAGAACCGAACGACCACAACATGCTAGTATACCACCGCTCGGGTTCGGGTTTTCACGACGATATCATTGCTGATCGCGATTTTCTCTCCCGCTGCGTCTGGAAGAAGCTGAACTCGTCCACCTTTCTCTTCGCTACCGCCGCCGAGGTGAGCGCCAAGCGCCCAGTCATGGCGCGATGCGTGAGAGGGACGTACCCCAGCGCTATGATAATCAAGAGAAAGAGCGACAGCGAGACGGTTCTCGAGTACGTGATACATCCTGATGCTGGTGGCAATCTTCCCACTTTCTTTTTCAACAAGCAGATAGGCAGCAACTTGAGCTGGTTGACCACCATCCAGGGATACTTCCAGATGCTGAGAACGATGGAAGAGTACGACGCCGACGACGGACGGGCGTTAGGTGCGCGGCTGATGTTCTCGCACAAGGGCGGGGGCGTGTGGGAGGATGTGCAAGATGTGGTTGAATCACACAAGGGGCTGAAGTCGCTTAGTGCGGAGCACGAGTGGCTCGTACCGTTCCTAGAAGAGGTCGTCAAGGGGCGGTTGACGCTGGCGTGGTCGGTTGGCACGACGCTGGACTGCCTGAGCACCGCAGAGGCGATGAAGATCGGTCGAAGTCTGATGCCCGCCCTGAAGGCGAGGAAGACGCCCGAGGCCGGGCTGTACCAGTGGAAGAAGCAGAATCGTAGCATGGTCGAACTGTTTGAGAGGTATGCTTGGGTGGAGAGCATGATGCTGGCCATCTCCAAGCGCGTTATGAAGACTGCGCCGTGGGGGCTCATGTGGAGGGTGAGCGTGGGGGCGGGACTGAGCATGCTCGACATTGTGACTGACATATTCGTGATTGTCAACTATTTGGAGGAGGAGAAGACCAGCGGGTACGGCGTGAGCTTGATCATGATGGTCGTGGCTAGGTGAGCCACACACGTGGTGCGAACAAAGGGTGGCGGCTGTGTGAACAAGCGCGAGAGAGCGCTAAAAGTCGTCGCGCGAAAGAGGAAAATAGCCCACAACAGTGTGTGAACAAAGGGCGGCGGCTGTGTGAACGAGCGCCGCTAGAGAGCGCAAAAAGTCTTCGCGAAAGAACACCAAACGAGCTCGCAAACGCGAAAACAGCCTTCTTCGTCTCAAATCCCTCGTCTCACTCTCCACCGTAGTCTCGCGGTTCAGTTCGGCATATCCGTGATGCAGAACTATTCCAAGCCCACGCTGTTACTGCGGGACTTCCTGATCGTTGTCACTGGAATGCGCCCGGCGTATGGCGCGTACAAGGTCTGCATGGGAAAGGAGATGGAGGAGCAGCACGTCGTTGATGCTATCAACGAGCTGACGGCGATCAAGGTCGTCGAGATCGTGTGCGAGAGCGTACCGGGGTGCGTGCTTCAGATGTTTGCGATGCTCAAAAAGATGCAGCAGAACGAGGCGATTGGCAGGGCAGAAGTTGCCTCGGTCGTGGTGAGCGCGTTGACTACCGGCTATAGCTCGGCCACAATCTCTTACGACTATGATACGGACCCTGTGAAGAGGAAGGAGACGCCCGACTTCTACGGCTACATTCCAGACGAGGGGGGGGTTCGGACTTTACTGCTGGTGTGCATGACGGTGAACAGCGCGTTGTTACTCTTGATGAGGAGTTTTTCTGCTGCGATGCTCATGCAAGTGCGGAAGAGATACGTGATTTACTACATGACGATCGATCACTCTATATACGTGGGAATCAAACTACTTCGCGGGGACTTCTATTACTGGTTCCCTATTGACGGCGTGATGGGGTTGCTGGTGAGTTTTTTCATCCGAGTATTCGCGAAGATTGTCGTTGACTTCGTGGGAGTTTTGCAGTTCCGGCACGGTTACGAGGTGGGAGGCTTCTACTGGACTCTGAACATGTTCTTGGCGCAGCTCATGAGCTTCGTCTCGGTGTTCATCTTCTTCGATAGCGGGGGGCAAGGGATCGAAGTAGGAAGAGCGTACACGCTCGTGGGCTCAGTGAGCGTCACGTGGCTCGCGGTGTTCGGGGTGTTTTTGCTGCTCATGAAAAAAGAGTTTAGGGGCACGTTCTTCAGCCTCAAGACGGGGAAGCAGATTACAATGGACTTCTTCTTGAAGAGCACGGAAGACGAGAGCAGAAGTCTCGTGCTAACCTGCAACAAGGTTCAGTGGGAGGGGATCAGGGAGCAGGTGAAGGAGTGGGTGCTGCAGCACTGGTGGAGGTGGAAGGAAGAGCAGCCAGAGTGGTACAGCGACGCCTGGATCGCCAAGGTGCCGCTGGACTTCATACCGCAAGCAGACAGAGCCGAAGCGGCGCAGGTCAAGGCCGCCGAGAGGGACAGGCGCCGGAGCAGCATCTTCAAAGCGAGCGCGGCAGTGCACGCAGAATGAACGAATAATGTAGACAGTGTTGATGGCAACAAACATTAGATGCACACAAGAACAATCGTTTGTTCTTGTTGCTTTTGCACACTTGTAAGCGGAGGCTCGTCGAAACACTCCACGGACAAGAGGGCCCGCCGCCTACGCCACAGCCCCCCCCCTCTCCTG
>Ga0307985_10002574_pt1 | contig 10098 bp, 6 predicted proteins | sample EllFjometageno80_FD_203155 | JGI IMG/M metagenome (GOLD analysis project Ga0307985, IMG submission 203155) | Marine microbial communities from Ellis Fjord, Antarctic Ocean - #80 | ecosystem: Environmental > Aquatic > Marine > Unclassified | place: Southern Ocean | collected 2014-10-09 | reverse complement strand
TTTGATGGATTCAAACCAAATAGAATTGTAAGTACTGCTGGTGATATTATCGCTGGAAATACACAAGGATATGATTGTTCATCAAATACAGCAACTGGAACAGTAGCATTTAGAAAAGCTATCAACGCAGTTTCTAACCCTGATGAATTTGATATCAATATGGTAGTGATACCAGGTTTAATCCACAGACTACATTCATCTGTTACTACATTCGCTAAAGATATGTGTGAAGACAGACAGGATACATTCTTTATAATGGATGCTGGAGCATACGCTGATTCAATATCAACAATTGTAAACACAGTTCAACCATTTGATTCAAATTATGTAGCATCTTATCACCCTTGGGTTAAGATACTAAATTCAGATAAAAACAAACCTGTATGGGTTCCGCCATCTGTGGTTCTACCGGGAGTTATTGCATTCAATGATTCAGTAGCAGCCGAATGGTTCGCACCAGCTGGTTTAAATCGTGGTGGATTAACTAACGTTATTGAAGCTAAGAGTAGATTGACTAGAGTTGAGAGAGATTCACTTTACGAAGGTAGAGTAAATCCAATCGCAACGTTCCCTGGGCAAGGAGTTACAGTATTCGGACAAAAAACCTTACAGGCTAAACCATCCGCATTGGATAGAATTAATGTAAGAAGATTATTAATCGCAGTTAAGAAGTTTATCGCATCTTCAACTCGTTACTTAGTATTTGAAAATAATACAGCAGCGACACGAAACCGTTTCTTATCAATTGTAAACCCTTATTTGGAATCAATCCAACAAAGACAAGGTTTATACGCATTTAGAGTAGTTATGGATGATACCAACAACACTCCTGATGTAATCGATAGAAACATTATGGTAGGTGAGATATTCTTACAACCTGCAAAAACAGCAGAATTCATTGTACTTGATTTCAACGTACTACCGACTGGCGCTGCATTCCCATCTTAAATTAAAGTTTAGTTCCCCATTTCGGTGGGGAACTTCATCTTTTTTAAAAAGTTGGATATTTATAATAAAGAAATAAGTTGAATAACAACGGAGAAATTAAATGGCACAATTATTAGACCCAACAGAAGTAATGTTTACATCGTTCGAACCAAAGACATCGAATCGATTTATTATGTATATAGAAGGAATCCCAGCATACTTAATAAAAGCAGCAGGCCGACCTGAGATACAAAATAGCAAGCTAACTCTTGACCACATTAACGTTAAACGGAATGTAAAAGGTAGAAGTGTGTGGAGTGATATAACAGTTTCACTATATGATGCAGTAGTTCCTTCTGCAGCACAAGCAACAATGGAATGGGTAAGACTACATCACGAATCTGTAACTGGAAGAGATGGGTACTCTGATTTCTACAAAAAAGACATCACATTTAACAGTTTGGGTCCTGTTGGCGATAAAGTAGAAGAGTGGAAACTTAAAGGTGCATTTATTTCAACAGCAAAATTCTCAGATATGGATTATACCGGTGAGGAACTCTCAACTGTTGATTTAACACTTACGTTTGATTACGCAATACTAAATTTCTAATTCAGAATTACCGAATTATTAATAAAATTAAGAACCCTACCAGAAATGGTGGGGTTTTTTTGTTTATAAAGTAATTTTTTCATATTTATATACGAACAAAGTTATAAAAACGGAGATTACTATATGAGTGAAAAACTACAAGATGAATATTCATCGAACATTTCTAATTCAGAAATGGTGGAACTCGCTAAGCAACAACACGCACAAAAGCAAGTTTCAGATTACAAATTCCCTACGGAAATAATTGAGTTACCATCAAAAGGGTTGGTGTACCCAAAAGATAACCCGCTATCATCAGGTAAGATAGAATTAAAATATATGACTGCCAGAGAAGAAGATATTCTTACAACACAATCATATGTTAAAGATGGTAGCGTATTAGATAGATTATTTCAAGCACTAATTATATCTAATGGGGACGGTAAACTAATCAAATACGTTGATTTAACCACAGGTGATAAAAACGCTATTATGGTTTCATCTCGAATATTGGGGTATGGTAAAGACTATAATGTGGAAGTAACAGACCCTTTTACTGGAGACAAACAGAGTGAAACAATTGATTTAACTCAATTTGAAAACAAAGAGTATGACGGCTCAAAGCAAACCGAACTTCATAAAAACGAATTCGAATTTGAGTTACCGCAATCAAAACGAATGATTACGTTCCAATTACTTACAGAATCCAAAGAACGAAAAGTAAAGCATGAATTAGAAGTAATTAAAAAAGCATCTAAGAAATTAGGAGATGTTACCTCTAAAGAATTAACAACTAGACTAAAGCACATGATATTATCTGTCGATGGTGATTCTGATAGAATATTTATAAATAAATTTGTAGATAATGAGTTATTTGCACAAGATTCAAAGGCACTGCGTGGTTATATAAAAGAAGTGGCACCGGATATTGATTTAACGTGGGAGTTTATATCCGATACCACAGGTGATAGGAGGTCGATGTCCATGCCAATGGATGTCACGTTTTTTTGGCCTGAGTCTTAATTACCGAAAAGTACTACATTCTTCAATTTTCGACCTAATTTATCATGGGAATGGTGGGTTTAATTGGAATGATGTTTACAATATGCCTGTATGGGCCCGAAGGTTTTATATTGGTAAAATTATAGAATTTAAGAACGCAGAACAGAAGGCACATGAAGAAAGTAGAAATAAAAGTAAGGGTGGTGTCAGAAAATAACCCACCCTTCATATTTATATATACATAACTAAGGAGAACTAAATGAATTTTTTACAAAAACTAATATCTCGTGGTATATTAAAATCATTAGAAAAGATGTCTAAATCAGACCCAATAATACGTGGTAAGTTTGATGCATTAGGAAAAGCATCGCAGGACCTTGCAATCGCTATCGATAAAGCACATAAAGATAACAAGGCCGCGGGGTGGGTAAAGAAGTAATTAATACTTAGGACTGAACAATGGCCATCAAAAAATCAGAAAAAGAGCAACTACAAGCGCAACTTAAAAAAGGACAAATAACCAAGGAGCAGCTTGCAGACGAATATGCCAGAATTGATGCGATTAATAAACTAAAAGCTAACGAACGTATATATGAGGCTGAAGCTCAAAAGAAGAAGATTGAGGGTAACGCTCTCTTAACGAGCCAAGCCGACATTCTTTCAGACCAGGCCGAAAAGGGAATTGAAAACGCTACAACGATAAATGATTTACGGGATGATTTATTAACAAAATTAGTTGCGGCCAGCAGTAATCTCATCTTACAAAAGTCAATATTAGAGGACCATACAAAGCAGATAGCGATTCAGGTTGGATTGGAAACTGATAGCGGTAACCGAATGGCAACAAGTGTAGCGCTCTTAAATGATGCAATCGCAAAAGAGGAGAAACGGTTAGAGATAACCAAAGAGTTAGAGTCTAAAGCAAATGGGATGTTAGATGGATTGGAGGGTCAGATAAAGTCCATCCCAATGGTAGGTGGCTTATTGGCCCAATCAATGGACTTTGGTGGATTGAAAAAACAAATGGGTGGTATCCTAAGTGGGATAACTACAAATTTTACTATGTTAAAAGCTGGTGGTATGGGCACAGGTAAAGCGATTGGTAAATCATTTATGAAAGCTATACCACAAGTAGCATCGTTCGGAGCTACTCTATGGGCTGCAATCGTCCCATTATTACCAATCATTCTACCAATCATTGCGGCAATGTATCTATTAAAAAAGGCATTTGAATTTAGTAGTCAGGTTACTGAGTTAGCAAGAGATTTGGGTGTATCAAATGATGAAGCTAGAGAAATGTCGCACAGCTTTAATCAAATGGCAGCGGATTCAGGTGAGCTATCAGTTAATTCTGCAGATTTATTAAAAGCACAAAAGGAATTATCCACAGAATTTGGAAGAAGTGCTCAGTTTTCAGAGCAAATGTTAACTGACCAGGTAAAATTAACTAAGTTTATGGGGATGAGTGGTAAAGAAGCCGCTGATTTCGCTAAAATGGCCGGAGCTTCCGGTATGGAAACTCGTGAATTACAGCAGGAAATCGCTGGAATGACATCATCATATAATGAACTAACGGGTGATTCAATAAATTTTAAAGATATTAACAAAGAAATAATAGGGTTAACAAAGCAACAGAGGTCTCAATTCAAAGGTAATCATAAAGAAATGATTCTAACTGTAATTGAAGCTAAGGCTTTGGGTACTACAATTGAAGATATAAATAAAGCAGCTGATGCAACATTAGATATCGAATCATCATTAAGAAACGAAGCTATTGCTAGAATGAAAACAGGCGTATCTATAAACAATAACGAGATTAGAGCCGCACAGTTATCGGGTAACACTGCCAAAGTGTTGGAACTTCAAAAGAAGCAAGTGATGGAAATTGGTGATTTTGAAAACATGCGACCTGACCAGCAAGATGCTATTGCATTAGCAATGGGTAAGAGTTCGGAAGAGGTATTAAAGCAGCGTGAGGCTATGAAAATAATGGAGAAGCTTGGTGTTAAATCATTAGATGGTCTTACTAAAGAGCAATTAATCCACGCGGGTGTTAACGCCGAAAAAGCTGAACAGATGATATTAGATGCAGAGAAATTATCAGCACAAGAAAAAATGGATGCATCAATGTCAAAGATAATGGATACTGTTATGAAAATGGCAGGCCCATTACTAGATTTGTTAGACCCTTTTATGGAGATAGTTGATTTTTTAATCCCAGCCATTGGGCCTCTTCTGAAATTTGCGTTTGCACCTATAATGCTCGTAGCAGATATAGTCGGCGGTATTATAAAAATGTTTAAGGGGGATTTAATGGGTGGATTGCATGATATTTTCGGTGGAATTATCGAATTCTTTTATAAGCCATTTTTCTTAGTAGTTGATTTATTGACTGGATTTTTCCCATCGCTAGGGAAAATGGTGGAAAACGCATTAAAGTATGTTAAAGATTTAGCAGCTGACATATTACCTGATTGGGCAGTTAAGTTAATATTTGGTACAGATGATAAAGGTAATGTGGCTGGCACTGACGCTCCAGCACCTACTGAAAAAATTGATGATGGTATTGTAAAACCAGATGGTACAGTTGTAAAAACAAACCCGTCTGACTTCATTATGGCTATGCTAAATCCAATGGATATGTTTGATGGTATCGGTGACACAGTTGGTGGGTTAATGTCATCAGTCACATCAGGTCTTGGCGGCGGTGGAGCTCCTGTAATAGATTACGAAAAACTCGCAGCTGCAATGTCAACCCGTCCAATAGTTTTAAATATAGATGGAAAATCAGTTTCGGCAATCAGTAAAGTTCAGACTAAACAAGCATCATTTAGGAAATAATTATGGCATTAAAAGATTTAAAATCAGACCTTTCAAAATTTAGGATGCCAAAGAAAGACCCTTTGGAAAATAAACAATTGGAGAGTGTTAATAAAACAGCTAATAAGACTCCACTATCATCAATGGTAGAATCAGCACCAAAGATTCCACGTTCTCAGACAACTACTAATAAAGAAGGTGTTAATCCAAAAAATATGGATAACACATCTAAGTTCTTAGGTGAAACCACGACTAAGCCAATGAGTTTAGAAGAACGTTACTTAGGTGAAACGACGCCAACTAACGTAGATAACACATCTAAGTTTTTAGGTGAAACGACACCAACTAACGTAGATAACACCTCTAGGTTCTTAGGAGAAACTAATCCAACTAAAATGGATAGCTCTGAAAAGTTCTTAGGTGAAACAACGCAAACGCCATCTAATAGGGAATCAAAGTTCTTAGGTGAAACAACACCAACGCCATCAGATAGCTCTGAAAAGTTCTTAGGTGAAACCACCCCAATTCCGATGAATAATTTAGAAAAGTTCTTAGGAGAAACTAATCCAACTAAAATGGATAGCTCTGAAAAGTTCTTAGGTGAAACAACACCAACGCCATCAGATAGCTCTGAAAAGTTCTTAGGTGAAACAACTACTAAGCCAATGAGTTTAGAAGAACGATACTTAGGAGAAACCACCCCAAATCCAGCAAACAATGAACCTAGGTTCTTAGGTGAAACAACACCAAATGAGGCAAGCAATGAATCGCAGTTCTTAGGTGAAACAACACCAACACCGTCTAACAACACATCTAGGTTCTTAGGTGAAACAACACCAACACCGTCTAACAACACATCTAGGTTCTTAGGTGAAACAACACCAAATAAATTTACATCCAACCCAAACCATTCTGATAATGGTAAATCTTTTAAGGAAGTTAATTATTTCCAAGATATACATGCTTCTGGGTTTAACTCCAAATTCGCAGGAGCCGAATCTACTAAATTTGTTGGTGTTAACTCAAATAACACTAAATTTGATAATACTAATTCATTACATTCAAATATCGATAAAAGTAAATTTTCAATAGGTAAAAATTACTTAAAATCATACGAAGATGCTGGTGGTAGTAATTCAGGTGAAGAGGGATTTGGTATTGGTAAAGGACACGCTAAACGACACTCCCCATCTTTCTTAGATAAGCAGTATGATAAATTCAATTTAAGAGATGATGCACATCAGACCGGAATGGCTGTATTCAAGCACCCATTAATTCTTAGAGGTATTCAACGTAAGGGTAAGAGGGGGAATGAACCTCAAAACTTTGGTATACCGGGTACTAGCATTGATTTCGATGATGGTCTTATCAGAGGTGGCATAATAACATCTACTACAAGAGCAGTTATCGATGCAATCAGACTTGGTAAGTGGATGGTATCCATCAAAGGGTTATTATGGAGTGTTAAACAATTTGGGTTACAACAATCAAATCCAAATGTAGAAAAGCTTGGGGCAATCAGACGTACAAAAATGTGGACACCTATAAACACATTAGCATCTGCAATTGGTGCACAGATTGGATTCCACCCAAATAGACATGGATTCACACCATTTGATAAAAAGAAGGGTGGATACGAGTCGGTACAGGAGATAAAGGCCCTTACCGGCGCCGCTGATTTGACACTGAGGGATAAAGGTATACCCAATCATCCAGGTCGTAATAGATTAGTAGCACTATATAGTGAAGCATTTTCAATTGGTAAAGATGGGAGCAACGTTAGCCAAGGAAGTAAGAATAAAGCTACAGGTGGGTGGCTCTTCAATAGTGTTAGCTTAGGTGGCCCTAATTCAGTATATGGGTTAATACCTAATGGTAAGTTCCCATATCGATTTGAGGATACTAGGAAAGCCGGTGAACTTTTAGATAAACCCAAAGGCGGCCGATACGCACCTTTTAACATACTAAAGCAATACGGTACATTCGTAACAACCCCAAGCGCACCAAATGAAACAAAAGATAAACTAGCAGCTGCAAAACTGGCAAGAGACGCGGACCTGAAGAAATCCGAACGATTAAGAAAATTAGTTGAAGATAATACTGAGTTCGCTGGTGGTGGTATTCCAACGTATGATTCTAAAGAAACAAACTACAATGGTAAGGATGCATCAGATAACGATTTAAGTTTTATTCGACCTGCAGCCGAAATAATAACTCAATATGAAACCATTGCATATGGAAACCTTCCTAAGAGAGTCGCTGGTGATGTTGGGTTTACCGATTTCAGAAGCTTATTAACAAAAAACCCCGATGACCCGAAAACTAATGAATCTAAAAGAGCTAAGAACGCAAATTATAAAGAACATAATATAAATAAGCGTGTTGGATTTGGTGATGCGGGGCGTGTAGCGAACGGCGAAGACCGTGTACGTTGGTGGAATACTTCACCGGAGAGTGAGGGGTTTCTAAATAGGTTTGATAAAGTAAACGCCGCTGAAGTAGGTGCTGCTGAGGTGAATGATTTAGTTCACTTGTGGTTTCGAGCTGATGGTGGGCAGAGAGTGCAGTTCAGAGGGATAGTTTCTGGAATTACCGATACATTCTCACCTTCATGGAATCCTGTTAAATATAATGGAAGAGCAGACCAAGCATATAATTACTCAACATTCGAACGAAGCTTATCATTTAATTTTAAAGTTATGGCAACATCTCGCGTTGAAATGAAACCTATATGGAACAAATTGAGTTATTTATCAACAATGACTATGCCTAAATACGGTGGTGATTCTGGGTATCAAGGAACTCTAGTCTACTTCCGATTGGGTAGTTTATATAATAATAAATTAGCATTCATCGACCAGTTATCATATTCCATATCCGATGAAGTCGCTTGGGAAATTTCACCAAAGGGAACAGATAATCCATTAGGTGAAATTCCAAAAATGGTCGATGTACAAATTGGATTGAAAATATTAGGTAATAGTAGACCTGCTGTGGGAGAATCATCAGGAGTATATGAAGCTGATTTCCTCACAAAATCAGATGCACTCGCACTGGAAGAATCCTCAAAGGACGAATAAATAACGGATAATATATGAATAGGTATGAAAATATAAAGATAGCAAAAACTGATGAAGGTAAACGATATCATACATCAGTAAAATATCCTATTATAGAACGCAAATCAAATGATAGATATATTATAGGCGCTCGGCATGATAGGTTAGATAATCTTGCATTCAAATATTATAAAGATACCCGATTATGGTGGATTATCGCAAGAGCAAATAATATAGGTAAGGGTAGTTTCGAAGTTCCTATCGGAAAGCAACTTAGAATTCCATTCGATTACTTATCAATTGTAACACAATATAATAATTTAAACTCATAATATATGGCATTCGACCCAAAAACAGTTTTTAATAAAAGTATACCAGCTGACGTATCAGGTGAATTAGACCGTAGGGCTGGATTCGCAGCAGGTATAACACGTAATGATGAATTCCGTAAATGGAATTATAAAAAATACGCATATGTATCCATCCAAGCGACGGGTGAAAACGATTTTGAAATAATATGCTCAAAATCAATGACAATTGGTGATGGTAGTATAAATAAAGAGGCCGGTAAGGATTTATATGAGTTAGAAGGTGGTATGAGGCGAAGTATCCCAATCCTAACGTCAGTTACCGTATATTCGGATGGTAGCCAGGATGCAACAACGGCAACTATGTGGACTGCTAAAGCTGAGTTTAATGTGTATACACTAGAACAACTTAATCAAGCGGAAAGTTCGTTTCTAAGGGCTGGGTCACAGGTTATATTAAATTTCGGATGGAGGGGTGAGGGTGCCGGCCCAAATAGTGGTACAATCTCAGGCTCTATTACAAATTTTAATTTCTCTGCAAACAAGGATGGGTCATTTGCATGTTCATTTGAATTCATCGGAGCAAACGGCCAATTTGCTGGAGAAGTAATGTCAGGCAGCCCAGCAGACGATGCTGTAAAAAAACAATCATCTAAAGATTCAAAGCCCGTGCCATTTCCAAATATAGTTAGAACAACCGAATTACAGCATGAAATTGCATTTGCAATAGAGCCTGGAGAAACATACTCAGATGATACAGCCGCTGAAGGTAAAATCGTAGTTAAAGGTGAGTTTGCATTAGTAAATTTTGACGATGGTGATGATGGTATTTTCGCTGATATTAAATCTTTTTTGGGGTTTCCTGAATCATCAATAGTACCGTATGTAACATTAAGTCATTTTATAAGCAACCTCAATGTTATACTTAATAAAGGGAGTAAGGGTAAGACTATAAAATGTAATAGTGAGGTTACACTTGGGGAATTTATACCCGCAATGTTTTCGGCCGACCCTTTTAATATTTTATTTGGTGGTGATATGGCAAACTACGGTGAGGAAGACGTAATGAAATTTGGACCAGAGCTAAGTAGTTTCAAAAGTGGAGCTGGGGCTGATTTATCAAAAATATTTATATCAATCGCCTATTTAGGAAAAGTTTATAAAGAATTTAAAGATAATACAGGGGCTGATACTGATAATTCACAACAGCCACCCGCAGTAAAGGATATGTTAAATAAAATCTTTAGCAAAATAGAAGAAGTATCAGGTGGGTTATATCAGCTTAAAATATATTTAGAAGCATACGATGACCCAAAAAGTGTTTATATTATAAATAAACGAAAAGGATACAATGCTGGGGCATCTGATGGTACATACGAATTTAAAGTCATCG
>Ga0307985_10002573_pt1 | contig 10102 bp, 7 predicted proteins | sample EllFjometageno80_FD_203155 | JGI IMG/M metagenome (GOLD analysis project Ga0307985, IMG submission 203155) | Marine microbial communities from Ellis Fjord, Antarctic Ocean - #80 | ecosystem: Environmental > Aquatic > Marine > Unclassified | place: Southern Ocean | collected 2014-10-09 | reverse complement strand
GAGATCGCTCCCTGGTTCGCAAGCGATGAAAGCACGGCAACGACGACGTTCGGGCCGTCGATCTCGAAGAAGGTTCGCAGCACGTCGCGGGTGTCGCTGCGGCCGAAGCCGTCGGTGCCCAGCGGCACGAAGCTGCGGGGGGCCCAGCGCGAGATCTGATCGGGAACGATGGTCATGTAATCGCTGACAGCAACGATTGGGCCCTCGGTGGCGTTTAGCTTCTCGGTTACGTCGATCGAACGGGGATCGCCCGGGTTCAGCCGGGTCCAGCGTTCGGCATCGAGTGCCTGCTCGCGCAGCTTCTTGTACGAGGTGACCGACCAAAGTTCGGCACCGACGCCGTACTTGGCAGCGAGTTCTTCGCGTGCCCAGCGGGCGGCAGAGTGGGACGGGCCTGAGAACAGGATGGTCGCCGAGTGCTCGGTACCAGCCGGGCGGGTGTCGAAGCGGTAGAGCCCGCTCATGATGTCGTCGTCGCTGACATGGTCAGCTTGTGGCGGCTGCTCGTAGTTCTCGTTGTAGACCGTGATGTAGTAGTAGACGTCGTCGCCGTCTTGGCTGCCGGTCTCGGGGTACATGCGAGCCAAACCGCACTTCAAGATGGTGGCTAGCTCATAGGCGAACGCTGGGTCATAGGCCTCGCAAGCCGGAATCGTCGAGGCGAGCAACAGGCTATGTCCGTCTTGGTGCTGCAGGCCTTCGCCTTCAAGAGTGGTTCGGCCGGCAGTGGCGCCAAGCAGGAAACCGCGGGCCCGGCTATCGGCGGCACTCCACAACAGGTCACCGACCCGCTGGAAGCCGAACATCGAATAGAAGGTGTACATGGGAACCATGGGCACGCCCAGGTTGGCGTAGCTGGTTGCCGCAGCGATCCAGTCTGCGACCGAGCCGGCTTCGGTGATGCCTTCTTCGAGGATCTGACCATCTTGGCCTTCGGCATAGCTGAGCAACAGGTCATGATCGACCGGTTCGTAGAGTTGGCCCTCGTGGGCATAGATCTTGAACTCGCGAAAGAGCGAATCCATGCCAAAGGTGCGAGCCTCGTCGGCGACGATGGGCACGATGCGACTACCGATGGCGTCGTCGCGCAACAAGCTGCGAAGCATGGCGGTGAAGGCCATGGTCGTCGAGACTGCACGACCGTTGGACCCATCATCGAAGTCGGAGAATATTTTCGGGTCAGGCAGCTGTAGCGGGCGGCGGTCGCGCACGACACGAGAGGGGACTGGCCCGGCCATGGCCCGTTGGCGTTCAAGCATGTACTTGGCTTCCACACTGTCGGGGTCGGGGCGGAAGTATGGAGGAAGCCCGTCGTCGAGGTCCTCGAGTGGTATTTCATCGACCAGGTCGAGGCGTTCGCGCAGCACCTGCATCTGCTCGACCGACATCTTCTTGATCTGGTGGGTGGCATTGCGGCCTTCGAAGCCCTCGCCCAGGGTCCAGCCCTTTACGGTCTGAGCCAGGATGACGCTTGGTTGACCACGATGTTCTTCGGCGGCCTTGAATGCGGCGAAGACCTTCTGGTAATCGTGCCCGCCACGCGGCAGTGTGCGCAGCTCATCGTCGCTCAGGTGTTCGACCAGCTTGCGTAGTCGTGGATCTGGGCCGAAGAAGTGTTCGCGGATATAGGCGCCGGTCTCGGTGACCAAGCGCTGGTACTGGCCGTCGACGGTGTTGTTGAATTTGTCGACAAGCACGTTGTCTGTGTCGGCAGCGAGCAGTTCGTCCCACTTGGAGCCCCACAGAACCTTGATGACGTTCCAGCCAGCGCCACGAAACACGCCTTCGAGTTCTTCGACGATTCGGCCATTACCTCGGACAGGGCCATCAAGACGTTGCAGATTGCAGTTGACGACCCAGGTCAGGTTGTCGAGACCGGCGCGACCAGCAAGCGAGATGGCGCCCAGCGTTTCAGGTTCGTCGGATTCGCCATCGCCGACGAAGGCCCAAATATTGGTGTCGGACGTGTCATCGATGCGGCGATGCTCCAGGTACCGGTTGAAGCGTGCGTGGTAGATCGAGTTGATGGGCCCCAGGCCCATGGAGACCGTGGGAAACTCCCAGAAGTCGGGCATCAGTCGAGGGTGCGGGTAGCTGGACAGGCCGTTGCCGCCGACTTCTTGACGGAAGTTATCGAGTTGCTCTTCAGTCAGTCGGCCTTCGATGAAGGCTCGGCTGTATACGCCAGGAGCTGCGTGGCCTTGGAAGTAGACGTGGTCACCAGGTTGGCCGTCGGCCTTGCCCTTAAAGAAGTGATTGAAGCCAACTTCGTATAACGACGATGAGCTGGCGTAGGTCGACAGGTGGCCGCCGACGCCGGTGTCCTTGTTGGCGCGCACGACCATCGCTGCGGCGTTCCAGCGGATGAAGGCGCGAATACGACGTTCGATGTGTTCGTCACCGGGGAAGAACGGCTGAGCGTCTGGCGGGATCGTGTTGATGTGCGGTGTTTTGGTCAATGGCGGCAGGCCAAGTTTCAGGTCGTCGGCGTGCTCGATGAGTCGAGCGATCACGTAGCGGGCGCGAGCGTTGCCTTGGACTGCTGCTAAAGCATCAAGCGAGTCGAGCCATTCTTTTGTCTCTGCCGGGTCGACGTCAGGAAGCGCTCGGGTGTAATGATCAGTCATTACTCGCCACTATCGCAAAGATTCGATGAACTTCGTGCGTTTATTGGGTTGCATTCCGAAGTTTTTAGTGGGCTAGCTGCCACCCTCACAGTGTGACCCAAAGCAGTGTGACTCGAACGACCGTTTACACAGACGGAGCTTGCAGCGGCAATCCTGGACCTGGCGGTTGGGGGTGGGTCATCCCCGACGGTGAGGCAGCGTTCGGCGGAGCCGAGCAGACAACCAATCAACGCATGGAGCTCATGGCGGCACTCCAGGCTGTGCGCACTTTGCCCGGCCCGCTTCATATCGTCAGCGATTCGACCTATGTCGTCAACTGTTTCCGTGACAGCTGGTGGAAAGGCTGGATCAAGCGTGGCTGGACGAACTCGCAGAAGAAGCCGGTTGCGAACCGAGACATCTGGGAGCCGTTGATCGAGCTCTACCAGGAACGCGATGTCACGTTCGAGTGGGTCAAGGGCCACAGCGGGAGCCGCTGGAACGACCGCGCCGATGAGCTCGCCGTGATGGGACGACAGCAAGCAGCGAGCGCCATGGAGCCAGTGTCGGTCCCTACGCCGACTGCCGAGACCGATGCCGACAGCGGCGCCGCTGCGGCTCGTGACGGGGCCAAGGCCGACGGCGCTCGCAAGGTGGCCATCGTGGGTCATCGCCCGCCCGAAATCGGCGGCTACGCCAAGAACCCAGTCGCTGACGGTCTGCGTCGACACATGAAAGAGATCTTGGCGGCGAAGGCTTCGATGTATGACGAGGTCGTAGTACTCACCGGCTTGCAACTGGGATCAGAAACCCTTGGTGCGGAGGCATCTCTCGAGGCTGGTGTTGGGTTCATTGCGGTGTTGGCGTTCCCTGATCCCTCGGCGCGGTGGCCCAAACCCGCTCAGAAACACTTCGATGAGCTGATCGATCAAGCGGTCGACGTTGTGGTCCTGGACACCGAAGTTCCCGGCACCGGTATTCAGGTCGCCAAGTCGTTTGGACGGCGAGACCAATGGTTGCGGGACAACGCGTCCGAAGCAATCGTGGTCTGGGATGGCGGGACCAACGGTGTAGAGAAGCAACTCCGGGCGTTTGAGAAAGCGCTTGGCGACGATGTTTGGCGCCTCGAGCCGTAACACGCCCGGGTCGGGTCAGGCTATAGCGACAGCCTCGAGCCGTTCAAGTGTCTTCTGGATGGCAGGAAGCGTCCTTTTTGGGTAACCCGTCAGCTCGAGGAGTTTGGGGGAGAGCGCCGTCGACCAGTCGTAGGTCTCGGTGACCATGGTGCTGCCGTCGAGCTCTTCAAGTTCGTAGCGCCACCGGTGCTTGCCGAAGTGGGCCCACGCAATCAGCTTGTTCTCTTCGAACTCGACGACGGTGCTGCGCATACCGTAGGGCACGACGAGCTTCATCTTCATGCCGAATTTAGAACCCATCTTCAACAGTTCGGGCGACGCATCTTTGGAACCGCGCACCGTGCCTGATCCGTCGATCTCAGCATGCCGAGCGGGATCGACGAGGATCGCAAAAATGGCATCGGCAGGAGCTTCGATGAGTCGTGAGGCGGAAGTGCTCTGGTCTTTTCTAACACTGTGTTCGTTGGCCATGGGTCCTACTTCTTCAGGATGCGGCGAAGTGCCGGCTCGAGTTCGGCGTCTTCAAAACTAAAGCCTGCATCGGTCAGGACCGAAGGCATGGCCTTCTGGCTGGCAAGGATCAGCTGCTCAACGAGTTCACTGCCAAAGAGCAGCTTGGGGCCAAACAGCGGAACCGGTAACAGCGTAGGACGTTTGAGCACACACCCGAGTGTCTTGGTGAACTGCAGGTTCGTGACCGGGTTGGGTGTGCACAGGTTCACCGGTCCGCTGATGTCATTGTAGATCAGGAACTCGATGGCACGGACTTCGTCGGTCAGAGAGATCCAGCTCAACCACTGATTTCCCGGGCCGAAGCGGCCACCGAGACCAAGCTTGAAGAGCAGCAGTTGTTTCTTGAGCGTGCCGCCCTGATCGCTCATGACCACACTGGTGCGGGCCAAGGTTGTGCGAATGCCAGCCTGAGAGGCGGACGAGGTTGCTGCCTCCCAATCGACGCACACGTCGGCCAGAAAGCGCCGCCCGGCGGGATCGTTCTCGGTCAGCAGAGAGTCTCCCTGGCTGCCGTAGTAACCAATGCCGCTGCCACTGACGAGAACTGACGGCTTGGCAGATAGCCCTGCTAACGCGCCGGCCAAGAGCGTCGTGCCCTTTGTTCGGCTTTCAAGGATGATCTGCTTACGCGTGTCGCTCCACTTCTTGTCGCCAATGCCAGCTCCGGCCAGATGTACGACTGCGTCGGCCCCTTCCAGGCTGGTGGCGTCGATCGTGCCGGCAGCGGGGTCCCAACCAATTTCATCAACGCCAGCCTTGGCGGGGCGCCGCACAAGTGCAATGGGGCGATGGCCCTGGGCCGCAAGGGATTCGGTGAGCGCAGTGCCGATCAGGCCGGACGCACCGGAGATGACGATGTCCACGTTCTCCATCATTCCATATCTACGCGGCTCGTGCGGGGTCGAGTCGCGCGTTGCTCCGCTTTGCCGCTAAAGGCCCAGTCTCTTGCTGAGGTCGCTACAGAAACGCTGATCAGGGTCTATCTCGGCTCGTACCGCCTTGAAATCTGCGAGCCGGGGGTACATCTGTTCGAACACCTCGCGCTGCATGCGCGCATCCTTAGCCAGGTAGATGCGACCGCCAGCATCGGCGACTATGCGGTCCAGGTTCGCAAGGCCAAGCAGCGCTTTTGGAGTTGCAGGTAGATCAACGGCAAGGGTCCAACCAGGCGCGGGGAACGACAGAGGCGAGTCGTTGCCCGCACCGAACCGTTTGAGGACGGTGAAGTAGGACGGCAACGTCGCAAGGCGGTCGACGATGTCGTACAGAGCCTGGATTGTGTTGTCGGGGACTACGCACTGCCATTGCACAAAACCGGTTCGCCCATAGACGCGGTTCCAGTCGGTGACGGCATCGAGCGGATGGAAGAACGCTGTGATGGATTCGCCGGTCAGCGTGAGCTCCGCAGGTGCCTTGCGCCACCACAGCTCATTAAACGCTCTGACGCCAGGCGTAACCGCAACTCGGGGGAGTGGGAAGGGCGGCAATCCGACGTTCGGTGTGGAGGGCCGCTGGTGCAGCCCAGCGGCGGTGTGTCGGCCCAGGTCCTCGAGTTGGGCTGGCGTCGCGAACGATCCTTGGGTGAGCACGGACCGCGCGTTGCCGAGCAGGTCCACCCATGCGACCGAGAAGTCGTGCTGGTCGTCGCTGCGTCGCATCTCGTCCAGCAGGTCGTCTAGCAAGTGCAGTCGCTGTGTCTCGACCGCGACGATCGAGGTAGGGATCGCCATGAGCTGAATGTCGGCGTCGATGATCAGGCCAGTCAGCCCCATGCCGCCGACGGTGGCCCAGAACAGTTCAGCGTTGTCAGCAGGCGAGAGTGTGATGACTTCGTCGCTGGCCAGTCGCATCCGAATCGACTGCACATGCTGACCGAAGCTCCCGTCGACATGATGGTTCTTTCCGTGGATGTCGGCAGCGATGGCGCCACCGACTGTGACCTGTCGCGTTCCAGGCGTGACCGGCACGAACCAGCCCTTTGGTGTGAACTGACTGATGAGCTGGCCAATGGTCACGCCGGCGTCGGCGCGTACGAGGCCAGCCTGGCGATCGATCCACCGAACATTGGTGCACTCGGTCGTTATGAGCACCGAGCCCCCGCTTCGCTGAGCAGCGTCTCCATAGCTGCGACCGAGGCCACGAGCGATCAGATTGGAAGAGGGAAGCTCGCTCGCGGCAAGGTCTTCCACGTTCGCCGGTAGGAACGTGGCCGACGTCGTGCTCGCGTAGCGACCCCACCCTTGGACGTGCTGGCGCTGCGACTTCATAGGTTGCACCTACTCATAGGTAGAGGCCGATCGAGTAAACGATGACCCAGCCAGCACTGGCGACCAGCATGATGCGGTCGCGAACAATCAGTGCCTCAGGCGTCTCGCCAGCACCTCGCCAGGACAAGAACAGGTAACGCCAGATTGCCAAAGCAAACGGCGCAACCGTCAAGCGAAGCAAAAACGACCCGTCGGAGTCAGGCGCCCGGTTACTGGCTTCGGCCGCCGCCCATGCGGCGTAACCACCAACCGCCAACGCCGAGGCCACCGCCGCGACGAGTCGAAGATGGCTGAGCTGATAACCAGCAAGCACCATGCGACTAGGCGTGCGGCCGCCAAGGGTCAGCAACTCGCCGAGGCGTTTGCCGGTGATGACCAAGAGGGCGCCAGCCGACACGACGAGAAGGAACCAGCCGCTGATCGGCGTGTCGGTTGCGGTACCACCAGCAATGGCTCGCACAAGGAATCCGGCGCTGACGGCGAGCAACTCGACCCACGGCAATCGCTTCAACACGGTGCTGTAGGTCAGGCTGATAGCTGCATAACTAGCCAGTGTCGCCGTGAAGTCCCACCCAAGAACGACGCTCAGCCAGACAGCAGGAACGCCGAGCATGACAAGTAGTCGCATTGCTTGGTCAGTGCTGACCTCACCGCTGGCGATAGGGCGGTGCTTCTTGACAGGGTGCAGCCGATCAGCTTCGGCGTCCAGCATGTCGTTCACCACATAACCCAACGAGGAGATAGTGCAGAACAACACGAACGCCAGCAGCGCTTTAGCAACGATGTCGGGTTCGTCAAGTCGGCCAGCGGCTCCAGGCGCGGCAAACACCAACAGGTTCTTCGCGTATTGGTGTGGCCGAAGCAGCCGAATGATCGGGGGCACAGCAGGGGATCAGCGTGTAGAGATTTGGCGCCAGATGACACCTGGCAGGTTCTTCAGCACCAAGCCAACGGGCGCTAGGGCAGCGGGGCTGTGGATGATGGCCCGGCCCTTTCTGAGCCCTGCGACCATGTCGTCTGCGACCTGGTCCGGCGTGGTTGCAAACGGGGCAGCTTCGAGGCCTTCGGTCATGCGGCTATGCACAAAGCCAGGCCGAACAACGACGACCTGCACACCGACCTGCTTTGCCGGCGCTGCCAGCTCGCGGGCGAATGCGTCGAGACCGGACTTGGCGCTGCCGTACACGATCCTTCCAATACGTGGTCGCACGGCTGCGATCGATGAGAACACGATGAGGCGGGCGCCGGGCTCACCCCGCAAGATCCTGAGCGATGCAAGGCAGCTCGACACAGCGCCGCCGAAGTTCACGTTTGCCAGTTCGGCCATCGCTGCCGGGTCCGCGTCGATTGTGAATTCGGCGCCAAGTTGACCGAACGCGACCACGACCGAATCGAAAGGCCCGTGGGTGGCATTGATGTCTTCGATGACGGGCCCGTGGCTGGCGCTGTTAGCCCCGTCGAAGTCGGCGGTGGTAATAGTCAGGTCAGGATGTGCAGCGGCTAGGGCCGAAGCGGCATCGTCGCGGGATCCCCCGGGCCGGCCGGCGAGCACTATGTGCTCAAGGGCCTCAGCCGTGAGTTTGGTAACGAAGGCAGCAGCGATGTCACTGCCGCCGCCGAGTATCAGAAGTCGTTTTATCATGTGTCTTGGCAGGAAACCTCTAGGCTGGTGGCCATGAGTACCCGTATGCTCATCTTTCTCTCATTGCTCTGTGGCATTGCCATTCTGGTGGCATTCGCAGTTCAGGTCACCCTGAGCTGACCTACAGTCTTGCCTGGCTAGGCTGTCGGATATATGGCTCATCATGATCTCGTTGTCATCGGCGGCGGACCGGCAGGATACGCCGCCGCGCTCTATGGAGCAGGAGCAGGCCTCGATGTTGGCCTGATCGAGAGGCACAAGCTCGGCGGAACCTGTCTCAACGTTGGGTGCATCCCAGCGAAAGAACTGCTTGAAACCGCAGCTGTTTTTCGCACCATCGGCCATGCCGAGCAGTTTGGCATAACTACGTCGGCGCCAGTCGTGGACTTCACCAAGAGCCAGGTCCGCAAGCAGTCGATCATCGACACGCTCGTTGGGGGGTTGGCTTCATTACTCAAGGGCCGCAAGGTCACGGTCTATGACGGAAATGGTTCGCTGCAAGCCGACCGTTCCGTGCAGGTCCGGGGCGGCGCATCCGGCGATGTCGACCTCACGTCAGATCACGTCATGCTGGCTACCGGCAGCGCACCTCGCACCCTGCCCGGCTTCGAAGTTGACGGCACCATCGTCATGACAAGTGACGAGTTTCTCTCGGTCGACCGTGTCCCTGAGTCAGCGACCATCATCGGCGGCGGTGCCATTGGTTGTGAGTTCGCATCCATGCTCGTCGATTTGGGTTCCAAGGTCACGCTGCTCGAATACATGCCTCGATTGATCGTCGGCGCCGATGCCGACTGCTCTAAGGTCGTCGAGCGCTCATTCAAGAAGCGCGGCATGACTATCAAGACAGGCGTGGCTGTCACTGGCCACGAGCCGCAGGTCGGCGGCGGAACTCGTGTGGCATACGGCGAAGGCGAGACCGTCGATGCCGAGATTGTGGTCATGAGCGTCGGACGTAGCCCCGTGACCCATGGCCTTGGCCTGGCCGCGACAAACGTGCAGGTTGACGAGCGTGGCTTCATCATCGTCGATGAGAACCTGCGGACTGGCGAACCCAATGTCTTTGCAGCCGGCGACGTGGTCGACACCGCTCAATTGGCTCACATTGGCTTTGCCGAAGGCATGCAGATCATCAAGCAGATCCTGGGTGAACCAGCGTCGCCGATCGACTACAACACGGTCCCATGGTGTATCTACACGCACCCCGAGGTCGCATTCGCTGGTATGACGGAAGAACAAGCCAAAGAAGCGGGTTTTGATGTCGTGGTTGACAAACATCGCTTTGCCGGCAACGGTCGAGCCATGATTGTTGGTGAGACCGAAGGTTTGGTCAAGATCATCGCTGAGAAAAACGCAGCTGGACATGGCGGCCGCATTCTTGGTGTTCACATGGTTGGCCCTTGGGTCACAGAACAGCTGGGTCAGGGTTACCTGGCGGTGAACTGGGAAGCGACGGTCGATGAGCTCGCTGCCTTCATCCAACCTCATCCGACTATTAGTGAGACCTTCGGCGAGTCCATCCTGGCACTCACCGGTCGGGGCCTCCACTAACTTGCCCGCGCTAGTGCTCCGCTGACCACAGCATTTCCTCACCCTCCGCACCCCTCACACATAGAGAGATCGAAGTCATGGCAGATGTAACGATGCCCCAGCTCGGTGAAACCGTCACCGAAGGCACCATCACCCGCTGGTTCAAGCAGCCCGGTGAGACCGTCGAGTTGGACGAGATTCTCTTCGAGGTCTCAACCGACAAGGTAGATAGTGAGGTGCCCTCATCTGCTGCTGGCACCTTGACGCACATCCTGGTGCCCGAAGGCGAAACCGTCGACGTCGGTGTGGTGCTGGCTGTCATCGGCGAAGCCGTTCCTGCTCCTGTTCCTGCAGCCGCGCCTGCTCCTGCTGCGACTGCGCCTCCTCCTCCTCCTCCTCCTCCACCCG
>Ga0307985_10002572_pt1 | contig 10109 bp, 8 predicted proteins | sample EllFjometageno80_FD_203155 | JGI IMG/M metagenome (GOLD analysis project Ga0307985, IMG submission 203155) | Marine microbial communities from Ellis Fjord, Antarctic Ocean - #80 | ecosystem: Environmental > Aquatic > Marine > Unclassified | place: Southern Ocean | collected 2014-10-09 | reverse complement strand
GGGGTCCGGTTGGGGTTGTCGCATTTGCAGTCACCATAACAAATCCCTCTTTTTTATGTCGCCCTGTCGACTCTTCGTCGCTTCCTGTCCCCGATATTTGGATTTCGGCTGCCCCCAAGGCTAATCAACACCCTGTAAACAAAGCGTGAGCTCCCCCGAAAAACGCTGTGTCAGGGCCATCTTTGGCCCAAATCGCATCAATATGGCGATAACGTCGCTGTTTCGTTGACTTGGCTCTACCTAAACTTTATATACCGGGCCTGTTTTTCGACCAGATTGTAGCCGGAGTCAGCCTTGAAACGTACATTCCAACCCAGCGTCATCGTACGCAAACGTCGGCACGGCTTTCGCGCGCGCAAGCAAACCGTAGGCGGCCGCCGGGTGTTATCCCGTCGCCGTGCGAGGGGTCGCAAGCGTCTTTCCGCTTAATCCGATGGGCGCACATCTTGAGCGCCTTAAAACCCGCCGCCAGTTTTTAAGAGTGGCAGCGGGCAAACGGAAATGGGCCGCGCCGGGCATCGTGCTTCAGGTTGCGCCTCAGCCACCCGAAGACCGGGCGGCAACGGAAGGGCCTCGCTACGGCCTCACGGTAAGTAAGCGTGTCGGGAATGCCGTGATACGTAACCGTGCCCGCAGACGTCTGCGGGCAGCGGCGGAGGAAGTTCTATCGAACTGTGCCCTGACAGCGCATGACTATGTGCTGATTGGGCGGCAGGGAACGCCTATGCGGGATTTCGGCGCCCTGAAAAACGACCTGGAGACAGGTCTGCGCAAGCTCGGAGCGTTCCGGCAGGCCGCTGAGGAAAACGAAACGGCATGAACGCTCTAACAACACTCACCGTCAGAACACTAAGCGCTTTGCTTATTGGCCTGGCACGGGGGTATCAGCTTCTGATATCGCCTGTCCTGCCGCAAACCTGCCGGTTTCATCCAACATGTTCGGGATACGCTATCGATGCGATCCGGCTGCACGGCCCCGGCCGCGGCGGATTACTGGCGTTGCGGCGTATTACCCGTTGCCACCCTTGGGGCGGTCAGGGATATGATCCCGTGCCCGACGGAGACGGACGCTAAATTATGGATCAACGTAATCTCATCCTCGCCATCGTTATGTCGGTGTCCATTCTGCTGGGTTTCCAGGTCTTCATTGAAGGCCCGCGCGTAGAGGAACAACGAGCGCAGCAGGAGGCTCAGAAGGCCCAGGAAGCCGCCCAGACAATTAACCCCGCGATACCGGGGCAGGGTGTCGCCCCCCTCCCCGGGCAAAGTGTCGGTGGGCAGTCGATCGTGCCGACGCCGGGTGCCGTGCCGCCGGGTGCAGGCGCACCTGTTGCAGGCCAGCCCGTGGCGCCGCGCAGTATTTCGCGCGATGCCGTGGTTGGCGCCGAGCCGCGGATCAAAATCGCGACCAACAGGGTCATCGGGTCGATCCGGCTGAAGGGCGGGCTGATCGATGATCTGACCCTGCTCAACTATCGCCAGACCCTGGATAAAGACAGCCCTAATATCGTCATGCTGTCGCCGCTGGGCACCGAAAACCCCTATTATGCGCAATTCGGCTGGACCTCGACCACGACCGGCGTGACCCTGCCAACCGCAGATACAGTCTGGGCCTCCGACCGCTCCACGCTGTCCGTTGGCCAGCCGGTGACCCTGCGCTGGACCAACCCGGAGGGTATTGAATTCGCGCAGGTCATTTCGATCGACGAGAATTTCATGTTCGCCGTGGATCAGCGCATTACCAATAACGGCACTCAAACCGCGGTTATTCACCCCTTCGGCCTGATTTCGCTCAGCGGCACACCGGAAACCGCCGGTTTCTGGATTTTGCATGAAGGCATGATCGGCGTTTTCGACGAAACACTGACCGAGGTCGATTACGACGACCTGCCGGACGAACCGAACGGCATCCAGGCAGTCGACGGCGCGGCCAAATGGCTCGGCATCACCGCCAAGTATTTCGCGACGTCTCTGGTCCCCGATCAGAAGGTCGCCAATAACGGCCGGTTTGTTCACACGGCACCGGGTGGCAAGGACAAGTTTCAGGCAGACTACCTGGCAGCCTCGCAAACCGTGGCGCCAGGTCAGTCGGCGGCCTTCACGACCCGCCTGTTTGCCGGCGCGAAAGAAGTCCGGCTGCTGGATTCCTATGAGGAAAAACTCGGTATTCCACGGTTCGACCGCATGGTCGATTTCGGCTGGTTCTATTTCCTGACCAAACCGATCTTCTACGCGATCAATTATTTCTATCAACTGCTCGGCAATTTCGGCCTCGCGATCCTGCTGCTGACGGTTCTGATCAAACTCGCGTTCTTCCCGCTGGCGAACAAGTCCTACAAGTCCATGAGCCGGCTGAAGAAACTGCAGCCGAAAATGGTCGAAATACGCGAAAAAAATAAGGATGACAAACAGCGCCAGAACACGGCGATGATGGAACTGTACAAAAAGGAAGGCGCAAACCCGATGTCGGGTTGCTTCCCCATCCTGATCCAGATTCCGGTGTTCTTCGCCCTCTACAAGGTGCTGTTTGTCACGATCGAGATGCGTCATGCACCGTTCTTCGGCTGGATCCAGGATCTGTCCGCGCCCGATCCGTACGGATTGCTGATCGGCTTCGGTCTGTTCAACTGGGACGTCCCGCAGAGCATGCAGATCGTCAATGTCGGCATCTGGCCGATCATCATGGGCATCACCATGTTCCTGCAGCAAAGGCTCAATCCGCAGCCGGCGGACCCGATGCAGCAGAAAATCTTCATGCTGTTGCCCATCGTCTTTACGTTCCTGCTCGGCAGCTTCCCGGCCGGGCTGGTCATTTACTGGGCCTGGAACAACACACTGTCGATTGCCCAGCAATGGGTGATCATGCGGAGGATGGGCGTCACCGCCTCCGGCAAGTCGACCAACGAAGAGCCGCCAAAGGCACCGCCTCGCGGCAACAAGAAAAAGAATGACGCATCCGAGGACGGCGAAGAGCCGGAGAAAAAACCCAGGCCGACCCCGCCGTCGTCCAAGGGCAAAACCCGCCGCCAGCGCAAGAAGCGCTGAGCGGCAAAGGGAGCCCGCTCATGACCGATGCGCCGGATACCGAGCACGAACATGACGCGGCCTCGCTGGAGCGTGGACGCTGGTTGTTTGCGCAGGAAGCCGTCTTTATCTCCGGCGCTGCCGATTACGACGGCGTCCCGGTCACCCGGGTCCCTGAAATCGCTTTTGTCGGACGCTCCAATGTCGGCAAATCGAGTTTGATCAATTCCCTGACCGGGCGCAGGACGCTGGCACGGACATCGAACACGCCCGGGCGTACGCAGCAGATCAATTTCTTCCAGATTCTCGATGCGCTGATGCTCGCCGATCTGCCCGGATACGGATACGCCAAGGCATCGAAGACCGAAATCGAGCGCTGGACCACGATGATCTTCGACTATCTGCGGGGCCGGGCGCCATTGCGCCGTGTCTGTCTACTGATCGATGCGCGGCACGGGCTCAAAGACAGCGATATCGGTGTCATGAAGGACCTGGATACGGCTGCGGTGTCCTATCAGATCGTGCTCACCAAGTGCGACAAGGTCAAAGCCGAGGCGATGGATCGCCTGATGGCCGACACGAAGGCACAGATTGCGAAACACGTCGCTGCCCATCCCGTCATCGTCCAGACCAGTTCGGTCAAAGGCCAGGGGATTGAATTTCTGCGCGCGGAACTGGCAATGATCGCCGATATCCGCTAAACGCGGACCTCAGTTTCATCCTATTCTCCGGCCCAAGAGCACAAGATGGCAGCCTCCAAGAAGCACGAACCAAAAAACCTTTCCGAGATCAAATCGTTGCTGCGCACTGCTGAAACACTGACCGAAGCGCTGCCCTATCTCCAGGAATTCGGCGGCAAGACCTTCGTGATCAAGTATGGCGGGCATGCGATGGGTGACGCCCGGCTCGCCGAACAGTTCGCGAGCGACATCGTTCTGCTGAAACAGGTTGGTATAAACCCGGTCATCGTGCATGGCGGCGGCCCGCAGATCGGCCGGATGCTCCAGCAGCTCAAGATAGAAAGCGAATTTATCGACGGGCTCCGGGTTACCGACAAACGGACCGTCGAGATCGTCGAGATGGTGCTGTCCGGATCGATCAACAAAGAGGTCGTGACCGCGATCAACGATGCCGGGGGCACCGCGGTCGGTATTTCAGGCAAGGACGGAAATCTGATCCGGGCGCGGAAGCTCAAGCATCGCCAGAAGACGGATTCCAATATCGAGAAAGTCGTCGATCTCGGTTTTGTCGGCGAACCGGTCGCGATCAACACCAAGGTACTGGATACGCTGGCCGGATCGCACATGATCCCGGTGATAGCCCCGCTCGGTATCGGCGAGGGTGGTACGACCTACAACATCAATGCCGACACCGCCGCCGGCGCCATTGCCGGCGCGATCGGGGCGACCCGCCTTTTGATGCTGACCGATGTGACGGGCGTGCTGGACAAAAAGGGCGAGCTGATTACCGATGTCACGGCCCGCCAGGCGAAGACCCTGATCAAAAACGGTACCATTACGGGCGGTATGATCCCGAAGATCGAAACCTGTCTGGATGCCGTAAAAGAGGGTGTCGAGGCATCGGTCATCATGGATGGCCGCGTGCCGCATGCGTTGTTGCTTGAAATTTTCACTGAACACGGTGCCGGTACTATGATACGGGCCAAAAAATAGCGGCCTGACGTCCCGGACTAACCGCCGAAGAACTCTACCTGCCAGGCAAGGTCCTTTTCGGACATGCCGTAATTCCCGCCCCGCGGCTTGATCGCTTCCGATGGAGATACTTTCGCAAGCCGAAGCTGCAGCTGATGCGCGAGCTCCGCCGATAACCCGGCCTTCCAGGACAGGGCTGCAACGCCCTTTGCACTGGCGAGCGAAAATGCTTTGCGCACCGCAGGGCCGGCCGTGCCGCCCAGCACGGCAATCGCTTCGATAACGAACTGCCTATCACCCCGCAACATCGCCGCCTTCACGTCGCTTTCGGTCAATCTTTGTTCGGCGAACAAGCGGCGGACTTTCTCTGACGCGGGCTCGTCATCATCGCTGTCCACACCGGCATCACCCAGTCGGCGCCGGACGCCCTCACCGATCGCATCGGTTACGTCAGGATCCAGATCTTTCCGGGCCGCCAGTGTCTCAAGCAATGCTTCCGTTAAAAAATGCGACAGGGCAGAGCCTGCCCGCGCCGAGAGAGAAGGCCGGGCCACCAAGGGTGCGTGCCAAGCGTCCTGATCGGCGGCGTTGTCGACGATCCTGTCCAATGTCTCTTCGCGGATCTGCGCGCTCTTGTTCGACAGAAGCGTGGTGATGACGTCGGCATCGTCGGTGGCCACGATTGCGTCCGCTACATCGGCGCCAAGCGCTCGACGCCCGGAAATGGCGTGAAGTGCCGCGCGGACGGGACCGCTTTCGATGATCTCGACCAGAAATTCATCCGATAGAAGCGGTGAATTCCTCAGCACGGTTACGCAGACCCCTTCATCGGGATCGCGCGCGAGTTGCTCGACCACGGAAGGCGGCACCCCTTTGGCATTTTTCAGGGAATCGGCGAGGACTCTGCGAATTTTTACAGCTTCGTCACGCGCCAGATTTTCGAGAATACCCGTAACGATGTGGCCCGCGCGGTCGCGTTCAGCGGCCGATAATTCGGGCGCGAGCGCTGCGATCTTATACGCGACCCGTTCCCGCACGACGTCGTCGGAATCTGTCGACAGAATTTCGTCAGCCTGAACCGGCGTAGACGGGTTGGCGGCGATCTCTGCGCGGACCCCGGCGTCGGAATCCTCGGCCAGGAAATACAGGATCTCGGGCTGAACGTTTGCGCGCTTCGCCAGTTTCCGGCGTGCGCCGGCATTGGGATCGACGGCCCGTGATTTTGCCGTGGCGTATTCCATCATCGCACCGCCCTGCCGGCGGCCAAGCGACATCAATCCAGATAGTAAGCTGCTCATCCCGTTTCCCGCAGATCGCTCTCCGGCGTCTCTTCGGATGCCGCTGGTGTTGTGTCACCCGCCTGATCCTGCAGCGCTTCGGCCGCAATGATATATCCGGATTTTCCGCCATGCTTGATGTCATACATCGCCGCATCGGCGCGCGCCGTCAGATCAGCAACGGATTCGTCCGCGCCGGCGGCGTCGAAGACCGCGACACCCACGGAAATCCCGAGCGGTTTGTCCGGCGCGCCGGAATAGATGCGCAACCCCTTGGACATGACGATCATCCCCGCGGCCCGTTTCTTTGCGACAGCCTTATCCGTGCGATCCATCCACATGGCAAACTCGTCGCCGCCAAGCCGGGCGACCAGGTCGCCGGGGCGGGTCTGTGTAACGAGAAGGTCAGCCAGCGCGATCAATGCCTCGTCACCGCGCTGGTGACCATGCACATCGTTGACGGCCTTGAAGTTGTCGAGATCAACATAAAACAACGATCCGTCGGACCCGCCGGTGCCGGCACGAACGGTACGGTCGGCCAGTTCCGCCAAAAACGCCCGGCGATTGAGCAGGCCTGCCATCTCATCGGTTCGCGCCATCGCCTCGAGCTTGCGGTGGCTGTCGACCTGGGCGATCAGGATCGCGAACTGATTCGCGAGTTCATCACAGAACCGGCGCTCGTCATCGCTGAAGGCATTGTCATCCAGCTTGCGTGAAACCAGCAGCGCACCAATAACCGAATCCCGGAAAACAATGGGCGCGCAAAGATGGAAACACTCACTGTCGGCGGCCGTTACCAGCGTCCGGCTTTCCGACATCCGGCTGAATACTGTGTTTAGGACAGGCGCATCGCCGGCGTCGGCATCTTTCGCGCTGACGACAAGCTGGAACGCGCCATCTTCGTCGGGGCGGCGAATATCGGCGTAATCGGCGGCGAGCGTGTCGCGGGTCTCGGCAAGCGCGCTGGCAAGAATGTTATCCGGATCGAGCTCGCTGCTTGCCGCGCGCACAATACGGGCCATGGCCGCTTCCCGGTACTGCAGGGCGGCGAACGCGGCGTTCTGGCGGCGTTCTTCGGTCACATCCCGGCACACGCCACGCGCACCGGTATATTCACCTTTGTCGTCGATGACCGGAATGGCCGATGTGCTGAGACAGGTATGCCTGCCGTCGGCGGCGCGCAGCCAGATATCAACATCGCGCACTGCCGCGTGTGCTTCAAAAGGTGTTTCGCCGGGTTGATCTCCACCCTCGGCGATAAACCGCTTTGCAGGGGCGCCGATCAGCACATCGGGGCGATACCCCAGGGTCAGCCCCGGTGAGACAAAAACAAAAGCGCCGGCTGCATTGGTCTCCCACGCGAAGTCGCCCGATACTTCGACGATTTCCTTAAAGCGCCGCCGCGATTCTACCAGCGCATCGATCAGCGCCCTATCTGGCCGCTCACCCGCCCGTTCACCGGCCCGCTCACCCACAGCGACTGTCTTCGCTTTAGGGGGGGCTCCGGAAGAGTCCGTGGCCGGTACAACCAGTTCAGACGGCGCATCGGCGTTTGGACGGGTTTTGATTAATCCGAATAGCATCCGATCAGCCGTCTGCCGCGTTCTTGCGGCTCCAGCCACCACTAAGGACCTTCTTGCGGGGCGCCCGCTTCGGCGCGAAGCTGAATATGTCGGGAGACGGCTTTCCGAAAAGATAGCCCTGCGCGTAGGGAATACCGCATTCAGTCAGGTATTCTACCGTCGCTTCCTCTTCGACCATTTCAGCGATGGTGTCGATGTCGAGTTCACGACACAGCCCCGCAATCGCCTTTATGAACGCGCGGAGTTTCCGGTCGCTATGCGCTTCCTGAATGTAGGCGCCATCGATCTTGACGACATCGACATCCAGCGCATGCAGATATTTGAGCGCGGCGGATCCGGCGCCAAAATCATCAAGGCATACCTGGTGACCCGCGGTGCGAAGACTCTGGATGATACCGTTGACCCGGCGCAGGTCGTGTATTTTGGCGGATTCCGTGATTTCGATCGCAATCTGGTTGCGCAGATTGTCATGTTTCGCAAGCAGCTTCAGCAGCGCTTCGACGAATGCCGGATTCTCGATAGAGCGGCCCGACAGGTTCACCGCGAGGTTGAAAACCTGGCCTTTTTTACGCCAACCGCGCAGCAGGCCGATAACCTTGCGGAACATGGCAAAATCGAAATCGCAGATAAGGCCCATATTTTCGGCGAACGTGATCAGCTCGTAAGGCGACCGGTCGAGCCCGCCGGCAAAACGGGCAAGCACTTCGTAATGATGGATCTCCTTCGTCGGCAAGCCGACGACGGGCTGGAATACGGCGTTGAAACTGTCGGCGGAGACCATTTCCTTGAATTCGACCATCTTCGCTGACGTATCAGCAAGAAGGTTGTCGAGATTTTCGCCCAGGCTTTTGATCGCGGGCTCACTGCTCGGGTCCGCGCAATAATGATTAACCGTATAGAGAAATGCCTTCACGGCATCCTGGGGATCGGCGCCTTTTAAATCTGCGGGCGCGGTGCTGCTGTTCACGCGAACCCCGATACCTTTAGGGTCCGCGCCCTTCAGGTGGGTTTCCAGGCGGTTCCTAAGTCCCCCGATATCAAACACGTCGGCGTGCAAGACGCCATAATTCTCATCATCGAACTTGGCGGCGACGTCCCGGTTCCCGGCGCCATCGTCGAAACACCGGCCCAGGGTCCGCATCAGATCCTGATCGGCCTCCTCGTCAAGACGGGTACGAAGCTCACCCATGTCTTCAAGACGCAGCATCGTGACCTTCAGGTCCTCCCCGTCGGCCTCCGCGTCCTTGATGCGCTGGGTCGCGAATTCGGCGAACGCCTCTTTGTTAAGAAGTCCGGTCTCCGCATCCCGCCGGCGATCGGAGTTATCCGTCATCGTCTCGTCTTGACTGGTCAGCCGAAGCGCGAAGAAAAATGATCCGGGCAGGTCAGGCAGATGATAGCCGGTCAGCATCAATCGCGGTGTCGGACCGTTCGGTCCGGACATCCGCAACATCATAGGTTCAAGGCGGTTCGCCGAGCCAAGCCCTTCGAGCCGCCGGGTAACGTAGTCCCGCTCGGCCGAATCGATCAGATCAACGAAAGGCTTGCCGATCACGTCGTGGGGTTCATAGTCCGTTAACGCCTTGGTGGCGCCGGCGGCATAGGTAATTGTCTGGTCTTTATCGACCTCAAACAGCATATCCGCGGCACAGAAAGCGAGCGCGACGAACCGGTCACGCTCCTTTTTGAGCGTATCGACATATTCAGGTTGTGCCTGCGACTGCGCCATTCGTTTCAATTTGCCCGTTCTACTTGCGATGATCCCGTTTGCCACCTTAACAACCGGGCCTTAACGATTCCTTGCGTCGCCGGAGATCCCGCGCCACATTCGGCACATGCAGAATAACCGCCCCATACCTGCGAAAAACGTTGATTCCAGCGGCATCGACACCTGGATATTCGATCTCGACAACACGCTGTACCGCACCAGCCCGGAGATGCTGGCCCAGATCGATCATTTAATGGGGTCTTTCATCAGCGACTTCCTGAACGTCGACCGCGTCGAGGCCCGGCGCATCCAGAAAGGATATTTCCGAACCCACGGATTGACCCTGCGTGGCCTGATGCTCGAACACGGGCTCGACCCCCAGGATTATATCGACCACCTGTCGCAGCTCGACCTGTCGGACGTCGCCCCCAATCCGGCGCTTGCCGATACGCTGAACAAGCTGGGTGGCCGCAAGATCATCTATACCAACGCGTTTACGGAACATACGCGTGAGGTGATGGAGCGTATCGGTATCACCGCTCATTTCGATGCCGTCTACGATATCGGCGACGCGGATTACGTGCCCAAACCCGCCATCGATTCCTATCGCCGCCTGTGCGACCTGCACGATGTCGACCCGACGCGGGCGGCGATGGTCGAGGATATCTCGCGGAATCTCGAACCGGCGGCGGAACTGGGGATGACGACCGTCTGGGTCCGGACCGATACAAGCTGGGCAAAAGACGTCACCGAAACGGATCATATCGACCATATCACCGACGATCTGACCGCCTGGCTGCAAAATGTCGGAAATACCGGCTGACGCGTTTCCACCGGCGACGATAATGCTCTATATTCCAGCCGA
>Ga0307985_10002570_pt1 | contig 10113 bp, 6 predicted proteins | sample EllFjometageno80_FD_203155 | JGI IMG/M metagenome (GOLD analysis project Ga0307985, IMG submission 203155) | Marine microbial communities from Ellis Fjord, Antarctic Ocean - #80 | ecosystem: Environmental > Aquatic > Marine > Unclassified | place: Southern Ocean | collected 2014-10-09 | reverse complement strand
GTCACCATACTAGCGGCGCATCTCCCATTGAGAGTATCCGTCTGGTTGCGCAACTCGCCTATGGTAGATCGACCCGAGACTTCCAAGCGACCTCCCTTCCCGGCCACCTGCTACACTTCGTTTTGTCCGGGGAAGTCGAGCAAAGCTGCAACGGCCGCCAGCAGCAACTGCGACCGGGTTCGGTGGTGTGGTATCACGAAGATGAATGGGTCGAAGGACACGTGGTCCATTCTCCTTGGGCATACTACACGGTAAACTTTACCGCTCCCACCCTAGCCCCTCCGAATTTCGAAGCGCGCCTGATTCCTGATCAGCACCACCTCAAAGACACCTTCGCCAAGCTACATGACACTTGGCAGCTACCACCCTCCCGCCAACGTGACTTTCTGTGTCAGGCGCATTTGTTAATATTACTCGCCGCCATCAATTCTGAGATCGGGCAACAGCCCTCCGTCACGCCCAATGGACGCTTATGGTGGGAAGTCGAGACCTGGGCGCGAAAGCACATCGAACGGGCCGTCACGCTGAGTGATCTCTGCCACCAATTTAACCGCAGTGCCAATACCCTCGCACGAGCCTGTTCCGAAGCGGTCGACCTCACGCCGATGAAACGCCTCAAGCAAATCCGTCTAAATCTGGCGCGCGGTCTGGTGTATCATTCGGAACTCTCCATGTCCGAGATCGCAGTTCGCGTCGGCTATTTGCGCGTGCACGAATTTTCTCGCGACTATCGCAAAACCTATGGCCTGCCACCGAGTCATGATCGAAACTCGCACTAATCTATCCAGATCATATGGCCGGCGATATCAGTTGCTGTTCGCGCAGACCAATGCCAACGAAAAAGTCGGCGAGTTCTTTCATATTAGAGGTGAGCGAGATTTCCGCGAATGCAGCAACCTCACATTCCTACCCTAATCACACACGCGCAGTTGCCTCGCCGCGTAACTTTGCTTTTGTCGACTACTCGTGGCTAGCGCATCGTCCCATTCAACCGAACAGCTCACCGGCGTGGTGGAGCGCATCATCTTCTTCAACGAAGAGAACCACTACACGATCGCGGAGTTTCGGCCTGATCCGAAGAATAAGAACGAAGAGGAAAATACGCCCAAGACGACGATCGTTGGCGCGCTGCCCGGGGTGGAATGCGGGGAAACACTCCACCTCGAAGGCGAATGGACCCGACACGCGCAACACGGTGCACAGTTCAAGGTAACCGCGTTTAAGAGCGAGCTACCCGCTTCGGTTTACGGTATCCGCAAATACCTCGGTAGTGGGCTCGTGCCGGGGATCGGCAAGGTCTACGCCAACAAGATCGTCGATGCGTTTGGCACGGATACGTTTCGCATCCTGAGCGAGGAATCCGGTCGCCTGCGCGACGTGCCCGGTATCGGCAAAAAACGAGTCACCCGAATCAAGCAGGCTTGGGACGAGAAGAAAACTGAACGCGAGCTCTACATCTTTCTCCAGACCTACGGCGTGACGCCCTCGCAATGCGTGAAGCTCGTCAATAGATTCGGCAACGACGCGAAGCAAATCCTCATGAAGGATCCCTACCGCATCGCGCGGGAGATTGATGGCATCGGTTTCAAGACCGCCGATCGCATCGCGATCAATCTCGGCTTTGCCAACGACGCCGCTCCACGTATCGATGCCGGCATCATCTACGCCCTAGAAACCCTGCAGGAAGAAGGCCACACCGCGTTTCGCGAAGTCGAGCTGAGCGACCACACCGCCACCCTCCTCGAAACCGATGTTAAACTGGTCGAAGCACGGATCATCTTTCTCGTGGATAACAAATCACTCGTGCGTCACTGGCCCAAAGGTGTTGCTGATCCCCTGCCCGGATCAGGGCTGATTCAGCTTCCACACAACGATCGCTACGAGCAAAAGATCGCCGCGGTGATCGCACGTCTCGGTAAGGTCGCCAGCGGGCTTCCACCGATTAAAGTCGAGGCCGCCGTCAAGTGGGCCTCCGACAAAGCGGGTTTCGATTTTCACGCTCTGCAGGCCGATGCGGTTAAGAATGCCCTCATCCACAAAACCACGATTCTCACTGGTGGACCCGGCACGGGGAAAACGACTATCCTCCGCGCGCTTGTCGATATCTTGCGCGCGAAAAAAGTGCGGGTGCATCTCGCCGCGCCGACTGGTCGCGCCGCCAATCGGCTTTCCGAAACTACCGGCGGCTACGCGACGACGATTCACCGTCTACTCAAATTCGATCCTTCCAAAGGCGGATTCGTGGCCAACGAATCCTCTCCGCTCTCGACCGATTTTCTGATCGTCGATGAGGCCTCGATGATCGATACGCGACTCGCCGCCGCCCTCCTTCAAGCCGTCCCAGCGCGCGCTCATGTTTTACTCGTGGGTGATACCGATCAGCTCCCCAGTGTCGGCGCGGGGAATGTGCTCAAAGATATCATCTCAACCGATCACGTGCCTGTCACGCGCCTGTCCGTCATTTACCGGCAGAAAGGACAAAGCCAAATTGTGACCACCGCGCATGCGATTAACGCGGGTGAAATCACCCTGCCTCCCGTGCTTTCAAATGTCGCCGATGCTCAGGTCTGGTCTGATCTCAATTTTATCGCCGCGATCGATGCGGAAGATTGCGTGCGGAAGGTCATCGAGATCTGCGCGGAATACGTGCCGCAGAAGCTCAAGTGGCCCCACCCTGTCAACGATGTGCAAGTGCTCGCGCCAATGCACAAAGGCGTCGCCGGAGTTGGCAATTTCAACCAGCAATTGCAGGCCGCGCTCAACACAAATCGCCAGGGCTTACGCGCTTCGACGGGCGAATACCGACCGGGCGACAAAATCATTCAACTGCGCAACAACTACGATAAAAACCTTTTCAACGGCGACATCGGGGTCGTCACCTCCATCGATGGAATCAAAGGCACGATGACCGCCAATTTCGATGGCGCCCCCCAGACCTTTGAGCGCAATGAATTCGGCGATCTCGGCCTCGCCTATGCGATCAGCATTCATAAATCACAGGGCAGCGAATACCCGGTCGTCATCGTGCCGTTGCTCAAGGCGCACTTCATGATGCTCCAGCGCAATCTTATCTACACGGCCATCACCCGCGGTCGCAAAAAAGTGTTTTTGGTCGGTGATCCCGCCGCTTACGCCATGGCCGTGCGCAACAGCGATTCGAAGCAGCGCATCACTCATCTGCAGCAGAAAATTGCCAGCACGACCGAGTAACCCACCCCGCTCATCCCGCGTATCGCGCCGTATAGCCTAATAGGGAACTGCTTTTCGAAAACGACTTGGCCTCGAAACGATCTTAACTAGCGTGATAGCACAAAAGTTAACTCCCCTTATGAAAATTGCCAAACTCCTGATCATCGCCCTCACCGTCTCGACGTTGGGACTTTGGGCGACTCCGATGCCCTACATCCCGGCGGCCCGAAAAGCGCCCAATGATGAATCGGCCTATCGTCGTTTCACTTTAGATAATGGCCTCAAAGTCATTCTTCTCTCCGATCCGAAGCTCAACAAATCCTCCGCCGCGCTCGCGGTTGAAGTCGGTTCATATAGCGATCCAGATGAACGGCGTGGGCTCGCCCATTTTCTGGAGCACATGCTCTTTCTCGGCACGGAGAAATATCCCGACGAATCGGATTACGGCAACTATCTCCAAAGTAACGGCGGCTACAACAACGCCTACACCGCCGGCGATCACACCAACTATCATTTTGAAATCCGCCACGGCGCCTTCGAAGGCGCGATCGACCGCATGGCGCAATTTTTCATCGCGCCGCTATTCGCGGCCGAATTCACCGAGCGCGAAATGAATGCCGTCAATTCCGAGTATCAGAAAAATCTCGAGAATGATAGCTGGCGCGAATTCCAACTCCATTGCTCGCTCTACCGCGAAGATCACCCGGCCAATCAATTCAACATCGGCAATCGCGATACGTTGCTCGGCACGACTCGCGAAGAGTTACTCGAATTCTATCAGGCCCACTACAGCGCCAATACGATGACTCTCTCGTTGGTGAGCAACGAGAGCCTCGATCAACTGGAGCAATGGGCGCGCACCTACTTCACGTCGGTTGAGAATCGCGATTTCCTCCCGACCATGGAAGCACTGCGCATCATCCGCATGGAGCCGGTTAAGGACCTGCGGCAAATCACGCTCGAGTTTCCCCTTCCCGCCACCCGCCAGTTCTTCGGCAGCAAACCGGGCGAGCTGATTGGTTTTGTTCTCGGTCATGAAGGAGAAGGCAGCCTGCTCTCAAAACTAAAGGCCGAGGGACTCGCTACCAGTCTGAGCGCAGGAGCCAATTCGCACTCTGCTGATTTCGGCACTTTCGATATTGGCATCAGCCTCACCCCTGCCGGATTGAAGAATTACGATCACGTGCTCGAGCTCGTCTTCGCCACTGTCAATCGCCTCAAATCAGAAGGCTACCCCACTTACCTCTTCAAGGAACGCCAAGCCATGGCCCGACTTGATGAAGCTTATCAAGATAAGGGCGAAGGAGCCGGCCGCGCCGTTCTGCTCGCGAACCTCATTCGTGAATATCCCTTCGAGATCGCTGAGCGCGCCCCGTTTCTCTGGCTCGAACCTGATGCCAAGGCTTATCAACTCCTCCTAAATCAACTCCGTCCCGCCAACCTCCTCGTCACGTTGATTGCAAAAGGAATCGAGACCGCCGAGATCGAGCCCTACTACGGCACGCACTTCAGTTATACTGAAGATAGCGGAGATTCCTACACGGCGTTGTTGGATCCTGCCGATTTCGCTGCGATTCAATTGCCGAAACCCAATCCCTTCGTGCCTGAATCTTCTTCAATGCTACCGATCGAGCCGGTGCTCTTGATTAATGAAGACGCCCTGAGTTTATACTACGCGCAGGACACTGAATTTCTTCGTCCGATGGTGACAGAAGTTTATCGGTTTCGTCTCCCTCGCACACTCGCGACCTTGGATACTGCCGTGCTGCTACGCTTTTACCAAGCCTGTGTAAACGAAGCACTCAACGAAGTCGCCTACACTGCTTCTGTGGCGGGTCTGGATTTCTCGCTCACGGCGGGCCTTGAAGGCGTATTTATCACCGTCAATGGTTACGACTCCTCGGCCACTCGATTACTGGAAGTGATCGCCAAAAACCTAGTCGAGTTTGAGCTACCCGAAAGCCAGTTCCTCGCCATCAAGGATAGCCTGCTGCGTGGGCTCAGCAATTTCCCACGCTCGGATGCTTACCAAATCCTCACCCAAACCCGTCGCAGCGTGATACGGGAATTTTATTTCCGGCCCGACGAAGAACTGGATTTAGCGGAAAAAGTAACTCTCGAAGACCTGCGGGCCTTTGCGCGGAAACTTTATGCGCACGGCAAAATCGAAGCGATGGTCCATGGCAATGTCTCTTCGACCGTAGCCATCGCCGACGCGCGACGCTTCAGTGCCGCACTCGCGACCAAAGCCGTCCCCAAAGACCAGCTGATTAAACGCCGCCTGCTCGTCCAATCGGAAAGCGAGGCGTTGCGATCTAGCGAAAAGCTAATCGTAAACAACTCTTCATTCCGCCGTGAATATATTCTCGGTGACGATGCCCCGGAGATTCGTGCCGCGACACTGTTATTGTCCAATTTCATCAGCGAACCGTTTTATTCGGAGATGCGCACCCGCCAGCAACTCGGCTACATTGTCTGGGGAGGCGCGGGTGGAGAACAGCACTCAAACTTCGCGTATTTCATCATCCAATCCGGAGACTACCCTGCCGATGAAGTCGAAGCACGGGCCGACAAACGCATCCACGAACTACCGGAAATTCTGTCCGAGCTTTCCCCTGAAGCGTGGGATACTTTGGTCGGCGGTGTGCGTGCCAAACTCGAAGAAAAAGACAAGACGATCGCGGCTCGCGCCGTCCGCCTGTTCAATCTCGCGTTTGATGAAGATGCCGATTGGCAGCACCGCAGCGATACCATCGCAGCTCTCGAAAACCTCACCAAGCATCGTGCCGGCGAAATCCTGACTACCGCGATCGATCCGGAGACGCGCCGGATGCGCACCTTCCTTGGATTCTCACGCGATCATGAATCGAAGGTGCCCCAGGTCGATACGTTCTCCGATCGCGAAGAGTGGAAGAGCACACGTAAGTTCAAGTAATTCGTTTCTTCAAAACAACAGCTCCCTCCGAGAAATTGGCGGGGCTTTTTTGGAGTCGTCGCCCGGGATTCAACCGAGAAACTAGGCAAGGTTCCGAGGATTTCGTTTAAAAATATCAATCGATCAATACCTCTGACCTATTCATAGGCATAAAAAACCGAGACGATGGATTTCTCCACCGTCCCGGTGTGGCTTGCTAGTTTAAGCTGCCGTGCCAAGTTTGAAAACGCGGCGCGTCAGAGACGCGCCAGACCGAACGGTGCAACGCCTTTGGCAGGCGACTCACCGATTGAGTCCAGGAGCGAGTTTCAACAGTTCGTGTTACAGGAACCGGCTGACAATCAGCCAGAGGCTCGAAATCTGTTTCCAACGTGGAGTTATTTTCAAACTCGTAGCTCGAAAAGATCGTGCTTCCGGAGCCGAAGCCACCGGGTTGCACCACAAACATAGTCTTGGTCTTATTAATCATGATCTGAAAGAGGACTCGGACCATTTCGGCTAAGTCCTCCCAGCAGATCACCAACACGCAAAGAACAAGGCTGCAAAACGTGCGCCTACTTTGCCGCCCGTCAAGGCGTTGTTTCCGATATTTTGCATTAGGGGAGCACCCCAGCGGAAACAAAAAACGGGGCGAAGGAAATGATCCTTCGCCCCGCGTAGTATTCTATTTAGTGACAACTCTGTTGTGATATTCCGTATGGCTAACAATCCGGTGAACGAGACGTCCCCAGACTGTAGACACCCGGGAACTCTTCGGGTTGTCGGGTTGATGATTGAGTCGATTTTCACCCACCCGCCTATTCGGCGTCAGCATGTAATTATCCGCATTCCGAGAGGGATCGCTTGATCCCTCCCATGGCAGATTCCCCATACTAAAACTGGGAGTAGGCGGAGCGACTTCAGACGGTCGAATCCTCGTTTTCATAATCAGATGGAGATTTTGTCGCAGAATTGCGACCAAACCTCCTCGCTAATCACAAACCTGAGAAAGAACGTCAGGAAGCAATCGAATCACTATTCCCAAGACGTCAACAGCTGGATTCACGCCAATTGTAACATCTTGGTGACAGAGCCCCTCTCCCCCCGCTACCTTTCGAGTTTGCTCAGGGCCTGGTTGATCTTTTCCGGATCGCAGCGGGTCGGATCGTAATCCGGACCCAGCCAAGCCTGCCATTCCCGAGCCAGATCAGTTTTCGGCCCTTTTAGGCAATCAAGCATATCGTGAAAGGCTTCGAGCCCTCCACAGTCCTCGGGAGGCCCCGCACGCTCACCCGCGAGGCATTGCGGATAAGTAAGCTTCTTCTGCAAAGGCACGACTTTCTCGATCTTGATATCTACGCGCCAACCGGTGCCGAAATGATAGTCGTAGGTCAGTCGCCCCCGATTCTCTAGGTCGAGATCGGACAGCGCGATGTCTCGGTCGTCTTCGATGATCATATCGGTATCCTTAACAGGATTCCCCAACCGCAGGTCATCGATGTTGAAAACATGAGTCTGATAATCGAACCAATCGAAAAGCACCTGCAGAGAATCGTGTAAGGCGTAAAGCCACATCGATTCGCGCACCAAGAGGCGTCGCCAAATACGCGGAGTCGTTCCCGCCACATCCAATCGGAGCGAATACACTTTTTCGGGAGCCTTCTTCTGAGCCGCTCCCACCCCATCAAGCACAGAGATCATCGTGCCAGCAAACTTAACGGGATGCGTTGCCTCGGCAAGCTTAGCGCGTCATCCGGTTAGGCTAACTTTGACGCTGCGCCGCCAGAGCCGCCGTGGCTCTTTGCTTAGCGGGTCCATCGTAAATCTTGAGCGTGGGCAATTGCAGGGCTTTTTCCCATGCGACCACGGCATCATCGATACGCTTCGCACGTTGGTAGGCAAAGCCAAGCTCGACCCAGTGGCTCAAAGCTTCGGGTTCAAGATCCACCGCTTTTTTTAAAGAGAGAACGCCCTGCTCAACCGTCGCTTTCGGCAGACCACCGAGGAATAGATTCACAATCGCACGGGTCGCGAAACCGAGCTGAGAAAGTTCGATGTGCCATTTACCCAGAACGTGATGGCCCCATGCATATTGAGGATCAAGGGACAGGGCCTGTTCCGCATTTTCGTGAATTTGGCGCGCATATTCGAGCCGAGTGCGGGCATCTCCCTCGACCGCGTATTTGCCGTAGAGCACCGCGATCGACAGCCGGGCCACCGCAGATTGAGGGTCTAATTCGACCGCCCGCTGAGCGTAAGGCATCGCTTCTTTGGCTAGACGCATTCGCTTGTCGGGATCGGTCTCCACAAACGCCGCATCGCTGAGTTGCTGCGCGATCTTTTGCTGGATATAAGCATCTTCCGGGCTCAACTTGGCCGCCGCGCTAAATGGCTCTAGGGCGACCAGGGGCTGCATATTCTGCTCAGCCTCAAGACCATCTTGGACAAGCTGTTCCGTGGAGCTGATTGCGCCCATCGCGATAGAGGCGCTCCAGAAAATCGATAGGGCGAAAACACCTCTCATGATCAGGCGCTTCATGCCTGAGTCTCCACCTTCGAGGTTTCGACTTTCTTGAATAAATAGTGGCTCACGATCCATTCCTGGCCTGCACGATAGCCCCAGAGTTCGGCGCAGCTCATGTAGAATACCCGCCAGTAAGACCACCATTTACGCGAATGTTCGGCCCCGTAGGTCGAGGCGAAGAGCTCCATGATCCGCTCACGATTTCGGTCCATATTTTCCAACCAGCCCTCCGCGGTCTTTTGATAATGCGTGCCCTCAACCTTCCAGTCATTGATTTGCTTCAGATCCGTATCGAATCGAATGAGCAGATCATGCGATGGCATTTGTCCACCAGTGAAGAAATAGCGCGCCATCCAATCGCTCGGTCCCTGAGAAACAAAGTGGTAGGCCAATCGATGATGAGCAAAAATATGAACAAAAAGTAGCCCGTCCTGCTTTAGTGCTCGCGCGACCTTCGCGAGCAACCGCTCGTAATTCTTCATGTGCTCAAACATTTCGATCGAAAGCACCCGGTCGAATGCATCGACCGGCAATTCTATCTCGTTAATATCACCAGTGATCACCCGCACATTCTTAAGATTGCGCTGTTCGCACTCTTTTTCGATATGACCGCGCTGGCTGTGCGAGTTAGAGACGGAAGTGATTTTCGATGCAGGGTAACGCTCAGCCAAAAAGAGTGTCAACGAGCCCCAGCCGCAGCCTAAATCGAGAATACTCTGACCATCCACTAGTGTGGCGCGTTCGGCATAAAGCTCGAGCATGGCCACTTCCGCTTCGTCGAGTGATTCATCGCCATTCGGATAAAGGCAGCTCGAGTATTTGAGACGGTCACCAAGGCAGAGTTTATAAAATTCAGCTGGCACTTCATAATGCTGTTCATTGGCCGCCCGGGTTTGTTCCGCAATCGCCCGGGTGCGCAGATCCGCGACGTAGTTTTCTAAATGACGTTGCAGAGCTTCTTCGGTCGGCTGGGCTTCATCACGAAGACGTTGCGCAAGGAGGCGCCGGATTCCCATGCGAATAGCGAAGTCAGGCAGCAAACCGAATTTGAGAAGTGTATCTATCATGTTAGCGAAAATTAATGATTAAGGGCGGAAAGCCTCATGGGGTGGAATCGTCTGATGTAGACCGACGTGGTCCCGGGAAAAACGCGTTGGTCGTCGCCTGATAGCGGCGATAAGCATCGCCTCGACTCCGAAGCGATTGAGCCTCGGTCGGCGGCACTCCGGTCACATTGAGCAGCAGATAAAGAATGACTGCAGGACCAATAATTCCGACCCATCCCCAAGCTGCCGCACTGCCGACGAGGAAGAAGCCGACCCAGATCATCCACTCACAAAAATAATTCGGGTGGCGGCTGTAACGCCACAATCCGACATCGCAGACGCGACCTTTGTTAGCCGGATTGCTCTTGAATTTAGCCAGTTGCATATCTGCGACGGACTCACCCACCCATGCGATAAACCACACCAATCCACCCACGATC
>Ga0307985_10002568_pt1 | contig 10117 bp, 10 predicted proteins | sample EllFjometageno80_FD_203155 | JGI IMG/M metagenome (GOLD analysis project Ga0307985, IMG submission 203155) | Marine microbial communities from Ellis Fjord, Antarctic Ocean - #80 | ecosystem: Environmental > Aquatic > Marine > Unclassified | place: Southern Ocean | collected 2014-10-09 | reverse complement strand
ATTTAACGAGCGTTATACCTACGTTCATCGATCTCGCAGAGGCGCAGATTAACCGTGATGTTCGGCACTGGCAGATGGAGAACCGGGCGACAACGACCTTTGATGGGCGTTACGCAACCAGACCCTCCGACTGGATTATGACCCAGAGAATGCACTTGAGCACCGGCAGCACCACCGCAATGACTTTAATCAGTCAGCAAGCGATGGCCGAAAAGCGTATGGCCGCAAATAATGCATCTGGAAAGCCGTTGTTCTACTCACACAGTGAGTCTCAGTTTGAACTGTATCCAACGCCAGATGCGTCCTATACCGCCGAGGTTCTGTACTACCAGAAGATACCCGCACTGACCGACAGCAACACCAGCAACTGGCTACTGAGCTACGCGCCTGATGTCTATCTGTACGGCGCACTGATCCACTCAGCGCCTTATCTATCAGAGGACGGCAGGACGACCGTCTGGGCATCAATGTACCAGGCAGCCGTTGATCAATTAAACCTACAGTCTGAGACTTCTAAAACGTCCGGGGCTGGACTTAAATTACGAGTAAGAGGACTAGGATGAGCTTTTCAAACTATTTAGAGACAGAGATACTGGACCATGTATTTGGTGGCGCTGCGTACACTGCGCCGTCAACGCTGTATGTGGCACTTTACACGGCCACGCCTAATGACGCTGGCGGTGGCACTGAGTTAAGTGGATCGGGCTACACGCGCAGGACTGCTTCCTTTTCAACCTCTGGGGCCACTACGTCTAACAGCGGCGCTGTTGAGTACCCAACGGCAACAGGGAGCTGGGGCACGATCACGCACATTGGCGTATTTGACGCGGCCACCTCTGGCAACCTGATGGCGTATGGCGCACTAAGCTCAAGCAAGGCTGTTGATACGGGCGATGTCTTTCGCATACCCGCTGGCGATCTTGATATTACGTTGAACTAATATGCTGTACAGCGCAGGTAACTACGGGTACGGAGATTATGCCGTTCACTCGATGCGCTACGGTGAATACAAGTACGGCTTTGCAACCTATACTGGGACCACGCTAACTAACGCCCAGGCAACAGTGACGGCTAGTGTTGCGTCCTCTGCAACAGGGCAGCGCCTACGCAGTTCTGGTCTTGAGATTACGGCAGTATCTGCGTTTGCCTCAATAGGCCAGCGTATTCACCTAGCGGCGCTAGAGCAGGCCAGTCATCCGTCTTTGTATGGTGGCTACGTTTACGGGGCTGTTGACTACAGCGCACCAAGAATTACTCATCCGATCACCGCAATCGCGTCAACGGTTGCATCGGGTCAAAACATTTTCCAGAGGTCTGCGGCACTCAGTGCGGCGGCATCATCGGCAATATCAGGCAACATTACAGCAGCAAGCGGCGCATCATTCTCCGCAGTGGCATCCATTGTGGGTGCTGGGCAGCTAACGGTTGTCGGGGTGGGTCAGGTGACCGCTGATAGCAGCGCGCTATTCTCTGGAAACATTACGGCTGCCGGGGCAACAACGATGCCTGGTGCCGCAACCTTAAACATTGTCGGCACCATACTTTGGGAAGACAACGCACTTAGCTCGGCAAACTATGTCGATATCAATCTGGCATCGAATACTTATTCTGATGCCAATCTAACAAATAATTCTTGGGAGGCCGCTTAAATGGCTGATACAACTACAACGACTTACGCACTTGTAAAGCCAGAGGTCGGCGCGTCCGCTGGCACTTGGGGAGCCAAGTTAAACACTAACCTAGATAACATCGACAACTTGCTCGACGGTACAACTGCCGTAGCAAATATGGACCTAAACACTCCAGACATCGATAACGGAACAATTGATGGATCAGCTATCAACAGCGCAATCATTGGTGGCACAACTGCTGCTGCGATTACAGGCACTGTTGTGGTGGCTAACACCTCTGTCAATATCGCTGGTGATGGCGCAACCGTTACCGGGATAAAAGACGAAGACGATATGTCGTCTAACTCTGCGGTCAAGCTGGCAACCCAGCAGTCTATCAAAGCCTATGTTGATACAGCGGTCACTGGGGTTAAGAAGGTCGGTCTTGAGACTATTTATGTCCCGGCAGCGGCCATGTACCCAGAGACAACAAACGGTGCCTCTGATCTAGAGCAGGTTGAATTGTCTAATGGCCCAGAACTCAAGTGTTTGGACTTTGCGGCAGCGGCAGATGACTTTGCTCAGTTTCAGGTTATATTTCCTAAAAGCTGGAACGAGGGTACTGTTACTTTTCAAGCCTTCTTTACTGTTACAGGAACAAACACTGGTACGGTAGCGTGGGGATTAGCTGGTCGTTCTTTTGCAGACAGCGCAGACCTAAACACAGCCTTTGGAACTCAAGTGGTGGCAACAGCTAAAGCTCACTCTGGAACGTCTAACGACATAGATGTTGCGGCAGTAAGTGGCGCAGTAACTATTGCTGGAGCGGCAGCAGATACGCTGACTATCTTTCAGATTGCTAGAGATGTTTCGGCAGACAATCAATCGGGCGCTGCGCGTTTGTTAGGCATCAAGCTGTTCTTTACCACTGACGCTGCGAATGACGCATAAGGAGTAACTAATGAGTGGATTTGGTTATAACGTAAGTGGCTTTGGTTCTTTCCCGTCTAGAGGTCTGCCTCCCTACGAAATTGAGTTAATTGTAGTAGGCGCTGGCGGTGGCGGCGGTGGAAATGGCGGTGGCGGCGGGGGGGCTGGCACTTATAGAGAGCTAACGGTTTCCGCTGTTCCAACAGGGCTAACATGGACGGCGCAAATCGGTGGTGGTGGTGCTGGAAATACTACTTCTGGTACGGCAGGCGGTTATACGCAATTTTCTGGTTCAGGTTTAACAACAGTGAAATCGATGGGTGGGGGGCAAGGCGTTGGCGGGGCGCCCGGTAGCGGTAGCGGTGGCACTGGCGGCTCTGGCGGTGGCGGTTCACGATACCGTCAATTGAATGGTGGGGCCGCGTCAACGTCTAACGGGACTGGTGGTACTGCGTATGCGAATGCTGGGTCGCCTGCAACCGGCGGGCAATTTCAATATTGGGTTTGTATGGGCGGTCACGGTGGCGGTAGTCAGAGTGCCGGGTCTGTTGGTGGAGGCAACTACGACTATGGTAGTAACTCAGTAGGCATTGCAGGCTGGTCTAATGGTGCTGGGGGTGGAAAAACTTTCGGGTCGTCGCAAGTGGCGGCTGGCGGGTCTTCTGCTAACTTTGGCACAAATAATTATTATGGTTTAGGCCCCGAAGGCGGTGGATTTGGTAGAGGTGTGGGCGCTTGGTGGAATAATACAAGTACCTCCTACGGTGCGGCTAGAGCTAGTCCTGTTATTAATCAATCCGCTACAGCGGCCCTTGCTAATTCGGGTTCTGGTGGAGGTGCTGGGCATCCTCACACTTCGCCCGGCAATTCCGGATCGGCAGGCGGTTCTGGTGTTGTAATATTGCGTTACTTAGGCGAACAAAGAGCAACGGGCGGGACAGTGTCTTCTGCGGGTGGCTACACATACCATCAAATAACGTCTTCAGGGAACTTTATAACATGAGTCATTTTGCAAAAGTAGTAGACGGAACGGTGGAGCTAGTCATCACTGCCGAACAAGATTTTGTTGATGGTCTTGATGGCACATGGGTGCAGACTTCTTTTAACACATGGGGAGGGATTCATTACGGTTACAGAGAAGTGTCTAATGTGCGATTAGATAAAGACCTGAACGAAACTGTCGTAAATGTTCCCCAACCTGTTGCAGATGGCGGTGTTGCGCTACGCAAAAATTATGCTGGTGTAGGCGACACATACGACTCGACACGCGATGCCTTCTACGCACCACAGCCCTACGCAAGCTGGACGCTAAACGATGACACCTGCATTTGGGAGGCTCCAACAGCAAAACCGGAGGACGGTAAGATTTACAACTGGGATGAATCAACAACTTCATGGGTAGAGGCCGAGTAAATGATTGCTGAAATTTCACTGCTTGTCAGTGGCATTAAAGCGGTCAACGATACGATTGCCACCTTTAAAGAAGGTAAAGACAACCTGGATGGCCTTGCTGGTGTATTTGGAAGGCTGTCAGATTCCAAAACCGCTATTGAAAAGATTGACCAGCAAGTAAGCCAGGGCGACCACGTTCTGACTCAAGAGGAGGCATTGAAACTTGCCTACTGCCGGGAAGAGGTTAGGAAGCAAGAAAGGGCTTTAAAGCGCGCTACGCCTCCTACGGTTTGGCGCGACATGCTGCACTTAAAATCTAAAAGTGAGCAAGACGCAAAGCACAAAATTCGCGCACAGCAAAAGGCTGTCGCCAAAAAAACACAGATGATTCGATCACTTGCCGAGGGAATAGCTTTTTGGGCTGTCCTTGTTGCGCTTGCAGTTTCCGTTATTTATTACACTGGCATATATGGCTAACTTTGACCCTGCTGACCCGGACGATTGGAAGGGGCTTGGTCTGGTAGTTTTTATAGGTTTTGCAGTGTACGCCACTAGATTGTATTTCGGCCCGACCTAGGGCGATCAAAGGAAAAAAATATGGCTCTTGTTGCCCTTGATGTTCCAGCCGGTATTTATAACCACGGTACAGAATTAGACTCGGCTGGCCGATGGATTGATGGAAATTTTATTCGCTGGCAAAACGGCTCAGTGCGCCCTATTGGCGGCTGGACGACCCGAAAGGCATCTGCCACAGCATCAGTCCCTAGAGGCTCTGTCGCGTGGATTGACCACAGCGATGACGCACACTTGGCTACTGGCACTTATAACAAGCTGTATGGCATTAACCAAGGCTCTGTTGTTGCCGACATAACGCCTGCTGGGCTTACTTCGGGCACGGTTGATGCGGTAGTTAATATTGGTTTTGGTGGCGGCACTTACGGCCTTAACACATGGGGTACAACCAGAGAAAGTACAGGTGTGCCAGAGCACGTTACGACTTGGTCGCTAGATAACTTCGGCCAGTATTTAATCGCCTGCTCGTCCTCGGACGGCAAAATATACCAATGGCAGCTTAATACGGGCAGTGCGGCGACTGCGCTAACGAATGCGCCTGTAAACAACAAGGCCATGATGGTCACCGATGAACGATTTATCTTTGCATTGGCAACAGCGGGTAACCCGCAGAAGATTGCCTGGTGCGACAGAGAGAACAACACTACATGGGCACCGGCCACGACCAATCAGGCAGGTGACATTGAGCTACAGACCACTGGCGAGATCATGTGCGGTGTGCGGGTGAAGGGGTCGGCGTTAATACTGACTACCCTCGATGCACACTCTGCAACTTACGCTGGCCCTCCCTTTGTCTACTCGTTTAACCGGGTGGGTACTGCCTGCGGCATCATTTCACGCCAATCCGCGATAGCCGTTGATGACGGCGCGTTCTGGATGGGTACGGCTGGGTTCTTCCAGTACAACGGCGCTAGTGTTCAAGAGATGAGCTGCGATGTGCTCGACCATGTTTTTACCGACATCAACGAGTCGCAGCGATCTAAAGCCTGCGCGATCCATAATTCGCAATTTGGCGAGGTCTGGTGGTTTTATCCGTCCGCATCGAGCAATGAAAATGATCGCTATGTAGTCTATGACTATAAAGAAGGCCATTGGAATATCGGTGAGCTATCGCGCACCACGGGCGTTGACTCTGGTTCGTTCAGATCACCGCTATGGTTTGATGCCAGCGGCAACCTTTATAACCATGAGTTTGGCTACAACCACTCGTCAGCGCCTTACCTTGAGTCTGGCCCAATCACACTAGGGTCAGGCCAGAACATTGTTCGGGTCAATGAGATTATTCCCGACGAGGGCACTCAGGGTCAGGTGTCGCTTACATTTAAAACGCGCTTCTACCCGAATGGCACGGAGACAAGTCACGGACCCTTTACGTTAGCAAATCCTACGGGCGCAAGGTTCCAAGGTCGTCAGGTCAGAATGCTTATTAATGGCTCTGAGGTGAATAACTGGCGAGCAGGCAAGATGCGACTAAATGTTGTTGAGGGTGGCAGACGTTGAGTTTTCAGCTACCCCAGCCCATTGGTCCACATTGGAATATGTGGGCAAAGCGCCTGGTCGATATATTGTCGGCGACTCGATCCCAGTTATCGTATTTTGTCACCGGAGACTCGGCAGCCAATGACGGTATATTGCTGTATGACGCGGCTGGTTACCCGGTTGTTTCTAAGGCAAGCGCATTTAAGCAAATTCTAGTGGGAGGTGGCTGCGGCCAGTTTTATGCAACAGCAACGCAGACTCCAAGCCAGGCGAATACAGGTTATGCGATCCCATTTAACGCTGCGGCAGCGACTGACGGTTTGGCGATCAATGGCTCGGACGCAACCAAGATTGATGTCACCGATGCAGGGCTGCTCGAAGTCAGTATTACAGCCCAAGCAACCGCCTCTAGCACTTACAGCGGATACCTGTGGATTAACGTCAACGGAACCGATGGTTACGCTGTAAAAAAGGCCGTTAATGGCGACGACACAATCACCCTTACAGCCCTTGTAGCGGTAGGCGCTAGTCAGTATCTAAAAGTGTTCTATGCGGCCTCAAACACGGGCTTAACGCTGCCTAACACGGCGGCATCATCACCCATCCCGGCAATCCCTGCGGTGCAGGTTTCAATCAGCAGAATCAAGCAATAAATGGACCTTAATTCGGAGCTAAATCGGTGTAGACCGTGGATAGAGGCTGCCTTGGAATATTCCGGTGGTACGCACTATTTTGAGGACATTGTTGAAGGGATTGTGTCCGGCAAGATGCAGTTTTGGCCTGCGGTTAAAGGGTGCGCGGTAACAGAAATTATTGTCTTTCCAAGAAAGAAGGTGTTTCACATCTTTTTAGCGGGAGGCGAGAAGAATCAAATAGTCGATATGGATGAGTCAGCGGTGCAGTTTGCTAAAGCACAGGGCTGCACAAGCATGACGATAGCCGGGCGAAGAGGCTGGGCTAAAGTTTTAAAAGCTAAACAGTGGACAGAAGCGTTCACCACACTTACGAAGGTAATTTAATATGTCAGGTGGAAAAGGCGGAAGCCAATCATCACAAGTCGAGATTCCAGCTTATCTGGAGAACGCATCTAAAAAGAGTCTGAACCGAGCGGAGCAGGTCCAAGATATTGGCTATATGCCGTATATGGGGCCAGACGTTGCGGCGTTTACGCAGCCACAGCAGCAGGCCATGCAAGCTAATCTTGATGCAGGCGCGGCCTTTGGTTTAGTTGACCCAGGTATGTCAGCAATGGACGGTATGCCACAAGCGCAAGACTTTGGTGGCGTTCAAGGGCACTCGTCTTTCCCGATGTATCAAATGGCGGTTGATGACCTAAAAGCATCACGCCCCGGTCAGGTTGCGGCTTACGACAAAATGTATGTTGACCCAGTGACAGGCGAGGGTGGGCATAACAGTGCGCCTCAAAATCCACAGTTCCCAGGCGGCTTGATGCCCGGCGGTCCTACCAGCCCCTACGTTCAGGGCCACAGTTCCGATATTGGCTCGCACCTTGCGCAGAATGATCCGTTTGGCGACACTCCCCAGACTGGCGTTAACTTTAGCCCTCGCGCTGGACAGAGCAATCCGAACGATATTAATCCGTATGACTATGGCTCATATGACCAAATGTTTCCTGACGACATGATCGTGCGTGACCAACTTAACAATCAGCAGTTAGCAGGCAACACGTTTAATCAAGGCAACTTTAACCAAGGCCTTGATATGACTAGCGCACAGCTTTTAGGGAGAAAATTCGATGAGTAATGGCGGCGCTCAAGGCGTAATGAAAACCCAGAACCCTATGATTACGGGTGGCTTTACTCCGGGCACAGGTACGTTTGGCCCAAGTCTGCCAACTAATACTTTTAATCCTGGCGGGACTAATGTCCAAAGAACAGGCCAGTTAGGTTTTGATGGCGGCGGCAACTATGTCGGCATGCCGTCTGACTTGAGTGGCAATCAGAATCAAGGCCCGATGACGCAGGTGCCTCGCGGTGGTTTTGGAGAGCTCGGCAGACAAGGTATTCCGCTTATTCCCCCCGGTGGCTTTCCTTCTCCCGGCGGCCCATCGACACAGCGTCAAGGTCAGCAACAAATCGATTCCTTCATGCAGTCGCCTGATTATCAGGCTCTGCTAACACGCAGACAAAATTCGCAAGGGCAAGACCAAGACGCTAATCAAGCTTTGGCTCAGATGCAGCAAAAGTTTAACAATGGAAACCAAGACCCCATTGGAAACCAAGGCCCCCTTGGCTTTCCCCCTCCCGGCGGTCCATCGACCCCAGGGCAGCCCCCGATGACTGGCGAGACTACTCCGGCGCAACCGGGCGCTCGCGCACCAAACATTAACCAGACAGCGGCAACAGGCATTAATGATTCTATTGCTGGCGCTCGCCGCGAGATGAACTACCAGCCTGGCTATATTTCGCCACAGCAGTCTCGCACATCGACAAGTTATGGTCAGGGTTATCAAGCCGCTGGCGCAAACGGTCAAGGTTACCAAGCAAATACAAATATGGGTCAAGGCTACCAAGCAGCCGGAGCTAACGGTCAAGGCTACCAAGCCGCTGGACAGACAGCGCAGGGCTTTGATGCGGCAGGCGTAGATTCTCAAGGTTACAATGCAACTAATGCAGGCTCGCAGGGCTATGGTGCAGAGCGCATTGCATCAACCCCAACAGTCGGCGCAAATAACGTGCAGTCGGGGCTTCTTGCAAACCAAGACCTTAGTAGCTACATGAATCAATACGATAACGCGGTTGTCGATAACACGTTGTCCGACCTAGACCGTGCTCGGCAAATACAAGGCCAGACTATTGGTGCTAACGCAACAGCCGCAGGAGCATTTGGCGGCTCTCGTCACGCATTAAGGGAAGCCGAAAATAACCGCAACTTCTATGAGCAGGCTGCTGATACATCGGCGCAATTGCGCCAGTCTGGGTTTAACAATGCTCAACAAATGGGCCTTACCGACATCGGCAACACCATGCAGGCTAATCTTGCCAACCAAGGCGCTAACCTGCAAGCAGGTAGCCTTACAGCTAACTTGTCTCAACAAGCTAATATGGCAAATCAGGCGGCTGGTAACCAGGCAAGTCAGTATGGCGCACAAGCGGCTAACACTGCGGCATTGACTAATGCAGCAGCGGCTAATCAGGCCTCGCAGTTCGGAGCAGCAGCGGCTAATCAGGCGGCAGGGCAGGCCTCGCAACAGCAGCAGCAGGCGGCTATGTTTGGCGCTCAAGCCTCTAACGCAGCAAGCTCTGCCAATCAGCAGGCGCTCAATCAGGCTCGTCAGTTTGGTGCCCAAGCGGGTAACACGGCAGACCTTGCTAACCAGCAGGCATTGAATCAAGCGGGTCAGTTTGGCGCACAAGCTCTAAACACCTCTGGACTTGCTAATCAGGCCTCGATTAATCAGGCGCAGCAGTTTGGTGCCCAGGCAGGCAACACAGCTAACCTCGCCAATCAGTCATCTTTAAATCAAGCTCGACAGTTTGGATCGCAGGCCCGTAACACGTCTAGCCTTGCTAACGCCCAGGCTCGCAACAACATGGGTCAGTTCAACGCACAGCAGCGTCAGGCGGCTCAAATGGCTAACCAGAACGCAGGTTTAGCCGGGTCACAGCAGCGCCTAAATGCAGGCAACCAGCTAGGTAACTTGAGTAACTTAGGCTTTGGAATGGGTCAAACGGTGAATCAGAATATGGCACAAGACGGAGCCATGAAACAGGGTCTTAACCAGCTACTGATCGACGCAGCGCGCAACCAGTTTAATCAATACACCAATCAGCCTTACAAGGACACAGGTCTGATTTCGGCGGCATTGGGTCAGGCACCAGTTCCGCAGACGACAACGACATCAAAGACCCCTGGTCTGTTTGATTATCTAACTCTCGGCGCGTCAATGTCTGATATGCGCCTCAAGACCAATATTAATCAGGTAGGCAACCTGCCTAACGGCCTTGGTATCTACACCTGGGATTGGACAGAAGACGCTGTTAACAAAGGCCTGGCGAATGATATGCACATTGGTGTGCTCGCACAGGAAGTGGCAGAAGTTATGCCAGAGGCTGTCGTACATACCCCATCTGGCTACATGGCCGTTAAGTATGGCGAACTTTTAAAGGAAT
>Ga0307985_10002567_pt1 | contig 10123 bp, 6 predicted proteins | sample EllFjometageno80_FD_203155 | JGI IMG/M metagenome (GOLD analysis project Ga0307985, IMG submission 203155) | Marine microbial communities from Ellis Fjord, Antarctic Ocean - #80 | ecosystem: Environmental > Aquatic > Marine > Unclassified | place: Southern Ocean | collected 2014-10-09 | reverse complement strand
ACTTAAATCCGTGAAATCATTAGTCCAAGTTATACCAGCACATAGATCAGAAGCTACACCGGTAGTTCCAATAGAGGCAAGCCAAGCGTTTAATTCAGATGTATTACCACTACCATCACATTCCACAGTGCTATCACTAGCTGCAGTATCTATAGTTGGAGCAGTGGTATCTTCAATGGTAAAGGTTGCGTCCACCATAATAGCATTAGCACTAGCATCCGTTAATGTAAACGTTACGGTTTCAGAACCAGTTGCTCCACAATCATTACTTATTCCTGTACTATCATTAGTTACAATAGGGTCAGGACAGTTGTCATTACCAATGAAACTAGATAGCCAAGCAGCAAATTCAACTGTATTACCACTACCATCACATTCTACTGTTAAATCAGCAGGAGTATTGTCCCATTCAGGAAAAATATTATCTTCTACAGTTACGGTAGCTTCACAAGTAGCTTGATTACCGCTTCCATCTGTTACCGTCAAGATTACCGTGTTTTCTCCTATATCTGAACACGTAAATGTACTTGGAGATACATTTAATTCGGCAATACCACAATTATCACCTGTAGTACTTGAACCAAGGTAAATATCAGTGATCTCTTGTTGAGTTAGCGCTCTATTCCAAATACCAATATCATCTAATTGACCATTTAAATGTTGTTGATCTACTGAATTACAAGAATTACAACCATTTTGGGCATCTACAATCCAGTATTCTTCTGCTCCAAATGTCATAAAATTAGGGCTAAAATTTAATTCTCCATTATTTCCATTAACTTCAGCTTCTAATACACCATTTTTATATAAAAGTACAGTCCCATCTCCATAGGATACAATAGTTAACATTTGCCAATTATTGTCGACCACATTACTTCCAAATCGACTTTTTTCATTATTATTTATATCTCTAATAAGGATGCCATAATCTCCAGGACTAACCAGATTATCTTTCAAAGTTCCAATCATAAATTCGTATAAATGGGCTTCGGGAATTTCAGGACGCATAGATATAAGAGGACCATTTAAATCAGCAGTTTTAACCCATAATGAGGTGGTAAGTTCAGATCCTGCAGGAATAGTATTCCCTATAGAATTTAAATTAAAATAGATTTTGGAAGAAACCCCATCAAAGAAATAGGAATTATTTTCTGAACCAAAACGATCAGTAGATAATGTTGTTCCACTTATAATACCATTATTCCCATTTCCGCTTTCATCATTAGCATTGCCATTAAAGGGGTAATAAGCGACTAGACCATTTGTAGGAACTGATAAGGTTGTGGATTCAAACACTGCTATTTGTTCTGGCGTAATAGAGGCATTACCTGTAGCATCTAATTGAACCGTAATATTTTGACAAACAGCCTCAGGAAAAATATTATCTTCTACAGTTACGGTAGCTTCACAAGTAGCTTGATTACCGCTTCCATCTGTTACCGTCAAGATTACCGTGTTTTCTCCTATATCTGAACACGTAAAGTTATTAGGGACTACAGTATAAGAAACAATACCTTCATCACCCGTTGAGCCACCATCTATATTATTCCCTGTTATAGTTATTGTTCCGTTATTATTTAATTGCACTGTAATATCTTGACAGATTGCTATAGGAGCAGGACAATCCAAACCAGCATCATTAATTATCCAATTATAATTATCAATCAATGTTTGTCTTTCATCTTCAGCAATACAATAATAAAGTCCAGCAGCACCAAAGTTAATGTCATTTTGAACAGTTTGTGATGCCCAGCCTTGTAGTATTGCGTCGTAATTTACTGTTGAGATACCTGAACTATTTAACATTTGGTACATATTTTCAACCATAGCAATATTCCACGAACCTATATCTTGATTAAATGCTTCTGCTCCCATAAACATAGACTCCATGGTATTCACATTATCTACAACCCAATTTCCAATATCTTGATTAAAAGATTCTGTACGAGAAAACATAAAACGCATATTAATCATGTTGCTCACATCCCAACTACTAATATCTTGATTAAAAGATTCTGTATATTCAAACATACCATTCATAATACTTACACTACTTACATCCCAATTGCCAATATCTTGATTGAAAGAATCTGCTTCACGAAACATTAAATACATACTAGTTACATTACTCACATTCCAACTACCAATATCTTGATTGAAAGAGCCGGCTTCCTCAAACATATTATCCATATTTGTTACACTACTCACGTCCCAACTACCAATATCTTGATTAAAGGAGCCTGAATCAAAACCATAAGGAGTACCAAACATGAAACTCATATTTGTGACATTACTCACATCCCAATTACCAGTAGGTTGGTTAAATGCAGTAGCACCACGAAACATCCCACTCATAGTAGTCACATTACTTGTATCCCATTGACTTATATCATCATTAAAAGTTGTATAATCTCTAAATAGTTCTGACATATCAGTTACACAAGAGGTATCCCATACCGAGATGTTCCCGTAGATAGACTCCGCGGCAGCCTGATCGGAAATCCAAAGATCTACAGCTTCCTGGATATTATCGTCACAAATGATGCTACATTCAGGATCTAAACCAGCATCACTAATTATCCAATTATAATTATCAATCAATGTTTGTCTTTCATCTTCAGCAATACAATAATAAAGTCCAGCAGCACCAAAGTTAATGTCACTTTGAACAGTTTGTGATGCCCAGCCTTGTAGTATTGCGTCGTAATTTGCTGTTGAGATACCTGAACTATTTAACATATTAATCATATTAGTTACGTTGCTCACATCCCAACCTCCAATATCTTGGTTAAATGATTCTGCATTCACAAACATACCTGTCATACTATTAACATTGCTAGTATTCCAGCTTCCAATTGGTTGATTAAACTCCATTGCGGTATTAAACATTTCAACCATATCATTTACATTGGCGGTATTCCAAGAACTAATATTTTGATTGAAAGCAGATGCACCAGCGAACGTAAAGCGCATACTTACTACATTACCTGTATTCCAACCTCCAATATTTTGATTAAACGATTGACAATCCCCAAACATACGAGCTATATCAGTTACATTACTTACATCCCAGCTACCAATGTTTTGGTTAAATTCTGTAGCAGCGAAAAACATATATCCCATGGCAGTCACATTACTTACATCCCAGCTACCAATATCTTGATTAAATGCTGCAGCGGTACTCAACATAAAATTCATGTTAGTGACATTACTTACATCCCATCCGCTTATATTTTGATTAAAAACTGTAGCACCGTCAAACATATGAGCCATAGTGGTGACATTACTTGTATCCCATTGGCTTATATTATCATTAAAAGTTGTGTAATCTTTAAATAGTTCTGACATATCAGTTATACCGCTCGTACAGGTAGTAGCAGCATTAGCATGAGTTATTTGTCCTCCGCTTCTTTTAGTATAGGTAATTCCATTGACCACACCAGTATCTCCAACTGCAGCATCAGGACACATACAGGTAACACCATTAGTATTTAGATAAAAATCTTGAGCTGATAGGTTGGTCAATCCAGTTAATGATAGGGCTAAAAAAAATAGTAGATTTTTCATAATATTAAATTTTACGTAAATATAAATAATTATTATATTAAAATATTAAGTGTATTATATCACACCTATTATTCTTTTTTTTATTAATTACATTTGGATTGTTAAATACATGAAGAGATGGATACAGAATCAATACAATGTTCACATAAATTTTAAAACATCTAACACCTTAAAATACTACTGCTGTTGATGTTGTAAAAACAAGCGCTAATTAATATGCTATTAAATCTAACAAATCTTTCTTAAAAGTATTCTTCGATAAGTAATTAGTCTCTAGATTAGCTGCAAAAGGAATTGGAGTATCTAAACTTGCAACACGCTTAACCGGAGCATCTAATTGTTCAAAACAATTTTCCATAATCATAGCAGCAATATCGGAAGCAATTCCTCCAAACATAGAATCTTCTTGCAGTATAATTACTTTTCCGGTTTTTTTAGCAGAATTATAGATTGCTTCTGTATCTAAAGGTGCTAAGGTTCTTAAATCTAATAAGTCAGCTGAAATACCTGATAGTGCCGCTAAGGTATCTATGGCCCAATGAACGCCTGCTCCATACGTAATAATAGTAATATCATTTCCTTCTTTTAAAAGGGAGGCTTTCCCTAAAGGCAAGGTATAATAATCGGTTGGAACTTCTTGTCGTATACTTCGGTACAAGGCTTTATGTTCAAAAAACAACACCGGATTTGGATCTTCAATGGCGGTTGTTAATAATCCTTTTGCATCATAAGGGAACGCAGGATATACTACTTTTAAACCTGGTGTATGTGTAAACCAAGCTTCATTAGTTTGACTATGAAAAGGTCCGGCTCCAACTCCTGCACCACAAGGCATGCGAATTACTACATCCGCCTTTTGGTTCCATCTATAATTAGATTTAGCTAATAAATTTACAATAGGATTAAATCCTGAAGTTGCAAAGTCTGAGAATTGCATTTCCATCATCGTCTTATAACCATTGATAGAAAGTCCCATTGCAGCTGAAACTATTGCCGACTCACAAATAGGAGTATTGCGAACTCTATCTTCTCCAAACTCTTCGAAAAAGCCATCGGTTACTTTAAAAACTCCACCGTATTCTGCAATATCTTGACCCATTAAAATCAAGTTGTCATGACGTTGCATGCTTTGCTTTAACCCTTCAGATATCGCATCAATCAAACGTATGTTTTCGCGATTATTATTTTCTTTAACTTCTTTATATTCAAACGGTTGAAATACATCTCTTAATTCTTCACTTACAGATGATTCAATTGCTGGTTCCGCAAAAGCAATCTCTAATCCATCGTGAATTTCCTTCATGATACCTTGCTTATAGGCTACTTCAATTTCTTCCGTAAGAATATTTTCATCTCTAAGGAAAGCGGTGTAATTTTCTAAAGGATCTTTTAAGTCCCAAGAATGCAATAATTCTTTTGGAACATACTTAGTACCACTAGCTTCTTCATGGCCACGAACCCTAAAGGTTTTAAACTCTAACATTACAGGTCGAGGATTCTCACGAACATCTGCAACTATTTCCTGTAACTTCGTATAAATTTCTAAAATATTATTACCATCAATAATATGAGATTCCATGCCATATCCTTGAGCACGGTCTGATAAATGTTCACAATTAAATTGTTGTGAACTTGGTGTAGAAAGACCATAGCCGTTATTCTCGATACAAAATAACACGGGCAATTGCCAAACAGACGCTACGTTTAAAGCTTCGTGAATATCACCTTCACTTGTACCACCGTCACCTGTAAATACAGCGCAAACTTTATTATTTTTTTTTAATTTATTTCCTAAAGCAATCCCATCTGCTACTCCAAATTGTGGGCCTAAATGTGAAATCATACCCACAATACTATACTCCTGTGTCCCAAAATGGAAACTACGATCCCTTCCTTTTGTGAAGCCACTAGCTTTACCTTGCCATTGAGAAAATAATCTGTCTAAAGGTATATTACGCCCCGTAAACACCCCTAAATTACGGTGCATTGGCATAATGTATTCATCTTTATCTAAAACAGCGGTCAAACCTACTGATATTGCTTCTTGACCAATCCCACTGAACCATTTGGATATTTTACCTTGACGTAATAAAATTAGCATTTTCTCCTCTATTAAACGAGGTTTAAGCATTAATTTATATAGATTTAATAAGGTTTTATCATCTAGTTTGCTTCGGTCGTAATCAAAATGTATAGTAGTTACTCTATCAGAATTCATCTCTTAATATTTACAATTCAAAAATAGAAAAAAACCCAATGTATCAGGCTATTTCTTTTCATTTTTTATCATTTCTATTCTTAGGCTAATTTGGTATCTTTGCTTTATTAAAATTTATAGAAATGACAAATATACCAAGTGTTGATTTATCAGATTTTCTTTCGGATAATCCTGTTAGAAAAGAAAAGTTTGTTCAAGAAATTGGAGTCGCTTATTCTGAAATTGGATTTGCATCCATTAAAAATCATTTTTTAAGTGATGTTTTAATGGATCAACTTTATAGGGAAGTAAAAGATTTTTTTGCACTTCCTGAGGATGTGAAGAAGAACTATGAAATTGAAGGCTTGGGTGGACAGCGTGGCTATATATCATTTGGAAAGGAACACGCCAAAGGTAAAAAAGAAGGAGATTTAAAAGAGTTTTGGCATTTTGGTCAAGAACCTTCTGAAGATGCAAATTTAACAGAGGAATACCCTGATAATTTAATAGTAAATGAACTTCCATCCTTTAATGATGTTGGCTTAGAAGCTTATCGATTACTAGAAAAAACAGGTATTTATATTTTACGAGCACTTTCATTATATATAGGATTGGATGAGTTTTATTATGACAAATGGATTGCCAATGGAAATAGTATTTTACGCCCTATACACTACCCTCCTATTGAGGATGAACCTAAAGGTGCAGTAAGAGCTGGAGCCCATGGAGATATCAACCTTATTACTTTATTAATGGGTGCTTCTGCTGGTGGTTTACAAGTTTTAAGAAATGATGGAGAATGGATTGAAGCAAAACCTGAAGAAGGTAATTTAGTGGTTAATGTTGGTGATATGCTAGAAAGACATACTAATAATAAACTGCGATCTACCATTCACCGTGTTGTGAATCCTCCTAAAGAAGAATGGGGACATGCTCGTTATTCCATACCATTTTTTATGCATCCACGTAGTGATATGAAACTAAATTGCCTAGAGGAATGTATTGATGAAAATCATTCAAAAGGTTTTGATGATATTACTGCAGGTGAGTTTTTAAATCAGCGTTTACGTGAAATAGGCTTGATATAATGGATTTACAAGATCAATTAAAAAACCTATTTCCAGAACATCAGCCTACTGATGAAGACGCTCAAGTTGAAGGTTCTTCAATTTGGCTACAAGAGGATCCTATGATCTGCAAGTATGAAAAACGAAAAGGCAAGCCTATTACTATCATTGAAGGGTATACTGGAGCAGATTCAGATTTTAAACAATTAGCAAAAGAAATTAAAAAGATGCTAAGTGTAGGTGGTAGTTTTAAGAATGAACAAATTATTATACAAGGAGATTACCGTGATAAAATCATGGATTTTCTTAAGAATAAAGGATTTAAAGTAAAAAGAGTTGGAGGCTAAACAAAACAACTTCTATTAACGTTTTTTACATCCTAATAAATCGAAAATTTACGAACTCAAGTAATAAAAAATAAATCTTTGTGAGTAAAACTATTAGCGAGTAGCAAGCCTGTGCGAGCTTGTCGATAATGACCGGTTTAATAAAACAATAATGGCACATGAAAATAAAAGAATCAGAATTAATATTAAATTCAAATGGTAGTGTTTACCATCTGAATTTAAAACCCGAACATATTTCTGACACCATCCTATTTGTTGGTGATCAAGATCGAGTTGAAAAAATAACGAAACACTTTGACAGTATTGAGTTCTCTATACAGAAAAGAGAATTTAAAACTCAAACAGGCACCTATAAAGGAAAACGTATAACTGTATTATCAACTGGAATTGGGACAGGTAATATTGATATCGTTTTAAATGAATTGGATGCTTTAGTAAATATCAATCTAGAAAAAAGAACGCTAAAAGAATATCCAAAAAGTTTAAAAATTATTAGAATTGGCACTTCAGGATCATTGCAACCTGATATACCAGTAGATTCTTTTGTAATTAGCACTCATGCATTGGATTTAAACGGAATGCTTCATTTTTATAAAATTGATGGCATCAGAAATCCATTGTTAGAAGAAGCTTTTATTAACCATACACAATGGAGTTCAAATAAAGCCAAGCCTATTGTTATCAAAAATAGTAATGAACTAGAAAAATTATTTGAAAGCAAGCAAACCTTTAAAGGAATGACTGCTACAAAAGGTGGGTTTTATGGTCCACAAGGAAGAGTTTTAAGATTGGCTATTGAAGACCCCTATTTAAATAATAAAATGGATTCTTTTAATTATAACGGAATTAGAGTTTCAAATTTAGAAATGGAAACTTCTGCAATTTATGGTTTATCAAAATTATTAGGACATCAAGCGTTATCATTAAATGCAATTATTGCTAATAGAGCTAATGGAACCTTTAGTAAAAACCCTGATATGGTCGTAGAAAAACTTATAAAATACACTCTTGATAAATTAGTAGAATAAAAAAGCTACTATTAGTAGGGTTCCTAGACATTTAACCTTGCTCACAGAAATTAAAGAGATTGATATGGCTGTAATTCTATCTGAAGGAATTATTAGAGGTATTATAAAAGATAATAAATATAAGATTGTTCAAGTATTTATAAAAATACCTTTTATATCGGGAATTCACGTTGCTACTAACTCAGATTACCAAACCATAGATAAATTAAAAGGGACTAAAGTAGCTATTAGTAGATTTGAAAGCGGATCTCATTTAATGGTTTATATCAATGCATAAAACAATCAATAGAATCAAGAAAAAATTCTAAAATTATAATTAATTGACGCTAAAATTCTGATCCATAATCTATTGCGTTTTTTCTTAAAAAATATTAAAAAAAAACGCAACCATTTTTTAAATAACACATCTAACTAGTGTTAATAACAATTTATGAAAATAGCATTAATCATTATCGGAACACTATTAGTAGTAAATTACTTCTTACTTCATTTTAGCACTAACGATTCAGAATCTCATATGCCAGAAGATGAATAGATTTTTTTCTATTACCAACTTATTTGTTGTATTCCTACTTCTTTTAAATATGTATTCGTTGCACTAAAGTGTTTGTTTCCAAACCAATACCCTCTATTTGCACTTAAAGGCGATGGATGACCACAGGATAAAACCAAATGTTTATCACTATTAATCTTTCTTCCTTTCTTTTTTGCAAATCCACCCCATAATAAAAAAACTACTTTTTCTTTTTTCTCTGATAGCAATGAAATAATCGTATCGGTAAATTGTTCCCAGCCTTTCTTTTGATGACTACCAGCCTCATGAGCCCTTACTGTAAGTGTTGCATTTAAAAGTAATATACCTTGATCTGCCCATCGTTCTAAGTTTCCACTTTTGGGATAAGGAATTAATAAATCAGATTCAATTTCTTTAAAAATATTCATTAAAGATGGTGGATGAGAAATCTCATCGTTTACCGAAAAACACAAACCATTAGCTTGATTCAAACCGTGATATGGATCTTGACCAATAATGACCACCTTAACTTTATCAAAAGGTGTTCGGTTGAATGCAGAAAAAATTGAGTTTCTTGGAGGAAAACATTCGTTTAATATGTATTCTTCCTTGACAAATTGAATTAAATCTTTAAAATATTCTTTAGAAAATTCATCTTCTAATTGTTCCTTCCAACTTGCCTCCATTTTTACAGTCATAATTAGTACTTTTGAACAAAATTACTAATAAAGAAAATATAACTAATTATTAATTATTTTAATTATAACCTTTGGCTTCAAAAAATAATAAATCAAAGTTTCCTACAGCTCAAACTGTATTATTAATCATAGCTGGCTTGGTAGCTTTATTAACTTGGTTTGTGCCAGCTGGACAGTATGACAGACTTTCTTATGATAAAGAAACACAAACTTTCACAAGAACCCATTTAAAAGAAACGGTTACCTTAGTCGCTAGTCAAAAGACTTTAAATGATTTAAAAGTTAAAATTCCATTAGAAAAATTCACCAATGGTGATTTATGGAAACCAATTAGTATTCCTGGCACTTATCAAAAACTAAAACCACGTCCCCAAGGATTATTAGCATTTATTAAATCTCCTTTATTAGGAATATTAGCAGTATCTGATATTATTCTTTTGGTACTCATTATCGGTGGTCTTATTGGCATTGTAAATTCTACTGGAGCTTTTGAAGCTGGAATTTCATGGCTAGCTAATGTATTAAAAGGAAAAGAGTATGTTTTAATAATCTTAGTAACAACTCTTATTGCAATTGGTGGAACAACCTTTGGTTTAGCAGAAGAAACCATTGCGTTTTACCCCATATTAATTCCTGTATTCCTTGCTGCTAGATATGATGCAATAGTTGCGTTAGCATCAATTTACATAGGTTCTTCAATGGGGA
>Ga0307985_10002566_pt1 | contig 10130 bp, 15 predicted proteins | sample EllFjometageno80_FD_203155 | JGI IMG/M metagenome (GOLD analysis project Ga0307985, IMG submission 203155) | Marine microbial communities from Ellis Fjord, Antarctic Ocean - #80 | ecosystem: Environmental > Aquatic > Marine > Unclassified | place: Southern Ocean | collected 2014-10-09 | reverse complement strand
CCGTTTCCCATTCGTCTTCTCCATTGTCTCATCCCCGGCCCCACCATTAGACCCTTCATGGTTTGATACGGGTAGCAAACATGGACCTCTTCTAACACGAACGCCCCCCAGCAATGTCGAAGCTCGTTCTCCCTCTCATCCTCCTGCTCGTGAACCCGAGCAAACTTAGCCTGGCTCTCTCCAAGACCGTGCGCACCTGCACTCCCAGCCATTTCAATACTGGCGACCACCACTCCAATCTCATGTGCAAGGACTTTTCTCCGTTCGCCGTTGTAGAGGATGGCTCGTACTTCATTGTTGACGCGGTCGACTCCTCTGCCACCAAGTTTGTGAACTGCGTCTGCTCCGATTGCACTGTCGAGGGCGACCGCAGGCCCTGCGGAGACGGAAACGAGTGCTACGACAGCTGCATCACGAGCAATTGCGTGTGCGACGAAGCCAACATCGGCCCTGACCAGATCGACTGGACCGGCGGCGACAGCGCCGACTGCGTGATCGGCGCGTCCAAGACCATCCCCGGCGCGTCAGGACAATGCGCTGTGATCCCCGCTGCGACCGCCTCCGTTGGCGCCGGCGTCTCCCTCGCTCCATGCACTTCCGCGATCTCCGAGGTTTGGGAGTACACGGACATGGCTTTCATCCAGCACGCTGCCAGTGGCCTGGTCCTGGTTGCCGATGACGACCGCGACTCCTCGACGTCCGTGAGCGTCACGACAGTGCCCAGTATGAACGCGGCTCAGGTGAGGCGAGCTGAGCGGAGCGAAGCGAAACGAGCGAAGCGTGGTGGCAAGACTGGCCCGATACGCAGTTCTGGAGCGCTTTCCCGCCGACGGTGTCCGCCAGTTGTTTGTTACCAGGCTTGTCTCTCTTTCCCCCTCTACCCCTTTCCCTTTAACACTCGCTTCGCTCGTGCAGTGGATGTGGAACACGACTAGTTTTGTGATGAACGCCTTCAGGGACTCCGACCGCTGCCTGGCTGCCAACGAGGATTGCACGGGCCTCATTGTGAAGGCCTGCAACGCCGACGACAAGACGCAGTTGTTCCCGACGTTCTTCCCGGACTTCAACCCCATCACGCGCCAGCACAACACCGTCAAGATGATGTGCGGCGGCGAGGAGGTGTGCTTGGCGTTGTCCCAGTAAAGCGAGGACACGCTAGATGCTGCACAAGAGGGTGGGGGTAAAGACACAGCGTCGTGCAATTGTTATCCGTTAATGGAGAGAGTAGAGTCAGCTGGAAAATTAGTAGTGAAGGTCGTTTCCTATTGTTAATCAAAGTGTCGCGTTCTCATCAAGCAGATGCTCGAGTCATTCACGCGTCCCAATAGTAGCCGGCCTCCGCAGTCGCATTCTCTTATGCCGTGACTCCCTGTCAGCTCGAGCCCATCCCCGCCGTGCAACCGTAGCAGTGATTGTCGAAGGCGATGGTATCGTCCCTCAACTCCGCGAGCTTAGAGATCTCGAACACAGTCTTGCCTGCAAGGAGCTGGGTTAGTATTTGTAGTGGAAGAGGGACAGATCATGCAGGCGCGTCTTCTCGTGTTTACGCATCGCTCAATTCTCCAATCGCTTCACTCGTTGCAGAGGGACAGATCGTGCGGGCGCGTCTTCTCGTGTTTACGCCTCGCTCAATTCTCCAATCGCTTCACCCGTTGCATCGCGCGCTTTCTCTCACTCTTCTCGTCGAGGCCCTTTTCGTCGGCGGAGGCGCCCACGCCCACGCCCAGCTGCTGGTTGAAGTCACAGTCGAACAGACTGCCGTCCCAACCCACCGACACGGTGTTCGTGCACATGAGCGAGCTCGTCGTGTCGATGTTGAAGTTGCGCACGAGCAGCTCCATGTACTCCTGCAGCTCCCCGCGCCGATGCAGGAAGTCGGCGAACCGCTTAACGGGCATGTTGGTCATGGTGTACAGATTGGTGAACACGACGCCGAACTCTTCCATGAGCTCCTCCTTGTACTTGGCCTCGAGGCTCTCCTGCGGAGGCGGCAGGAACGCGCCGAGCGGGTTGTACACGAGGTCCATGACGAGGCCAGAGCCGGGCACGCCGTAGCCCTTCTCGTTGAGGGCGAGGAGGGCGGAAATCGACCGGTCGAACACGCCAGCGCCGCGCTGCTGGTTTACGTTCTGAGAGTGCGCAACCGTGTGAGCAAGGCCATACACCTGTGTGCCATATGAACAGAGGGCGCTGTTAGGGTCGCCTTCATAACATGTATCATCGTCGCCGTCTTCATGTTTGTTCAAACAGTGTGTGTGGCTGACCTTCGCGGAGTAGCACGGCAGGGACGCGATCACGTGCACTTTGTGCTCGGCGAGGAAGTCAATCAGGTCGGCTTGCTCGGGCTCGTGGACCACCGTCAGGTTGCAGCGGTCAATTATGTCCAGGTCCGGACGCAGCAAGCGCGCGGAGGACACGATGTGGCGGAACTCGGCCTGCCATACCATGCATGCGTGTGAGCAAAAGGGCCATGCTCGCACGTGAACAAAAGGGCATTGTTCGCGCGTGAACAAAAGGGCCATGCACACGTGTGAACAAAAGGGAAGGCGGCGGCCATGAGGTGCGAGTGACCTTCGCGTGCTCAAGACCTTATCGTGCTCATGGCCGCCTCGGCTTCATTCCCGCCTCAACAAAGCTTCGTTCGCTCTCTCGCTCTCTCGCCTCACCTGCATCTCGGGCGCCCCCCCCGTGATGTCCAGCGTGGTGACCTCCGGCGACTCGGCGAGTATCTCCAAGCACCTGTCCGCCGTGGCCCGATCCATCATCTCCTTGCGTTTCGGGGAGGACTCGACGTGGCAGTGGGAACAGGCTTGGTTGCAGTACAGGCCGATGTTCAATTGGAGGATGGCGGTGGCGGAGCGAGGGATGACAGGTTGAGCGGGCTGCCACACACACAGGGTGAGCCGCACACACAGGGTGTAAAATACACACAGGGTGTAACATACACAGAGTATGAGCCACACACACAATATGAGCCACACACACAGTATGTGCCACACACACAGTATGAGCCACACACGCAGTATGAATAAGGGCTCATGTTAGGTTGTGCGAGGTTAGGTTGTGCTCGGCTTGCTTGGCTTCGCTCCCTCTTCGCGGCTCGCGGCTCGCGGCTCGCGGCTCGCGCTGTTTGCTTTTCGCTTACCTGCTTCTCGGCGATGAAGTCCTTGAACTCAGCAATGCCCACGTCGTCGAGACACCTCCTCCTGTTCTTCTTCTCCTCGAGCGTCATTCGCTTGTTCCCCATCTTCTTCAGCCGTACAAGAGTGTCCTTAAAGTCCTCATCAACCTCCATTTCCTGGAGGGTTGATTCAATGAGAGTCTGACCGTCGAGGTCTTTACGGCGGAACTGGGCGGCCTTCTTCGCGGCAGCGGCGGAGCGCTTGGGAGGCTTTGAGAGCTTGATGTCGGCGACATTGACGGAGGTGTTGTAGTCGGGGAGGTGGGCCTTTGAGGAGAGGGATCGGGGGATTGTCAGCTTTTGAAAGGGTTTGAGGAGGTGGCGGCTGGTGGAGAGCATGACTGGAAAGGGGGAGGGTGGGCGGGGAGGGGAGGTTTAGTTATTCTGATAAATAGTTTTAGGCTGCCGTGAGCGTAGTGCTTGACGTCAATTGATTTTTCTTATCGCCCTGTCAGATGCAGAGATCGTCAACGTCAACGCGCGACACAGAACGACAGCGTGCCGAATTCGACGGCGCTTCAATAAGGTTGCGGTCCGAGCAACGTCGAGCAACGTTCCATCGACTTGCACGATAGCGCCTACTGCGAACGTTCGCGAGGTCCGTCTCTGAACAAACTTCCGAACGAGCGGTTGGCGGCAAGGCCTGTACGTCGCTGACGTGACGCTAAGCTTGATACGATTGATGAAGCTAAGTTTGATGAAGAAGGGGAGGGCGCGACCTTCTGCACGTGCACACACCTCTTTGTCATCCTCTGCAGCTCTCAGCTCTCAGTCGTTTCATATGGGCAGCTTTCATATGCCGTTTGTTCAACAGGTTCTGCCTCGTGTTCCCGTTGCTATATTCTCTCTTTCTCTCTCTTTAACGAAGACTCCGCCGCAAGGTAAAAACCTATTATCGCATGAAGGGTTCACTAAGTGTAATCCCCGCCATTTACGCTAGCAAAGCCACTAACAATCCTTGTACCGCTCCGCAATCCCGCCCAGTCCGGCTCCCCATCCTTCTTCATCTCCCCTTCTCTTCCATCGTCCACAATCCCTAACTCCCCCACCAGCCCCCCCCTTCAAAAGCCATGAGCGACGCCGAGACTCAGCCCCTCCCTCCCCCCATCTCCCTCTCCGACTCCGACTCCGATGATGAGATAACCTTCACCACCACCACCAAGTCACTCCGCCGAAGCCCGAACCCCTGTGACGAGAACACTCCGCCCAACGCGACGTTCAACAACCAGGTGAAGCCGCTACCTAACCTGAAGGATGCGCTCCGCAAGAAGGCGATGGGTGCGATGAAGGCTAAGAAAGCCGCTGTTGTTGTTGAGGAGGTTGGAGTGGTTGAGCATGTTGTTAATGAGGAGGTTGTTGCTGAGGATGCTGCTGCTGAGGATGCTGCTGCTGAGGAGGTCGTTGCTGAGGAGGATGCTGAGGATGATGCTGCTGCTGAGGATGATGCTGCTGCTGAGGATGCTGCTGCTGAGGATGCTGCTGCTGAAGATGTCGCTGCTTCGGACGTTGCTGCTTCGGACGATGCTGCTTCTTTTTTCAGCCCGGCTAGTTCCTCGAGTGAGGAGGGCGCGTTTCATGGCTTCTGCAAGGAGATTAAGAAGGCGGTCGAGGATGAGTTCGATGAGAGTGCGTTTCTGCCTGCAGAGGAGGAGGATATTAAGGAGGAGGTCGCGATCGCCGCCCCCCCCAGCCCCGCACCCAGCCCCGCACCCAGCGCCCCCCCCAGCGCCCCCGACATGGACTCGCTCGTCAACGCCGAGGTGTCTCGCCGTCTCTCCGTGGAGATTGCCAAGGTGACCGTGGCTTTGTCCAAGACGCATTCCTACAAGCTCGCGCAGCAGCTTGCGCAGCAGGAGGAGCAGATACAGAAGCTGAACGAAGAAGAGAACGAAGCGCTCACGACGTCGCTGCAGTCGTCCATAGCCCAGGAGCTTGAGGAGAAGCATTCGTTGGCGCTCCAGGCGCTTGAAAACACGCTCAACGGCAAGATTAGCGAGCTGACTAAGACGGTCACTTTCGCAACGACCGAGAAGGACGCCGTCCACGTCTCCGCGGGTCAGATTAGCGCGCTGACGGCCGAGGTCGCGCGATTGACGGCCGACGCGAGCGGCGAGGAGGGGCAGGCTTTCAAGCTGACGGCCGAGGTCACGAGGTTGACGGCCAAGAACAACGCCGAGAAGGAAGCCCTCGCCGTGAGCTTGAAGGCCGAGCACGGTGAGTCGGAACTTAGACGCAAGCAAACGGAGCGGAGCGAAACGAACGACCGGCGCAAACCGCGCTGCTGGAGGCCGAAAACGCGCTATTCGCTCGCTAGCGTCAAACGACTGGTGAAGGCAAATGACCAGCGCATGAGCGGCTCAATACGTGCGGCTCGAAACGCGCTATTTGCTCGCAAATGGCTCTCCGAGCCGCTTTTCGCTCTCTCCCTCGCGCTTGTTCACACACCCCTTGATTCACACATCTGTACGGCACCCTTTTGTTCACACATGTGTATGTTTATGGCCTCGCAGACAAGCAGCTGGAGGAGTTAATATTGAGTCTGGATGCGTTCGAGACGGAAAACAAGGCCAAGGTCGAGATTGTTGAAAAGGAGAGGGACGCCGCGACTCAGGCCCTTGTCGAGAACAGCAAAGCTGACAGAGCAAAGCTGGACGAGAAGGATTTGGTCATGAGTGCGCTGATGAGCCAGCTGGGCGAGGCGAAGAGAGCTTCGGCCAAGGTGGCCGAGCTGGAGGTGAGTCCACACACACACACCTCTGGCCCAGAACTTAGAAGGCGATGTGAACCGCGCTGTTGCGAACAGCGCCGCTCCGAGAGGAGAAGGCGGCGTTCTAGCCGCCAATGCGCTATTTCTTGCGCCGCTTTTTTTCGCTTCGCCGCCCCTTTGTTCACGCATGCGCCATGCACGCGGGACCGTCTAACTCGTGCAGGACGTCATCGCTTGTTTGACGGGCGACATTGCGGAGAAGACGGCCGTCATAGAGACGCACCAGGTGAGTAAGCGAGGAGCCCCTCCCCTCCTTCACGAATAGCGCGTTCTGGGCCGGTCGTTGAGCGCGACTCGCTCACAAACAGCACCCTTTGTTCACACGTGTGGCCCCCCAGTCTGAGCTTGCTACCCTCAAGGACGAGCATGCCGAGGATATGCTCAAGGTTCAGGAGGCGGTCAAGCAGGAGGTTGCGGAGGCCAAGGGGAAGGGAGATAAGGCGGTTGAGCAGATGAGGTGCGATATGAAGCAGACGGCGGAGGAACAGTTCGCTGTAGCTAGCAAGCATTACCACAAGTTGCAGAGTGATTTCAGTGCCTTGCAGGGGGAACTGGCTGAGAGCAAGAAGAACTTGGAGGCGAAGGAGACGGAGGCAGGCACAATTAGGGAGGAGATGCAGAGGTTGGAGGACATGGGGAAGGGGGAGTTGGCGAAGATTAAGGTCGAGCTGGCCACCGCCGAGAACGAGATCGCGACGACCAGCGTGGAGCTCAGGAAGGCGCGCGAGGAAACCTCGTCGTTTCACCGGCGAATGGCCGCGCTCGAGACCGAGAAGCAGAACGCACTCATCAGCCTGGGGACGGCGATCAGCGAGAAGGAGGCGAACGCGAAGGAGTGCCAGGAGCTCGAGAAGGTCTGCAGCGAGATGATGGAGGAGATGGAGGCGATGCAGAAATAGACGGGAGGAGGAGGTGCTGTACAATAAGGGGTGTGGTTATTTTAGAATTCCCACACACATGCCACACACATGCCACACACATGCCACGCACACACGTGCACAAAGTGCGGCGGTTTGTGCGCATGTCGAGCCGTTAGTTCGCGTGTCCAGCAGTGTGTGCGCGTGTCTCGCGCCGTACACACGCCAGGGTCTCCGGCAAAGGAGGCGGACGGCGAGTGAGCAAACACAAGCGTGGCGCTTCGAGGCAGACTCCGTGGATGGCCAGGAGCTCTTCCTCGATTTCCTGGCTCGCTCAGGGGGGGTCAGATTGAACAGCCGAACGACCCGGTCGGGGGGAAAGGCGGCCGAACTTAAGAGTCCAGGGCCCGATTATTTCTAATGCACCTGGTGCATAAGAACTTACGGCCGTCCAGAGGGTTGTTGCGGTCGTGACCGTTGTACTCTAGGTCCGCTCTCCTCGCATTCCTCAAGCAGTCTGAATTGACCATCCCCGCCCTCTTCCCAACGCTGGAGCACCTGTCGCCCTCCTTCTTGTCCGACCTGGGCCTACCCGCCGCGGACGAGATGGCGAAGTCAGGGATGCTCGACTGCCTCTTCCTGGCGCTCATCCCGGCGTCGGCGCCCTGGTTGATGTAAGCCGCGAAGAGGCCGTACACCTCGCAGGTGTACTCCATCTTGCAGGCCCCACTTGAAAACGTCGTGCGCTTCCTCCACCCGTCCCCCGCCATGGTGCTGAAGATGAGGTTGTCATCGAACTCGTCCAGGAGCTTGCCGTTCGCGCACTTGCGCTTGCCGACAAACGGTTGGAGGAGTCCCGGGGGCAGACCGTAGAAAGCAGCCATTGAGAGCGCAAAGTGCGTGTTGCTCACCACGTTCCCCCCTCCCCCATGCGCAGTGTAGTCGGTCGGGAAGGAGCCGACAATCACAGTGGATCCTCTGTCGGCCTGGTTAAAGGCGCTCGCTCGCCTGTCGCCTATAGGTTTCTCCACCAGCCAGCCAAGGAAACTAAGGGAAACTAAAACCAAGAAGCAAAACTCGGCCGCTGGCCGCATTGAGTGTTGTTGGTAGCCACCACTTCGCTGCAACAAACTCGTTCCCCCCCCCGCACCACCCCCCTCTCCCCTCCGCAACGCTCGCTACACCTTCCCCCCTGACCTCCTTCCTCGATCTCATTGGTGAGCACCATCCATTCACCTTCCCCCCTGTGCAACAACTAGAAAGCGAATGAGGAAATTTAAACCATGCAAAAATCGTGAGGGACTCAAGACCCCAATGCAATGACGAATGTTTAGGAAATTTTGATCGATAGGTCTGATGTTTTCGACACTCCCCTTCACCCAACGTTCCACCCCCTTAATCCTTCCCTAACACCAAACCCACCTCCGTTCACAGCTGCAGCTCCTCGCCGTGCTCTTGGCCACGTTCGGCCAGATCAGCATCCCAGTGGCCCCGCCCTCCTCGCTCACTGCGTTGGGCACCTGGAGCTGGGGCAACACGCTGCTCTACAGTACAGCTATGACCAATCTGATGATGCCACCATCTCGTCTGCGTTCTCGTCGGCCCTCGAGATGAGCGTGTCCTGACGAGCTTCTGAGAGCCCTGGACTTCTTCCAGGCGAAGAACGTGCCCGTGGTGTGCAACCAGATCCAATGTTCTCTCATTTCAGACTACGATGGTGATGTCGCGCCTGCCATCGAGGTTGGCCAGCAAGCCGGGATCGTCACGCTCGGCTACTCGTGCTTGGGGCTGGGCCTGCTAGGCAATCCCAACCCCTCCCAGCTTTCGTTCTTGAGGTCCGCGGCGTTCAAGGCCATCGCCGATTGCGATGGCGCCCCTGAGCTTCTCGCCGCTGTTGACGAGGTAGCTCGAAGGAACGACGCTACCAGGAGCCAAGTTGCGATCGGGTGGTGCTTGGAGAAGGGAGTCTCGCCGTTATTCGGCGTCAGGACTGGCCCCAACGTGGTGGAGAACTTGACCGCGGTTAAGAGAAACTGGCGCATGGACGCGACGGACTTCCTCTTGCTGGAAGAGGCGAGGGGTCGGCTCGCAAAGAAGGCACGAGAAACGGTTTCTTCACGAGCTGAGAAAAGAGCTGCACAGACACGCCCACTTGATAATAATTAACGTAACGCAGCTCTTGTCTGCTAATTACTGAGTTCTTATTTTAAGGGGTGCATTCTAGCAGCGCCTAATACATCGGCAGCGTTGCTGCTCTTCTGCCCCCCAACGCCCTTCTTCTTTCTTATAGCAACTAATTCTGAGACTCTCTTCTTTGTCTTCGTCCTCGGGCACCATGTCCGCCGGCAAATTGTTTACCCACGCCTCCGTGAACCACAGGGGCTTCTCCTCGACCCACGTATACCAATTTCCTAGCACCCATTCCTTAACCTCGTTCCTAATCGGTCGCCACTTCTTCTGGTTGTGGGTGAGGGTTATTCTTTTCACTGAATCCTCGGCGCCCTTGAGAGAAAAAGGTCCATGCTCCACTGGTTTCCAGTTCGCGTTGTGAAGAAAGTACGCCGATACTCCTTCTTCGTCAGCAACAAGATCAGGCCGAACGTCAATAACCAAGCTCCGCTCGCCGCCCCGGATCGGGGGGGAGGAGGGGAGGGGGGGAGTCTGAAGAATGAACGCGGACGGTGTTCGGTGAGTGAGATTCCTGGGCATGGGCAGCTGGGCAGGGTTTAGTAACGTTGGTGGTACAATTTCATTGTCCAGAATTTTTCGACTTTGCGGTCAGTCGGCCTTGATCAGCCTGCTAAGCTACAGTCGGCCTGCTAAGCTACGGTCGGCCTGTAAAGCTCCAAAAGGCACGGCTGCGCCAAGGTCAGGTGCTAACGCAAAACCACCAGTTCGCCGTTGCAAACTTCGATAACGAACGCAGCGCTTGTCTGCTGATGAACTGCTAATGAACTGCTAATGAACTGCTAATGAACTGCTATTTAAATTGGCATGGCACACATCACAAGCCACATCACAATCTGATGGCACACATCACAATCTGGCGTGTTTGAACTTGTCTCGACTTCGGAAGGATAACAACGGCGAGAAGGATTGGAACATCTTGTATTAGGAAACAAGCCAAATGAGGACTCTCTCCTGGCTGCTGGCACTGATCGCCTGCATTCCCTCGAGCACTTTCCTCCCTCTTCTCCGCCCCTTTCGGCCAAACCCCACAACATTATCACCTTCTACCTTGACATCGGCACACCTTAACAATGACAACCACAAAGCGACCGACACAACCACCTCCCCCCCCCCCCCAACAACACCCCCCCCCGCA